>OJHE01000006.1_pt1 | contig 320871 bp, 292 predicted proteins | sample 1595221 | NCBI WGS metagenome assembly OJHE01 (sample SAMN05416831, study PRJEB24817) | seawater metagenome | isolation source: Sea water | place: Canada:Atlantic | collected 2013-07 | reverse complement strand
GACGAAGAGCGTGAGCTGCTGGAAGAGATTTTGAACGAACCGGGTGCCTCTGAATAATCAGGGCATTAACAGATTGGGTATCAGGAGCATTACGATGAGCGGCAAGAACAACATCATCAGTCAACTTGAAGCAGAACAGATGACCAAGGAAATCCCCGCGTTTGCGCCGGGTGACACCGTGGTCGTTCAGGTTCGCGTAACCGAGGGTAACCGTGAGCGTCTTCAGGCGTTCGAAGGTGTCGTCATCGGCAAGCGTAACCGCGGCATGAACTCCTCTTTCACCGTACGTAAGATCTCCTACGGTGTTGGTGTTGAGCGTACTTTCCAGAGCTTCTCCAAGCTGATCGAAAGCATCAGCGTGAAGCGTCGTGGCGATGTTCGCCAGGCCAAGCTTTACTACCTGCGCGACCTGTCTGGCAAGGCGGCTCGTATCAAGGAAAAGCTGGGCTGATCAGCAGTGCGCTGAACAGCAGTCAGGAAAAGGCAGCCGAGGGCTGCCTTTTTTGTGTCTGAGGTTTCGGTATGCTTGGTGTGTTGTGGGACCTATGCAGTCTGGGAACTTGCCATGAGAGCAGAAGATGAATCGGTGATCGTCAGGTTTGTTGATGCCATCTGGCTGGAGGACGGACTGGGCGAAAAAACCCGCCAGGCTTACCGGAGCGATCTGTTGCGGTTGTCGGAATGGCTCGAAAATCAGCCTGGCAAGCCGCTGCTCAAGGATGTTCGCAGAACCGACTTACTGGCGTGGATGTCCAGTGGCCTCGCGCAGGGCGTCAAGAGCACCACGGCGGCCAGGCGGTTGTCCGGGCTGCGGCGGTTTTATCGGTTTCTGCTGCGAGAAGGCCTGATTACTGAAGACCCGACCCTTCGGATTGACAGCCCCAGGCTGCCTCGGCGTCTCCCCGACTCGCTGACCGAGGGCGAGGTGGATGCGCTGCTTTCCGAGCCGGACCCCGGAATTGCCATCGAGCTCAGGGACAAGGCCATGCTGGAAATACTCTACGGTTGCGGTCTGCGGGTCTCGGAGCTGACCGAGTTGCGGGTTGATCAGGTAAACCTTCGTCAGGGCGTGGTTCGGATCACTGGCAAGGGCGACAAGGAGAGATTGGTCCCCCTGGGTGAAGAGGCAGTGGACTGGTTGCTGCAGTATATGAAGGAAGGGCGGCCGGAACTCCTTAAAGGGCGATCCTGCGATGCGCTGTTCCCGGGCAACCGTGCTGCGGCGATGACTCGTCAGACTTTCTGGCATCGTATTAAGCACTACGCGGTTCGAGTGGGTATTCGCAAACACCTGTCGCCTCATACACTCAGGCATGCCTTTGCCACGCACCTACTTAATCATGGTGCGGACCTGCGTGTGGTGCAGATGCTGCTGGGCCACTCTGACCTGTCGACAACACAGATATACACCCATGTGGCTCGTCAGCGACTGCAGTCGCTGCACCAGGCTCACCATCCCAGGGGCTAGCCGTGGGGCGGTTCCGCGATTGGGGGTGAACTTTCTTTTTGTGTATTTGTCGCATTGAATTGATTCCCGGTCTGTGCCAATACTGCCCGGGTTGTTTAACTGCTTACTGGAAAAGGTTGTTTGCCAGAATGAATATGAAACATGTGGTTGTGGCGCTTGGAGTTGTCCTGGGTGCCTTTGGCGCGGCCAGCGTCAGTGCCGGTGAAGTGGAAGACCGGATTTCCGAGCGTCTGACCCAGGCTGTCCCAGGCCTCAAGGTGGTGTCGGTAAAAGAATCCGAAGCCAAGGGCCTCTATGAGGTTCAGAGCAACAATGGCGACACCATCTACGCGACCGAGGACGGCCAGTACCTGATGACGGGAGATCTTCTCAAGATTACCGATCAGGGCATTGCCAATGTCACCGAAGCCGCCCGCACGGAGGCCCGTCGCGAAATGATGGCGGACTATGGTAACAAGGGAGTTATCAGCTTCCCGGCGAAAAACGAAAAGGCCGTGGTAAACGTGTTTACTGATATCGACTGCCCTTACTGCCGGAAGCTGCATGACGAGGTGCCGCAGTTGAATGGCTATGGCATTACCGTCAATTACTACGCGTTTCCACGGTCCGGCCCCAATACAGCGTCTTTCAAGAAGTATGAGTCGGTCTGGTGTGCTGACGATCAGCAGGCGGCCATGGACGCAGCCAAGGCCGGCCGCTCAGTACCCGACGCAAGTTGCGAAAATCCGGTGGGCGAGCAGTATGAGCTTGGTGGCCGGGCAGGGGTCACAGGGACGCCTGCCATTGTTCTGGAAGATGGCAGCATGATTCGTGGCTATGTCCCGGCCCAGCGTCTGGCGGAAGGCCTCGGGCTACTCTGAAATCCTGGCGCACCTATCGTACGGGATGCGTTACACGGTATTTTCGAAGGATCCGATTCAGGGCTTATTCAGTGAGGCCTGAATCGGTATACTATGCGCGCCTAATATAATTCATCAGCACCCCTTCGGGATCAGAGGTGAGAGTTTGAAAGACGTCAGTGTCGGAATCTGCGGATTGGGAACCGTCGGCGGCGGTACCTTTAATGTCTTGACCCGCAACGCCAGGCTGATTGCCGGTCGGGCCGGATGCAATATCCGGATTACCCGGGTTGCCAGTCGCCGGGCTCGCGAGGATATGGACCTCGGCGATGTGCCTTTCAGCACCGACATTTACGACGTGGTGAACGATCCCGACGTGGATATCGTGGTCGAGCTCATCGGTGGTTATGATGCGGCCAAAGAGCTGGTGCTGGCGGCAATCCGCAACGGCAAGCACGTGGTTACCGCGAACAAGGCCCTGATTGCCGTCCACGGCAACGAAATCTTCGAGGCGGCCGAGAAGGCTGGTGTTGTGGTGGCTTACGAGGCGGGTGTCGCCGGCGGTATTCCGGTCATCAAGGCTGTTCGTGAAGGCATGGCGGCAAACCGCATTGACTGGATTGCTGGCATCATCAACGGCACCGGGAACTACATCCTGACCGAAATGCGTGCCGGTCGGGAATTTTCCGAGGTTCTCAAAGAAGCCCAGGATCTTGGGTACGCCGAAGCAGACCCGACCTTTGATGTGGAAGGCATTGATGCTGCCCACAAGCTGACGATACTGGCATCGGCCGGGTTTGGCGTACCTCTCCAGTTCGAGAAAGGCTTCACTGAAGGCATTTCGAAGATTACGCCTTATGACATTGCTCACGCCGAATTGCTGGGTTATCGCATCAAGCACCTCGGCATTGCCCGTCGCCGCGATGATGGCATCGAGCTGCGTGTGCATCCGACCCTGGTGCCCCAGAGTCATCTGATTGCCCAGGTTGATGGTGTCCTGAACGCGGTCCTGGTGGATGGCGATGCCGTTGGCCAGACCATGTATTACGGTCCCGGAGCGGGGGATGAGGCAACCGGGTCGGCTGTTATTGCCGATATCGTCGATGTGGCCCGTGCCGTGGCGACCGAAAGCAAGCTGCGCGTGCCCTACCTTGGCTTCTCACCGGATGCCATGGAAGACCTGGATGTGCTGTCCATGGAGGACATCCAGTCTGCCTACTACCTGCGCATTACCGCGCTGGATCGTCCGGGTGTGCTGGCCAAGATTGCATCGATTCTGAGTGAGCATGGCATCAATATCGAGTCGATCATGCAGAAGGAATCCGAGCTGAAGGACGGACGTATTCCGGTGATCATCCTGACCCACACCGTTCAGGAGCGCCAGATCAACCGTGCGATCGAAGAGTTGGAAGCTCTTTCCGACACCGATGGCGAGGTTGTCCGCATCCGCGCTGAAAACTTCAACTGACAGGTACGAACGTGAGATACATCAGTACGCGGGGTGAAGCGCCCGCACTGGGCTTTGAGGATGTTCTGCTGACCGGTCTGGCGACAGATGGCGGCCTCTATGTTCCTGAATCCCTGCCACATTTTGATCTGGAAGAAATCCGGAGCTGGCGCGGGCTTTCGTACAGTGAGCTGGCGTTCAACGTCATGTACCCGTTCGTGGATGACGCTATCCCTGCGGATGATTTCCGCAAGATGCTGGACGAGACCTACTCGGTTTTCGCCCACAAGGCCGTGGCCCCACTGGTTCAGCTGGATACCAACGAGTGGGTGATGGAGCTTTTCCGCGGCCCGACGCTGGCGTTCAAGGATTTCGCCCTCCAGCTGTTAGGGCGTCTCCTCGACTATGTTCTGGAGAAGCGCAAGCAGCACGTGGTTATCATGGGAGCGACCTCCGGTGACACCGGCTCGGCTGCCATCGAGGGTTGTCGCCGGTGCGAGCACGTGGATATTTTCATTCTGCACCCCTACCAGCGGGTGTCAGAGGTTCAGCGCCGCCAGATGACCACCGTCCAAGGTGAAAACATCCACAACATTGCGGTGCGTGGCAACTTCGACGACTGTCAGCGCATGGTGAAGGAGAGTTTCGGCAACCAGTCGTTCCTGGGTGGCAAAACCCAGCTGGCAGCTGTCAACTCCATCAACTGGGCCCGGATCATGGCCCAGATCGTCTACTACTTCCATGCCTCCCTGGCACTGGGCGGTCCGGATCGGAGCATGGCGTTTTCCGTGCCCACCGGGAACTTCGGCGATATCTTTGCCGGCTACCTTGCCAAGAAGATGGGGCTGCCAATCTCCCAGCTGGTCATTGCCACCAACCGTAACGATATTCTGCATCGCTTCATGAGTGGCAACAAATACGAGCAGCACCAACTGGAACACACCCTGTCTCCGAGTATGGATATCATGGTGTCCAGCAATTTTGAGCGCCTGCTGTTTGATCTCCACGGCCGGGACGGGCTGGCGGTGAAAACCCTGCTGGAAAACGCTGCGAAGGGGCCCGTCAGTATCGAGGACTATCGCTGGAAGCATGCGCGCAAGCTTTTTGACAGCGATGCGGTGGACGACAAGGCCACCTGCGACACCATTCGTGAGATCTACGAGCAGAACGAGTATCTGCTGGATCCTCACACCGCCATCGGCGTCCGCGCAGCGCGAAACTGCCGCCGTGATCAGGCGGTGCCAATGATTACCCTGGGTACCGCACACCCGGCCAAGTTCCCGGATGCCGTGGCAGAGTCTGGCGTCAGTGTAGAGCCGCCGCTGCCGGCGCATATGGCCGACCTGTTCGAGCGGGAAGAGCGGTATACCGTATTGGATAACAATATCGACGGTGTGCAGGCATTCATTGCCAAGCACTGGAAAAACGCCTGATCGGGTATGACACCAAAAAAGATCCTGCGTCGCCCCCAGCCCGACACCTTTCCGGACTGGGGGCAAAACCTGCCTCCCTTGCTTCGCCGCCTCTACGCTGCCCGTGGCGTTACCTCTGATGAGCAACTGAGCTACACCCTCAAACACCTGGCTTCACCCCTGTCTCTGAGGGGTATTGATCGGGCCGTTGAGCTTCTTGCCGAGGCTATCGATCAGCAACAGCGGGTGCTTGTGCTCGGCGATTTCGACGCCGATGGTGCTACCAGTACAGCCGTTGCCATGTTTGGACTCTCCATGCTGGGTCTGCAGAGTATCGATTTTCGCGTTCCCAGCCGGTTTGCCGATGGCTACGGCCTGACGCCGGGTATTATTGAACGCCTGCGCGACGAGGGTCAGCTTCCGGACCTGATGGTCACCGTTGATAACGGCATATCCGCGGTTGAAGGTGTTCGAGCGGCCAAGGAACTTGGCGTGAAAGTGGTGGTGACCGATCACCACCTGGCCGGCGAAGAGCTTCCGGATGCCGATGCCATCGTCAATCCAAACCAGCCGGGTTGTCCTTTCCTGAGCAAGAACGCGGCCGGTGTTGGCGTCATGTTTTACGTGCTCACAGCGTTGCGCAAGCAGCTCCGGGAAACCAATCGCCTGCCTGATCCCGAACCCAACCTGGGGTGCCTGCTGGACCTCGTGGCGCTCGGTACCGTGGCTGATGTTGTGCCTCTGGACCACAACAACCGGATCTTCGTGGAGCAGGGCCTGCGCCGTATACGCCAGGGTGAGGCCCGTCCCGGTATCCTGGCGCTGCTGGAAGTCGCTGGCCGGGACCACACGGCGATCAGCTCAACCGACCTTGGATTTGTGGTTGGTCCTCGCCTGAATGCCGCGGGCCGGCTTGATGACATGAGTATCGGGATTGCCTGCCTGCTGGCCGACAGTCCGGACGAGGCTCGCCGACTGGCCCGGGAATTGGACACCTTCAATCGTGAACGCCGGACCATCGAAAAGGACATGAAAGCCCAGGCCCAGGATCTGCTGTCTTCAATGTCGCTGGACCTGGATGGACTGCCCTGGGGGCTTGCGCTTTTCGATACCGATTGGCACCAGGGCGTTATTGGAATTCTGGCTGCCCGTATCCGTGAGCAGACCCATAGACCGACCATTGCCTTTGCGCCGGACGAAAACGGCGAAGACATCAAAGGTTCTGCTCGCTCCATTCCCGGGCTTCATATCCGGGATGTGCTTGCCGTGGTCGACTCACGTCATCCGGGGATCATGAAAAAATTTGGCGGTCACGCGATGGCTGCGGGCATGACCCTCGCCAGGGATGATCTGGATGCCTTTTCCGAGGCCTTCGATCAGGCCGTTCGAGACACCCTCTCGGCCGAGGATCTGGAGGCGGCGATCACAACCGATGGGCCTCTGGGCGCAAGTGAACTGTCGTTGGACACCGCCGCGCTGCTCAAACGCGCCGGCCCATGGGGGCAGCATTTCCCGGAGCCACTGTTCGACGGCGAGTTCCGGGTGGTCAGCCAGCGGATAGTCGGCGAAAACCATCTGAAATTGGTGTTGCAACCTGTCGAAGGCGGCGGGATCATCGACGGTATTGCCTTCAATACCGGGCCGGAAGTGCCTGATTACACGCGCACCGGTGCGCGGGTGGTTTACAAGCCGGATGCCAATACCTTCCGGGGGCGCACCAATCTCCAGCTTCTGGTGGATTACCTCGAGCCTCTTGCCTGATTCACGGAAACCCGCAGGCTGATTTACAAACCGATTTCCGGTAGAATCCCGCCTCTGTTTTTACTCTCCATTTTCTAGAGCGAGTAAGGGTTTCATGGAAATTAATCCCATTGTGACGAAGATTAAAGAGCTTCGTGAGCGCACTGAAGCGCTCAGGGGGTATCTTTGACTACGATCAGCGTAGTGAGCGACTGACCGAAGTTGAGCGCGAACTGGAGCAGCCGAGTGTTTGGGACGACCCCGAGCGGGCTCAGGCTCTGGGCAAAGAGCGCGCCGATCTTGAGCTGATCGTCAAGACCATCGACAACCTCACCTCCGGCCTTGAAGACGCTGAGGGCCTGCTGGACATTGCCGCAGAAGAAGAGGATGAGGGCACCGTTGCCGAGATCGAATCAGATCTTGAGGCCCTTGATAAAGAGCTCGAGAAGCTTGAATTCCGCCGCATGTTCTCCGGCGAAATGGACGCCAACAACGCCTACCTGGATATTCAGGCTGGCTCTGGTGGCACCGAAGCCCAGGACTGGGCCAACATGCTCCTGCGCATGTACCTGCGCTGGGCAGAGCGTCGGGGCTTCAAGGCCGAAATTGTCGAGCTGATGGAAGGCGATGTGGCGGGTATCAAAAGCGCCACCATTCACATCCAGGGCGACTACGCCTATGGCTGGCTGCGTACCGAAACCGGCGTTCACCGTCTGGTGCGTAAGTCACCATTCGATTCCGGCAACCGTCGGCATACTTCGTTTTCTTCCGTGTTTGTGTCACCGGAAGTGGATGACAGCTTCGAAATTGAAATCAATCCGGCGGATCTGCGGGTGGATGTTTACCGTGCCTCCGGCGCCGGTGGTCAGCACGTTAACCGGACCGAGTCGGCGGTGCGTCTGACGCACAATCCCACCGGTATTGTCGTGGCCTGTCAGGCTGGTCGAAGCCAGCATCAGAACAAGGACCAGGCCATGAAACAGCTCAAGGCGAAGCTGTTTGAGCGTGAGATGCAGGAGCGCAACGCCGAGAAACAGAAAGCCGAGGACGCCAAGGCCGACATCGGTTGGGGCAGCCAGATCCGCTCCTACGTTCTGGACGACAGCCGTATCAAGGACCTGCGCACCAAGGTAGAAACCAGTAATACCCAGTCGGTGCTGGACGGTGACATTGACAAGTTCATCGAAGCCAGCCTGAAGATGGCGCTGTAACCAGCGCCTTTGCCACGCTAACCCGGACAACCCGATTCCTAGTGAGCCAAAATGACTGATCAAACTCAGAATGCCGCACCGCATGAGGACAACAAGCTGATTGCCGAGCGCCGCGCCAAACTGTCAGAAATGCGCGACCAGGGCAACGCCTTCCCGAACGACTTTCGTCGTGACGCCACCGCCGCCGAACTGCAGGCGAAATACGGTGAAAAAACCAAGGAAGAGCTGGAGTCCCTCGGTATCAAGGTGGCCATTGCCGGCCGCATGATGCTCGATCGCAAGGCATTCAAGGTGGTCCAGGACATGACTGGCCGGATCCAGATCTACGCGTCCATGGATGTCCAGAAAGACACCAAGCACTGGGATCTGGGGGACATCGTGGGAGTGCGAGGCACCCTGTCCAAGTCGGGCAAGGGCGACCTGTACGTGACCATGGATGAGTATGTGCTGCTCACCAAGTCCCTGCGCCCGCTCCCTGAAAAACACAAGGGCCTGACCGACACGGAAGCCCGTTACCGCCACCGCTACGTCGACCTGATGGTCAACGAGGACAGCCGTCGGGTGTTCTATGCGCGCTCGAAGATCATCAGCGCCATGCGTCAGTACTTCACTGAGCGGGACTTCATGGAAGTGGAAACCCCGATGTTGCAGGTGATTCCCGGCGGTGCCACAGCGCGTCCCTTCGTGACTCATCACAACGCCCTGGGTATCGACATGTACCTGCGCATTGCGCCGGAGCTGTTCCTGAAGCGCCTGGTGGTTGGCGGCTTTGAGCGAGTATTCGAGATCAACCGGAACTTCCGCAATGAGGGTCTTTCCACCCGTCATAATCCGGAATTCACCATGGTCGAGTTCTATCAGGCCTACGCGGACTACAACGACCTGATGGATCTGACCGAAGACATGCTGCGCACCATTACGCAGAAAGTGCTGGGTACGACGACCGTCGTGAACACCCGCACCCTGGCGGATGGCAGCGAAGAAACCGTCGAGTACGATTTTGGTAAAGCCTTCGAGCGCCTGACCGTGGTCGACGCCATCCTGCGCTACAACCCGGACATCAAGCCGGAACAGCTGGCGGACGACGCCAGTGCCCGCCAGGTGGCGAAAAACCTTGGTATTCATCTCAAGGATGGTTGGGGCCTGGGCAAAGTCCAGATCGAGATCTTCGAGGCGACGGCGGAGCATCGCCTGATGCAGCCGACATTTATCACCGAGTACCCGAAAGAAGTGTCGCCCCTGGCCCGCTGCAAAGACAGCAACCCGTTCGTCACCGAACGTTTCGAGTTCTTCGTGGGCGGTCGCGAAATCGCCAACGGCTTCTCGGAGCTGAACGACGCCGAAGATCAGGCGGAGCGCTTCCAGGCCCAGGTGGCCGAGAAAGAGGCCGGTGACGACGAAGCCATGTTCTACGATGAAGACTACGTGATGGCCCTGGAATACGGCCTGCCGCCCACCGCCGGTGAAGGTATCGGAATCGACCGGCTGGCCATGCTGCTGACCAACTCGGCATCAATCCGCGACGTTATCCTGTTCCCGGCCATGCGCCCCGAGCACAAGGCCGACAGCCGTAAAGACGAGGAGTGATCCATGAGCCCGGTTGAGGTACTGGCCAGCCAGCTCAGGCCCGACCGGGGCTGGAAAGAGCATCTCGCGGAAGAATTCCGCCGGCCCTACATGCAGGGCCTGGCGGAGTTCCTCGCCGCCGAGGAACAGGCCGGCAAAGTCCTGTTCCCCGCCAGCCAACACTGCTTCAACGCCCTCAACAGCACGCCACTGGATAACGTGAGAGTGGTCATTCTCGGCCAAGACCCCTACCACGGTCCAGGCCAGGCCCACGGCCTGTGCTTCTCCGTGCGCCCGAACGTGGCCATCCCGCCCTCACTGGTGAACATCTTCAAGGAAATACAGGACGACCTGGGTATCGCTCCCCCGGACCACGGCTGCCTGCAGCCCTGGGCCGAGCAGGGCGTACTGCTGCTCAACAGCGTTTTAACCGTCGTTCAGGGCCAGGCCGGCGCCCACCAGGGAAAAGGCTGGGAAACCTTCACCGACAAGGTCATCGAAACCATCAACCGCGAACGGGAAGGCGTGGTATTCCTGCTCTGGGGCAGCTACGCCAAAAAGAAAGGCCAGCACATCGACCGCAACAAACATCTGGTCCTCGACGGCCCACACCCGTCACCCCTGAGTGCTTACCGTGGCTTCTTCGGTTGCAAGCACTTCTCAAAGGCCAACGACTGGCTGGAGCAGCAGGGAAAGCCCACCGTTAACTGGGCGTTGCCAAGCAAAGCTGAGCTGATCGAGAGATACAAGAAGAGCTGAGGGCATGTCCGCAAGTAGTCTTCGGGATGGGGTCAGGCTCCCAAAACCGTGCGGAGCCATGGATGGCGGAGCCGAGCGTACAGGGAAGTATTCACAGCGTGTTTTGGGAGCCTGACCCCATCCTGAAGACGGGCGGTCAAACTCCCAGAGGCAAAAAATTACTGAAGCAGCGCCATCGCCGCTTCCATCTGAGCGTTCAGATCCTCTTCCTCGCTCATGTCGATATTCGGATCCAACCCCAGACGATCAAAGGCCGAAATCTTCGTCCAGTCCATCTCCGTCCACGGATGCTCCGAACCCGCAACCAGCTGCAGGTTGGCAACCATCACGAGATCCGCATAGTCGGCCGCCGGCACCTCACGGTTGAAGTTGGCGTATTCCAGGGGAACGTTCTGAAGCTCCTTCGGGAAATCCCACTTCTTAAGGATTGTCGCCCCGATCTTCGGATGCAGTTCATCAACCACGTTGTCCAGCATGATGCTGCTGATCTGGATGTCCTGGTCTTCTACATAGCGCAGGATGGGCAGTACGCCGATCAGATGCACAAGGCCTGCAAGGGTAGCCTGGTCCGGCTTGAGTTTGGTGTAGTGTTGCGCCAGAACGTGGCAGACGCCGGCCACTTCGGTACTGGTCTGCCAGGTGGCCCGCATGCGCTTGTCGATCATGTCGGACGTGGCCTGGAACATCTGCTCCATGGCCAGGCCCATGGCCAGGTTGCTGGTGTAGGCCATACCGAGGCGACTTACCGCCATGTTCAGGTTCTCAATGGCTCGGCTGCCCCGGAACAGCGGGCTGTTGGTCACCCGGATGATGCGTGCGGACAGGGCCGTGTCATTGCTGATGACCTTTACCAAGTCGGCTATTGAAGAATCCTCGGATTGCGCAATGTCTCTGACCTGAAGGGCTACCTCCGGAAGGGTGGGAAGCACCAGCTTGTCATTTTCGATGGCTGCGTTGAGATCGGCTTTGATGGTTTCAACAATATTCGACATGGTCAGTAAAGGTCCGCTTAAAGATTTCGAAGAATGGCCAGAATGCCTGGGCCACTGTCCGAACAATCAAATATGTGAGCTGCTGCATAGCAAAATAGCAAATTCTGGCGCGTTTGCCTGTCAACTTATGTATCTGATTGTGCGCTTTTTTCCCTTTCGGGCACCGGGTAGGGCAGTGGCGCTGGCTCCAGCGTCACCTGTGACAGGCCCTCCGGATGCAAGGCGTTTTCAGCGGCATCGTGGCGAACCACCGCAAGTAATTCAACGCTGCCGTCGCGGTATTTGATCGCATTGACCACTTCTCCGACTGACCGCTCGCCAGCAAATAATGCGGTTCCGGGGGTTGGCAAGTCTTCTGACTGTTCAATACGGAAGCGGAAAAGGCTCTTTTTCAATTGCCCAAGGAAGTGCATGCGGGCAATCACTTCCTGACCCGTGTAGCAGCCTTTCTTGAAATGCACGCCGCCCACATGCTGCCAGTTCAGCATCTGAGGCACGAAGGACTCTTGTGTGGCGGTAGTCAGGGAGGCGACGCCCGCTGCGATTTCGGAGGCCTGCCAGTCGGCCGCCGACATACGGGCGCTGGCGGGAAGTGCTGCTTCGCCCTCTTCAGTGTGCCAGAACTCGAAGCGGGGCGTGCCCTCGGCTGTCGATTGCGTCTTCACGAGGATGCCGTCAGGGAGTGTGCAGGCGTCCCCGGGCTCTTTCAGAGAATCCAGTGGCTTTCCGGCGAGCGTTTCTGCCAGGCCGTCGCCCAGAATCCCTATAATCTTCGTTTCCTGAACCACCTCCATAGTGGTTCCACGAAACAGCATCAGATATTTGCGCAAGTGGCTGATGATGTCGTCAGCGAGTTCGGCGGGAAAGTCCATCAGGATATCGTCGCCTGAACGGACCATACGTGTGAGGCAGTAGGCGCGACCCTTGGGCGTTGCTGCGGCCGCGCGCGGCGAATACTCCGGGATTACCTCATCGAGGTTCTGGCTGAACTGGCCCTGAAGAAACTTGTCGGTGCCCGGGCCGCTGACGCATACAACCACGCGGTTGTCGAGATCCGCCCAACCGTTGTCCGGCAGGGGATACTCTGCAACGGCAGATACAGAAGCGTCTGTGTCGGTCATGGCGTACTCCAGGTTATTGAATCAGTGAGATGATCGCCGGGGGCGGCCCAGTCTGAGCCAGACCCTGAGACGACGGAAATCCTCCGCCGGAACATTGCCCGGGCTTCCGGGTACTGGTGCCAGCAGGAGTGAAGTGTATGACCGGAATCTGGTGCCGGCAGGCCGAAGTTTCAAGAGTGCCAGGCCTGACCAGATCCGGCTGGAGGCAAGTGGAATAACCTCTACCCTCTGCTTGTCTCCGATTCTGGCATACATTTTATCGTGTTCGATCAGGAGACCACTCACGGAACCACAGCCCATAAGTAACCCGTTTGACCGATACTGCAGGGCGGCGCCCCACAGTGCAATGGGGATTGCAACGAGAAGCCAGAATTTGTCTGCCAGTAGCGCCATCAACAGGAAAGCCAGCAGCAAAACCCATGGCAGCACCGCAAGCAGGCCAACCAGCAGCGAGGGCGTGAGCGTTAGTTCAATCCGGCTGGACACGTTTGAGAATGATGTCGACCATGCGTTGAAGATCGGGATCGGCCGGGCGGCTGCGTTGCATGAACCACTCAAACATGTCGTTATCTTCGCAGGTGAGCAGTTTCTTGTAGCGGGCCTGGTCTTCAGCGTCCAGATCGCGGAAGGCCTCTTCCATGAAGGGAATCAAAAGGTTGTCCAGCTCCAGCATGCCTCTACGGCTATGCCACCAGAGGCGGTTGAATTCTGCTTTTTCAGACGATGCAGGTGTCTCTGACATAGTGTTTACCATTGAATCCTGTGTAAAAACGGTGTTCGTTCAGGGCGCGAGTGTACGGTAGGTGGTGGGAACCAGCACGGTATCACGCACCTCATTGATCAGTCCCGGATAATCGAGAGTGTAGTGCAGCCCTCGGCTTTCCCTGCGCTGCAGTGCCGAACATATGATGAGATCAGACACGGTGACCAGGTTACGAAGTTCCAGCAGGTCATTGGTGACACGGTAGTTGCTGTAGAACTCGCCGATTTCCGCAGACAAAAGATCCACCCGGTGCTTGGCCCGCTGCAGCCGCTTGGTGGTTCGCACAATGCCGACGTAGTCCCACATGAAATGGCGAAGCTCGTCCCAGTTGTGGGAGATTACCACGTCTTCGTCAGAGTCCCGCACCTGGCTTTCATCCCAGTCTGGTGCCTCTGGCGGTGGTGGAATGTCGGCTTCCCGGCGGGCAATATCCGCCGCAGCCGCACGGCCATAAACCAGGCATTCCAGCAGGGAGTTGCTGGCCATTCGGTTGGCCCCATGGAGCCCGGTGAAGGCAGCCTCGCCGACCACGTAGAGCTGGTTAACATCGGTTCGGGCACGTTCATCGCTCATGATTCCGCCACAGGTGTAGTGAGCGGCTGGAACCACGGGAATGGGCTCCCGGGTAATATCGATACCGAAGCCCAGACACTTCTCGTAGATGGTGGGGAAGTGGTGCTTTATAAAGTCGGCGGGTTTGTGGCTGATGTCCAGGTAGAGATGATCAGCACCCAGTCGTTTCATTTCGTGGTCAATGGCCCGGGCAACGATATCACGGGGCGCCAACTCGCCACGCTCGTCAAAGCGATCCATAAACCGGGAACCATCCGGCAGTTTCAGCAGGCCGCCCTCGCCCCTCACGGCTTCCGTGATCAGGAAGGATTTGGCGTGGGGGTGATAAAGGCATGTAGGGTGAAACTGGTTGAACTCCATGTTTGCCACCCTGCAGCCGGCCCGCCAGGCCATCGCAATCCCGTCTCCGGAAGCGCCGTCCGGATTGGTTGTGTAGCGGTAGGCCTTGGAGGCGCCGCCGGTGGCAATCACTGTGAATCGTGCCCGGAACAGCTCTACATGGTTGTCTTCAAGGTTCAGGATGTAGGCACCGACGCATCGGTTTCCCGGCAGGGACAGTTTGCGATTGGTGATCAGATCCACAGCCACCCTACCAGACATGAGTTCTATGTTAGGTCGTGCCTCTGCCTGGGAGGTGAGGGTGGTTGAGACCGCATGCCCCGTGGCATCGGCTGCATGAATGATGCGCCGATGACTGTGGCCGCCCTCACGGGTCAGGTGGTAGTGGGCGTCCTGATCCCGCGTAAAATCGACACCGGAATCGATCAGCCAGTTGATGCTTTCCCTGCCATGTTCGACCGTGAACCGCACGGCGTCCTCATGGCACAGGCCTGCGCCAGCATTGAGGGTGTCGGAGATGTGGTTTTCGGTGGAATCCTGATCATCCAGAACTGCGGCGATACCGCCTTGTGCCCAGAGCGTGGCGCCGCTGCTGATCTGGGCCTTGCTCACCACGCAGACCTTCAGGTGCTCCGGCAGATTGAGCGCGACGGTGAGGCCGGCAGCACCACTGCCGATAATGAGAACATCGTATTCGAAGGACTGTGGCATCGGGTCGTTATCGCAGGCCATAATGTGGACGTGTATTGAACTAAACTTTACGCTTGCTGTCTATTTGGCCTGACAGGGTGAGCCGCCTGACCGGTGGTCTAGCCCGTTTCATGAACGGACGCCGGATAGCATCAATGACGCAGCGAAACTTGGTACAGGCCGGACAGCTGGCCATCAAATCAGGGAACCCCGGCAACCAGTCCATGACTCCTGATACAGAGAAACAACAGGGCGATCACCCGGACAGCCAGACGGATCTGCAGCTGGTGCGCAAGGTTCGTAATGGTGATCGCGCCGCCTTCGATCTTCTGGTGGTCAAGTACCAATCCAGAGTCGCATCAATTATCAGTCGGTACGTCTACGACAGTCAGGAAGTCATGGATCTGACCCAGGAGACCTTCGTAAAGGCGTTCAGGGCGATCGAGCGCTTCCGCGGGGACAGCGCCTTCTATACATGGCTGTACCGGATTGCCGTCAATACCGCGAAGAATTACCTGGAATCCCGCGGCCGGCGGCCGCAGGGCAGTGCCGACTCGGCGGAAGCGGAGAATTTCGATGACGGTTCACGGCTGCGTGACACCGCTTCGCCTGAACGGCTCCTGCAACGGGAACAGCTCCAGAAAGAATTGAACAAGGCGATCGCCCAGCTTCCTGAGGAGTTGCGCTCTGCCTTTCTGCTCAGGGAATACGATGGGCTGAGCTATGAGGATATCGCGGGTATCCTCGAGTGCCCGATCGGTACTGTCCGTTCAAGAATATTCAGGGCCCGGGATGCGGTTGATCGGCATCTCGGGCCTTTACTCAATCACTCGGTGACGTAATTGAGGTTGCATCCCATGGATGATCGTCTCAGAGAAACACTGTCCGCCATGATGGACGACGAAGCTGACGAACTTTCGGTACGTCGCCTGCTTTCCCACGATCGCCAGGACGAGGTTCGGGCGCAGTGGCAGCGTTGGCAGGATGTTCGCGACCTTATGCATGACGGCCACTCGCCGGCCCACGGTATGGACGTCAGTGTGGGCGTCCGTGAACGGCTTGACGGGCGGGGCACCACCGCGGTCAGGCCTGAAGCTGCCGTACAGGCCACCAGGTCCGGCCGCTGGCACTGGCCGGCTGCCGCCATGGTTGCCATGGCGCTGCTGGTCGGGTTCGGTGCGGGTGCCGGTTGGGATTCATCCGCGACCGGGCCGGTTCAGCCGGTGACCGCAGCTGCACCAGAAACGCCTGTGCAGGACCAGCCGGTCAGGGAAATTGCCCTGCAGGGTCTTGATGAGGAACAGTGGGAGTATATGAGTCGCTACCTGCTGGAACACGCACAGCACAACAGTGTTGGCGCCGGGCGGGGCGCCGTCGGCTATGCCCGTCTGGTCAGTGCCAATGGTGCCGGCTACTGAACCCCGGAGCGAGAGTTTAATCATGCCTCGAGTCTTAATTAATGTTGTCCCAAGCCGTGCGTTGTCCATGCTCGTGGGTTTTTTGCTCGCGCTTGCTGGGTCGCTGCCGGCTGCCGCGGACGAAGACGAGGCATCCGCCTGGCTTGAAAGGCTGGGTCCGGCCCTGAACATGACGTCCTACCGCGGTGTGTTCGTATACGCCCGGGGCGAGAGCGTACACTCAATGCAGATTGCCCATCGTTACAATGATGGCATTGTAGAGGAGCGGCTGGTTCTGCAGGACGGCGGCAGTGGAGAAATTGTTCGCAAAGGCATGAATGTGGTCTGCGTGCTCCCTGAGACAGGCCGCGTCAAGCTTGACCAGGTGATTCCTTCAGGCCCGTTCGCCGAAGCGTTCACCAGTCAGCTGATGCCGGTCAGCCACTGGTATCGGGCGGAAATGAAAGGTGAGGACCGGGTTGCAGGGTATGACGTGGTTTCAGTGGCGCTAAGCGCCAAGGATTCCTACCGCTACAGTCATCGGCTTTGGCTGGAGAAATCCACCGGTCTTCTGGTCAAGAGTCACGTTCGTAATGCCGAGGGGGAAGTGCTCGAGCAGTTTCAGTTCACCAGCCTGCACATCGGCGAGGACATTCCCGATAGCGAATTCGAGATCCGCACCGAGGGCCGGGAAATTTCCAGAACGCTGGATGAGCCCGCTGTTACGGCATCGGTGGTCCAGCGTATGGATGGGTGGCAGCTTGGCTGGCGCCCGGAAGGGTTTGTCCCTGCGGCGGCGCCCCGCTCCGGCAAGGGCCAGGCCGTTGCCTTCTCCGATGGCCTGGCCGCTTTTTCGGTCTTCGTTGAGCCGGCTGGCCCGGTTAGCATGCCGACGGGCGCCTCCCTGATTGGCGCCACCACCGTTTATATGCATCAGGTGACGGAAGGGGATAGCGCTTTTCTGGTTACCGTCGTGGGTGAGCTGCCTCCGCAGACTGCGCGCCAGGTTGCCGAATCGGTGCGTATTGAAGACTCGGTGGCCCTGGGTGCGGGTAAGCCGTGATTACTGAAACTGGAAAAGTGGTCGCGCTCAAGGGCGACAAGGTCTGGGTCCAGACGATCCGAACCAGCGCCTGTCAGAGTTGTGCTGCCCGCAATGGTTGTGGTCAGAAAGTCCTGGCGGCTGCCTCGGGCGGGCGCGCCAACCAGATTCTGGTGACGAACTCGGTCAATGCCAGGGTGGGAGATGAAGTAACCATCGGAATTGATGAGCAGGCGTTGCTGGGTGCTTCCATTCTGGTCTATGCCGTCCCACTGATCCTGATGGTTGTCGCAAGTATCCTCGGGCACCAGATGTCCGGTGGTAGCGACGGCGCTGCGATGCTGGCCGCTGTCGCTGGCCTGGCTCTGGGTTTTTTCGCAGGACGCAAACTGCAAGACGCGGGCGGCAAGGAGTATGAGCCCCGCCTGGTCCGGGTAAGCCGGATAGCCTCTGAAAACTGTCTGTAAACCCTACGGTTTTGTAAGTTGAAAATCGGTGGGCCGAACCCAAAACTACGCCTAGGTGTAAGCACAACAGGGGGTACAACATGTCGAGTGCAACAGCAGTTGCCCAGTCGTCACGTAATTTCATACCCGGAAGGATGCCGGCCGCTTTGCTGATTTTGCTGTCTGCCATGGTGTTGGCGGGCTGGAGTCAGGTGAGTTCAGCCCGCAGCCTGCCTGATTTTACCGAGCTGGTTGAAGATAACGCCGGTGCGGTGGTGAACATCAGTACAACCACCGAGCCCACGCGCCGCAATTCCGGCGCTCCCGGGATGCCGTTTGATGAGCGTCAGCTCGAACAGCTTCCCGAGTTTTTCCAGGATTTCTTCCGCGGCCCCCAGTCTCCGTTTGGAGGTGGGCCTGGCAACTCCCAGCCACGCCGCTCCATGGGCTCCGGGTTCATTGTCTCCTCGGACGGTTATGTCTTGACCAATAATCACGTGGTCGAGGGAGCTGATGAGATCATCGTGCGGCTGAATGACCGGCGCGAGCTGCCCGCGACGCTGGTTGGAACAGACCCTCGTTCCGATATGGCCGTGCTGAAAATTGAAAACGGCGATGATCTGCCTGTCGTTCAGGTAGGTCGGTCCCGGGATCTGAAAGTCGGTGAGTGGGTGTTTGCGATTGGCTCCCCGTTTGGATTCGATTACACGGTAACGGCCGGAATCGTCAGCGCCCTGGGTCGCTCCCTGCCATCGGAAAACTACGTGCCCTTCATTCAGACAGACGTGGCGATCAACCCGGGCAACTCCGGCGGCCCTCTGTTTAACCTGGAGGGCGAAGTGGTCGGTATCAACTCCCAGATCTACACTCGCTCTGGCGGTTTCATGGGGGTCTCCTTTGCCATTCCGATTGACGATGCGATGAACGTCTTCCGTCAGTTGCGCGACAACGGCTCTGTCTCCCGTGGCTGGCTCGGGGTGCTGATTCAGGAAGTGAACCGTGATCTGGCCGAATCCTTTGGTCTCAAGCGGCCCCGCGGTGCACTGATTGCCGAAGTGATGTCCGGTTCGCCGGCGCAGGCAGCCGGCCTGCAGGCAGGGGATATCGTCCTCAGCTATGACGGCGACGAGGTGCAGCTTTCCTCTGACTTGCCGCCCATGGTTGGCCGCACGCCGGTTGGTGAAACTGCCGAGCTGAGAGTGCTTCGCGGTGGCGAGGAAATCGAGCTTCAGGTTGAAATCGGTCGCCTTCCGGAGGAGGGAAGCCAGCAGGCTTCCGCATCGGCCAGTGACAGTGATGGTCCCGGCTCTGCGCCCCTGGGCATGATGGTCGAACCGCTGCCTACGGACATGGCCGACTCCATGGGTATTGAAGGCGGCGTTGTGGTCAATAATGTTGCGCGGGGTGCGGCTTCCGAAGCGGGCATCCGTGCGGGCGATGTGATCACGGAAATGAATCGCCAGAAGGTGACATCGGTGCAGGAATTCCGCGAGGCTGTTCAGTCGCTGCCCGAGGGCAAGGCGGTATCGGTCCGGGTGGTGCGCCAGGGCCGGGCGCTGTATCTGGTGATGAAGCCCTGATACCCTTCTGCTGATCCGGATTACCTGACATGGAGCCCCCGCAGGTGTTGGAAACGACACTTGCGGGGGCTTTTGTTATACTCGGCGGATCAATAAAAATGAGCGGCCATGGAACGGACCAGCCCCATGATGAACAGACAGGAACTCTCTCTCCGTAAGCTACTGGAATTCCGCAATGCCTGGGTCGCCTGGCTGGTCTTCGCGGTAGCCGTTGCCGTCACCCTATTGCTTTGGCAGGTGTCCATCCGGCTGGTGGAAGACCGCACGGAAGCCCGTTTTCGCACCCAATCGCTCCAGCTTAAATCCGCCATCGAAGAGCGCTTGCTGAATTACGAGCAGGTGCTGGCCGGCAGTGCCGGTCTGTTTGCGGTGGCCGGAGACGTTTCCCGTGATCAATGGCGCGAATACGTGGACAAGGTTGATATCAACCGCTACTACCCGGGCATTCAGGGTATTGGCTATGTTCGCCGTATCGGTGTACGCCAGATGGCCGACCATATTGCCTCTGTCCGCGCGGAAGGGGTGCATAATTACCTGGTGAACCCGCTGGGTAGCGGTCCCTACTACTATCCCATGGTCTACCTGGAGCCTGGCACGGAACGGAACCGACGGGCCCTCGGCTACGATGCCTTCAGCGATCCCATTCATCGCCAGGCTATGGAGCAGGCCCGGGATGATGCGATCCCCACGGTGACTGCCAAGGTGGTGCTGGTTCAGGAAGAGCTTGGCGAAGACCAGGCCAGTTTTCTGATGTATTACCCCGTCTACCAGGGGGGAGAAGTGCCCGAGATCCGGGCCGAGCGTCGCATGATGCTGGCGGGCTATGTGTTCAGTGCCTTCCGGATGAACAATCTTATCGACGGCATCGTTGGCCTGATCTCGCCGTTTCTTGATGTCCGGATCTACGATGCCGGAGTCGTGGAACGGCAGAACCTCATGTATGGCTCCAATCTGGGGTCCCTGGACAACGAATTCAGTTTCCAGATGAGTCAGACCATCAGCCATGGTGGTCGAGACTGGCTGTTGCAGACGCGCTCCACGCCCGCATTTGATTTCCTGGCCTCGGATCCGCGGCCTCCGATCGTCCTCGGCAGTGGCCTGGTGATCAGTGCCCTGTTGTTCCTCTTCGTGCTTGCCTTGATCCGTTCACGGCTGATGGCGCAGATCAGTGCCGGCCGCTATCGGGCGATTACCGAAGGCGCAGCCAATGTCACCCTGGTGATGGACCGTGCCGGGCAGCCCCTGTACGCGAGCCCGTCCAGCCTGGATATCCTTGGCTTCGAGCCGGATCAGGTTCAGGCCCTGAACTTTGAGGAGCTCGTTCATGGTGACGACTGGCCCCAGCTGCAGCGAGGCTTTGACGATTCCGTTCAGTCGCCGGGCAAACAGATGCCGGTCATCCGGGTCCGTATCCGTGATGCCAAGGGGCAGTGGCGGGATATGGAGGGCACCTTTACGGCCATGTTGTCGGTGCCCGGCGTCAATGGCGTTGTGCTTAGCCTGCGGGATCTGACCCAGCTCAAGGCCGCCCAATCCGAGCTGCACAGGCTGGCATTCTATGATCCGCTTACCGGCCTGGCGAACCGGCAACTGTTCCGGGACCGTTTGAATCATGTGGTCAGCCGGAGTCGCCGGAGTGGTGAGCCGGCTGCCCTCATGTTCCTGGACCTCGACGGCTTCAAACGTATCAACGACACCCTGGGGCACGATTCCGGCGATGAACTGCTGTGCCAGGTGGCGCAGTGGCTGGTGGGTTGTGTCCGTGAGGAGGACTCGGTTGCCAGGCTCGGCGGCGATGAGTTTGTGGTTTTGCTGTCCCGGATCAGTGACTCCAATGCTGCCGGCAAGGTCGCAGAGACCATTCTGCGCAGTCTTTGCCAGCGAATCCGGCTGAACGATCACGAAGTCGGCATCACGGTCAGTATCGGCATCACCATGATTCCCCACGACAGTGAGGACGCCGGAACCCTGATGAAGTACGCTGATCTGGCGATGTATCGTGCCAAGGAGCTGGGTCGGAATACGTTCCAGTTCTTCACCCCGGCCATGAACATCAAGGCGGCAAGGCGGCTTCTGCAACAGGAGGAGTTGGCCACGGCGCTGGATGGCGATCGCTTCGTTCTGCATTACCAGCCGAAGATTGATCTGGCCAGTGAGCGGGTGATTGGGGTTGAGGCATTCCTGCGCTGGCATCATCCGGAGAAGGGGCTGGTGTCGGCACAGCAGTTCATCGGTCTTGCCGAGGAAACCGGCCTGATTGTTCGCCTGGGTGAATGGGCTTTGAGACAGGCCTGTATTCAGGCTCAGGCCCTGGAACGGGCCGGCTTTGAATCCCTGAAAATGGCGGTGAATCTGTCTGTTCGACAACTGACCGATTCGGGCTTCCTCGACATGATCCGACAGGTCATCACCGAGACGGGCGTCTCGCCGGAGCGGCTGGAGCTGGAGATGCCGGCGGAGCTGCTCAATGAAGATCCGCGAATACTCAGGGAGTTGCTGGTGTCACTCCATGATCTCGGGGTCTGTCTGATACTGGATGATTTCGGCACCGGCTCCTGTTCACTGGTTGCTTTGCAGCAGCTGCCGCTGGATGTTATCAAGATCGACCACCGGTTCATTCGCGACATTCCCTACAATGTCAGTGCCACGGATGTGGCCTCCGCAGTGATTGCCCTGGCCCGCAAGCTCCACCTTACGGTGGTTGCGGAGGGTGTGGAAACCCCACAGCAGCTGAGCTTCCTGAAAACTCACGGCTGCGCCCAGTGTCAGGGCAACCTGTTCAGCTATCCGCTGGACGAGGATGCGCTCATCGGTTTCCTTATCCGGCAATACGAACGGCCGCTGATTTCCTGATCATGGCAATGGCGGCCGGTAACCGGTAAAATCACGCCGTTCCCGGATCCCGGTAGCGGCCCTTCCGGGCTCAATCCTTCGTCTTAACTGAGTATTCATCGTCTGTGACTGAACTGAGCCGAATCCGTAACTTTTCCATCATCGCCCACATTGACCATGGTAAATCCACGCTGGCAGACCGTTTTATCCAGGTTTGCGGCGGCCTGACGGACCGTGAAATGGCCGAGCAGGTCCTGGACTCCATGGATCTCGAGCGTGAGCGAGGGATTACCATCAAGGCCCAGAGTGTCACGCTGAATTACACCGCCCGTGACGGGCAGGAATACAAACTGAACTTTATCGATACCCCGGGCCACGTGGACTTTTCCTACGAGGTTTCCCGCTCGCTCTATGCCTGCGAGGGGGCCCTGCTGGTGGTGGACGCCGGGCAGGGTGTTGAAGCCCAGTCAGTGGCTAACTGCTACACCGCCATTGAGCAGGGTCTCGAAGTTGTGCCGGTTTTGAACAAGATGGATCTCCCGCAGGCCGAACCGGAGCGTGTAGCGGCAGAAATCGAGGATATCATTGGCATTGAAGCGTCTGATGCGGTTCGCTGTAGCGCCAAGAGTGGTCTGGGCGTGGAAGATGTTCTGGAAGATCTGATCAAGAAGATCCCGCCACCCAAGGGCGACCGAAGCGCGCCCCTGCAGGCTCTGATCATCGATTCCTGGTTCGACAATTATCTGGGCGTCGTGTCGCTCGTGAGGGTGACCGAGGGCACCCTGAAAAAGGGCGACAAGATCGTCATCAAGTCTACCGGGAAGGCCTGGAATGCCGACAAGGTTGGTATTTTTAATCCCAAACCGAAAGACACCGACCTGCTGGAGTCCGGCGATGTCGGCTTCGTGGTGGCCGGAATCAAGGACATTCACGGGGCGCCGGTAGGTGATACCATTGTTCACCAGAAGTTCGCCGAGCAGACGCCAATGCTGCCCGGGTTCAAGAAAGTCAAACCCCAGGTCTACGCCGGGTTGTTCCCGGTCAGCGCCGACGACTACAACGATTTCCGGGATGCCCTGGAAAAACTGACCCTCAACGATGCCTCGCTGTTTTTCGAGCCGGAGAATTCCGATGCCCTTGGCTTCGGTTTCCGCTGTGGTTTCCTGGGCATGCTGCACATGGAAATCATCCAGGAGCGGCTGGAGCGTGAATACGACATCGACCTGATCACCACGGCGCCAACGGTGATCTATGAGGTGGTTACCAAACAGGGTGAGACCCTGTCGGTAGACAATCCGTCCCGGCTTCCGGATATTGGTTCCATTGAGGAAATGCGTGAGCCGATTGTGGAAGCGAATATCCTGGTGCCCCAGGAGCACATCGGTAACGTAATAGCCTTGTGTGAGGAAAAGCGCGGCGTCCAGAAGAACATGCACTTCATGACGACCCAGGTTCAGCTCACCTATGAGCTGCCCATGGCCGAGGTAGTGATGGACTTCTTCGACCGGATCAAGTCGGCCAGTCGCGGCTTTGCGTCTCTGGATTATCATTTTACCCGATTCCAGAGCGCCAACCTGGTGCGGCTGGACGTACTGATCAACGGCGAACGTGTCGATGCCCTGGCTATTATCGTGCACAAGGAACAGGCCCATCACAAAGGTCGCCAGCTGATCGAAAAGATGAAAGAACTGATTCCGCGCCAGATGTTCGATATTGCCATTCAGGCCGCCATCGGTAACCAGGTGGTGTCGCGGGTCACGGTCAAGGCGCTGCGCAAGAACGTAACCGCCAAGTGTTACGGTGGTGACGTCAGCCGGAAGAAGAAACTGCTGCAGAAGCAGAAAGAAGGTAAAAAGCGTATGAAGCAGCTGGGTAATGTCGAGGTGCCTCAGGAAGCGTTTCTTGCCGTACTGAAAGTGGATAAATAAAAGGCCTCCTGGATGGATATCGATTTTCCCCTGGTACTGGTGGTACTGACCTTCGCAACGGGTCTGATCTGGCTGGCGGACAAGCTGTTTCTTCGTGAGCGTCGTCTCGCTGCCTACCGTGCCAGTGGTGCTGCCGGAGACGTAGGCGATAGCTCCTCCGCGGAATCTGAGGAACCGAAAGAACCCTACCTGGTCGACCTCAGCCGATCGTTTTTCCCAGTGTTGGCGATTGTCCTGGTGCTGCGCTCCTTCCTGGTGGAGCCGTTCCAGATCCCGTCGGGCTCCATGCTGCCCACCCTGGAGGTGGGCGACTTTATTCTGGTGAACAAATACGCCTACGGATTAAGGCTGCCTGTTGCCGGGACCAAAGTGATCCCCGTTGGCGACCCCCAGCGAGGCGATATTATGGTGTTCCGCTACCCGGAGGACGGCCAGACCAACTACATCAAGCGGGTAATCGGTCTGCCGGGCGATCATATCCGTTATCGTGACAAGCAGTTGTTCATCAATGGTGAGAAGGTCGAAACGCGATTTATCGCGAGACTGCCGCCGATGGAGCTGCGCCGTGAAGATCTGGGTGAAGTCGAGCACGACATTTTCCTGACCATGGGTCGGCCCGGTGGCAGTGGTGAGGGCGAGTGGCTGGTGCCCGAAGGCCATTATTTTGTCATGGGTGACAATCGCGACAACAGTAATGACAGCCGCTACTGGGGCACGGTCCCGGATGAGCTGGTGGTGGGCAAGGCCTTTGCTATCTGGATGCACTGGAAATCCCTTACCAGTCTGCCATCCTTTGATCGTGTAGGCGGAATCGAGTAACTCGGACTATCTGGAGCGCAGTCATAATGAAGAAAAACAATCTTTCCGGCATGGGCCGTCAGCGGGGTGCCTCGGCATTGACCATGATGGTTATGGTGCTGTTCTTTGGTGGCCTGCTGACGCTGGTGATCAAACTGGGCCCTGCCTACCTGGATGACATCACCATTCAGGAGGCGCTGGAAAGCCTTGATGGCACAGAAGGGCTCTCTCAGATGGGGCCGGCCCAGGTCCGCACACTGATTAACAAACGGCTCAGTGTGAACAATGTCCGGGGTTTCGATGCCAAGAATATTTCTGTCGATAAAGACGGCGATCTGGTCGTCATCAATGTTGATTACGAAGTGCGTAACAACCTGTTCAGTAACGTGGATACGGTGGTTCACTTCAAGCACAAATATGAGATGAAGGGCAAGTGAGTTCACAACCGGATCTGGATCAGTTACAGCGGCGCATCGGCTATCAGTTCAAATCGCCGGAGCGGCTTTTGCTGGCACTTACCCACCGGAGCTACGGGAACCAGAATAACGAGCGCCTCGAATTCCTCGGCGATTCCATTGTGAACATGGTTATTGCCGAGTATCTGTTTCTGCACTTCGAAAAAGCCCGTGAAGGTCAGCTGAGTCGTCTGCGGGCCCGGATGGTAAAGGGCGTGACGCTGGCTGAGATTGGTCGCGAGTTTCAGCTCGGCACATACCTTCGACTGGGCTCGGGAGAACTGAAAAGCGGCGGGTTCCGTCGGGAATCCATCCTGGCTGACGCTGTGGAGTCCATCATCGGCGCCATCTACCTCGACAGTGATTTCCATACCTGCCGGGAACAGGTATTGCGCTGGTTCGAGCACCGTCTGGAAAAGCTCGACCTGCAGGACACCCAGAAAGACCCCAAGACCCGTTTGCAGGAATATCTCCAGTCGCGTCAGTTTCCGCTGCCACGCTATGACGTCATTTCCGTGGACGGCGAGGCCCACAACCAGACATTCCATGTATCCTGTGCGCTGCCGTCGCTGGACCGAAAGACCACCGGGACTGGCAGTAGCCGCCGGGTGGCCGAGCAGCAGGCAGCCCGTAACGCCCTGAAAGAGTTGGGCGTGGAGAACCAGTAATGAACGATATCACCCGTCCGGAAAACCCGGACAGTCGCTGCGGTTTTGTGGCCATCGTTGGCCGTCCGAACGTGGGCAAGTCCACGTTGCTGAACCATATCCTCGGGCAGAAGCTGAGCATCACTTCCCGCAAGCCGCAGACCACCCGTCATCAGGTGCTGGGTATCAAGACCGTAGGGCCGGTGCAAGCGATCTATGTGGACACACCTGGCATGCACGAGGAGGAGCCCCGTGCCATTAACCGCTACATGAACAAGGCGGCCACGTCGGCGCTCATTGATGTCGATGTGGTGGTGTTTGTGGTGGATCAGCTGGCCTGGACGACCGCGGATGAGATGGTGCTGGAGAAACTCAGTCGCCTGAAATGCCCTGTGATCCTGGCGGTGAACAAGGTCGACAAGATCGAAAAACGGGAAAGCCTGCTGCCGCATCTGGATATGCTCTCGAAAAAGCGCGAGTTTGCCGAGATCATTCCGCTTTCGGCCCTGAAAGAGACCAATCTGGAACCTCTGGAAGAGGCCGTGGGGCGTTTCCTGCCGGAGAGTATTCATTTCTATCCGGACGACCAGATCACCGATCGCAGTGAGCGATTCCTGGCCTCCGAGATTGTCCGAGAAAAGATCACCCGACAGCTTGGAGCAGAGCTGCCATATTCGGTGGCGGTGGAGATCGAGGAGTTCAAGCGCGAGGGCAAGACCCTGCACATATCCGCCCTGATCCTGGTCGAGCGTGAAGGCCAGAAGAAGATCATCATCGGCGAAAAGGGCGAGCGGATGCGCCGGATTGGTCAGGAGGCGCGCACGGATATGGAACGCATGTTCGACAGCAAGATCATGCTGCGCCTCTGGGTCAAGGTTAAGCGCGGTTGGGCAGACAGCGACCGGGCCCTGAAGAGCCTGGGCATGAACGACCTCTGAGGCGGCTATGAAGGGGCCTGAGCTGCAGGAGCCCGCTTATGTCCTTCACCGCCGGCCCTGGCGGGAAACCAGTCTCATGGTGGATCTGTTTTCCCTGAACCATGGCCGGATGACCGTCATCGCCCGGGGAGCCAACAGCGCCAAAAGTCCCCTGAAAGCCCAGCTACAACCTTTTCAGCCTCTGATAGTGGATTGGGCTGGCCGGGGCGACCTGAAAACCCTGACCCAGGTCGATGTTCGGGCCGGCCCCACAATTACCCGGACAGTGTCGCTCTACAGTGGCCTTTACCTGAATGAACTGTTGCAGCGGATTCTGCCCGCTGCAGATCCCCATCCCACGCTCTTTGCAGCCTACATCGATGCCATCGGACAGTTGTCCGACACCAGAGATGTGGAGCCGGTGCTTCGGCGTTTTGAACTCGCCTTTGCCTCCGCCCTCGGCTATGACTTTGCCTGGGATCGTGCCACGGATACCGGGCAATCCGTCGAGCCCGGCGGGGAGTATTGTTATGATCCGGAGCAGGGCATAGTGTCCGGGCTGTCGCCCGGTGTGCGCCTGCGAAATCTTCCGGGCGATGTTTTGCTCGATCTGGCCGGGGAAGATTTGCAATCTGAGCGCTGTCGGCGACTGGCGAAACGGGTCATGCGGGTGCTGATCGATTATCTTCTGCAGGGGCGCCCCCTGAACAGTCGCAGCCTTTTCACTCACCTTCGGGGAGAATCCCATGAATCCTAGAGTACTGCTTGGCGTCAATATTGATCACGTTGCCACCCTCCGTCAGGCGAGGGGGACCCGGTATCCGGATCCGGTTCAGGCAGCACTGATGGCCGAGGAAGCCGGGGCAGACGGCATCACAATCCATCCCAGGGAAGACCGGCGTCATATTCAGGATCGGGATGTGCTGCTGCTCAAAGAGGTGCTCCAGACCAAGATGAATCTGGAAATGGCGGTAACCGATGCGATGCTGGCGTTTGCCGAACAGGTGCGGCCGGAATGTGTCTGCCTGGTGCCGGAGAAGCGTGAGGAATTGACCACCGAGGGCGGTCTGGATGTGGAAGGTCAGGAATCCCGGGTGGCCAAGGCCTGTGAGCGCCTCGCCCGAATTGGCGCCGAAGTGTCATTGTTTATTGATCCGGACCCGGCCCAGATTGATGCCGCAGTGCGTTGCGGCGCGCCGGTAGTCGAACTTCACACCGGAGAGTATGCCGAGGCCGAAACGCCAGAGGCTGAAAATGCCGCGTTCAAAACCATTGCCGATGCGGTGGCCTATGCCCGCAAGAAAGGGCTTATCGTCAATGCCGGCCACGGCCTGCATTATCACAACACCGAGCGGGTAGCGGCGATCCATGGCATCAACGAACTGAATATTGGCCATGCCATTATCGCCCGTGCGGTTTTCACCGGTCTGAAAGAAGCGGTCCGGGATATGAAGGCCATTATTGATCAGGCCCGCAGCCGGGCCTGATTCGAGGTAGCGTCAGGTCGTTTCGGCGGCCTCGTGGCGTTCGCGGAACAGCTGTTGCCAGTCGGTCTGGTCGCTCCAGATCTGCAGGCGCTCCATGGCCGAGAGCAGCTGGTCTTTCTGGTGCTCCAGATCCGGGGCAGAGCATTTGATCGCCGTTTCCAGATGGTTAGCTGCGGCCCTCAGTTCCGGTACGCCGCAGTAGCGGGTGGCGCCATGGAGTTTGTGAACGCACTCCAGCAGCTCTTCCATATTGTCGTTGGTCCAGAGTTCCGGGATCCGCTCCCGATCCACGTGGACCTGTTCCAGCAGCATGCTGAACAGTTCTTCCGCCAGGTCAGCTTTGCCGGCGGCCAGCTGAATGCTTTCCTCGACGCTGACGCAGTCCTGCTGCATTTTGCGCGTTGATGGCCGCAGGGCCCGACGGGTGTCGCGAACTTCCGGCACGGGAAGCCGACCGTCGCTGCCGCTCTTCGGGCACACGTAGCCGGTGTACTCATGAATGATGTCGTTGAGCTGGCCACTGCTGATGGGTTTGGGCATGTAGCCATCGAAACCCTGCTTGGTCAGCCGTTCCTGCTCGTCCGACAGGGCATGGGCGGTCAGGGCAATGATCGGGGTCCGGTGATTGCCGGTATCCATCTCCCTCAGCCTGGCCGTGGTTTCCACACCGTCCATGCCGGGCATCTGCAGATCCATGAAGACCAGGTCGAAGGGTTTCTGTCTGGCCTTGCTCAGGGCTTCAAATCCGCTGGAAGCGCCCTCGGCGTCCAGTTGGCAGTCTTCCAGCAGGGTCATTACCAGCTTCAGGTTGGCGTCGTTGTCATCCACTGCCAGTACCCGGGGAACATTGGCGGTGGTCACTCGGTTGGCGGAAATCTCGTATTCGGGCACCCGCCCGCTGGAATTGATGCCGTGCACCAGCAGCAGAAGCTCGTCGTAGAGGGAATCGCGGCACACCGGTTTGGTGAGGTGGCCGCTGGCAAGCCCCGATAGTGGCGTGTCGTGAGTTTCCAGGGTGGGGGTCAGCAACAGTGTCCGGCAATCCCGTTCGATCTCAAGGGTACGGACAAGGCTGCAGTACTGGCTGGAATTGAGCAGGTGCCGGGTAATGCCGACAATGGCCACGGCGTAACCGGCCTGGCTTTTCTGGGCTTCCTCAATGTGTTCCTGCAGTGCACCGGGGGAGGCCACCCGGTCGACCACCATGCCCCAGTCCCGCAACAGGTGTTCCACGGCCAGGCCGGTGGTTTTCTGTTGTTCCAGATAGATGACCCGTTCACCACGCAGGGCATCCCGGGGGGCAATGGCCTCACCGCTGGTGGCAAGCTCCGAGGTGAGGGTGAACCAGAAGGTCGAGCCCTTGCCAAGTTCGCTCTCAAGCCCGATCTTGCCCCCCATCTCCTCAACCAGACGCTTCGAGATGGCCAGCCCGAGGCCGGTGCCACCGTATTGACGGGCGGTGGAGGCATCGGCCTGGCTGAAGGCGTTGAACAGGGATTGCTGTTGGGCCCGGGAGAGACCCACGCCGGAATCCGTGATGCTCAGGCGCAGGGTAACCCGGTTGGAATCGGTCTCTTCCTCTTCCAGGCTCGCCCGCAGGACTACCTCGCCGGTCTGGGTAAACTTGATGGCGTTGTTGACCAGGTTGGTGATCACCTGTTTGACCCGCAAGGGGTCACCCATGATGTTGTCCGGCACATCGTTGTAGACCAGTGGCACCAGATCCAGGTTCTTGGCATGGGCGGCCGGCGCCAGCATGACCATGACTTCCTCAACAATATCCCGCAACTGGAAGGGCACCCGGTCCAGGATCAGCTTGCCGGCCTCAATCTTGGAGAAGTCCAGGATGTCGTTGATGATGGTAAGCAGGATCTCCGAGGATTTCCTGATGGTGCTCAGATGGTCCCGCTGCTGCCGTGGCAGGGGGCTCTTCAGGAGCAGCTCGGTGAAGCCGATGATGCCGTTCAGCGGGGTGCGGATCTCGTGTGACATGTTGGCCAGGAACTCTGACTTTATCCGGCTCGCTTCCAGCGCTTCCTTCCGGGCGAAATCCAGCTCGATGTTCTGGATTTCGATGGTTTCCAGGGTTTCCCGCAGATCTTCGGTGGCCTGGTCGATGTTCTGCTGCATTTCCGCCTGGGCCTTGCTCAGCTCTTCGGCCATGGCATTGAGGCCGGATTCCAGCTGTTCGAACTCCGGCCCGGCGCCGGTGTAGACCCGGGTATCCAGCTTGCCTTCCTTGAGTTTGGCAACGGCCTCGTTCAGTTCGAATACCGGGTTGGTGAACGCACGGCTCAGTCGCAGGGCAATGGCCATGCTGAGAATGACGCCCCCGAGAATGAGCAGCAGGGAAATAAGCAGGGCCTTGTACGTCTCTTTTTCGGTGCGGATATGGGACATTTCCACAACCACCCAGCCCAGAGGCTCCCGCAGATTCGACATGGACTGGCGGGCATCCGGGTCGAGCATGCTCTCGATCATCAGATCCTGCAGAAACACGGGGGTGATAAACCGGGTGCTGTTTTTTCGGGATATCCGGGTGGCGTGCTCGGCGGTGAGTTCGTCGGACTGCACGGTCTCCGAGCTTCCGGGCCCGGTGTGGAGCAGGCGGGAGCCGTCACTGCCAAAGAAGGTGATGGAGCGGACGTCCTGCTCTTCCAGAAGAGCATTGGAGAGGCTGCTGAGCAGGCTGCGATTGGCGGTAAACAGGCCATATTCGGAACCGGCGGCGAGCTGTCGGGAGAGTGATTCGCCCCGATCCTTCAGCAGGCTTTCTATATTGTTAACCCAGCTGTAGGTGAAGAACAGCCCCAGCATCAGGGTGGTCAGCAGGGTGGGAACCAGCGTTACCACCAACACTTTCTTGCGAATGCCCCAACGTCGCATACCGTGATCCTGAATTATTGCTTTTGTCCGCGTCGCAGAGCGGAAAACGTCCGTGTTAAGAATAGCTGATCCGGAAAGGGATAACTGTGGTATCAGTCCCGACGGTACCGGAAAATCCCGTGGCGGATATAGCCGCCGGTCATGGATATAGCGAGAAGCTGTATTGGGAGACCGGGGCGATAACGCGTATCATGCGAAGCCAAAAGTGTACCACAGGGTTATCATATGCATTTTCCCACCATTGAAGATTATGTCGGGCACACCCCTCTGGTTCGCCTGCAGCGTCTCCCCGGTGAGACGAGTAACGTGATTCTGGCCAAGCTAGAGGGCAACAACCCTGCCGGCTCGGTTAAGGATCGCCCGGCCATCAGCATGATTCAGGAAGCGGAGCGCCGGGGCGACATCAAGCCAGGGGATACCCTGATTGAGGCGACCAGCGGCAATACTGGCATCGCGCTGGCCATGGCGGCGGCGATCAAGGGATACCGCATGGTGCTGATCATGCCCGCGAACATGAGTGAGGAGCGCCGGGCATCCATGCGCGCCTATGGTGCGGAGATTGTCACGGTCACCAGGGAAGAAGGCATGGAAACGGCCCGTGACCTGGCCCTCAAGATGCAGGCGGAAGGCAAGGGTACCGTGCTGGACCAGTTCAGCAACCAGGACAACCCCCTGGCGCACTACCGTACCACCGGCCCGGAAATCTGGGAGCAGACCGGTGGGCGGGTTACCCATTTTGTCAGCTCCATGGGCACCACCGGCACCATTATGGGGGTGTCGCGCTACCTCAAGGAGCGCAACCCGGATATTCGCATCATCGGTTTGCAGCCAAAAGAGGGCGCCTCGATCCCCGGAATCCGGCGCTGGCCCGAAGCTTACCTGCCGAAAATCTACGACGCGGCCCGCGTCGACCAGGTGCTTGACGTAGGTCAGGAAGAAGCAGAGACCACGATGAGGGCCCTGGCTTCTGAAGAGGGGATTTTCTGTGGCGTATCCTCCGGCGGTTCGATTGCAGCCGCGCTCAAGCTCTCCCGGCAGGTTGAAAACGCCATCATCGTGGCCATTATTTGTGACCGCGGCGACCGCTATCTCTCCACCGGTGTGTTCCCCGGCGCCTGAATACGACTTTATCAAGAGACCCAAGTATGAGCAGACGACGCAGGAAGGTTCTTCCAAAAGAGCCCGTGCGCTGTGAGATTGAAACCCTGAGCCATGATGGCCGGGGTATTGCCCGTCAGGACGGCAAAACCCAATTTGTCGATGGCGCCCTGCCAGGCGAAACCGTGATGGCGAAAGTGGTGTCCAGTCGAAGCAAGTTCGACGAACTGCGCACCGAAGAGGTTCTGGAAGCCGCGCCGGATCGTCAGACGCCACCCTGCGAGTTTGCCGACCTGTGTGGCGGCTGTAGCCTGCAGCATATGAGTGGCGATGCGCAGATCGCGTTCAAGGAGAATACCCTGCGGGAGCATTTTGCCCATTTCGGGGGCATCGAACCCGAGGAGTGGATTGAGCCACTGCGCTCGGAAGAGAGCCTCGGCTATCGCCGCAAGGCGCGCCTCGGGGTTCGTTACGTCAAGGCCCGGGAGTCTGTCCTGGTGGGGTTTCGGGAGAAACGCAACAGTTTCCTGACCGACATCGACCGTTGTGTGGTGCTGGATCCCCGCATTGGCGACCGCATACTGCCCCTTCGAAATATGCTGCACGATCTGGACGCCTACAGCCGAATCGCCCAGGTGGAAGTTGCCTGTGGCGATGATGTGGCGGTAATGGTGTTCCGCAATATGGATGACCTGTCCACTGGTGACCGGGAGAAGCTCATTGCCTTCGGCCAGGCTCACGATTTGCATATCTACCTGCAGCCAAAAGGGCCCGATACCGTTCATCGGATCTGGCCCGAGTCCTCTGGCTGGGATGATGAGCGACTGAGCTACAGGCTGGAAGAATTCGACCTGACCATGAAATTTCATCCCATGGACTTTACCCAGGTCAATGCAGGCATTAATCGCGCAATGGTACACAGGGCCGTGGAATGGCTGGATGTCCAGCCTGGCGAGCGAGTCCTGGATCTGTTCTGCGGTCTGGGGAATTTCACTCTGCCGCTGGCCACGCGAGGCGGGCAGGTTGTTGGCGTGGAAGGCGACGAGACCATGGTCGTACGGGGCCGGGAAAACGCGGAACTAAACGGTCTCGACAATGTCGCTTTTCACGGTGCCGACTTGCACGGTGACTTCACGGGCCAGAGCTGGGCCAAAGAAGGGTTCGACAAGATTCTGATTGATCCGCCCCGTTCCGGTGCCGAGGAGATCTGCAAGTACCTCACGGCCTTCGGGGCACAAAAGATAGTCTATGTCTCCTGCAACCCGGCCACCCTGGCGCGCGACGCAGGCGTAATGGCGCGCAACGGCTATCGACTGGTGCGCGCAGGTGTGATGGACATGTTTCCCCACACCACTCACGTGGAATCCATCGCGTTGTTCGAACGGGATTCCGACTGAAGATGCGGTGGGCAGTCAGGGATGGCTGCGGCAACCATCAGGAATAACAAGACTGATATGGTAAAAGTTCGCGAAGATTACGCAATGACCGGCGACGGCCAGGTGGATATCGAGGGCTGGGTAAACCAGATAGCCTCGCAAACGCACCTGGACGACGCTGACCAGTTCCGGTTGGCCTGCGAAAAGGCAGCGGAAATCGATCTTCAGGCTTTCCGGCAGGATCGCCAGTGGGCACCTGGTTCCAGCAGCTTCCGGATTGGCATTGAGATGGCCCAGGTTCTGGCGGAGCTGCACCTGGATCAGGCCAGCCTGGTGGCGGCGATCCTTTATCGCGCCGTGCGTGAAGAGCGCGTTCCCCTGGAGACAATCCGCAAGGAATTTGGCGATGAGGTGGCGGGCCTGATCAACGGCGTGCAGCAGATGGCGGCCATTTCGTCCATCCACCACCCGCTGAAGGGTAACGTTCTGGGCCAGAGCGAAGGCCAACTGGACAACGTCCGCAAGATGCTCGTCACCATGATTGACGATGTCCGGGTTGCCCTGATCAAGCTGGCGGAGCGTACCTGCGCCATTCGGGCGGTAAAGGATGCTCCAGAAGAAAAGCGAATGCGCGTCGCCCGGGAAGTGTTTGATATCTACGCACCCCTGGCACACCGGCTTGGCATTGGTCACATCAAGTGGGAGCTGGAAGATCTTTCTTTCCGGTACCTGCATGGTTCCGCCTACAAAAAGATCGCCAAACTGCTGGACGAAAAGCGCCTGGATCGCGACGGTTACATCAAGCGGGTGATTGAAACCCTGCAGACCGAACTGAAAGCCTATGGCATTGAGGGCGAGCTGTCCGGACGTGCCAAGCACATCTACAGCATCTGGCGAAAAATGCGCCGCAAGGGCATCGACTTTTCCCAGGTTTACGATGTTCGCGCCGTGCGTATCCTGGTTCCGGAGGTTCGCGACTGTTACGCCGCACTGGGTATTGTCCACACGCTGTGGCGCCACATCCCCAACGAGTTCGACGATTACATTGCCAACCCGAAGGAAAACGGTTACCAGTCCCTGCATACCGCCGTGATCGGGCCCGAGGGCAAGGTCATGGAAGTGCAGATCCGAACCCACACGATGCATGAGGAGGCGGAACTGGGCGTTTGTGCCCACTGGTTGTACAAGGGCATGGACAAAGGCAACAAGTCGACCGGCTACGATGCCAAGATCAACTGGCTGCGCCAGGTTCTGGAGTGGCAGGAGGAGCTGGGCGACCTGTCCGGGCTGGCCGACCACCTCAAATCCGATGTCGCATCGGATCGGGTGTATGTATTCACACCCGAGGGCCACGTGGTGGATCTGCCCCAGGGGGCAACGCCGGTGGATTTCGCCTACCGGGTTCACACGGAGATCGGTCACGCCTGCCGCGGTGCGCGGGTGAACAGCCGAATCGTTCCGCTGACCTATCCACTGAAAACCGGCGATCAGGTGTTTATCCTGACCTCCAACAACCCGGCCCCAAGCCGCGACTGGCTGAACCCGAGCCTTGGTTACATTCAGACTTCCAGGGCACGCGCCAAGGTAACCCACTGGTTCAAACAGCAGGATCGTGGTCGCAATATCGTTGACGGTCGTGCCATTCTCGAGGACGAGTTCAGGCGTCTGTCCCTGTACGATGTAGATCTTGGTGAGCTTGCCAGGAAGGTTAATTACCAAAGTGCGGAGGACATGTTTGCAGCCACCGGAGCCGGTGACCTTCGCCCCACGCATGTCGCCAATGTGGCCCAGCAGATGCTGGAGCCCAAGTCCGAACAACTGGATCTGAAACTCAGCGCCCAGCGCCGCAAGCCCTACGATACGGAATCAGACATCCAGATCCTGGGCGTCGGCAAGCTCAAGACCCAGGTGGCGAAATGTTGCAAGCCGCTGCCCGGAGACGCGATCGGTGGCTACATCACGGTTGGCCGTGGGGTTACGGTCCACCGTCAGGACTGCCTGACGTTCCTGAATCTGCGTGAGTTCGAGCCCAACCGGATTATTGAGGTCAGCTGGGGTGGCCGGCAGGCTGCTGTTTATCCTGTCGACATTGAAATTGAAGCCTATGACCGATCCGGGCTGCTGAGAGATATTACCCAGGTGTTGTCGGCCTCCAAGAGTGATGTGCTGTCACTGAATACCCTGAGCAACAAGGACGAGAACACGGCTACCATGACCGTGACGGTGGAAATTTCCAGTCTGGAGCAGTTGGCGCGGTTGCTGGCGCAGATTCGCAACCTGCCCAATATCATTGATGTAAGGCGTAAACGCGGATGAGCTATACCATCGAGGATCTGAAAACCCTGATGGCCAGGCTTCGGGATCCGGAGACGGGCTGTCCATGGGATACCAGGCAATCCTACAGGACCATCGTGCCGCACACGCTGGAGGAGGCCTACGAAGTCGCCGATGCCATTGAGCGAGAGGATTACCCGCATCTGAAAGACGAGCTGGGGGACCTGCTGTTCCAGGTCATTTTCTACACCCAGCTTGGTCGGGAAGATGGCCATTTCGATTTTGACGGTGTGGTCGATCATCTGGTGCGCAAACTGGTAAGGCGGCATCCACACGTTTTTCCGGAAGGGACCCTGGAAAGCAGCATTGATCCGGATAATCGGCCGGATGAGGCCTGGATCAAGGAAAGCTGGGAGCGCATCAAGGCCGAGGAGCGGGCAATGAAGCCGGCACCGGAAGCCAGCGCCCCAGTAAGTCGGCTTGACGGCATTGCCCGGACCCTGCCTGCAATGGCTCGGGCCGAGAAGCTCCAGAAACGGGCAGCCAGGCACGGTTTCGACTGGCCAAATGTTGGCCCGGTTTTCGACAAACTTCACGAGGAAATCGACGAGCTCAAGGAGGCGTGGGAAGCCGCACAGACGGGCGCCGGTGATCCCGATGCCGTTGAAGATGAGCTCGGCGATCTCCTGTTCGTCTGTGTGAACCTGGCACGGTTCATGAAGGTTAACCCTGAGCAGGCACTCAATCGAACCAACCATAAATTCGACGCCCGGTTCCGGGCGATTGAACGTGTGCTGGAACGGGAGGGCCGCGATATGGACGAAGAATCTCTGGAGGCGCTGGATGCCGTGTGGCAGGCGGTGAAAGGCGTGGAGCGGGGAGAGAACGAGCACTGAAAATGGCGGATCGGTAAGTACAATCCGTTACCAATTTTCTCGCCCCCGGACCGACGGCTTCGTCTACACTTCCGGAAACGGATGCACAGTTTTCGTGCGCCGTGCGCCGTGCGCCATCAATAAGATGCAGGAGTGAAGGCACCATGAAAATCAAAGATCTGGTCAACTACTGGGACAAGCATGCACGTGGTCGGCTTACCCGAGACGCCTACTTCATGGCGTTGTCTGACCAGCATCACAAGCGTCTCGAGAAACTCGCAGCGCTCTATCCGATGAAGTCACCTCAGGATCTGATGCGGGATCTGATTTCTGCAGCACTGGACGAAATGGAGACCAGCTTTCCGTATGTTCAGGGCACCAAAGTGGTGGCGTACGACGAGGATGGCTTCGAGATCTACGAAGATCAGGGCCTGACTCCCAAGTTTGTCAGCCTGAGCCAGAAGCACATCCAGCGCCTCAAGGCCCGTCAACTGGAATCAGTCGCCTGACGACACGGGCAGCGAAAGCTGCCCGCCGCTATTTACTTGTCTTTCCCTTCCAGCTTGTCCTTCAGTGGGCTCTGGCGTACCAGATCGTCCAGAGCTGCACCAATCATGTCGTTCAGAATATCGCTTTCACTGCGGTCCGGGTAAAGTTCCGCCAGTGCGGCCACGCGTGCGGCATCTTCCAGCGGCAGGCGCAGGTTATAATCGTGGGTGCGCTCCACGGGCTCTTTTTGCTGTTCCCAGTGTTTGGGCAAATCAGTGACCTTCATGATAACTCCTTGCAGCTACAGGCTTGAATCGCCAATAGACTTTCTCGACTGTTCCTTAGTATCGTAAGTTTACTTCGCCTCCGTCAATTCAAAAGGACGTCAATGTGACTGAGCTACATCCCGAACTCCGAGAAAACGTACGAATGCTGGGTGAACTTCTGGGCCAGAGCATACGGCGATATCCCGGACAGGAATGCTACGAGCTGATTGAGGAAATCCGGGCGGCTGCCAAGTCCGACCGTCGCCAGGAAAGCGGGTCCGGCCAGCGACTTGTCAATCTGCTGCGCAAGTTGAGCGATGATGAGCTGCTTCCGGTGACCCGTGCCTTCAACCAGTTCCTGAACCTGGCCAACCTTGCCGAGCAGTACCATGGTATTCGTCGGAAACGCGGGCACCAGTCTGATCTGATGGTCGAATCGCTCGGGGAGGTGTTTGAGCGGCTCAAGCAAGGTGATGTCACGCCGGAGGAACTGCATCAGAGGGTGGCGGATCTACGAATCGAGTTTGTGCTGACGGCCCACCCCACCGAGGTGGCGCGTCGCACCCTTATTATGAAATACGACGAGATGTCGGACTGCCTGGCGCGTCTGGACCATGACGACCTCATGCCTGCTGAACGGGAGGAAATCGTCAATCGCCTGTCTCAACTGGTTACCGAAGCCTGGCACACCGACGAGATTCGTCAGGAGCGACCAACCGCAGTGGATGAGGCCAAATGGGGCTTTGCGGTTATTGAAAACAGTCTGTGGCAGGCCCTGCCACAGTTTCTGAGGAGCCTGGATACGTCGCTGGAAGACGCGACCGGAAAGGGCCTTCCCCTGCAGGCATCCCCCATCCGCATTGCATCCTGGATGGGCGGTGATCGTGATGGCAATCCGAATGTCACCCACAAGGTGACCCGCCGGGTCTTCCTGCTTGGCCGCTGGATGGCAGCGGATCTCTATCTTCGTGATATTCAGGCGCTGCGGGCCGAACTGTCCATGTGGCAGGCCAGCGACGAGCTCAAGGCCGTCGTTGGTGATTCCCGGGAACCCTACCGCCATGTGCTCGCCGAACTCCGTGAGCGGCTGATCAGAACCCGGGACTGGGCAGAGGCGAGCGTCAACGGCGAGACCGCGGATGCCAACGGTATTCTCTTTGAGAACGAGGATTTCACCGGTCCCCTGGAGCTCTGTTACCGATCCCTGGTTGAGTGCGGACTCGAGGACATCGCCAATGGTCCGCTGCTGGATACCATCCGCCGGGCGCATACTTTTGGCCTGCCTTTGATTCGTCTGGACATCCGCCAGGAGGCCAGCCGCCACGCGGAGGCGGTTGCCGAAATGGTCGATTATCTTGGCCTGGGGGATTATCTGTCCTGGTCAGAACAGGAGCGCCAGGCATTCCTGGTGAAGGAACTTCAGGGCCGGCGCCCACTGGTCCCCCGAACTTGGGAGCCCTCCGAATCGGTCGGCGAGGTGCTGGCAACCTGTGAAGTGGTGGCGCAGCAAACGCCGGAAGCCCTCGGGTCCTATGTTATCTCCATGGCCAGCAAGCCCTCTGATGTATTGAGCGTGATTTTGCTGCTCAGGGAATCCGGAATGAAGTTTCCGATGCGGGTCGTGCCCCTGTTTGAGACCCTGGATGACCTGCGTGGTGCTCCAGACAGCATGTCTGCGCTGTACGAGGTTGAGTGGTATCGGGAGTATTGCCAGGGCAGGCAGGAAGTGATGATCGGCTATTCGGATTCCTCCAAGGATGCCGGCCAGCTGATGGCGGCCTGGGCCCAGTACCAGGCCCAGGAGAAACTTACCCACGTTGCCCGCCAGTATGGCGTGCATCTGACCCTGTTCCACGGCCGTGGCGGTACCGTTGGCCGTGGCGGCGGACCTGCCAACCGGGCGATACTGTCCCAGCCGCCGGGCTCGGTAAACGGCAGTTTCCGGATTACCGAGCAGGGCGAAATGATCCGCTTCAAGTTCGGTTTGCCGAGGCTGGCGGTTCAGAGCCTGACGCTCTACACCACGGCGGTTATCGAAGCTACCCTGGCCCCGCCACCACAGCCCGAAGACAGCTGGCGTGAAACCATGGACTGGCTTACCGAGCGGTCCTTGAAAGCCTACCGCGATGTGGTCCGGGAAAATCCCGACTTCGTGCCCTATTTCCGCCAGGTCACGCCGGAACAGGCCCTGGGGAAACTGGCACTCGGAAGTCGCCCGGCCCGGAGGAAGGCCACCGGCGGCGTGGAAAGCCTTCGGGCCATACCGTGGATATTTGCCTGGACCCAGATGCGGCTGATGCTGCCCAGTTGGCTGGGCAGTGACGTGGCGCTTGAAGAGGCGGCCCGGGACCACCGGCTCCCAGTATTGCGTGAGATGATGCAGGGCTGGCCGTTCTTCCGCACCTATGTGGATATGCTGGAAATGGTGCTGGCCAAGGCAGACCTGCGCATCGCCAGCTATTATGAGCAGACGCTGCTGGACGATGATCGGTTGAAAGCCCTTGGGGAGAGTCTTCGCGTGCGCCTCCAGGGTTGTATCGAGCGACTTCTGGAACTCAAGGAGCAAACGGATCTGCTGGAGGGAGAGCCCGTCTTTGCGCATTCGATGAGGGTGCGTAACCCATACACGGATCCGCTGCACTACCTTCAGGCCGAATTGCTACGGCGGGACCGGGAAAGTGAAGGCAAGGGCGAGGTGCCGGAACTGGTGGAAAGAGCACTGAAAGTCACCATGGCAGGTATCGCTGCGGGCATGCGGAATACTGGCTGACCTTGCAGCAGAATAGAAAAAAGTGCCGGGACAAGGCCGGGTAGTCTGGCCACCGACCAAGAACAAAGGGAGTAAGCTGTGGCTCTGGCTGCACGATTGGAACGTTTTCTCGCCCGCAAGGGCATCACTTATCGGGAGTTGCCGATAGATCAGGTCACCAGCCTGGATGCGGCAGTGATTGCCTCGGGGATGTCTCAGGACAGCTTTGTACAGGCCACTCTGCTGATCGACATTACCGGTGTCGTGATGGCCGTGCACAAGTTCGACAGTTCCCTGGACCCGGATGCCGTTCACCAGCTGACCGGTCGCCGTCTTCAGCCGCTGACCGCACGGCAGACCATGCGCCTGTTCAGTGACTGTGATCCCGGCTTCACCCCGCCCATCGGACAGGCTTACGAGCTGCCCGTTATCGTGGACGAGGATGTGATGCTGGCGGATCAGGTCGTGTTTTCCAGTGGCACTGATCATTCCCTGCTAGAGATGGATGGCCGATCCTTCCGTCTGGCCCTGGCCGGTGCCAGGGCGGGCCACCTGGTTATCCGGGGGCCGGGTAACGGCAACCGCGAGGCGCTGACGCTCGAGGAAGTGGCCGACAAGCTACAGAAACTTTACCGTCTGCCCCCCATGCCGGCCCTGGCGCTGCGTATTTTGCGGCTGACTGCCAACACCGATGCGACGGCTCGTGAGCTGGCAGAGCTGATCGAGTTTGATCCCAGTCTCACGGCCCAGATCATGCGTTACGCCCGTTCTGCACTGTTCAATTATCCCGGCCAGGTCAATTCGGTGCAGGAGGCGGTCACCCGTGTGCTGGGCTTCGATCGTGTGGCCCACATCGCCCTGGGCATCGCCTCCGTTCGTGCCTTTGAAGTACCCCGTCACGGCATTCTCGGCATGGACAATTTCTGGCGCCACTCCCTGTACTGCGCGTTCCTTTGCCAGATCATTGCGCCGCGATGTGGCGCCGAAAAGGGGCTGGGCTATCTCTGCGGCCTGTTGCACAACTTTGGCCTGTTGCTGGTCGGGCATCTGTTCCCGGCCGAATTTGATGAGCTCAATGAGCTTCGCGAAGCGAATCCTGAAGCCAGCATGCACTCGCTTGAGCAGCAGGTGTTCGGGCAGGGCAATGGCCAGGAAATCCTGTCGGTGGGCCATGGCGCTATTGGCGGTATCCTCCACCGTTTATGGCAACTGCCTGATCCTGTGGTCAAGGCGGCTGGCGTGCATCAACAATCGGGTTACCATGGCGAGCACGAGAACTATGTTTTGATGGTACAGCTGGCCAACGCCCTGTTGAAGGACCGCGGTATTGGCGATGAATTCAATGCCGACGACGTGCCCGCTTTGCTGGAAGGCCTGGGACTGACGCCCAATGTTGTGGAAGAACTGAATGCTGAACTGGATCGTGTGGCTCCGGATCTGGACGCACTGGCCAGCTCCCTGTCATCCTGACACCCTGTCGTTATTCGCTGGGAAATACGGACTTCCGGTGCATGATACGGAGGTCGACTTTCTCTGACGTGGCTGACTTCGTATAATGCGCCTTCGCCGATTTCGGCTGACACCTGTTCCGTGCAGGAGAGGCTGTCGCAAAGGCACGGGTTTTTGCCACAGCTTTTCAAATGATAATGACTAAAACGGGAGCACAGCGTTATGCGAATCATCATGTTAGGCGCGCCGGGCGCAGGCAAGGGAACTCAGGCCCAGTTCATTACTGAACGGTTTGATATTCCCCAGATCTCCACCGGTGACATGCTGCGTGCGGCGGTGAAAGCCGAGTCCGAGCTGGGCAAGCAGGTAAAGGAAGTCATGGCAACGGGCGGCCTGGTGTCTGACGACATCATCATTGCGCTGATCGAAGAGCGTATTCAACAGCCTGATTGCAAGAACGGTTTCCTGCTCGACGGTTTCCCGCGGACCATCCCCCAGGCTGAAGCTCTGAAAGACCAGGGAATTGCCATCGACTATGTGGTCGAAATTGCCGTGGATGACGAAGAAATTGTCAGCCGTCTGTCCGGTCGCCGGGTGCACGAGGGAAGCGGTCGTATCTACCACGTGAAATACGATCCGCCCAAGGTCGAGGGTAAGGATGACCAGACCGGAGAACCGCTGGTTCAACGTGAGGACGACAAGGAAGAGACGGTTCGCAAGCGTCTGAAAATCTACCACGACCAGACTGCACCGCTGGTTGGCTACTACCAGGACTGGGCGTCGAAAGAGCCGGCCGCGGCACCGAAATACGTCCGTGTCGAGGGCGTTGGCAGTCTGGACAGCATTCGCGACCAGATCCTGTCTGAACTCAAATAAATTGGCATCCTGACCTGAGGTTTTCACACCGGTGAAACTGTTGGCACTGGATACGTCATCGGAGGGCTGCTCGGCAGCCCTTCTTGTTGATGGCGAAATCTCCGAACGCTTTGAGCTTGCCCCCAGAGGCCATACCCGGCTATTGATGCCGATGGTGCGGGAGCTTCTGGCGGAGAAGAATCTTGCTCCGGCAGAGCTTGATGCCCTGGCCTTTGCCTGCGGGCCGGGCTCTTTTACCGGTGTCAGGATCGCGACCGGTGTTGTGCAGGGTCTTGCCTGGGGGCTGGACATTCCGGTGGTGCCGGTGTCTTCACTGCAGGCCGTGGCGCTGGGTGCCATGGATGCTCTGGATCCTCACGAGGAAACCGGTATTGCGGTAGCCTTTGATGCCCGCATGGGCGAGGTGTATTGGGGCTGCTTCGCTGCCCGGGCAGGACTGCCTGCGGCGTTGGCTTCGGAACAGGTCTGTCCACCCGAGGCAGTCACACTGCCAGCGGGCCCCGAGCGCTGGTGCGGAGCAGGGCCGGGCTGGCAATACCGCTCCGCCATGCCAGCGGAGGTGTCAGGGCGCGTTGATCCCGTCGATGAAACCCTGGTGCTGCGAGCAGCCTGGGTTGCGCGCCTGGCGGTGATCGCATTCGGGCAGGGCAAGGCGGTGCCGGCGGAGCAGGCTCAACCTGTCTACATCAGGGATGAAGTGGCCTGGAAAAAACTGCCTGGTCGATAGTGACCCCGGCCGCCCGGTTAGATCCGGGCAAACCGCTTTGGGTAAAAACTGACCAGCTGTCTTTTCTTCCGTGCGATAATCTTCCATACTTCCATTTCACGTTTTCCTGTCATCCGGCCAGCGGTATCTGAACATGATTGGCGGAATTAACCCGGGTAACAATTTCAATTTCCAGACCGGCAACAACAGTCTGGTCAGGGAGCGCAGCGATGCGGCCCGTGCGCCGGCATCAACGCCCGAAAAAACACCTGACGCGGCCCGCCGTGACCTTGCCGATGGCAATCAGGGTGTTGTCAGCGACCGCAATGCGACCGAAAGCCTCGAGCGGCGTGTAGAAGCCCGTCGTGCCGCTGAAGACGCCCGTCTGGAGCGGTTCCGCGCAGACGAAGTGTCCCTGCCAGCCGCCAGGGCGCTGTCGACCTTTGCCTCTGTTGCCGCAGCCGGTCAGGAAACTGGCGGCAATGGTAGCCTGGCCGGAATTGATATTCTGGTCTGATGCCTGACTCGTCCCCGTCCGCTCCGTACGCCCGCTCTGAACGTTTCCAGAACATCGTCGCTGTTGCCCGCAGTGCATTGGGTGACCGATTGCAGGCCGATGCTCTTGCCGATTCGCTCGGGGTCCCGAATCTTGGTGTCGTCCGCCCCAGAGACATCCGCGACTTCCCGGTTTTACTGTTCCTGGATGAGCAGGGCCTTGGCCTGCAGATGACTGGCAAAGGTGCGCCGGGACCGGTGCGTGCAGAATTCGTGACCGGCAAGATGGGGTATCGGCGGGAGCACGGCGGTGGCGCGGGCCAGTTGGTGGCCAAGGCGGTCGGCTTGCAGAAAACACGGGCCGCATTGCATATCGTTGATGCGACGGCAGGGCTTGGCCAGGATGCCTTTGTGCTTGCCAGCCTTGGCTGCACGGTTACCCTGTTCGAGCGTAACCCGGTCATTCACGCTCTCTTGGCCGATGGTCTTGCGCGCGCAGCCCTGAATGTGGATTGTGCGGCCATTGTCGAGCGCATGCGACTGCTTGAGGGCAGCAGTATTGAATGGCTTGCCCGACCAGGCACCGAGGCGGCGGATGTTGTCTACCTGGATCCGATGTTTCCGCATCGGGACAAGTCGGCCCTGGTAAAAAAGGAAATGCAGGTTTTCCGCACTATCGTAGGAGACGACGAGGATTCCGCACAATTGCTCGCGGCCGCTCTGGAGCGCGCCCGTTACCGGGTGGTGGTCAAGCGGCCCCGTAAGGCATCGGCCATTGAGGGAGCGGAGCCAACCACCCGCATTGAGGGCAAGAGCAGCCGCTACGATGTGTACGCCATCCGGGCGCTGCCACCGCAGTAAATGCCATCAGGCACCCAGCATGGTGACCTGCTGGATTGCCTGTCGCTTCTCGACACTCAGCACCAGGCGGGCATCGTCCGCCACCTCATCCAGCCCCTCCCCATAGCAGAGCAGGCCATTGTCATCGGTGGTGATAACGCCATTGTTCTGCATATTGGCAATGAAGTTGCGGAACAGGCTCTTGTCGAAAAACTCCGGCGCATTCAGGCCGAACAGGATCGACATCCGCTCGGCCAGCAGCGCGCTCTGTTCTTCCAGTTCGGCGGCGCTGATCTTGCCCGAGCCGTATTTGCGGAGAATGCCCAGAGCGATGTGGTAGCGCTCTACCGTCTGGATGATGAAGCGGGACAGAACCCTGAGCCTCAGCATGGCTTCGGTACCTTCCTCGGGTCGACCGATCCGGTCATCGTCCAGGGGCTTCAGCAAGTCATGTTCGATGAGAACATCAATCCACTGATTGATGACCTTCCTGGCTTCATCGGGCTGGTATTTCAGGAACAGTTCCGATTGCAGGTAGGGGTAGGCTACGCTGGCGAGGAACACAATCTTGTCCCGGCCCAGCGAATCCTTGTTCTCGAAAAGGCTGGCGATCAGTGAGGGCAGCGCAAATAGGTGCTGGATGTTGTTCCGGTAATAGGTCATCAGGATTGCGTTGCTGCCTTCGAGGGCAATAATGTCACCCAGCTTCTGCGGCTGGCGCGTCACCAGGCCCATGCCTTCACAGTAGGCGATCCAGTCTTTGCCGGACCCCTCGGGCAGGGTTACCGTTTCCGCATACGGGAAAGCCTTTAGCAGGGCGGCGTATTGATCCATCAAGCGGATCAACTGTCCCTCGTCCATGGCCAGTCGCTCGGTGCCAAGAAGAACCGTGGCGGCCATGCCGATCGGGTTTACCGCAACCGACGCGTTGATGTTCGACGCTACCCGGAAGGACAGCTCTGAAACCGCGCTGTTAAGCCACTTCGGACGATACTCGGCGTCGTAGGCCTCGTCGCGCCAACTACCGTGAACATCGTCCAGAACCTCAGACAAATGAATGGCTTCGCCAAAGTTGACTGAAACCCGACCAAAGGAGTTACTGAGTTTGCGAACGGTCTTGGCAAGACCGAATACGCTTTCTTTTTCCTTTTTCTTGCCACGAAGTTCACCCAGATAGGAACGGCCTTCCATCACCTTTTCATAGCCGATGTACACGGGCACGAACACGATGGGTTTGCGATGGTCCCGAAGGAAACTGCGTACGGTCATTGCCAGCATGCCGGGGCGGGGTTGCAGCATGCGGCCTGTGCGGCTTCGGCCGCCTTCGATGAAATACTCGACGGAATAGCCCCGGGAGAACATCACGTGCATGTATTCATTGAACACGGTGGCGTACAGCGGGTTGTCCTTGAAACTGCGGCGCATAAAGAACGCCCCGCCACGGCGCAGGATCGGGCCGACAATGGGCATGTTGAGATTGATCCCTGCGGCGATGTGCGGAGGCATCAGGCCATTCTTGTAAAGCACGTAGGACAGCAGCAGGTAGTCGATGTGTGAACGATGGCAGGGCACGTAAACCACGGCATTGTCTTGCGCCACTTCCTTCACCACCCGGATATTGTTGATGGCAATGCCGTTGTAGATCCGGTTCCAGAGCCATGACAACAGCACCTCCATGAATCGAATCGTGACAACGGACATGCTCGCCGCAATCTCATCCGCATATTTGTAGGCCTTGGCGCGGACTTTCTCTGGTGGTATGTCGTCTCTGGCAGCGGTCTCCCGGATGGCTTCCTTGACCGCCTGGGTGCGCACCAGGCCTGCCACCAGGGTGCGGCGATGGGACAAGTCTGGCCCCAGTACCGCCTGGCGAACCCGGCGGAAGTGGGTTCTCAGGATCCGGGCCAGCTTGCGGTTGGCCCGCTCCTCGCTGTGCCGGTATTCGTCGATCACCTGTTTCAGTGAGAGCGGCTGGTTAAACTGAACGTAGGTGTTGCGACCATGAACCATGATGATCAGTAACTTCTGAAGCCGGCCGGCGATGGACCAGGTGTCGGACAGCAAAAGTTTTACCAGGGACTTTTCCTTGTCCGGGGAGCGGCCCCAGAACAGGGACACTGGAACAATCTGTACGTCCTGGTCCGGATGTTCGAGCCCGTAGCGAACCAGGGCCTGAAACTCGTTCGTGGGTGCTGGCGCCTGACGCCCCCTGAAAAAGCCACCGATCCGGCGATAGAGGAAAAAGAAGGAGTGGGACGGGCCGTTCTTCACCGGAAGGGCTTCGGTGGCGCCAGGAAGTCCTGCACGGATAACTTCCTGCTCCAGAACCAGGCGGCTCGACAGCGAGCTGTATTGCAGCACGTAGCAAACCGGTTTATCGGGATCCAGGGCGAGGGCTTCAACGCTGTTGCCGCTGACATCAGTCCGGACCCAGATAAACAGTATCTTGCGGAAAAGGGTCAGGATCAGGCTGCGAATGCCCTGGTAAAGACGCATAAATGGCAACTCCGTTGACGAAACAGGTGCCAAGTTTACTTGGTTGAGTACAGGGCGGAAAGGTGGACCTTTCATTCTTGGCCGGTGCGGCAATGTGGTACATTTCCGATTGATCTTCCAATAACCCAGTTGATGCATCGAATGGTGATCGCAATGACTCAGTGGATACCGGGCTGGACGACCCGCCGGCCGGAAAACGGCGATCTGATCCTCGCGCTGTCGGGATCGGGTGTGGTCAAGCCCGATAACGGCTGGCTGCACAGCGGCGACAGCAGCCTTTTCCGGGGCGAATTGTCCGATTCCGTATCTCTGGGCAGTTACAATGGGCGCGGTGTATTCGTGACCGAACTGCCGGACACCGACGTCGGTAATCAGGAGGTTGTACCGCTGCGGGATGCGCTTTTGATGGTTAGCGATGCGCCGGCGGATATGCTCAGTACCGGCTTTCAGGTCTGGCAATGGTGGCGCGACCACCGATTCTGTGGCCGCTGCGGCGAGGAAACCGGTTTCCATCCGCGTGAGCGGGCCAAGTGGTGCGAACCCTGTGGCATTCCCTGGTACCCGAGGCTGGCGCCCTGCGTGATTGTCGTCATACGCCGGGATGATCGGCTTCTGCTCGCGAAGTCCTCGCGGGTCAAACGGCACTTCTACAGCCTCATCGCCGGTTTTGTTGAACCGGGTGAGAGTCTGGAAGGCGCTGTGCACCGTGAAGTGAGAGAGGAGACCGGGCTGGACGTCACCAACATCCGCTACCACGCCTCGCAACCCTGGCCATTCCCCCATCAGCTCATGGTCGGCTTCTTCGCCGATTACGCCGGAGGCGAGCTGGTTCTCCAGGAGGACGAGCTTGCCGATGCCGACTGGTTCCTGCCGGGCGATACGCCACCGGTACCACCGGAAACCACCATTTCTGGCCGATTGATCCGGGCCATGGAACACGAGATTTCCCGGGGAGGCATTCCGGTTTGAGCAGGCAGTCACCTCCAAGGGTTCTGGTGTTTGACTCCGGTGTCGGTGGTCTGAGCGTTGCGGCCTGCATTCACCGGCAACTGCCGGGACTGGAGATCGTCTATCTGGCAGACAACGCAGGCTTTCCCTATGGCGACAAATCCGAGGCGGTTGTGATCGACCGTTGTTGCGGTCTGATCACCAGAGCGCTTGAGCTCTACCCGTCAGACGCCATCGTGGTGGCCTGCAATACCGCCAGTACCGTGGTCCTGCCGCATTTACGTGCGATGACGGCGGTGCCGGTTGTGGGGGTGGTGCCGGCCATCAAACCGGCGGCAGCAAAGTCCGTGAATCGGCGAATGGGGCTGCTGGCGACACCGGCAACGGTTCGCAGACCTTATCTCGACAGGCTGGTCGAGGAATTCGCTGGCGATTGCAGGATTGAGCGTATTGGCCATCCGGGGCTGGTGCGCTGGGCAGAGGACCTGGTTTCCGGAATCGAGGTTCCGCTTGCCGAGCTGAGCGAAGCCATGAGGCCTTTTAAAGAGGCCGGTGTGGACACCGTGGTGCTTGGTTGCACTCACTATCCACTGTTACTGGAGAGTCTGAGGGCGAGTCTGCCGACGGTTCGTTTCTGGGTGGACTCGGGTGAGGCCATTGCCCGACGGGTAGCCTGGCTGTTGGAACAGACCGGTCGGCTTGATGTTGCTCAAGGCCCAGTTGCCAGCGCAGGGAAACAACCTGTGAGCGCTGCGCTGTTTTCAGGGCCGGCACCAAAGGGCATCGCGCCCTTCATGGCGGGCCTGGGGCTGGAGGCCAAACGGGTGAGCGAACACTGGCCTGGAGAGCCCCTAGGGGCTACAGCAACCGGGTCAGCTTGAACATGGCGAAAAACTCCAGCGCCGGAATCGACCGTTTGTGACAACAGTAGGTCTTGAAGTTGTCTCCCCTAAAGCGCGACTTTGTAAACTCCAAGCCTTTGAAGTTGTATAGAAAATTGCCCTTCTCGTAGAGCCCGTGCAACAGGCGTTTCAACAGCCTGCTCTCCTGATGCTCTGTTGCAGGATCCAGTGACAGGGGTATCAGTCCGAGATCCAGATAAGGCACGCCTTCCGCCTTGAAGACCTCCATCGCATGAGCCATCAGGGTATAGAAAATGCCCTGTCGGAAATCGGCGTTGGCCCGGGAGATATTGGGCACGTAGCTGATAATCTCGTTGTTGCGATAAATCGGGTCAAAATAGATAAACCCTACGGCCTTGTCGTCCTGATAGGCGTAGAAATGCCGTTCGTTTTCGCGATAGTCCATTTCCATGGGACGGATCAGAAAGCGGATTTCATTGCTCTTGCATTTGCGGGTTCGAATCCAGGCCTCGGATATTTCACGGGTGTGATCGTCACTGAAACGCTCTTTCACCGTAATCCCGTTTTTTTCTGCCTGGTTCAAAGCGGTTCGCAGGATCTGTTTTTTCTTCCCGCTGAGTGACCAGCGGCCCAGATCGATGCGGGATTCGCTGCCAAACTGGGTGCCGTAGAGACCAAATCGCAGGTGCAGGAAATCGACGACGGGCTTGGAGACCTGGATGTAACTGGCGTTTGGAAAGCGCTGGTGGAAGCTCTCCAGCAGGTTGCCAAAGTCTTCCGGCGCACAGACGGGATCCGAGAGCACGAAGGTGCCGCCCCATTTGCGCATGTAGGCGATATACCCCATGCCCGGTACATCAAAATATTGCATGCCCGGTTGGAGCGTTGAAAACGATTGGGAATGGGTACCGTACTTCTTCAGGAAGCCGACCCGCTCGGTAAACGTGAATGAGCCGCTCTCAAGTGTGCCAACCCTGTCCAGTGCGAGTATCTGATCCGACATGCTGCTGCTCCCTGATTGTTTTTGTTGGGTGAATCTCTAGCAAAGTGCTCAGGCCTGCTTGCGTCCGAGAATGGACCAGTAGCAGTTCATGTTCAGGAGCTTGAAGTGCTTCTTGTCCGTGACCTGAAGGCCCAGCCGCTGCATGTGCTCGGGGTAGTTGTAGATTTTGTGGAAGGCATTGTTGGCGAACAGCCAGAAAATGAAGACGGCCATGTACCAGTAAAGCTTCTTGAACATTCTGGAAAGCAGGTTGCCAGTGGGGTAGGAAAAGTCACCAACAACGACCCGGGCGTCGGCTTTGCCCAGCCGTATCAGATGTTCGAGGACCCGGACCATCATGTCTTCATCGAACACGTTCAGGAAGAAATTGGCCACGACCATGTCGTACTGCTCGAACTCATCTACTTTCATGATGTCGCTGTGAATGCGTCGGATCGTGAGGTGTGGCGCCTCTTTTTGCTGAGCTTCGGCAAATTTCCACAGCATGGTTTCGGACAAATCCACCACGGTCACGTCTGCACCCAGCTCGGCCGCCCGAATGGCGTCCCGGCCATGGCCAACTCCGGCAAACAGAATCCTGTCTCCGGGCCGGACGGTTTCCACATCCAGCATGGCGGTTTTGCAGCGGTGAATATTCTTGCCGCTATAGAGATTGCTGAGAAAATCGTAGACGGGACCGATGTATTTGTACTTGTCGCGCATGATGACTGCTGCCTGTTCTTGTTCCTTGGATGCTGTCACCGTTTTTGTCGTTATTGGTCCGAGAATGTCGGACATTCCGGTAATCAGCGCCTATGGATTCGAGCTTAGAGAACAGGGTGGGAGAAATATGTGCAGTAATGCGCATTTCAGGATACACAAAGTAACGTACTGCAATACTTTGCAAACCCTATCGCGCTTTTATATCGGAGTGTCTGACAATCGATAATCGTATATCAGAATGAGGCAGCTTTGGCTCTGGTGGATCCGAGAGTTCTGGAAATCTCGGCGGCGGGCCTGGCAGGGCCGTAGAAGAAACCCTGGACCTGGTGGCAACCCAGGCTCCGCAGATAATCCAGTTGCTCGTCGGTTTCCACGCCCTCTGCAACGATCTCCAGCTTGAGTCCATGGGCCATGGCGACAATGGCGTTTACGATGCATGCACCGTCGTCGCCACTGCGGATGGCTTTCACGAAAGACTGGTCGACTTTGAGGGTGTGAATGGGTAGGCGATGCAGGTAATTCAGTGACGAATAGCCTGTGCCGAAATCGTCGATCGCTATCCGGACACCCAGAGCTGCCAGTTCCCGGAGCTTCTGGGAGATCTGTTCCAGATCGTTCATGATCACGTTTTCAGTGATTTCGATTTCCAGGTTGCCGGCCGGGAAGTTGTGGGCCTTTACCTGCTGCATCAGGGTTTCTACAAACCGCGGATGCTCAACCTGTATGGGGGACAGGTTGACGGCCAACCGGAGGTGGGTGTGGCCCTCCTGGATCCAGCGGCCGACATCCTGGCAGGCCTGGTCGAGAACACGCTCACTGAGCTGGCCTATCAATTTGGTTTCCTCCGCCAGGGGCAGGAAGTCTCTCGGGTAAAGCAGTCCCCGCTCCGGGTGCTGCCAGCGAACCAGGGCCTCAAGACCCACGACCCGGTTGGTTGTTGAGCACACCTGGGGCTGATAGAACACTCGCAACTCGTCCCGTTCAAGGGCCTGACGCAGATCCCGCTCGAGGTTCAGCCTGTTGGCCGTATCGATACTCATGCTGTCGGAATAGAAGCGGTAACCGTCCTTGCCCTTGCCTTTGACGTGGTACATGGCAATGTCGGCGTTCTGGATCAGCTGATCCATGGTCTCGCCGGCCTCGGGGAAGATTGCGATGCCGATACTGACACCCACAAAGACTTCGTGATCCCCCAGTTGAAACGGTGCCCGCAGGGCATCAATCAGCTTCTTGGCGATCTGTCTCGCGTCTTCGTGATTGTGGATGGAGGGCAGGAGCAGGGTAAATTCGTCGCCACCGAACCGGGAAAGGGTGTCGCCCTTGCGCAGGCATTTCTCGAGCCGGTGGGTCACTGCCTGCAACAACCGATCTCCCATCGCGTGGCCGAGGGTATCGTTGATGACCTTGAAACGGTCAAGGTCCAGAAACATAACCGCCAGCTTCTGGCCACCACGGTTGGCGTGGGTGATCGCCAGCTCAAGTCGGTCCTTGAAAAGTGCACGGTTCGGCAATCGCGTTAAAAGGTCATGGTAGGCCTGGAAATTGATGAAGGCCTCGGCTTCCTTCCTCTCGGTAACGTCACGTGCGGTCCCATAATAGGTGGCGCCGTTGCCACTACCGCCTCCTTGCGTGTTACCGGAGTGCGGCCAGGTTTGCGGATCGATGGGAAAAGCGGTTATCTCGAAATGACGGGTTGCTCGCCGGCTGCCACGGGTTTTAAGGCGGACTTCCAGGGTTCGAGGGTTATCTGCAGTGATGTTTGGTCCCTTCAGGGCCAGTGTCCCGCGGGTCACGTCCCGGTCGTCGAGAATGTGGCGGAAATGCTGGCCGCAAAGTTCCGCTGGCTTATATCCGAGCAGGCTTTCTACCTTGCTGTTCACGAAGCAAAAGTGACCGTCCTGATCAAGCATGAACACGATGTCAGGAGAGCTGTTAACGATGTAACGATGCAGCGCCTCGGATTTCTCCAGCCGCATCTGGATATGCTCGTGGGCTTCGAGGAGTGACTTTTTTCCGATCACGCTCTCAACGGTGGCCAGCAGTTCCTCAGGATCAAAGGGTTTACGGATGTAGTCCAGGGCGCCCCGCCGCAGTGCGCGGCTCACAGCACTGAACGAACTTTCGCCGCTGACCACGATCACGCCGCAATCCGGCTGTCCGATGGCAAGGTGTGCCATAACGTCGAAACCTGTGACCTCGGGCATCCGGAGATCCAGCAAGGCCAGGTCGAAGGTTTGCTGGTCGATCAGCTCGCAGGCTTTTCGGCCCCCGTGAGCTTCCGCAACGTCATAACCCCGGCTACGCAGCAGCGAAGCCAGTGTATTGAGCAGGCGGGGTTCGTCATCTGCTACCAGTATCCGTGCCGTTAACCCGTGACTGAAAGGCTGATCAGTATGTTCAGGTGCCATCGGTCTGTGTCCGTTGTTTCTGCGTCAGTCGGTCTCATTCTTTTTGTGGCTGGCCGCTGGAAGCAGAATCCTGAAGGTGGTCCCTTCCTGCCCCGTGCGACAAGCAATGATGCCCTCCATGTCATCAACGAGCTGTTTCACAATGCTCAGGCCCAAACCGCTGTGGCCCTCTCCCTTTGTGGTTTTCACCGGTGAAAACAGGGCGTCCCTGACCTCACCGGGTATTCCTCTGCCTGTGTCCGAGATTTCCAGCTCAACCCAGGTTCGGTGGTTCTGCCACACTGGCGAAGACGTCCGTATTTCAACCGTGCCGCCATCATCCGCCAGGCTTTCCGCCGCATTTCGAACCAGATTGATCACAATCTGCCGAATCCTCGTGGGGCCAGCCGCAACCCGCGTTGGCTCGCTGCAAAGCGATAACCGAAGGCTGCGGCTATCTGAGCTGAACAGACTATCTTCAAGGATACGAGCCAGACTTTCCAGTTCGGCATTGAGCTCAACCCCGTCATCGCCCTGATCCACGGAGTCAGTATGGCTCATTTGCAGTAAAAGATTGCCCGCCCGATCCAGCTCATCCCGGATTACGTCCAGCTCCTTCTGGACACCCGCATCTTCAAGCCTGCCTCGCAGCTGGTAAATATACTGTCGGATTATGGTCAGTGGGTTGCTGACTTCGTGAACCTGTTTACGCAGCCGGTCGCGGGCGATCTCCTGATCCAGGCCCTCTGTACTGGCTTCGGCATCGGTTTGGGCCGGCACCCGGTCTGCCAGTACCGATGCCAACTGAGCCGTGAAGATATCGGCCAGTTCCAGGGTTGTTGGCAGATGCTCGTTGTCTGTGCCCAGGGCGAAGACACCAGGGCAGTCCCCGCCATTGTTAACCGGTACGGCAAGTATGGAGGGCGTATGGAGCAGTGACAGCAACTGTCGGTCGAGTACTGTTGGGGATCGATCACCAAGGCTGACTGGCAGGCCAGAAATAAAGGCTTCCGTAAGGACGCTGCCGCCGGGCTTGGCGGTGACCGCCAGGTCAGGGATGTCGCCAATGGTCCCGGACAGGAGCACAAGGTTTTCGCCTGTGTGCCCAAAGCACAGCGCCGGCAAGCCGGTGATCAGCGTGAGGCTGTTGACCGTCTCGGCGAGAATGTCCTCGGTTTCTCCGGTCAGATCGGCAAGGTTGATCGCCTGGTTTGCCATGGCCTGGCGCAGAATTGTCTGTTTCAGCTGTCGCGAGGCGCTCTCGCCGCAGTAATTCTCATCCAGAGGAATCCCCAGCGATGCAGCCATACCCGAGACTTCGTGGCCGATGCGGCGATTTATCTCCCGGGTCAGTTCCTCGTTCAGCCCGAATACCGTGCCTGCCGCTGCAATGCCGGCGGCATCGGAGAGTGCCAGTCGGGTGGCCAGGCTGATCAGCTTCACCAGATGTCCGGCATCCCGTAGCTCCGACGGTAGTGCCTGCTGGTAGCGCATGGCATCGGCGGCCATTGGCCCCAGCCCCCAGGAGGCAACGAGTTCCGCTGCGATGTCGGACTGATGATCAAGATAGTGTTGCTTCGCCTCGGTGGCTGGCGTTTTAATAGCGATCAGCTCGCCAATGTTGTGAAGCATGCCCAACATGAAGGCTTCGTCAGGCTCCGGATAACGGGTCAGCGTTGCCAGGGCCCGGGCGGTCAACGCGGTGGTCAGCGAGTGTCGCCAGAAATCTCTGAGTTGTTGCCATTCGTCACCGCCCAGCTCGAATAGCAGTTGGCGCAGTGCTGCGGTCAGGACCAGCGTGTGAAAACGTCGGGTGCCGAGTCTCAGGAGTGCCTGGTCGACGGAGCGGATCGGAGTAGAAGGGCCGTACAGGGCGGAGTTGGCCAGTGCCAGGATACGAGCTACCAGTGCGGTATCGGCAGACACAATTTCGCTGATTTTCCGGTAGCTCTCGTCCTGATGGCAAGCCTCGAGCGCCCGCAAGGTGACTTCCGGAAGACTCGGTAGCTGTAGATCAGGCGCAATGTGCATAGGCTTACCTGCCGTGGGGCGAATCAATTCATTAACTGACGAAGCGTTCATTCTTATTGTCGGAAAAGAGCTTAGACAATAATCCGTCGTTATTAAATACTTATTGCTCTTTTTTTAAGCAATATATTATCTGATTCGTGATGTGTGTAGAATTTTTACAGGTTAAAATACAGAAAACCGAAAAATCAGGGACCTAGATTGCCGGTGATGAACGCCAGAGAACCTGTCAAGCACAATCCGAACCAACCTCGCACCATCGCCATAACGGGTGGCAAGGGTGGGGTGGGCAAGACCTCGGTCGCCCTGAATCTTGCGCTCACCCTCGCAAGGCAGGATAACCGCGTTCTGTTGCTGGATGGCGACACCGATCTGGCCAACGTCAGCATTATGGTTGGCCTTTATCCGAGAAAAACCCTTGCCAATGTGATGGCCGGAGAGTGTCGTCTTGAGGACATCATCCTGGAGACAGACTACGGCCTGCATATTGTTCCGGGGGCCTCCGGCGTGCAGGAATGCATGGATATGGGGCCAACGGAGAGCCTTCGCATACTCCGGGCACTGTATAACCTGGAAAACCGCTACGATTACGTCATTACCGACACGGCTGCCGGGCTTCAGGCTGCCGGGCTGCATATGATTGCCGCGACAGAGCTGGCCTGCATGGTGGTGACCCCGGACCCCGCGTCCCTGACCGACGCGTTTTCGCTGATCAAGGTTCTCCGGCGCAGGGGCTATAACCGGATTCCGAGCATTCTGGTGAATATGGCCCAGGGCGCCAGTCAGGCACGGTCCGTGTTCCAGCGCCTGGACGCCGCTGCCCAGCGCCACCTGGGAATCTCGCTCCACTATATGGGTGGTATCTGGCGGGACGAGACCCTTCGGCAGTCGGTTCTCAACCAGAAGCCGGTCGCGCTTCTGCCTGTTTCAGACCCTTCCTGCCGCCAGTTTCATACCCTCGCGGATATGCTTGATGTGCGGCTGTCCCAGTTGCCGAGACGAAAGGCTGGTATTGCAGCCTACTGGCACAAGGTGTCCAAACGAGGATCCGAGAGCCCGCTCAAAACAGTGACCAAGCCGGAGCCCGAAACCGAAAGTGAGGCTCATACCCTGAAAGATCGGTGCCTGCAGGCCGTGGGTGAGATTGAGTCTGTTTTTAATGCGGGGCCGATCGATCCTATGCTGCGTTATGAAGCATTTACCCGTCTTTTTGCACTGCTGGGGAGCACGCTGGACAGTGATGCCGTCGAGATTGTGCAAACCGGTCTCGGGTCGTTCCAGTGGGAGAGTCTCAGCCCCGAGCGAAAGAATCATCTGGCCATTCATCTTCGCGAGCTGGCGGACCAGATTTCACCCCTCGAACGTAAAGCGGAGCCTGCGGAGCCGCCTCAATCCCTGCTCCGCGAGCCGTTTTACGATCGCATCAGCTTTGGTGAGCAGGATCGCCTGGTGCGCGTGCTGAAGGAGCAGCCTGCAGATATCTCGCTGGATCAGCTTCTGCGATCTCTCTCCGGCAATGACCAGGGCGGCTCCCGATAGGCAGAAATACCCACCCTTTTTTCCGTCATTTTTTTTACGTTTTTTGTAGCGTAACTTTGCTGTGTGTCACCGCTCTGTCACCGAAGTTGTGCAAGGATTGAGCATAAATCTGAATCGTGGCCCGCAATATGCAGCACATCTGTCGAATCTGATTCGCAAACTTTCCTCTGGTTGGCGGGTATGCGGCGACAACGAATTGAAATGAGAAGGAGTTCTCCCATGGCAACACAGCAGCTGAATCCCGAGGCGTCATCAAAAGTACTTGAGCGGCTCCGGGGCAAGCACGTTCTGATTACCGGCACCACGGGCTTTCTCGGCAAGGTGGTTCTGGAAAAGCTCATTCGCGCCGTTCCGGACATAGGCGGCATTCATCTGCTGATCCGTGGAAACAAACGTCACCCCGATGCGCGGGATCGTTTTTTTGAGGAGATCGCCACGTCGTCAGTCTTCGATCGTCTTCGCCAGGACGACAACGAGGCTTTCGAAACTTTTATTGAAGATCGTGTGCATTGCGTAACCGGGGAAGTGACCGAGCCTTTGTTTGGTCTGTCCGCTGACCGTTTCCGAAAGCTGGCTGGCGGCATCGATGTGGTTGTCAACTCCGCAGCCAGTGTGAACTTCCGGGAAGAGCTCGATAAAGCGCTTGCCATCAATACCCGTTGCCTCGACAACGTGGCCGAGCTTGCGCGACAGAACAAGTCGCTGGCGGTGCTGCAGGTTTCCACCTGCTATGTAAACGGCATGAATTCCGGACAGATCACGGAGACCGTGATCAAGCCGGCAGGTGAGGCCATACCCCGGAGCACTGAAGGTTACTATGAGATCGAAGAACTTGTCCGGCTGCTGGAGGACAAGATAGCGGACGTGCGTTCCCGATACTCCGGCAAGGCACTGGAAAAGAAGCTGGTGGACCTTGGCATCCGTGAAGCCAACCATTATGGCTGGAGTGATACCTATACCTTTACCAAGTGGCTCGGTGAGCAACTCCTGCTCAAGGCCCTGTCCGGGCGGGCACTGACCATTGTGCGCCCATCCATTATTGAAAGTGCACTCGAGGAACCCGCGCCAGGCTGGATTGAAGGCGTGAAGGTGGCGGATGCCATTATCCTTGCGTATGCCCGCGAGAAGGTTACGCTCTTCCCTGGCAAACGCGCTGGGGTCATCGATGTTATTCCCGTGGATCTGGTGGCCAATGCCATCATCCTGGCGGCGGCTGAAGCCGTTGCTGATTCGCCACGTCACCGGATTTACCAGTGTTGCAGTGGCAGCTCCAACCCGGTTTCCCTTGGGCAGTTTATTGACCACCTTATGGCGGAATCCAAAGCCAACTTCGCCGAATACGATCAGCTGTTCTACCGACAGCCGACCAAACCCTTCATTGCAGTCAATCGCAGACTTTTCGATGCCGTCGTAGGTGGGGTGCGCATTCCACTGAGCATTACCGGGAAGGTTCTGCGCATGCTGGGCCAGAATCGCGAGTTGAAAGTGCTCCGGAATCTGGACACGACACGCTCGCTGGCGACCATTTTCGGTTTCTACACCGCGCCAGACTATATCTTCCGGAATGATGATCTGCTGGCCCTGGCATCGAGGATGGGTGAGCTGGACAAGGTGCTGTTCCCGGTAGATGCCCGCCAGATTGACTGGTCGGTCTATCTGCGCAAGATCCACCTGGCAGGCCTGAACCGATACGCCCTCAAGGAGCGCAAGGTTTACAGCCTGCGCTCTGCCAAGGCCCGAAAAAAGGCAGCGTGAACCCAGGAGCCCGGTCGCAACGACCGGGCTTTTTTATGCGTGGTCGTTTCCTTCCCGGGTTTGCCATCGGCTCCAATCCAACTATCCTTTAAAAAGCTTCTCGTTCGGCGCAATTTACCGTTGTTTTCTTGCGGGTTACCGACCTTTTTGGGCTAAAAGTTCAGGCGGATTAGGACGTTAGTCTAATTCATTGTGTAGTGGCTAGCATGGTGAACTACCACTATCCGTCTAAAGGGCCGGAGAGGCCTCAACGTCTGAATTCCAAAACCGACAATGACAACAGACTCTGACTAAAGGGGGAGCACAATGACTGGTAAACAGGTATATCCGGTAAGCCCGGAAGTGGCCAAACAGGCCCTTCTGAACCGGGAACAGTATGAAGAAATGTATCGTCAGTCAGTCGAAGACCCGGATACCTTCTGGGGTGAGCACGGCAAGCGCCTTGAGTGGATCAAGCCTTACACCAAGGTGAAAAACACGACCTACGATTACAACAATCTGTCCATCAAATGGTTCGAAGATGGCCAGTTGAATGCCTCAGCCAACTGCCTGGACCGTCATTTGGAAAAGCGCGGCGACCAGACAGCCATCATCTTTGAAGGCGATGATCCCGCCGATTCACGCAACGTGACCTATCGCGAACTGCACGAGGAAACCAGCAAGTTCGCCAACGTCCTTAAAGGTCTGGGCGTGAAGAAGGGTGATGTTGTTACCATTTACATGCCGATGATTGTTGAGACAGCCGTCGCCATGCTGGCCTGCGCACGTATCGGCGCGATTCACTCCGTGGTGTTCGGCGGTTTTTCTCCGGAAGCGCTTGGTGCCCGGATTGTGAACGGCAAATCCCGCTTCGTAGTCACCGCTGACGAAGGCGTTCGTGGCGGCCGCAAGATTCCGCTGAAGAAGAACGTGGACGCGGCCCTGAAGAATGAAGATGCCGCCAATGTCGAGAAGGTGGTGGTTGTTACCCGGACCGGCAATTCCGAAGTGCCCTGGAATGACGCCCGCGACGAGCGTTACGAAGACCTGATGAAGTCCGCCTCTGCCGACTGCCAGCCAGAGCCGATGAACGCCGAAGATCCGCTGTTCATGCTGTATACCTCGGGTTCCACTGGTGCGCCCAAGGGCGTTCTGCATACCACCGGTGGCTACATGGTCTATGCCTCCATGACCCACGAGTACGTGTTCGATTATCATGAAGGCGACGTGTACTGGTGTACTGCCGATTTCGGCTGGGTCACAGGCCACAGCTATATCCTGTACGGCCCGCTGGCTAACGGTGCCATCACCGTTCTGTTCGAGGGTGTGCCCAACTATCCGGACAGTTCTCGTATGGGGCAGGTTGTCGACAAGCACAAGGTCAACATCCTGTACACCGCTCCGACCGCAATTCGTGCCCTGATGGCGGAAGGCGAGTCCTGCATGAACGGCACTACCCGTGAAAGCCTGAAACTGCTGGGCTCCGTGGGCGAGCCGATCAACCCCGAAGCCTGGGAGTGGTACCACCGGGTTATCGGCAACAGCAAGTGCCCCATCGTGGATACCTGGTGGCAGACTGAAACCGGTGGCATCCTGATTTCCCCGCTGCCGGGCGCGATTGATCTGAAACCCGGCTCAGCCACGGTGCCGTTCTTCGGTGTTCAGCCGGCACTGGTAGACAATGACGGCAACATCCTTGAGGGCAAGACCGAGGGTAACCTCGTCATCCTGGACAGCTGGCCGGGCCAGATGCGGACGATCTATGGGGATCACGAGCGTTTCGCTCAGACCTATTTCAGCACTTACAAGGGCATGTACTTTACCGGTGACGGCGCCCGTCGCGATGAAGACGGCTACTACTGGATCACAGGTCGTGTCGACGATGTTCTGAACGTGTCAGGTCACCGTCTGGGTACCGCCGAAGTCGAAAGCGCCCTGGTTTCCCACGAGAAGGTCGCAGAAGCTGCCGTTGTTGGCTATCCGCATGACATCAAGGGTCAGGGCATCTATGTCTATGTAACCCTGGTACATGGACAGGAACCTTCTGACGAGCTGAAGAAAGAGCTTGTCCAGTGGGTGCGCAAGGAGATTGGCCCCATCGCCTCTCCAGATGTGATCCAGTGGGCACCTGGACTGCCTAAAACGCGTTCTGGCAAGATTATGCGGCGTATTTTGCGTAAGATTGCCGCTAACGAGCACGACCAGTTGGGTGATACCTCTACGCTGGCAGATCCGGGTGTAGTCGATGACCTGATCAGCGGTCGTGCGAACCAGTAACGCCTGTGTGTTACCAGGCCATGTACCTGTAAGGAATCTGTTGAATGGCACAAACAATTATCGTCGCTGATGATCACCCGCTGTTTCGCGCAGCATTGAAGCAGGCGGTCAGTCAGGCGGTGCCCGATGCCGAGACGGTGGAAGTCGACAGCATCAAGGCACTGCAGGCGGCGGTAGAGTCGCACCCGGATGCGGATCTGGTTCTGCTGGATCTCAATATGCCGGGTGCCCACGGCTTCTCGGGGCTCGTCTTCATGCGAGGCCAGTACCCGGGGCTGCCGGTGGTGGTTGTGTCAGGATCCGAGGAATTGCAGGTAATGCGTCGCTCGATTGACTACGGTGCTTCCGGTTTCATACCGAAGTCGGCGCCGCTGCCAACCATTACCGAGGCGATTCAGGCGGTTTTGGAAGGCGACGTCTGGTTGCCGCAGGGAGTGGCCGACAAGATCGAGCGAATGCATTCAGATGCCACCGACTTTTCCGAGAAGCTGGCATCGCTGACGCCTCAACAGTTCCGGGTGCTGGGTATGCTGGCCGAGGGGCTTCTGAACAAACAGATCGCCTATGATCTGGATGTGTCGGAAGCCACCATCAAGGCCCATATCACGGCGGTGTTCCGGAAGCTTGGGGTGCGGAACCGCACTCAGGCGGTGATTGCGATCCAGCAGATGGAGATTGATCCATCGGATCAGTCCTTGTCTGGTAGCTGATTGGTTTTGATGGTTCGAATATAAAACGGGAGCCTTTTGGCTCCCGTTTTGTTTTTGGATGAGTGCCGGGCACGGTTATTTGCTGCCAGCGTAACCCAATTCCTTGTCGACCAAATTGAACAGCTCGTCACCCTTGTGCCAGCGGTCGAAGTTCTCCAGGAACTGATCCGTCAGTGCACGTTTCCAGCCGATGAAGTCGCCGGCCATATGGGCGGTCATGGTGACATTCTCCATGTCCCAGAGCGGATGATCTTCCGCCAGCGGTTCCTCTTCGAAGACATCGAGTCCTGCGCCGGCAATTTCGCCATTTTCGAGGGCCGTGATCAGGTCATCGGTTTTGACGATCGGGCCACGTCCAATGTTGATCAGACGGGCGGAATTTTTCATGGCCTTGAAGGCTTTTTCGTCAAACAGGCCTTCGGTCTGGGGTGTTAGTGGCGCCGCAATCACTACAAAGTCCGCATGCCCGAGCTGCTCGTAAAGATCGTCATTGCCGTGTACCGCCACAAAATCGGGGTCCTCCTTCCTGGGCTTGCGGGCGATGCCGTGTGCTTTTAAACCGGCAGCGCCGACCAGGCGGCCGATCTGCCGGCCGATCGAGCCTGCGCCAACAACCAGAACCTGCTTGCCCTCTGCCCGCTCTGTGTCCCGATGTTTCCACTGGTGCTTCATCTGCAGCCGGATGGAATTCGGGAAATCCTTGGCGAACATGAGGATGGTGCACAGCACGTATTCGGCAATGGTACGGTCGAAAATGCCCCGCGCGTTGGTGACGGTTACATCGCCCCTGATCAGATCCGGGAACATCAGGGCATCGACGCCGGCACTTGTGGCGTGAATCCATTGGAGCTTGTCTGCGGTGTGCCAGGCGGCCGCGAGGGCCTCCGTGCGAAAGTCCGTCACCATCATGATATCGGTGCCCGGCAGGGTGTCGCGAAGGGTGGGCTCGTCACAGGCAAAGCGCACATCGGCGCGGGCCCTGACTGCGTCCATTCCCGGCGGTTCCTGCTCTCCCGGCGCGGTGAGAACGGTAACAACAGGTTTGCTGTGCTGAGTCATTGAGCCTCCGCCTTTTTGATGAATGACTTCGTTGAACTGGTCGTTGCCCCGAGGGGTAATAACAGTCTGGTCGGCAGGCTCTGTCGGGTCAACTTGCGAGGCACCGGAATTTCCGCTCACAGCGTTGATGGCGGTACTTTCACGTACATCATCTATATGATTTTTTGTCTTGTAGAGGCCATCCATACTGACTAACCTGCAGGGGTAGATCTTATTTGCCCCGTTTGCAGGAGGTGTTTATGGCAGAAGCCGCCAACAAAGAAACTGGTCAGGAAAAACCGCGTAGAGTGAAGTACCGGAAAACCAAGGCCAGTTGGAACCCTGCCATGCAGGCGATCCCGGTGCCGGGTATCCGTCGCATGGTGAATATGGCGGCCACCATGAAGGATGTTATTCATCTTTCCATCGGTCAGCCTGATCTGCCGACCCCAAAGCACGTCATCGATGCCTACATCGATGCGCTCAACGCGGGGCAGACCGGCTATACCATGGATGCCGGCCTGCCTGAATTGCTGGTTGCCCTGCGCGACTACTACGGCAAGCGCTACAACCGGAAACTGACCCGGGACAATATCCTGATCACCAGCGGCGCTACAGAAGCCATGTACCTGGCTATTTCAGCCACCTCTGCGCCCGGGCGGCAGTTTATCGTGACGGACCCGTCGTTTTTGCTCTATGCGCCCCTGATTCGCATGAACGGTGGTGAAGTAAAGTTTGTGCAGACCCGGGCAGAGAATAACCACCAGCTGGATCCGGATGAGGTCATCAAGGCCATGGGGCCCAGGACTTATGCGCTGATCCTGAACAACCCCAACAACCCGACCGGGGCGGTTTACCCGCGTAGCACCGTGGAGACCATCCTGGAGGAATGTGCCTATCGGGGAATTCAGGTGTATGCCGATGAAGTCTACGACCACCTGATCTTTGATGACGAAGACTTCGCCAGCGTGCTGAACTGCTCGATGGATCTGGACAACATCATGTGCATCAGCAGTTTTTCAAAAACCTACAGCATGGCAGGTCTGCGGGTTGGCTGGGTGATTGCCAGTCAGGCGGCCATCAAGTCTCTGCGTCGCTTCCACATGTTCACCACCTCCGTGGCTAACACGCCGTCCCAGTTTGCCGGCGTCGCTGCACTGACCGGTGACCAGCAGTGCGTTCGCGATATGGTAGATATCTACCGTGAGCGCCGGGACAAGGTGGTCGAGCTGGTCGATCAGACCCCCTACATGACCGGTTATAAGCCTGGCGGTGCCTTCTTTGCTTTCCCTGACCTTCCACCTCATGTCGATGGCTCTGATCTGGCCTTGCGAATGCTGAAGGAAACCGGCGTCTGCATGGTGCCCGGTGACGCCTTTGGCGAGGGATGCACCAACGCCGTTCGGATCAGTTTCTCCACGACCTGCGAGAAGCTGGAAGAGGCGTTCGATCGCGTCATCCCCTGGATGGCCAAGCAACAGTTCTGAGGTGATGCCATGTCCGCCCTGGATTCGGTACTGATTCAGTGCCCGTACTGCTGGGAGACGCTGGATGTCAGCGTCGACCCGTCGGTACCGGAACAGGAGTATGTCGAGGATTGCCAGGTCTGCTGCAGACCCATCTTGATACACGTGGTTTTTGACGACACTCTTACGCCTCATGTCGAGGCCCGGGCCGAAAATGAATAGAACGCCGATTTACGCCCTCCGTGCGCTTCTGGCCCTGCTGCTGGTGCTCGCCAGCGGTTGCGCCAGTCTGTCGCCCTATTCCATCTCCGAAGGCGAGCTGGAACGGCACCTTCAGGATGTGGTTCGCGACTTCGACCGCAACCAGCTGAATAGTGGTTCGCCATTGAGTCTGAGTCTCGACGACGCCGACATTACCCTTGGGCCAGATGGTCGCGATGTGGCGGTGATCGATGTGAGAGGTCAGGTGGCACTGAATGCGCTGATGACGAAGCTGCCCGTGGACATTGCCTTGAAGGTCGAAGGGGCGCCGGTTTACGACAGCACCGAGAAAGCCATCTTCATACGGCGGTTGCAGCTTCTTGAAAGCAGTATTGACTCTCCGTTCTTCAAAGGGGATTTGAAGCCTGTAACCGATACGGTCATGCGGCTGGTTGCCCAGATGCTGGAGACCATGCCGGTGTACCGACTGGACGAAACCGACTTCGCCCAGCGTATGTTCGGTATGATGCCGGTAGATGTGCGGGTAGCGCCTGGCCGGCTCGAATTTGTCATGGCCGACCAGTAACCCTGATCTATCGGGACAGCCGCTCGCAGATTGCAGAGCCGATCTCGTGGGTGCCTCGTCGGCTGCCCGAGTTTTCGGCAAGGTCTGCAGCCACTGCATCGAACAGCTCCTTGCCAGCTGCGGCAATGGCAGGGTCCTTGCGGCCCAGCCACTCGAGCATGCGGGCGGCGGTAAAGAGCATGGCGGTGGGGTCAGCCAGGCCCTGGCCGGCAATATCCGGTGCGCTGCCATGGGTAGGTTCGAACATAGAAGGCATATCCGGATCCGTCGGGTTCAGGTTGCAGGAGGGTGCCACGCCCATGCCACCTGACAGAACCGCAGCTAGGTCGGTAAGAATGTCCCCCTGGAGGTTGCTCGCGACGACCACGTCAAAGGCCCAGGGGCTTTGCACGAACTTCATGCAGGCCGCGTCCACCAGCTCATGATGCGTGGCCACGTCCGGGTAGTCCTTGCTTATCTCCTCGAACGCTTCGGTGTACATGTCGCCCCAGTAGCGCAAGGCATTGCGCTTGGTGACCAGGCACACCTGGCTTTCACAGGTTCTGCCATCCAGGGTCCTGAATGTCCGTGTGCGACCCTCCGAAACCCGGTCTGCGGCGCGGTTTCGGGCCTGTTCAAACCCATAGCGGATGATCCGGTCGGTTGCCTTGCGTGTGAACACCTCCATCTGGGTGGCCACTTCATCCGGCGTGCCCTTGCGCAGACGTCCACCCTGGCTGACGTACTCACCCTCGGAGTTTTCCCGAATCACCAGCATGTCGATGTCCTTGGCGCGCTCATCGGCCAGGTACTGGCGGGCACCGGGCAGAAGCCGGGCCGGACGTTCGCAGACCCACTGGTCGAACCCTTTGCGCATGTCCAGCAGTGGCGCCAGTGAGATGCTGTCTGGAAGCAGGTATCGGTCCGGATCGTCCATAGGGCCCGGATCGCCAAGGGCACCCAGAAGGATGGCATCGTACTTCTGTAACTGCGCCAAGGCATCCGCGGGCATGGATTCGCCATGCTCCTCGTGCCAGGCGTGGGATGGCCAGGGGAATCGAGTCCACTCAAGGTCCAGGCCGTGTTTGGCGCGCAGGGTCTCGAGGCAGCGCACAGCCTCGGCCACCACTTCAGGACCTATGCCGTCGCCCGGGGTTACAGCGATGCGGGTAGTTTGGGCCATTAGGGAAACTCCTTTTGTGGACAGACACGTATAAACGACAAACCCCAGTTTAGTCATGTAGGCAGGGGATGCCACCGTTTGACACGCTTTAACCAGAAAGTGGTTTTACCGGGGAGGGGATCGCGGCTATATTGGGTGAAAAATACGCCATATAAACATAGCAAAACCGCCAGAAGTGAATTCAGGAGTTGAAGTGAACCAACCCGCCGTACTGTTTGACGAGTCTCATTGCGAGCAATGTGCATGTGGAGAGGGGTTGGATTTTTCCTTTACCTTTGCGTTCCAGCCCATTGTTGACGTTCTCAACAAATCTGTTTACGCCTACGAGGCGCTGGTGCGAGGCACCGAGGGTCAGGGGGCGATGAGTGTCCTCTCGAAGGTAACCGAACAGAATCGCTACGCCTTCGATCAGGTTTGTCGGGTCAAGGCGGTCAAGCTTGCCGCCAGGCTGAACATGGAGCCGATGCTCAGCATTAATTTTATGCCCAACGCGGTGTACCGGGCCGAGTACTGTATTCGCACGACCCTGGCGGCTGCCAAGACCTACAATTTTGATACCCGGAAAATCATTTTCGAGCTTACTGAGGACGAACAGCTGACCTCCACATCTGTCGACCACCTCGTGTCGATTATCGAGGCTTATCAGGAGATGGGTTTCAGCACCGCCATTGATGATTTCGGGGCCGGTTTCTCACGGTACAATGTCATGATGGCCAGCCCGCCCGATCTGTTGAAGCTGGATATGGCATTGATCCGTGATATTGATCGGCAGCCGAACAAGCAGGCCGTTGTTGCAGGCATCATTACCATGATGACTCAGCTTGGCGGCCAGATCATTGCTGAGGGCGTCGAAACCAAGGAAGAATACTTCTGGTTGCGCTCCCAGGGGATCAATCTCTACCAGGGCTATCTATTCGCCAAACCGGGGTTCGAGTGCCTTCCGGAGCCCGTGTTTCCGGCCTGACGGGCCTCTAAACTGACAGGAACGACACCTTGCTATACCGAATGATCACCATTGTCGGCGGACTGGTTTTTGTCATCATCCTGTTCGCTCTGATCTGGTTTTTCTGCAAGAAATTTCTTGAGCACCACGGTGTCAACGACCAGGTCAAAGACCGGGCCATGGTTCTGGCCACCTGGACCTTTGCCGGTATCAGCGTCGGACTGGTATTCGCGGTGGTTGGTGCATTTGTCCTGGGCCCCTGGGCTTTCTACCGAACCCTGAGGGGCCACGATGTGGAGATATCCGATGGTGCCGCCGTCTGGTGGGGCCTCGGCATCGTAATGGCGTCCCTGGGGATCACGGCTATCGGATTCTTCGGTTTCCTGATGGTGGTTGGCGCCTACTGAGGCTCAACTGATTGCCTTCAACTGCTCCCGGAACCAGATCAGCGCCGGCTCCCGCTCGTAAGCCTTGTGCCAATACAGGTGCACGTCGATAGACGGCAGGTCCGCCGGCGGATCCATAATCCGGATGTTGGCCCGCTCGGCGATAATTCTGGCGTAAGCTTCCGGCATGGTCAGCAGCAGATCGGTCTCTTCCACCACTCTGCAGGCGGCATAGTAGTGCTGACACCGCAAGCGGATACTCCGTTGTACCCCCAGTCGCGATAGTTCAAAGTCCTCAATCCCGGGTCCTTCGGTCCGCGAGGATACCAGCACGTGTTTTGCGGACAGGTACCCTTCCATATCCAGCGACTCTGTTGCCAGCGGGTGCCCCTCCCGGGCCAGAACCACCAGACGGTCGCGCCTCAGGAGTTCGTGGGACGTCTGGTTACTCACGGGCAACAGCACATCCACGGCAAAATCCAGTTTGCCGGCCGCCAGTTGCGTCTCCATGTCGCGCCTCGCGATCCTCTGGCTGACAATTTCCAGTTCCGGATAGGCGTCCAGGCGCGCCATCAGGCGGGGCAGGAAGGTCGATTCCAGAATGTCACGTAGCCCGAGCGAATAGGTTTTACGCTGGGTGGCCGGATCAAAGGCATGAAACTGGTTTACCGCGCCCTGGATCTGGGTGAGCCCCGGTCGCATGGACTCAAGGAACCGCCGGGCCAGTGGTGTTGGCACCATCTGGTTGCCCTGACGGGTAAACAGGGGGTCGTCAAAATGGTCCCTTAGCCTCGACAGGGAATGACTGACAGCCGGCTGAGTGAGATGCAGTGACTTGGCTGCACGAGTCAGGCTTCCCTCCCGGTAGATGGTGTCGAACACGTGCAACAGGTTCAGGTCCAGGCGGTTGAGGGCCATGAGCGGGATCCGTTTCTGGAGAATTTGAATAAGTTTGGTTAATAATAAACGATAAGAATAATTCAGTCGCGTAATAGTTAAGTTATCCCTAGACTGGTCTCAACGTGATGATTCCGTGCACGCCACCGTGCAACCGTTAGCGAGGAGACGGCGATGGATTTCAATATTTCCGAGAAAGGCCAGGATTATCTCAACCGCGTGAAGCAGTTCATGAAGGATGAGATTTTTCCCATCGAAGAGCAGTACCACAAGGAGCTTGCCTCACTGGATAACCGCTGGGTTGTGCTTCCGATCATCCGGGAGCTGAAGGAGAAAGCCAAAGCCCAGGGCCTATGGAACATGTTCTTCCCGGACGAAAAATACGGCTGCGGCCTGCTGAACTCCGACTACGCACTGATTGCCGAGGAAACCGGGCGCAGCTTTATTGCGCCGGAGATCTTCAACTGCAACGCGCCGGATACGGGCAATATGGAAGTGCTGATTCACTACGGCTCTGAGGAGCAGAAAGCCGAGTGGTTGCCGCGGCTGCTCAGTGGTGAGATTCGCTCCGCCTTCTGCATGACCGAGCCGGCGGTAGCCTCCTCCGATGCCACCAATATGGAAGCCACCGCCGTTATTGAAGGCGACGAAGTTGTTTTGAACGGTCGCAAATGGTGGAGTACCGGCATCGGACACCCTGATTGCAAGGTTGCCATCTTCATGGGGCTGACGGATCCCGATGCCCACAAGCACCGTCGCCACTCGATGGTGCTGGTGCCGCTGGATACCCCGGGGGTCAAGATCGAGCGTATGCTGCCGGTATTCGGTGAATACGACGAGCCTTATGGCCACGGCGAGGTTCTGTTCGACAACGTCCGGTTGCCCAAGAGCGCTTTCATTGCCGGTCCGGGCCGCGGGTTCGAGATCGCCCAGGGTCGCCTTGGGCCGGGACGAGTTCACCATTGCATGCGGGCCATCGGCGCAGCGGAGCGCACGCTGGAGATTCTGATCAAGCGGGCAACGACTCGTGAGGCCTTCGGGCGTCCGATCGCCAAGCTGGGCGGCAATCCGGATATCATTGCCAATGCCCGCATGGCCATTGAGCAGGCGCGTCTGCTCACGCTGAAATGCGCCTGGGCACTGGATACGAAGGGCATCATGGGGGCGCTTCAGGAGGTCTCCATGATCAAGGCGGTGATTCCGTCCATGTTGCAGAACATTGTGGATCAGGCCATTCAGATTCACGGTGGTGCCGGAGTCAGCGACGATGACTTCCCGCTGACTCAGTTGTTCGCCTATGCTCGTGTCTTGCGTCTGGCCGATGGGCCTGATGAGGTACATCGGGCTATGGTTGCCCGGTTGGAGCTCCGGAAGTACAAGAACTGATAGCTCGGTGTTGGAGCGGGCGGGGCTGGCCTTCTGAAACACGCTGTGAATACGTCCATGTACGCTTGGCTACGCCATCCATGGCTCCGCACAGTTTCAGAAGGCCAGCCCCGCCCACTCTCGTATACCTGTGAGTTAAGCTGACTAAAAATTCGATACAACGGGAATCACCATGACACAGAGAGTATTCATCACGGGTGGCGCAAGCGGACTTGGCCGAGCCATCGCACTGCGTTATGCCAAAGAAGGCGCCAAAGTTTGCATCGGCGACATTAATCCGGAGCAGGGTGTTGGCGTTGAGAAAGAGATTACCGCAGCCGGAGGCGAGGGCTACTTCGTTGAGTGCGATGTTCGACGCCTGACCGATTTCGAAAAGGTACGCGATGATCTTGTGAAGAAATGGGGTGGCGTTGATGTGGTGGTGAACAACGCTGGCGTTGCCTCTGCCGGTTCCATTGAAGATACCACCATGGCGGATTGGGAGTGGATTCTCGATATCAACGTGCTGGGTGTGGTTCGCGGCTGCAAGGCGTTCACGCCGCAGTTCAAGCAGCAGGGCTCCGGGGCATTTGTGAATGTGGCCTCCATGGCCGGGCTGATGCTGGCGCCGTTGATGGATAGCTACAATGTGACCAAGGCCGGGGTAATTGCCCTGTCTGAAACCCTGAGCCAGGAACTTCGGGATGCCGGTATTCATGTGAGCTGTGTATGCCCGGCATTTTTCCAGACCAATCTGACCAGCAGCATGCGTTCAGATATCCCCGGCATTCAGCAGAACGTGAACAAGCTGATGAAGCGCTCCACGGTAACCGCCGAGGACGTGGCCGAGGATATTTTCCGGTCGGTCAACAACAAGAGCTTCTGGGTACTGCCCCACGCCAAGGAGCGCCGCATGTGGATGCTCAAACGCCATGCGCCCAAGGCTTTCGACTGGCTGATGCATCAGGAAAGCAAGCGCTGGATGAGCAAGATGGGTGGCAGCAAGGCCTGAATGCGCGGTTTTTTTACTGTTTTAAACTGAAGATTCAAAAGGAGAGTCCTGAATGACCCAGATCGACGAGGCCGTGGACATCCGGGAAGGCGAGGAGCTGGACACTGGCGCCGTAGACCGGTTCATGAAAGAGGCGATCCCGGATCTGCAAGGCGAGCCAGAGATTCGTCAATACCCGGGTGGCGCCTCAAACCTGACCTATCAGGTGGATTACGGCGACCGGTCCTACGTCTTGCGCCGGCCGCCGTTTGGCAAGATTGCCAAGTCTGCCCACGACATGCTGCGTGAGGCGAAGGTCATGCGGGCGCTCAAACCGGTTTATCCCTACGTACCCAACATCATTGCCATTTGCGATGATCACGACGTGCTGGGTTGCGATTTCTACGTGATGGAACGGTTGAAGGGCATTATCCTGCGCCAGGACTTTCCCAAGGATTTCGAGCTCAGTGAAGCCGATACCCGTAAGCTTTGCCTGAACGTGATCGACAAACTGGTGGATCTTCACCGTGTGGATGCCAAGGCAGCAGGCCTGGACAAGCTGGGCAAGGGCGAGGGCTACGTTCAGCGCCAGATTGGCGGTTGGAGCGACCGTTTCCGCAAGGCCCGCACCGACGATGTGGGTGACTTTGAGCAGGTAATGAGCTGGCTCAATGACAAGATGCCCGACGACATTGCCCAGGTGGTGATCCACAATGATTTCCGCTTCGACAACGTGGTGCTGAACCCGGACAACCCGTTCGAGGTTATTGGCGTACTGGACTGGGAGATGGCCACCATCGGTGATCCGCTGATGGATCTTGGAAACAGCCTGGCCTACTGGATTGAGGCGGACGACGAAGGCCCGTTCCAGATGCTGCGCCGCCAACCGACCCATCGCCCGGGCATGCTTACCCGCAAGGAAGTGGTGGCATATTACATGGAGCAGTCCGGCTTCAAGGTCGACAACTTCGACTTCTATGAGATCTACGGCCTGTTCCGGCTGGCAGTGATCATCCAGCAGATCTATTACCGTTTCTACCATGGCCAGACCAAGGACAAGCGTTTCGCCGCCTTTGGCCATGCCGCTAATTATCTCGAAAAGCGCTGCCAGCGGTTGATTGCGGAGAGCTCCCTGTAATGGCGACGATTTATCTGGTTCGTCACGGCCAGGCCAGTTTCGGGAAAGAAAACTACGATCAACTGTCTCCCACGGGCTGGGAGCAGGGTAGGGTGCTTGGCCGCTGGCTGGCGGGCAAAGTGGAACCGGCAGCGGTTTTCGGAGGCGATCTGGAACGCCACCGGGAAACCGTTGAAGCCATCGCCACCGGGTACGGATCCAAACTGCCCGATATGCAGGTGGTTCCCGGCTTCAACGAGTTTGATCACACCACTGTGGTGGCCCGGTACCGCCCGGAGTGGAGTGACCGCGCGGTGATGGCGCGGGATCTCAAGGCGTTCCCCAAGCCGGCCAAGGCATTCCAGGAGGCCTTTGTGCATGCTGTGCATCGCTGGGCCTCGGGCGAGTATGACCATGAGTACGAGGAAAGCTGGCCAGACTTCAAGGCCCGAGTTCTGGCGGCCTTCGAGGAGATGATTGAGTACGCCGATGGCGGCGACGTGCTGGTGGCGACCTCCGGTGGACCGATTTCCGTAATCGCCCAGCATCTGCTTGGCCTGGATGACGCCCGTGCACTCGGCCTGAACGAGGTGATCGCCAACACCAGTGTGTCGCGGGTACTTTATTCAGGCCCCCGGCGCAGCCTGGCCGTTTTTAATAACTACAGCCACCTGGAAGCGGATGATCCCGCCCTGGTGACATTCCGATAGCGAATTGAGGTGAACGAATGAGCAGCAAGAATCTGTTTGATCTGACTGGCAAGGTTGCCCTGATTACCGGTGCCAGCCGCGGCATTGGCGAGAGTATTGCCCGGACTCTGGCCGAGTATGGCGCCCACGTGATCGTAAGCAGCCGCAAGATTGACGGTTGCGAGGCCGTTGCCAGCAGTATCCGGGATGCCGGTGGTAGCGCCGAAGCCTACGCCTGCCATATTGGTGATATGGACCAGATTGAAAGTATCTGGGGGCACATTGAGCAAACCCACGGCAAGTTGGACATTCTGGTGAACAACGCTGCCGCCAACCCTTACTTCGGGCCGGTAGAGGACACCGACCTGGGAGCGTTCAACAAGACCGTGGATGTGAATATCCGGGGCTATTTCTTCATGTGCGCCCGTGGCGCCCAGATGATGAAGAAAGCCGGTGGCGGCTCGATTGTGAACGTGGCGTCCGTGAACGGTGTAAATCCGGGCCACTACCAGGGCATCTACTCGGTCACCAAGGCCGCCGTGATTTCCATGACCAAGTCCTTTGCCATGGAGCTGGGTCAGCAGAAAATCCGCGTGAATGCGCTGCTGCCAGGGCTGACCGATACCAAGTTTGCCAGCGCCCTGACCACCAACGAAGCCATCAAGAAGCAGGCCATGGCCCATATCCCCATGAAGCGGGTGGCCGATCCGGGCGAGATGGCGGGTACGGTGCTATATCTGGTTTCCGATGCTTCCAGCTACACCACGGGCGCCTGCATCAATGCCGACGGTGGCTACCTGACAGTCTGAGTAATCGTTGGGGTCGGATGACCGCTTTCATCCGACCCCGCCTTCACTACGTCCGAGCTTATCAGGCCGGCGAACAGGTCAGTGCCTCGAAGTCATCGTTCAGCTCCACCGTCCGATCCTGGAGCTGGGCCAGTGTTTCCCTGTCACCTGCCATAATCAGGTCGTGCATCAGGGAGGACATGGCAGCCCGACTTTCTGCCATCATGGCTTTATAGGCCTCACCACGCACCTCTTCGGAATTCAGAATCAGGTATTCCAGCTCCGCCTCGAACGTCGGCGCGTTTCTGTTTTCCAGCAGTTCCAGCAAGGCCAGTTGCCAGTTCCTTCGACCCTGCAGCCAGATCTCAGTCTGCTCGCCCCGATTGGCTGACCATTGCCGCACGATGTCGCGCTGCTCGCTGTTCAGGTCCCCCAGCCATCGCTCAACCCGCTCCGCGGTTCTCTCTGCGCGTGCTTCGGCTGTCGCCTCCGGGGAGTCGGCCAGGAATTCGTCTTCCATTTCCCGCTGACTTTGCGCCATGTTGTTCGCCAACTCCTGCACCTGTTCATCGCTCAGGCTTGAGAGAAGGTTTACCGCGACAGGCGTTGCCTTTTCCAGAAGACTCGGGAAGAAACTGAAAAGCTGTTGTTGATGGTAGTCGACGGTGGCCTTGTCGGGTGGGTTGCTGGAAACATCAGACTCGAGTTCATCCAGCCAGGCCTGGTAGCGGGGCAATTCGGCACTGCAATGCCATTGCCGCAATTGATCAATGTCGCTGTTGAGCTGCTGTTTCTGGTCGGCCGTCAGTGTCACGTAGTCTTCTACCCACCACACGATGCCCCAGTCCGCGTATCGATAAGCCATCTTGGTCGAGCTGCAGCCAACCAGTCCAAGGACCAGTACCAGAATGAGAACAAACGGTTTGAAAAAGCCGGGTGTCCAGTCTTTGGCAGTATCCATGGCGCACCTGTCTTGGTAAAAAAGCTTATCGAAAAAAGATTGCAAGCTCACTATCATTTCATTTTTGAGTGATATCAGTGTACGACATATCACGCCTTTCAGATGCTGCTCCGGGGAACCCTGGAGCATTGTTCAGGAGAAGTCATGAGCTAAATGAGACTTTCACGTCTACGCCAGCTGATCTTTGGCTTTTACATGTCCGGAATTATGTCGCTGCTGATGTCCGGGGTGATCACCTTCATCAACACGGGCATCGACGGCGAATTCCATTACCGGTGGGGGCCGGCTTTTCTCGTTGCCTGGGCCGTTGCTTTTCCTCTCGTGACCTTCATCGCCCCGCTTGCCGGGAAGATGACTGAGTTCACCATGCGCAGGTTTGATTAATTGCGTACATCTGTAAGCTTAAATGTCAAAAGATGCAAATCCGTTCTTTCTGACTCCCCGTAAATGCATTGACGCATGATTCATGGACGGAAATTGTGCAGGTTCGAACCACTCAAATCCTGGTAAACAACCTCAAAAGTGGGGAGTTTGAAAAATGAAGACAAAATATGCTTTACCGATGGTTTTGGCGGGTAGCGTTGTGCTATCCGGGTGTTGGCTTGATGACGATGATGATCCAGCAACAACCAGTGTTCGGGTCCTGCATGCGTCCTCTGATGCACCTGCGGTGAATGTACGGGTGAACGGTGATGTTGTCGTTCCAGGTGCTGATTACAAGCAGGCTGCCGTCCTCACTCCGGGTGCCGGTCTTGCCGATATCGCGGTTGATGGATTGCTGCCCGGCGGTGCTACCGCGACTGTAATTTCCGCTGACGGCGTATCGCTGCGTGCGGATACCAACTATGACGTGATCGCAGTTGGCAAAGTTGGTGACGAGACCATTGAGCCGCTGATCTTGACGGATGATGGTGCCCGTGATGATGCCAACAGTGCGCGTCTGAGGGTTGTCCATCTTTCGCCCGAGGCAGAGACCGTTGCCGCTGGTCCAGTGGATGTATATGTGACTGCATTTGGGGATCCGCTCCCTGCTGAAGCTACCTTCAGCTTCTCCTTTAAAGAAAGTGTTGGCCCACTGGAGCTGCCTGCATCGGACGATTATCAGATCCGGGTTACCGCTGCAGGATCTAACGGAGTTGTATTCGACAGTGGGCAAATTGGGTTGCCAGTGGGTTCTGATCTGCTGGTAGGCGCTGTTGACAATACGGTCTTCGGAAGTTCACCTGTGAGTCTTTTGGTTCTGAACGGCGCTGAGGTATCCGAACTTCTCGATATTGGAACGGGAGCTGGTATCCGCGCAGTTCATAATTCATCCGCTCCCACTCCGAATGTCGACATTTATCTCAACGAAGAGCCCGATGGATCGCCTGCGGCCACTGATCTAGCATTTGGTGAAACAGTGCCTGGTGCGCCGTCAACAGGCGAGTACGTTCCCCTTGATGCCGGCGACAACCGTGTTGCAGTCACAGCTACAGGAGTGACTGCTTCGACTGCTATCGATGCAACTTTGAATTTTGCGAACGGCGATTTAAACACCGTTGTTGCCGCAGGTGTACTTGCGGAGGGGCTTGATGCTTTGGTTTTTGCTGACAACAATCGTCGAATTGCCACAGAAGCAAAACTGAGGGTTATACATGGAGCGATTGAAGCGCCCACAGTCGATGTGTTCCTTATTCCGACGGACGCTGGGGGTGCCGAGAACACGCTCATAGGTAATTCCATGCCTGCTCTGGACGACTTCAATTATGCTGAGTCCTCCGGTTACCTTGGCGTTGCCGAGGGGAACTATGTTGTCTTTATAACTTCGGCGGATGGCGCTACCGTGCTTTACAAGTCCCCAAGTCTCAATCTGGAAGTTGGCGGTGTCTACACTGCCATAGCCCGGTTGAATGAAGGGCCCGAAAGCGTCGCCACGGTAACGCTCATGGACGATTTTGTTCCAGTTATAGAGTAAGTTCGGAAGCAAGATCGAGCTTGAAAGCCCCGGCTTACGCCGGGGCTTTTTATTGAATGCTAGTCTCAGAAGTGCCGGAAGCCGCATGTGAAATAGCGGTCCCGGTCGGCGGCCTGAAATGCAGCGAATAGAGAATACGGTCCAGCACGGCCTGGCCATTCCAGGCAGGATCGTTATTGACCATCCCGACCACGGCCCAGGTGGTGTTATTGGAATCGCGGGTGAATCCGGCGATCGATCTCACATTCTCCAGGTAACCGGTCTTGATGCGACCCTCGCCATCCATGCCGGTGTTGCGCAGGCGGCGTGCCATGGTTCCATCCATCGCGATGATAGGCATTGAGGCCATGAGGTCTGCCGAGTAGGCGCTGTTCCAGGCGTGTTCCAATATTTGAGCGCCCTGGCGCGCGGTGATCCGCCCGTGTCGGGTGAGGCCAGCGCCGTTGTCGATCACCATGCCGGCGGTATTGATGCCCTTGTTTTCAAGCCAGTCGTAGATCACCCGTATACCGGCAACCCGGTCATCGCTTTCATCTTCCTGGCGGTTTTCCGCACCAATGGTGAGGAGCAGTTGGCGCGCCATCACGTTGCTGCTCCACTTGTTGATGTCCCTCACCATGGTAACCAGGTCCGGCGAGGTGGTTTTCATTACCAGTCGGGCATCCTCAGGCGTTACGCCATTCAGGTCTCCACCAGACACCACGACGCCAAGGTCTGCCAGCAAGGAGCGAATCAACGAGGCGCTGTACTGCTCATGGGACAGCAATGAAAGATAGGTGGTGGTTCGGCAGCCCTGGGGAAGTTCACCGGTTACCCGAACGGTCACCCGGTGGTCTTCATGAATGATGGGCTCCCATTCAAAGTTTCTTCGTGATGGGCACGGGCCTTCTGCAGTGGCAACCACACGGTTGTCGATGACAACTTCGCCCAGGGAGGGCGTGCTCCAGGCCTGGGTGCCACGCTCATCGGCACGAACCTGGAAATGCATCAGGTTCAGGTTGGTCAGATAGGCGGACGGTTCCACCAGAAACGGCGCGTGGGGGTTGTCGCCGTTGTCTTCAAACGCAGGAAAACCACCGTCTACCTGAAAGTAGGAACCATCAAGGATCAGGTCTCCCTCGATTCTGGTAATTCCCATGCTGCGAAGCTCACCCAGTGTGGTCCAGAGGCGTTCAATAGTGAGCTTGGGATCGCCTCCGAAGCGGACGTAGAGATTACCCTTGAGAGTGTCGCCGACCATGACACCGTCGGTCAGGAAATCGGTATCCCAATGGTGGTTGGGCCCGAGAACCTCCAGCGCCGCAAAGGTTGTCACCAGCTTCATGATGGAACCGGGGCTCATCAGCGCATCGGCATTGATGTACTGATTGATGCCGGGCCCATTCAGCGGAATGGCGGCCATGCTCATGGCGTCTTCATTTTGGAGGGACTTGAGCGCGTAATCCTGAAGCTGGTTCGTCCAGAGGCGATTTCCCGAGAAACCGGAATTATCGTCTTCGGCGACCACAACGGACGGGGTGGTAATCACGGCAAGGGCCGTGAGGGATGCCAAAAGAGACCGTCTGAATCCAGAACCTGTTTTTTCTCTACTTTCAGAACGCCGCATACCCGGGGCTACCATGATCGCTATCCAGTGAGTTCCTATAGTCCAACAATAGCCCATCCTGCCGGTTTGTACTATGGAGAAAAGCTCTACATGACGTTAAAAAATGGCAGTAGTGTCGTTGTTTGTATTGAACTTTTGTGACGCGATGTAAGTGCCCTTGCGAATCATGGAGTTAGGTGGATAAAAATTAACCTTCGGGTTGTCAATGACTTTTCTATCGGATTTATGGGTGCTTTTTCCGGCGTTTGAGTCATGGAATTCGCGGCCAAAAAGGCGTTTCCTGATGAATGTGTAACCAAGTGTTCCGAAAACAATAAAAGGAGGACACCATGATTGGTATTCCACTGGGTCTTTTGACCGCCAATGGCGTGGAATGGGTATTCCATAAACACGTTCTTCATGAGCTGGGCCGGAACCGGGCAAGTTTCTGGTCGTTTCACTGGCACGATCATCACCGAAATGTCCGGCGAAATGGCTTCCTGGATGACGACTATCGCAGACCGCCCCTGACCTGGAATGCCCAAACCAAGGAGGTGGCTGCCCTCGTTGCGGGGGCTGCAGCAGTCACCCCGCTGCTGCCATTCGCACCCTTTTTTGTGGGTACTCTCTACTACAGCGCCTGGAATTACTACCGGGTACATAAGCGCTCACATCTGGACCCGGAATGGGCGAGAAAGAACTTGCCCTGGCACTATGATCATCATATGGGACCCAACCCCAATGCCAACTGGTGCGTGACCAAACCCTGGTTTGATCACATCATGGGTACCCGGGAGCCAATGGAAAATCGTCAGATTGCGTGATAATGGCGTGGTCTCCAAAAAAAGGTTTGTTTATGTCGAATATGCTTTCTCATAACGTCCACGTGCTGGGCTCGGTCGCCACATCGTCGCTCACTGCCTGGCGTGGTTGCCTGGTGGTAAAAAATGTTCCCCAGCCGGAAAAGCCGATCGTGCTCTATGACATGGAAGGCTGTCCGTACTGCCGTCGCGTTCGTGAAGCCCTGACTGCCCTTAATCTGGATGTGGAAATCCGGCCCTGCCCGAAGGGCGGGTCGGTTTTCCGGGCCCAGGCGGAAGCGCTGGGAGGCCGCCAACAGTTCCCTTTGCTGGCGGACCAGAACACGGGCACGGTCATGTACGAATCCGAGGAGATCATCGAGTATCTGTTCCGGCAATATGCCGGCCGGTCGGTACCGTCCTACTATCGTGGTCGGGTCTGGCAGCCGGTCCTGGGCTCTGTAGCCTCGGTAACCAGCGCCATGCGGGGGCTGAGGGTCAGCCAGGGCAAGCGGCCGGAGCAGCCGTTGCACCTCTGGAGTTTCGAGGGGAGCCCGTTTTCACGTTTGGTGCGTGAGCGGCTGTGCGAGCTGGAAATTCCGTATACCTTGCACAACCTCGGGAAGGAGCACTGGACAGAGATCGGGCCAGCGAAGCAGCGCATCAAGCCGGGGCCTTATACGCCGATTCCCGGTGGCAAGCGGGATGCGTTTTTCCAGGTGCACAAGCGGGTTCAGGTGCCCTATCTTGAAGACCCCAATACCGGGGAAGGCCTGTTCGAGTCTGCCCGTATTCTGAAATATCTTGATGCCCACTACGGGAACTGAGTTGTTGGTAAGACTGTCAGCCATGTAGCTGCCGCCCGGGTGGGTCATCCCTTCTCCAGACACGCCGTAAATACTTCCATGTAGGCTCGGTCGGGCCATCCGTGGCCCTCCACGGTCTGGAGAAGGGATGACCCACCCGCGCTGTTTGAGCATCATGCTATTCGCACTGAAATTTCTGTCAGTGGGGGCGCTATGGCGAATCAGATTACTCGAAGGAAGTTCCTGATCAGTTCCGGCCTCGCCGGAATTGCTCTCAAAGCCCCGATGCTGTTCGCAAACACATCGGGAAGCACTGCATTATCTCCCACCATGCGCCGGATTCCCGGCACAGACGAATCCATCCCTGCAATCGGTATGGGCACCTGGATCACCTTCAACGTTGGTGGTGACGAACAATTAATCACCCAGCGCACTGAGGTTTTGAAAACCTTTTTCGAGCTCGGCGGCACGGTGGTCGATGGCTCGCCGATGTATGGCAGCGCTGCAGATGTAATGGGCGAGGCGCTGAACGCTCTGGACGGCCACGACCGGATTTTTGCAGCTACCAAGATCTGGACCGGCGATGAATCAGCAACCCGGGCGGAGGCGGCGCGTTCGAGCAGGCGTTGGGGCGTTGACCGGTTCGATTTGTTGCAGGTGCACAATCTGTTGGGGTGGCAGGGGCATCTTGAAACGCTCAAGCAGATGAAGGCGAACGGTGAGGTTCGGTATATCGGCATCACCACATCCCATGGTCGCCGGCATCGGGAATTCGCGCAGATTATGGAGCGGGAGCCTCTGGATTTTGTGCAGCTGACCTACAACGTTCTGGACCGGGAGGTTGAGGACCGGCTGCTGCCATTGGCCCAGGAGCGCGGAATCGGGGTGATCGTCAATCGTCCATTCCAGGGCGGTTCGCTGTTTCGGCGATTCCAGTCGGAGCCACTGCCCGATTGGGCCGGGGAGGCCGGTGTTGGCAACTGGGCGGAGTTTTTCCTCAAGTACATTATTTCCCACCCGGCGGTGACCTGTGCCATTCCGGCGACCAGTAAGGTCGAGCACATGAAGGAAAACATGGGGGCGATGTACGGTACATTGCCTGATGCCAGCCAGCGCCAGCGGATGGCGGGTTACGTGAGGTCGCTGTGAGTGGGGCTGATTGGCTGAGCTACTCGCTACAGGATTTTGTGATGTTCGGGCCGCAGGTGTTTCTGCGGCTGTTTGTCCGGATCAACCAGGATCTATGGCCCTGGCAGTTGCTGGCGGTAGTGATCGCTATTTTTATACCGGTGCTGATCTCCAGACAGAACAGGGCGGCACGGCGTTTGGCCGTCGGCCTGATGTCGCTTGCCTGGATAGTCAGCGGTTACGGGTTTCTGGTGGGCTATTTCGGCCCCATTAACTGGCCGGCGGCGTGGTTTGGGTGGGCCTTCGTGGCCCAGGGCGCGTTGCTTGCGGCTGCCGTGTTTTCAGGCGGCGTTCATGACAGCAGGCTAGCGATCGGAAGACTTGCCGTACTCTGGCTGCTTGCTGTCTGTGTCTTGCCCTGGTTGGCAATGGCTGATTCCGGCCAGTGGGAGGCCGTCGGATTGTTTGGCGTAGCACCCGGCACCACCGCAGCTGCCGGCGCGCTCGCTCTGGCACTCGTGACCAGGACCTGGCGCTGGGTCTACCTGCCGCTGCTGGTGTTGTGGAGTCTGTTCAGTGCCGCCCTCTTATGGGTGCTTCAGACCTGGTGGTTGCTTGTCACCCCGGTGGCTACGCTCTTGCTGGTTGGAGCCGGGTTCTGGCTCAGTCCCAGGACGGCGCAAAGTCCGGATTAGCGATGCGTTCGTTACGGTCCAGTTCGTCAATCGCGCGGATTTCTTCCTCGCTCAACTCAACCTCCAGCGCCTCCAGGTTAGCCTTCTGGTGGCCGGGCCGTGTTGAGGAAGGGATCGGCACAACGCCTCTCGATGCCACCCAGGCAATGGCCACCTGGGCCGGCGTCAGGTTTCGCTCAGCGGCAATGCGCTGCAGTGTTTCGTCCTCCATCACCTTACCGACTGCCAGCGGCATATAGCCGGTCACGGTAATGCCGAGCTTCTGGGCATGTGCCACCACCTTGCGGTTGGCCAGGAACGGATGCACTTCTACCTGATTGGTGAAGATGGGCGTGTCGCCCAGTATGGCTTTCGCCTCATCCATCTGGGCACAGGTAAAGTTCGAAATGCCGATGTGCTCTGCCAGACCCTCGCGCTGGGCATCCCTCAAGGCACCCAGATACTCCTTCATGGGCACTTCGTCACCGGGCGATGGCCAGTGGATCAGCGCCAGATCCACATGGTCGGTTTTGAGCCGTGCGAGGCTGTCATGGAGGCTGTTGATCAGGTCACTGGCGTGCAGCTGGTCGTGCCAGATTTTGGTGGTCAGGAAAATTTCCCGGCGCGGAATACCACTGGAGGTAATGCCATCACCAACTTCCGCTTCGTTCCCGTACATCTGGGCGGTATCGATATGGCGGTAGCCCAGGGACAGGGCGCTCTTGACGGCATCACGGGCGTCGTTGCCCTTGAGCCGGAACGTTCCCATGCCGATTTTCGGAAGTGCGCTGAATGACATAATGTCCTCCTTAGCGAGTGGTGTGTTCTTAAAGTGGTGCCGGCAGACTGGTTCTTCAAGTGGCCGCCGGGTATCATCGCGCCTGAATCAACCTCTGAGCCGAACCAGTGAGGCCCGCTCCATGTACACCGGTCGTTGCCTGTGTGGCGATATCTGTTTTGAATACGATGGCCCTATCGGCCCGGTTGCCCTGTGCCACTGCAGCCAGTGCCGGCGCGCCCACGGTAGCGCGTTCTCGGCCAGCGCGCCGGTGCAGAAGGTGAGGTTCCGGTTCGTAACCGGCGAAGACAGGATTACCGAGTTCGAATCGCGTCCCGGCAAGTACCGGGGCTTCTGCAGCCGTTGCGGCAGCCAGCTTTACAGCCGTGTTGACGCCATTCCCGGCATACTGCGCCTGCGGGTTGGCTGTATCAACGAACCCCTGGGCAAGGGGCCGGCCCAACATGTGTTTGTGGGCTCAAAATCCGACTGGTTCGAGATTACCGACGAGCTGCCACAGTTTGAAAAGACTGAACGAACCAACGATCCTCACTGAGGCGGTACCATCCGATAGACCTTGCCCCGGGGTGAATCCGTTAGCAGCCAGAGTGCCCCATCGGGGCCCATGCGCACATCGCGGATCCGTTCGTCGAGATCGGTCAGCAGATCTTCCTCTTCCGTCACTTCACCGTCCTGGATGCGCAGACGAACCAGTTTGCGCATCTTGAGTGCGCCCACGAACAGGTCCCCCTGCCATTCCGGAAACAGATCTCCGGTATAGAACGCCATGCCCGAGGGCGCAATGGACGGGTCCCAGTAATGCAGTGGCTGGGCCATGCCTTCCTTCTTGGTTTTGTCAGTAATGGGCAGGCCCGAATAGTCTATGCCGTAAGTGATTGTCGGCCATCCGTAATCGGTGCCTGCCCGGATGATGTTGATTTCGTCGCCACCCCGGGGACCGTGTTCGTGGCTCCAGATCTCGCCGGTTTCCGGGTGGATGGTCATGCCCTGGATATTGCGGTTGCCGGTTGTATAAAACGTATCGTTGACGCCGCTGGTGTCCAGGAACGGGTTGCCTGGTGCGGGGCCACCGTCGGGCGTAATCCGGTGTACGCCTCCGGCATCGTCAGAATTGTCCTGGGCCCGGTCCATCTCTCCCCGGTCGCCCACCGCCACGTACAGGTTGCCATCCCGGTCAAATTCCATGCGGCCCGCGAAGTGTCGGCCGCCGCCGGAGCGGGGCAGGGCCTCAAAAATGACTTCAACGTCGGTGAGGCGATCACCACTCAACCGGGCGCGAGCTACCCGGGTAGTCATGCCGTCCCGGTTTCGGTGGGCGTAGCTCAGGAAAAGCACCTGATTCTGCTCAAAGTCCGGATGGAGAATAACGTCCAGCAATCCGCCTTGGCCGGATACCACGAGCTCGGGTACTCCGCTGATGGGGTCATTCACCAGCGAACCGTTCCGAATCATTCGCAGCTCTCCTTCCCGCTCTGTCACCAGCATGGAGCCGTCCGGCATAAATGCGAGGCTCCAGGGGTGTTCGAGATTCTGTGCCACGGTTTCCAGGCGGAAATCTGCTTTATCGGAGGAAAAGGTCTGGTTGGCCATGCCGGGAACGGCAACCAGCAATAAGCTGCCTGTCAGGACAAGGTGTTTGAATATACCCATTGAAGCCTCCGTTCCTACCGGTGCCATTAGAACATTCAGAGTAGCAGTTGAAGCGGGCTTCGCCGAGCAGCGCTCCCGTTACCAGGAGTATAGGGCACCGGGTCAATTACGGATCAGTGATCGACTATTGCAAATAATAATGATTCGCAATAAAGTGGAGTCCAGTGGGTTTACCTTAAACGGGAGGAAAGGGAATGGCACCCGAACAGGAAATGATCGAAGGTTTGAAGCTTGCGGCAGGGGCGGGTGTGCTTATCGGCCTGGTTGCCATTGGCTTGGCGCTGTCGTCCGCTGTTGGGGCGTAAGTGCGGCGAGTCGTTCCTTGCGATGCACACCACAGGTGCCGCAGTAACCGCCTTCCGGGAGCAGGTATTTCAGGCAACACCCCTTTCGTTGGGGGATTGCCGTGGTCTGCTCACCGAACACCGCTGGAATCCAGTCGATGAACTGGTTTGCATCGTTCTGGAACTGCTCCAGCCATCCTTGCGCCAACTGGCAAAGCGCTTGCGGTTCGGCCCGGTTCCACACGGCTGAGAACGGTGCCCCCAATCCAAGCCCTATACTGCTCCAGTAGGCACCAGGGCTGACTCCCAGCTGTTGCCGGAAGGCCGGGTACCACCCGGCTGTCAGAGCGCCTGCGGACCGGACAAACGTTTCTTCATCAACCCGCTCCCCGCCCGGCACCTGAAACCATCGGGATACCGTTTGTGTCTGGTCGTGCGCCGGGGCCAGGAATATTCGTTTGGCGTCCGGTAAAGGCGCGTGGCCGTCGCGGAACAGCCTGAGGGTCAGCGGCGCGATCACGTTGAGCGCCAGATCCTGCTGAAGCACAGAAACAAACGCGCGCACGGCCCGGGGCCCGGCGATTGGGTAGTCGATGGCAACCTGGCCGAGCAGTAGCGACGGTTGCTCAAGGCACTGGGCCAGAGAAAAGAGGCCGCTACGCGCACCCACAGAGGGTTGCAGCGCCTCGTTTATAACCGATTCCCTGTCCAGCCCTGACTGGCTCAGAAGATGGCTGTATTCCCGGGCCCACTGGCCGAGCCCGGGCTTACGGTCAGGCTCTGCCATGGCGACTCAGCCCCCAGAGGAAATACAGGCCACCGACCAGAGCGGCCAGAAGCCCCGCCGGAAGCTGGTTGGGGTAAACAACAATTCTGGACAGGTAGTCGGCAACGCCCAGCAACAAGCCTCCGGCAAGGGCAGCAACGATCAGCTGTCGCCCTACGGTCTGCTGGCCCAGAACACGGGCCAGGTGGGGTGCGATAAGGCCCACAAAACTCAGCGGACCGATCACCACCGTCGCCGCAGCGGTCAGCAGCGCCGCCAACAGAAGCAACAGCAGACGGACTTTCGTTACCGGCAAGCCCAGTGAACTGGCCGATGTTTCACCCAGGGGAAGAATGCTCAGGGGTCGGATAATCGCCAGAAGGCCAGCCGAAATCAGCACGATCAGCGCCAAAAGCCCCAGGGCCTCGGCTTCCGAGACCAGCCAGGTGGAACCGTACATCCAGTTGAGAAGCTGCGAGGCGACCGTGCCACCGGAAGCCATGACCAGGCGAAGGCCTGCGTCCATGAACACGTATAAAGCGAGCCCGCCGAGCAGGAGCTGGTTGCCGGCAAACCGGTGTTTTCGGGCCAGCATGATCAACAAACCGAGGGCAGCTGCGGCGCCCAGGGTGGCCGCTCCAAGCTGTCCTGCCCGGCCAATATCGGCACCGAACAGAACGATCAAAACCATAACCACCGCCGCGCCGCCGCTGATACCGAGCATTTCCGGGCTGGCCATGGGGTTGCCTGTCATTCGCTGGATTAGTGTTCCTGCAAGGCCCAGGGCCACGCCCGCAAGAATGGCTGCCAGTAATCTGGGGCCGCGCCAGACCCACGCCTCGTGCCACTGGGCGATCGGAGTCCAGCTCCACTCGTCCAGCCCCGGGGACCACCCCATGGAGATACCAATGGTGCTCAGAAGGAGGGCGGCTATGGCTCCGCCAATCACAAGGGTGGAACGTCTTTTGGGCAGGAAACCGGCGGGGCTGTCGTCTTGCCCGGGCATATGATGGGTGTTCTTCAAACCCTGCAGGGCCAGCAGAATAATCGGTCCGCCGATCAGGGCGGTGGTTGTGCCGGTGGGAACCAGTGATCCGTCGCCCCAGGTGGATGCCCAGTGGGCGAGGGTATCCGCCAGTAACAGCAGACCCGCGCCCAGGAGACTGCTCCAGATCAGGCGCTCGGACAGGGTACGGGCGCCCAGCAGCCTTGCCAGCACCGGTGCCGCAAGACCGATAAAGGCCACGACACCAACCCGGCTGACCACCGTGGCACTCATCAGAACCACCAGAAACAGCGCCAGCACCCGAATCAGACCGACTTTGGCGCCGAGGGACCGGGCGGAGGTCTGCCCCAGTTGCATGACTTGCAGCGGGCGCATCAACAGGATCATTAACACGCCCAGCACCAGCACCCGGGGCCAGAGTTCCATGAACGGCTGCCAGTTATTCTGGACCAGGGAGCCCGCGCCCCAGATAAACAGGTTCCCCAGCCATTCACCCTTGAGTAACAGGAACGCCATGTTCACGGCGCCCAGGAAAAAGGTGACCACAAGTCCGGCCAGTATCACGGTGACCGGTGAAAAGCCCAGGCGCCAGGTGAGCGCGATCACCAGTCCGATTGCCAGTAACCCGCCGGAAACCGCCACCAGGTCCGGACTGAAGGCGAGCAACCCGGGAAAGAATATGGTCGCGACTGTTATCCCGAACTGGCCGCCGGCCTCCACGCCCAGGGTTGTGGGTGAGGCAAGGGGGTTGCCAAGGATCTGTTGGGTAACCGCGCCGGCGAGGCCAAGGCCACAGCCAATGAGGACGGCAATGGCGACACGGGGTGCCCAGCTGTAGTGCGCCAGTACCGACGCGTAATTGTTGGCTTCGAACGTCCAGAAGGCGGCGATGAGGGCGCCGACGTCGAGCTGGCCAAACCAGGGCGCCGCGCTCGCGAGAAACGCGCCACACCAGATCAGTGCGGCAGCCAGTGGCACCCTTGCGGGCAGGGATGGGCGACTGACCTGGTTGTTTGCAGATTCAGCGTACATTGTCTGAACCTCCAGCCAGCAGACCTTCAGCGAGCAACGTTGCCAGTCGCTTGACCGGGAAGACCCCGCCAAACGGCCAGACCGGATCAATCTGGTACACCTGATCGCGCTGAACCGGCGGCAGATAGGTCCAGAAAGGGCTGTTGGCCAGGGTGTCAGACAACCCGGGCAGGGTCGGAGAAATGATGATGATCCGGCTGTCCTGATAGGGCGAAAGAGCTTCAAGCCCGACGACCGAGAACCCCCAGTAATTCCCGGAGTGGGGCCAGGCGTTCTCAAGGCCAAGGGCGTTCAGGGCCCTCTGGAAAAGGCCGTTGGGTGCGTATACGCGAACGTGGCGGTCGTCCAGAAAGTTCACCAGCGCCACCGGTCGGTCCGTGAGGCCGGCATTCTCCAGACGATGGCGCTGAGCCTGCAGGGTCTGGTCGATGTCGTTGAGAACAGACTTTGCACGTTCTTCCCGGTTCAGCATCTCACCGAGAGTGGTAAGCATACTGCTGGCCTTCTCGAACGGTCGGGAGCCCTGCTTGTAAACGCTGACAACGTAGGTGGGCGCAATGCGCTCCAGCAGGTTGGCTGCGGGAGCCATCTCGGAGCTGGTGACGATCAGATCCGGTTTTAGCTCGGAAATAGCTTCCAGGCTCGGTGCCACCCGGGTGCCGACGTTGGCCACACCTTCGGGAAGTTCCGGTTCCCTGACCCACGCGTTATAGCCATCGCGATCAGCAACGCCGATGGGCGTGACACCCAGTAACAGCAGCGCCTCGGTGGCGGCCCAGTTCAGAGCAATCACCCGTTCCGGCGTTTTATCGAGGGTCAGGGTCCCCTGTTCGTGCTGCCAGCTTGCGGCACTGGTAAGGACCGGCACCAGGCTCAACAGCAGCGCCGCGCTGTATCGCCAGAAGCGTTCAGACCTAGTGAGCATAGGACACCCACTGTCCGGGCGCCCGTTCCATTACGCCCATGGGCACGCCATAAATGGATTCCAGGATGCCGGAGTCCATGATGTCCCTGGGGCTGCCATCGGCGACAAGCTGCCCGGATTTAAGGGCGACCAGACGGTCGCAGAACCGCGCGGCAAGATCCACATCGTGCAGCACCACGACAACCGTAAGATCCCGCTGTTCGGCGAGACGATGGACCAGGCGCAGAGTTTCAACCTGGTGTTTTACATCCAGGGCCGATATGGGTTCATCCAAAAGCAGGCACTGGGTCTGCTGGGCCAGCAGCATGGCAATCCAGGCACGCTGGCGCTCACCACCTGAGAGGGTGTCGACAGAGCGATGCTGGAACGGACCAAGCCCTGTGTCCTCAATGGCCTGGGTAATCAGTCGGTGGTCTTCCTCGTTATAACGGCCCAGAGGGCCGCGCCAGGGGTAGCGTCCCAGGGCAACCAGCTCGCGGACCGTCAAACCGTCGGTTCCCGGTGGATGCTGGGGCAAATAGCCCACGCTGCGGGCAAACTCCCGGGCGCCTGTGCTCCGGAAGGATTTCCCCAGAAGCTGTACTTCGCCAGAAGACGGTGCGAGCTGGCGGGCAAGCACCTTGAGCAGCGTGGACTTGCCGGAGCCGTTATGCCCGAGCAGGGCGGTTACCTCGCCCTCAACGAATCCGAGGTTCAGGTTTTGAAGAATTGCGGTGTCGCCAATGCGGACATTGAGACTGGAAACGTCAAAAAAAACAGGCATGCAGGCTCCCGGAATACTTAGGGCCTGCAGGATAATTTAAATGCGAATCACTATCAATATATATTGCGTTAAACGGCGGCCTGAATCTGTCCGGTCTGTACCCGCCACTGGTTGGCGTAGGCGCCATCCTGGTCCAGCAGCTCCCGGTGGGTTCCCTGTTCCAGCACTTTGCCGCCTTCAATCACCGCAATGGAGTCGGCATCAACGATCGTGGAGAGTCGATGGGCAATCATGATCACGGTCCGGTTATGGCCAATGCGCTTCAGTGACCGCTGGATGGCGGCTTCCGTTTCGTTGTCCACGGCGCTGGTGGCTTCATCAAGCACCAGGATCGGCGGATTTTTCAGCAGTGCACGGGCGAGGGACAGTCGCTGGCGCTGTCCCCCGGACAGACGAACGCCCCGTTCACCGACCGGTGTGTCCAGGCCTTCAGGGAGGGCTTCGATGAAGGACCAGGCTTCCGCGGTTTTCGCAGCGTCGGTGATCTCGGCGTCGCTGGCAGCCGGATTTCCGTAGGCCAGGTTCTCCCGAATGCTGCCCTCGAACAGATAGACATCCTGACTCACCAGCCCGATCGCGCCACGCAGAGATTGCAGGCTGAGATCCCGAATAGGCTGGCCATCGATTCGGATCTCGCCATGGCTGGGGTCGTAGAACCGCAGCAGCAACTTGATCAGAGTCGATTTGCCGGAACCGGTAGCGCCAACCAGTGCAAGCGTATTGCCGGCTGGCACGCTCAGGCTGATATCCCGGATGCCGGCACCGCTGGAGGGATAGTGAAAGCTTACTTTCTCCAGCTCAACGTCGCCTTTTACCGGTTCCTGGAGAGCCTTGCCTCCCTCGTCACGGACGTGCACGGGTTCGGCCAGCAGGTCCAGAATCCGACGGGTGCTGGCCATGGCACGTTCAAACAGGTCAATGACCTCGGCAAGCCCTGTCAGAGGCCAGAGCAGGCGCTGGGTCAGGAACACCAGTACGCCGTATGCGCCCACGTTCAGGCTGCCCTCGAGAGCCATCATGCCGCCGACTGTGAAGGTGGCCAGGAAGCCGGCGAGGATGGCCATCCGGATCACCGGAATAAACGCAGAGCTGATGCGGATGGCCCGGCGATTGGCCTCTACGTAGGCTTCGCTGCTCTCTTTGAGGCGCCTCGCCTCCCGCTGTTCAGCGGTAAAACTCTTGATGGTGGCGATGCCACCCAGGTTGTTCGCCAGCCGGCTGGATAGGTCACCCACTTTTTCACGAACATCGGCATACAGTGGCCCGGCTTTGCGCTGGAAGTAGAAGGCGCCCCAGATAATGAGGGGAATGGGCGTGAATGCCAGCAGGGCAATGAGTGGCGAGAGCACGAAGAATACGGCGCCGACGGCAACCACGGTCACCACTACCTGAATCATGGCGTTGGCGCCGCCGTCGAGGAAGCGTTCGAGCTGGTTCACGTCATCGTTCATGGTGGCCACCAGTTGCCCCGAACTGCGGGCCTCGAAGAAGCTCATGTCCAGGCGCTGGGCATGTTCGTAGGCATCCTGTCGCAGGTCCGACTGCAGCCGCTGGGCCAGGTTGCGCCAGAGAATCTGGAACAGGTACTCAAACAGGGATTCACCGGCCCAGATAAAGAAGGTGAGTACGGCCAGTATGGTGATCTGTTCCTGGGCGGTTTCAAAACCGAGGCCAGCCACAAAGCTCTCTTCCTGGTTGACGACCACATCAATGGCGACACCGATCAGGATTTCCGGGGCAATATCAAAGAGTTTGTTGATGATCGAGCAGGTGGTGGCAGCGATGATCTGTCGGCGATATCCCCGGGCGTATCTCAGCAGGCGGGCCAGGGCAGCAAAGCTGCTGGTGGTTTGGTGGCTGTGTGAGGACATACTCCGCTTCTCTCCCTTGAATCAGGCAGGCCCGCGTTGAGCCTGAAAATAATAAGGCGGGAAGGGTAGCGGATCTGCCCAGGTTTTAAAATAGAATCATTATCAACTGCGTTTGTTTCTTTGCAGCCAACGGTCAAGCTTGTCGGCAAATTCCTTGCGGTCGGTCTGGCTGAAAGGGGCGGGGCCTCCGGTGACCTGGCCGGCATTGCGCATTTCTTCCATAAAGTTGCGCATGGCAAGGCGCTGGCGAATATTTTCTTTGGTGAAAGCCTGGCCGCGGGGGTTGAAGACGTCGGCGCCTTTTTCAATGGCTTCGGCGGCCAGGGGGATGTCCTGGGTGATGACCAGGTCGCCTTTGTGCATCTGGTCCATGATTTCGTTGTCGGCCACATCGAAGCCCTGTGGGACCTGTCGGCGCTTGATGTAAGGGCTCGGGGGCAGGGTGATGGTGTGGTTGGCGATGAAGGTGGTGTCGATTTGCCAGCGGGTGGCGGCGCGGCAGATGATTTCCCGGATTGGGACGGGGCAGGCGTCGGCGTCGACCCAGATTGGCATGGTGGTTCCTTTTGTTTGCTTGGTTCTCTCGAGAGTCTACCTTTTGTTGATATGAGCCTGATAGATGTTGTCCGCGTATCTCTTCAGTAGCCTTGGAACTTGGTGCTGGAGGCATTGAGAGCCCCCTTCCAAAAACCGCTACGAGCACGTCCATGTGCGCTTGTTTCAGGCCATCCCTGGCCTTCAACATTTTTGGAAGGGGGCTCCCAATGCCTCGATCGGGCATGGTCAGTTTGTCCGCGAATCCTACAACGAGCTTGGATCTTTTCGGGAGGTAGCAACTATGCGTGGTCGATTTCTTCTAACCGTTTTTCTGTCGGTGGCTCTGTGTTTCAGCGTTTCCGCTGCCGATAACAACGAAGAAGCCTGGGACGCCCTGCGAGACGGACGGGCTGTTCTGATGCTGCGCCACGCGTTGGCGCCGGGGACTGGGGATCCGGGTAACTTTGATATTAACGATTGCAGCACGCAGCGAAATTTGAACGATACCGGCCGGGAGCAGGCTCGGGCGTGGAAGCCGTTTCTGGCGGACCATGGTATTACCGAGGCGCGGGTGTTCAGCAGTCAGTGGTGTCGCTGTATGGATACCGCTACCGGAATGGACATGGGTGAAGTGACCGAGTGGCCGTCGCTGAATTCGTTTTTCCGGAATCGTGGTGACGGGCCGACTCAGACACGGCAGACGATTACTCTGGTCAATCAGTTGGAGGAAGGTGCGCCGGTCATCATGGTTTCGCATCAGGTGAATATTACTAGCCTGACCGGGATTTTTCCGTCGTCAAACGAGGGCGCCATCATCGCCTTGCCCCTGTCGGAAGATCCGACGGTGCTGGCGAGGGTGTCGCCCGGGCGTTGATGGTATAATCCTGCGCCCATTCAATTAACAGGAAATGATAATGTCGCAGCTTCCGCCATGCCCCCAGTGCAGTTCTGAATACACCTATGAGGACGGCGTTCAACTGGTATGCCCAGAGTGCGGGCATGAGTGGTCTGAGGCGGAGGCTGCGGCAGCTGACGCCGCGAAGGTGGTTCGCGACGCCAACGGCAATGAGCTTCAGGATGGTGATTCGGTGACTGTTATCAAGGATCTGAAGGTCAAGGGCTCCAGTTCCGTTGTCAAAGTTGGCACCAAGGTGAAGAGTATCCGCCTGGTTGAAGGCGACCACGATATCGACTGCAAGATCGACGGTATTGGTGCCATGAAACTGAAGTCCGAGTTCGTCAAGAAAGCCTGACTTTTACCCCGTTGTTGCACTCTGGATCTGTTGTTCCAGTTCCCTCGCAAGACCCGGGTCGAGTTGCAGGGCGCTGGCCAGTTGATCCAGCCATGCTCGTTCCATGGGGTTCTGGTCATCAATCATGACTGCGCTGACGATGTAGATTTCCCGGCTTGCCTGTGGCGAGTCGGCATTGCGGGCCAGGGCAGATGCATCCAGCGGAGCGTCGAATTGCTGTTGGATCCAGGCGTGGAGTTCGTCGTCCGGCCCCAGTTTTTCGATCTCCTGGGTGAGAAGGGCGCGCTCGTTGGCGTCGATGTGGCCGTCGGCACGGGCCGCCATGATCATGGCCTGGAGTATTTCCAGCCCCCTTTGTTCCTGTTCCTGTCCTTGCAGTTGCTCCAGTGGCTGGCCCTGTTGTGCCAGTGCTGGCTGGGAGGAGGCCTGATTGTTGGTCTGGTAGTTCTGGTACGCTTTCCACGCCAACACACCCACGCCGGCAAGGGCGCCGTATTTCAGGGCCTTGCCGCCCATCTTCCGGCCCCGTTTTGATCCCAGCATCATACCCAGGGCTCCGCCGCCCAGCAGGCTTTTCACGTCGATGCCTGAACCGGAACCCTGGCCGCCCTTGAATTGGCTGCCAAGGCTGTTCACCATTTTGTTGACATCCATGCCTCCGCCCTGGGACTGACCGCCCTGGGCCTGTTTCATTACCTGGTTCAGTACAGACATCACGTTCATACACACACTCCTGCCATATCGATTGCCGTTCAGATTTTTAGAATATACCACCCGTTGTCTTCGTTATTGGTGGGGCCGGGATTACTCTGTTGTCATGAATCGAAGCATTTAGTTCCATGGGAAATAACAACCTATAAATTAAAGGGAATAGTAATGAAGTTCGCAGTCTCTCCCGTATACTGATGCGAGGCTGTCATCCAATCTCCTGAATTCCTAGAACTGCTTTTGGCGATTCTCAAACGCAATCTTTGGACACTTTTCGCTCTCATCCTCCTTGGTGGTCTGGCGCTTCTCTGTACGGTGTTGTTCTTCCGGTGGCAGGGACTGATTTCGGACGAAAAGCTCTACCAGAAGGCCCGTGTTGAGCTGGTCGCTCAGTCCGTTGACAGTATCCTGCGAACGCAGGAGCTTGTTCTTGATGTTATTGGCCGCGAATTGTTGAATCAGAACAATATGTTATCCGGCGGTCGTCAGATTCCATTTCTCGACAGCATCCTTGCAGCCAACCCGGTGCTTGTGGGGTTCGGGCTGGCAAGACCCGACGGCACGCTGGTACGTGTCAGCACCAACCTTGATCTATCGAGCCTTCCGAATCTCAGAAGCGATCCCGAAACCCGTGGGAGTTTCCTGCGGGCTCTGTCTTCCGAAGCGATGGTGCTGGGGCGGACCTATTTCGTAGACGCCCTAGGCGCTTGGGTGATTCCCATCCGAAAAGCAATCCGGTCCGAGACCGGCGAAGTGATTGCCGTCATGACAGCCGGCATGCGGCTTGATGGCAATAACTCCGTTTTTGGCAAAACTCTGCACGACGGCGCCTTTGACTCGGTGATGCTATTCCGTGAGTCAGACGGCTATGTCCAGTTCATGTCAGCTGACGGGATTGGCCCACAGCAGTACTCGCGTATTCAGTTGCCGATCGATCAGAGGGACAAAAACCGTTCAGTTTATGAAAAAGAGCTCGGCCTAAGCATGGAGGAGGTCATGCAGGGAAGCGAGTCGGTGGTTGTCCGAACCAGGCGCCGGGGTGAGGACTATCTTACTGCCGCTGTCTTCAACAAGCGCTATGAGCTTTGGGCGGTGTCAGAAACCCGGTTTGCCCCGCTATACCGGGAGTTTCTCGAATCCCTGATGCAATACCTCCTCGTGTTCGTGGTGGTCGGAATGGTTTTCTATAAAGGATTCCGGATCATTGATAATGCCGAGAAAAAACGGCGACAGGAACTTTCCTATCTTTCGATGCACGATGATCTGACCGGTCTGTTGAATCGCAATGGATTGCTGGGCCGACTCGAAGATCTCTTGCCAGACAAGAAGCCTTTCTGTCTCGTGGTCCTCAATATAGACAACTTCAAGGGCATCAATGATCGATTTGGGCTGGAAACCGGAGATCAAACCCTTCTGGAGTTCAGTCGGCGACTGACCGAGCTTGTTGAAAGCAGGGATGATCTCGCCCGCCTTGGCGGCGATGAGTTCGCCATTGTGACCCCAAAAACCAACCTTGAGGACGTTGAACAAGGCTGTGTAGCGCTGGCGGGCGACCTGTCCCGTTCGTTTGAGGTGGGTCGATTGAAGTTGCAAGTGACGGCGAGCATTGGGGTGGCGAGCTTTCCGGACCATGGTGATTCTCTCAGCAAAGTCATACGAAGTGCCCACCTTGCGCTTTATGAGGCAAAACAGAGCCGGAACGATGTCTGCACGTACCGGACCGAGATGGAAATGGCCTATCTTCGAAGGCTTTCGGTTGAGCAGCGTCTCAGATACGGCCTCGCATCCGGCTCCCTGTATATGGTGTATCAGCCTCAGGTGGATGAGACGCAAAAAACGGTAGGCGTGGAAGCACTCGTGCGCTGGCAGGACGAAGAACTCGGATTTGTTTCGCCGGCGGAGTTTGTAGAGGTTGCCGAGAAAAGTGGTCTGATGGTTCCTCTCGGGCGGTTTGTTGTCGAAACCAGTATTCGGGAATACAGTCTGCTTCGCAAAGTCATCGGCCGGTCTATAGACCTGGCGATCAATATCTCGGTTATCCAGTTTCGCCAGCCGGATTTTGTCGACACAGTGCTTGAGGCTCTGGAGGCGCATGATGTGTCACCCGGTGATCTGGTCCTCGAGATCACCGAGAGCCTGTTCATGACTGACTTTGACAAGGTGCTGAAAACAATCGAACGATTGCGTGAACACGGGATTCGAATCTCGATGGATGATTTCGGTACCGGCTACTCCTCGTTAAGCCTTTTGCGCAAGCTGCCACTTGATGAATTGAAAATCGACAAGAGCTTTGTTGACACCATTCTGGAAGACGAGAAAGCGGCGAACATGATTCGCAGTATCATCGCTATCGCACAGAGCCATAACATGGAACTTGTAGCAGAGGGTGTTGAAGAAGAGGCTCAGGCCCGGGCCCTGACTGAAATGGGCTGTCGCCGTTTTCAGGGTTATTACTTCAGTCGGCCACAAGCCCTGGAGAGCTTTAAAGCGGATCCGGCTCTGACTGTCGGTGGCTGAGCCCATCTGCGACCATTCGTCGCACTGAAAAGCTTGGCTCCGCGGTAACGTCTTTCTATCCTTTAACCCTACATCATCGACAAGGAATACTGGACATGAAGTACTGCCTGAGCGTATTTGTGCTGGCATTGGCCCTGGTTGCCCCGACGACTCTAGCCCATGATTACAGCCAGGGTCCCGTCAAGGTCGATCATCCCTGGAGCAGGCCTACACCGCCAGGTACCCCCATGGGGGTGGGGTATATGAGTATCTCCAACAATGGCAGCAGTGATATCACTCTGGTCGGAGCCGTAACCCCCAGGGCAGGCAGCGTATCGATTCACGAGACCAGTATGCACGATAGTGTGATGCGAATGACGCCGGTCAGAGGCGGGCTTCCAATTCCTGCCGGAACTACCGTGGAGTTGAAGCCCCACAGCTTCCACCTGATGCTGGAAAAACTGAAAAGCCCGTTGCGCGAGGGTGAGAGCATTCCGCTGACCCTGAGCTTTGAGGGCGCGGAAGAAATGCAGGTTGACCTTGCGGTCGAGTCTCTTGATGGTCGGGCCGACAAAACCGAGACTATGGACCACTCAGGCCATGGTATGGACCATAGCGGGCATTGATGCCTCGTTGCGCGGGCAACAGCCGTCTAGTTTTCCCGGTCTTCGGCGCTTTCCTCCGCCTCGACTTCGGCTTTCCGCGCCTGTATCTTCCGCATCTTTTCATCGGAGATCGGGAATTTGTTCGCACTGTCCCGCAGCATCAGAAGGCTGCCAACTACCAGAGCGATAGCGAGTAAAAGGAATACCCAGCCGATAAGTGGCATAAACCTGTCTCCCTGGATGGTGGCTTTCCTTAATAGTGGACCAGACAACTGCTTACCACAACCGCTACTCATAGATTCATCGGATCGAGCCTGTAATAGCCCTGCAGGGCTTTGTAGACCTCTGGTTGCTCGTGCTTGAGGTGACCGGGCTGCTGGAAAAACGCCTCAGTCAGCACGGCAAAAAATTCCGCCGGTTCGGTTGCGCCGTAGGGATCAAGCCACGGTTTATGGTGGTGCTGCAGAGAATGCCTGAGATCCTCATAGGCCGTGGTCATTGAACTTTGCCAGTGCCTGGCCTGTTCTCCGCCCAGGGGCGGCGCCCCGTCCGCGGTGCCGTCGAGATAATCCAGCTGGTGAGCAAACTCATGAAGCATCACGTTGTGACTGCTGTTCGGGTTCATGGCCGCCTCTTCACATTCTTTCCAGGCCAGCACCACCTGGCCCCGGCTGGAAGCCTCGCCGGCCCGGATTTCATTACTCTCGCTGACAACCATTCCGTCGCTTTCAATGTCTCTGACATGGTAGGCATCGGGATAGACCAGAATGCTGCTTACCTCATCAAAATCCGAATACGGGCGGGCAAGAATCAGCACACAGGCATGCCCGGCGATAGTGACCCGCACGGCGTCATCCACGTCAAAGCCGTCACAGCCATAAAATTCTTTCTCGGAAAGAAACAGTTGCACCCGCTGCTCCAGTGCCTGCTTCAGCGGCTCGGAAAGTTTTCGGTAAAGGGGCACGCTGGACTCAAGGTGTCGTCTCCAGAGGTCTGGAAAGGGGACTCTCAGTTCCCGTTCTCTTCGCCAGGTGCGGTAAAAGAAGAGGTAGAAAACGGTGGCCGCGATCAGGGTCACTGCAAAGACTGCGAAAACAAGTGCTGCCGACATGCTGCTCCCAGCGACCGTTGATTGAATTACCCCTTATCTTACAGAAAAATGGCATCTGCAAGCAGGCAGGTTCCGTATTGCTGGTTGTTCTTGATAGCAGGGGATGTGAAGCTGCATGAACTTTACCCATCGTCGAGGAGGCTGATATGTCAGAGAATTCCGTTGTAGTGATTACCGGTGCAAACCGTGGCATTGGTCTGGAGCTTGCCCGGCTGTACGCGGGCCGTGGCTGTTCGGTCATCGGTGTGTGTCGGGAGGCCTCGCCGGAGCTGGAAGAGGTTGACAAGCGGATTATCGAGAGCGTCGACGTGACGACTGATGAGGGCGTGGCCAAGCTCGTGGCTGGTCTTGAGGGCGAGCGCATCGATCTGTTGATCAACAATGCCGGTCTGCTGCAGGACGAAAAGTTGGGCAGTATTGATTTCGATTCCATCCGCACCCAGATGGAGATCAATGCCTATGCTCCCCTGAGAGTGGCTGAAGCCCTGTTCGAAAAAATCCCCTCTGGTGGGAAAATCGCCAACATTACCAGCCGGATGGGCTCTATCGCTGACAATGACTCCGGCGGCCGCTATGGGTACCGTGCGTCCAAGGCCGCGCTCAATGCCTTTGGCAAGTCCCTGGCGATGGATCTGAAGCCCCGCGGCATTGCTGTGGCACAGCTACATCCCGGCTATGTCCAAACCCGCATGGTGAATTTTGGCGGGTTGATCACTCCGGAGGAATCGGCAAAAGGGCTGGCGGAGCGCATTGATGGCCTGACTCTGGAGAATACCGGGTCGTTCTGGCATAGCAACGGCGAAGAGTTGCCTTGGTAACCCTGAAATCATTTTCATTTGTTTGCATTGGAGAGAGGCAGAATTCCGATTTAACGAGTATTCTTGTTACCTAAAAAAGGAATCCTGCGGTCAATGAAAAGTGCGACTACTCCAATGAATTATGAGCCTGAGCGGGATCGCAGGCCCCAGTTCTGGCGTCTGGCCATGCGGTGTGCCCAGATTGCCGGAACTGTGGATGTCATCTTTTTCTTTCTTTTCCATGCCTTGGGGTCGCCGATTCTGGCGTGGGTTAATGTGGTCAGCGTGGCCATGTACGCCGGGGCCTATTACGCACTCAAACACCACAGGAACAGGATTGCGGTCGTACTCATCTGGGCCGAAGTGCTTGGCCATGCCGGCCTTGGCATCGTTCTGATTGGATGGGAGAGCGGTTTCCATTATTACCTGTTGATGTTCATACCGGCGATTTGTGTGTCCGCATCACGGAAATGGGCCATCTATGCGTTGTTGGCCCTGTGGGGTTACTACACCGCCCTTGATGTCCTGATGTGGTACATCGAGCCGTTACAGCCGATTCATCAAACGGCTCTGCATATCGTCCATCTGTTTAACCTGAGCGTGGTCTTCGCCATGTTCAGTTACCTGTCTTCCTATTACCTGAGAATGGTGGTCACAGCCCAGCGCAAGCTCCGGGAAATGGCAACAACGGATTCACTGACCGGGCTTTTCAATCGCCGGCACATGACCTATCTGGCTGAAAAAGAATTGGCCCGGTTCAGCCGTAGCGGTCACCCGGTTGGCTTTCTCCTGCTGGATGTCGATCATTTCAAATCAATCAACGACGCCTATGGCCACGAAACCGGCGACCGGGTGTTGGGTTTTGTTGCCGATGTGATTCGTGAGGAACTGCGGGCTCAGGACCTGATCGGTAGATGGGGCGGAGAGGAGTTCCTGGCCATTCTCCCTGATACGGATTCCGGCAAAGCGCAGGCAAGCGCGGAGCGGATACGAAATGCGTTTTTGGCAAGGGACTGGAGCGCGATTACTGGCGGTGATGCCGATGTTACGATCAGTATCGGTGTGAGCGAACTGCGGGCTGGCGAAGACCTGAGTGCGGCTGTCAGCCGGGCTGATGAAGCGCTTTACCGGGGTAAAACCGGCGGCCGGAATAGGGTCGAGCTGGAAACCATTTGACGAGATAAAGGGGTAGTTTTGATGGGTCTTGCGATTGCACTGCACGTTCTGTCTGCGGTTATTTGGGTTGGCGGTATGTTCTTCGCCTACATGGCGATGCGTCCGGCGGTGGTTGAGGTGGTGGAGGCCTCCCAGCGGGGCGTTCTCTGGTCCAGGACGCTTGAACGGTTCTTTCGCTGGGTTTGGCTCTCAGTTGTGTTGCTACTGGTCACCGGTTACTGGATGATTTTCAGTGTGTTTGGCGGTATGGCGGGTGCTGGCTGGCATATTCATGCCATGCAGGCGCTCGGCCTGGTGATGATGCTGCTCTACTTCCATGTTTACTTTGCGCCCTTCCGGCGGCTCAAGCAGGCGGTTGCAGCCAAGGATCCGCAGGCTGGCGGTGTTCAGGTAGGCAAGATTCGCCGGCTCGTCGGTATCAATCTGATCCTCGGCCTGATTGTAGTCGCCATAGGGTCGGGCGGTCGGTACCTGTAACCGGCTGGGCGATCGGGGATCGATACCATGTCTGATATTCGCAAAAGAGCCATTGCCGGCCTGAAAGCGGGGGATTCCTTTACCCTGGCGCGAACGTTCACCGAGGATGAGACCCTGTCCTTTGGCGAGATCAGCCGCGATCAGAACCCGGTGCACTACAGCGACGAGTTCGCGCAAGCCAAGAACCTGCAGGGCAAGATCTGCCATGGCCTGCTGGTTGGTGGAATGATCACGGAAGTAGGCGGGCAGATAGGCTGGCTGGCGTCCGGCATGAATTTTCGATTCCGCCGGCCGGTGTATTTTGGCGATACCATCACCTGTGTGTTCACCATCACCGAGGTGGATGAGCGTAACCGGGCCCGGGCCGAAGCGATACTCTCGAATCAGCACGGTGAACCGGTGATCGAAGCCTGGTTAACGGGTGTTCTGCCCGGGCCCAGGGAACAGGAGGTGTTGTCGGCAATGGTCAGCGAACAGAAAACGACGCCTGCCAGCTGATCAGCGCCGGCCAGTGCGTCAGTCCTCCTCGGCGTCCCTCATTCGTTCCTGCCGCTCCCATTCTTCCTCTTTTGCCGCATCGATGATCTCCATCAGTTCGTCGACGTTGGCAGCGGTCTCATCGTGCTGGAAGCAGCCGGTGAGTTTGCTGTCCGGGTGCAGGTCGCCCGACTCGTAGAGTGCCCAGATCTCCTTGCCATAATCGGTGTTCAGCAGTTCCGGCGCGAATCGGCCAAAATAGCGGCGCATATTGTCGACGTCGCGCTCGAGCATGCGTTCGGCGTTGTTATTGCCGGAGGCGTTGACCGCCTGGGGCAGATCAATAATGACCGGTCCGTTGGCATCGGCCAGAACGTTGAATTCCGAAAGGTCCCCATGGATCAGACCGGCACTCAGCATGCGGACAACCTCGCGGATTACCTGGCCGTGGAAGTCACGGGCCTGTTCCGGGGAAAGAATGACATCATCCAGCCTGGGAGCGGCCTTGCCATCTTCGTCCGCCACCAGTTCCATCAGCAGTACACCGTCCACAAAGCCTAGGGGTTCGGGAACCCGGACACCCGCAGCGGCAAGCCGGTAGAGGGCATCCACTTCGGCATTGAGCCAGGCATCTTCCTGTTCCTTCTGGCCATATTTGGTTTTCTTGCTCATGGCCCTGGCCCGTCGGCTGTTCCGGACCTTTCGGCCTTCCTGGTATTCCACAGCCTGCTTGAAGCTTCGCTTGGAGGCTTCCTTGAAGACCTTGGCGCAACGTGTCTGGTCGCCACAGCGCACCACATAAACCTGCGCTTCCTTGCCGCTCATAAGCTGGTAGAGCACTTCGTCCACCATGCCGTCATCGACAAGTGGTTGTAATCTCTTCGGTACTTTCATAAAACCTTTCAGACGGACAGTGAGTCGGCCAGCCACGTTCATTGATCTGGAACAAGACTGGATGCAGGCAGGGCAGGGACAATGACTGCTACGGAGCATAGCTTACATGAAAATCGTTTTCCTGATCCTGTTGATTCTGGTGGTTGCCGCCACCGTCGCTCTGTGGTTCTGGCGACAGGCTGACCACAATGCGGACCAAGCCGCCATGGCGAGGTTGGCGGCTCTGCAGCCGGCTTCACCGCAGCGTTTTGATCTTTCTCTCCTCGAGGGGCTGCCGGAGCCCGCCCGGCGGTATTTCCGGTACACCATTCAGCCCGGAACTCCGCTTTATACGGTTGCCCGGATATCCATGACCGGAAAATTCGGCATGGGCAATCGGGAATCGCCCGACTACATGGATATGCAGGCCACTCAGATGCTGGCCATGCCCGAAGGCTTTATCTGGAAAATGAGCGCCAGCCGCGGCGCCCTGCGGGTTTCCGGCTCAGACACCGAACAGTGGACGCGGTTCTGGCTGATGGGATTGTTGCCGGTGGCCCGGATGGGCGGCGACCCGGATCACACCCGTTCGGCATTCGGCCGGTATGTGGCGGAGGCGGTGTTCTGGACGCCGGCGGCACTGCTCCCAGGCCAAGGGGTTGCGTGGCAGCTTGTGGATGTAAATACAGCGCGGGTAATTGTCCGCCACGAGGGTATGGAGCAGACGGTGGATGTTGTCGTGGCCGAAGACGGCCAGCCGCTTCAGGTGAGTTTCGACCGCTGGAGCAATGCGAATCCGGAAAAGGTCCATCGTCTGCAGCCTTTTGGCGGCGACCTGTCAGAGTTTCGGGAGTTCGAGGGCTTTATCTTGCCGACCCGCGTGGAAGCCGGGAATTTCTTTGCCGCGGACGATTATTTTCCGTTTTTCATTGCCGAAGTGACCAACGTAGAATTTCCACAGGCCGACTGACGCAAAAAGCCCGGCGCACAAGGCCGGGCTTTCTGGGGGATAGTGGCGGTTACACCAGATTGTAAAGGAACACCACGGCGATACCAGCCGGCGTCAAGTACCGCAGTACGAACATGAACGCCTTGTAGCTGCCGCCCTGCAGACCGATATCGGCAGCCAGTCCCTCACGCTTCATCGCCCAGCCGGCAAACAGCGCAATGGCCAGTCCGCCCAGGGGCATCATCAGGTTGGAGACCAGGAAGTCGAGCAGATCGAACACTGTCTTGTCTTCGAAGAACGGGATAAAACCGAGCGGGTGCACGCTGTCCCAGACGTTGAAAGACAACACGGTACCGATGCCGATAAACCAGATAGCCAGACCACCACCAAGTGCGCTTTTCGCCCGGCTGACGCCTTTGTGTTCCTCCAGCCATTCCACCACCGGTTCCAGCATGGATATGGCCGAGGTGATGGCCGCTACCAGCAGCAACGCAAAGAAAATGGTGCCGAACAGGGCGCCACCGCTCATCTGGCCAAACGCCAGTGGCAGGGTTACGAAGATCAGGCCAGGGCCCGCGCCTGGTTCCAGGCCGTTGGCAAATACCAGCGGAAAGATGGCGAGGCCTGCCAGCAGTGCGACGCTGGTGTCCAGAATCCCGATGGTCATGGCGGTTCTGGCAATGTTGACGTTCTTAGGCAGATAGGAGCCGTACGCCATGAGTACGCCAATGCCGATGCTCAGGGTAAAGGCGGCGTGCCCCAGGGCGGTCAGAACGCCGGCCGTTGTCAGCTTGCTGAAGTCCGGCGAGAACATGAAGCTTACGGCCCGGCCGAAGCTGCCGCTGTTCATGGCATAGATCACCATCGCAATCAGCAGGACGAACAGCAGTGGCATCAGCATGTTCACGGCTTTCTCAAGCCCGGAACGAATGCCCCGACCAACGATAAACACAACGATGGCCATGAACACGGTGTGCCACAGCAACAGTTCCCAGGGATTGGCCAACAGCCCGCCGAACTGGCCACCAATGGCTTCGGCGTCCGCGCCGGTAAACAGGCCGGTTGCGGCTTTGCCGATATAGACCAGCGCCCAGCCGCCAATCACGGCGTAGAAAGACAACACCAGGAATGAGGCGATCACGCCGTTCCAGCCGATGGCTCTCCAGCCCCTCGCAGTGCCTTCGGTTCTGGTCAGGGTGCGCATGGTGGCCACAGGGCTCTGACCACCCCGGCGACCAATCATGGTCTCGGCAATCAGTACTGGCACGCCGATCAGGAAGATGCAGGCCAGGTAGATCAGAACGAAGGCGCCGCCACCGTTCTCGCCAGTAATGTATGGAAACTTCCAGATGTTTCCGAGGCCCACTGCTGAGCCGGCAGCGGCCAGGATAAAGGCCATCCGTGAGGACCAGAGGTTGTTGGCCTGCTGGTGTGGTTGGGTACTCTCACTCATTTTTCTCTCCGGCTAGTTGTTTTTGTCGGATTGATTGGTTGTTGTCGCAAAATATTTACTTACCGAGAATCTCGCGCAGGGCTGAAGCCACTTGTGGCAAAACCTGGTCGTTCAGGCCGGCAACGTTGACGCGGCTGCTCTCCAGCATGTAGATCCCGTATTCCTTCCGTAACTGGCCAACCTGCTCCGGGCTGATACCCAGGAAAGAGAACATGCCTCGCTGACGGGCGATGAAGTCGAAGTCGCCTACCGGTGAGAGCGCACCGGCGAAAGCGTGACGCAGATGCAGGATGCGCTCACACATACCGTTTAGCTCCTGTTGCCACTGGGCTCGCAGGTCGTCATCGCCAAGGATGGTCTCCACAATTGAGGCGCCGTGGGCCGGTGGCATTGAATAGTGGGACCGGATAACGCTGAGCAGTTGACTGGTGGCAGCTGCGTTCACAGTTGCTGTTCCCGAAACCAGCGCGAGGGCGCCTGTGCGCTCCCGGTAAAGGCCGAAGTTTTTGGAACATGACGCTGCGATCAGCATTTCCGGTACCGCACTGGCCAGATGCCTCAGGCCGGCCGCATCCGCATCCAGGCCTTCGCCAAGGCCCTGGTAGGCCATATCCACAAAGGGCAGCAGGCCTTTGCGCTGGATCAGGCTGGTCACTTCCTGCCACTGGGCCAGGCTCAGGTCCGCGCCCGAGGGGTTGTGGCAGCACCCGTGCAGCAACACCACGTCGCCAGCATCCGCCCGTTCCAGGGTTTCCAGCATGGCGCCGAAGTCTACCTGCAGGGTCTCTGGATTGAGGTACGGATATTCGCGAATAGTCAGGCCGGCGCCACCGAGCAACGGCAAGTGGTTGGCCCAGGTGGGCGTGCTGACCCAAACTTTTGTATCGGCTTTGCACAGACGCAGAAACTCGGCCGCCATACGCAGGGCGCCGCAGCCGCCCGGTGTCTGGATGACCGATACGCGACCGTCGCGGACCAGTGGGCTGTTGCTGCCCAGGATCAGCTCCGCCATGGCGCTGTTGAAGCCGGCGGAACCGGCAGGGCCCACGTAGCTCTTGGTGGTTTCGCCCTCAAGCAGGCGACGCTCGGCTTCGTGCACGGCGGCCATGATAGGCGTATTGCCGGCGTCATCCTTATAGACACCGATGCCCAGATCCACTTTGTCCGGTCGATCGTCTTCACGGAAGGTCTGCATCAACTGCAGGATCGGATCCTGGGGCAGGGGCTGGAGTGCTTCAAACATGATTGGCCTCCTCGTTAGCCTGTTGGGTGCGAATCAACGTCGGGCGACCGGTATCCAGCGCCTTGATCAGCTGAGTCTGCTTTTCACGAATGCTTTCTGCCGCTTGCTCCCGCACAGGGCCGTACCCGCGGACATCGGCAGGCAACTCGGCAAGCTGCAGGAAGGTTTCGTAGTTGCTGGCGTTGAGCTCACGACCGATCCGGTCTACCAGGCTCTGATAATCCTTCAGCATGGCCCGATCCAGCTTGCGGTCGGCGGAATAGCGGAACGGATCGATTGCGGTTCCGCGCAGGCCGCGAAGTTTCGCCAGCAGCCGGAAGGCCCGGAACATCCAGGGGCCGAACCGGCGTTTTTTCGGGCGGCCCTGGGCATCGGTCTCGCCGCTGAGCAGGGGCGGGGCCAGATGGAAGTGGACTTTGAAGTCACCCTCGAAGGTTTCATTCACCTCTTTCATGAAGTCGGTTTCGGCAAACAGTCGCGCGACTTCGTATTCGTCCTTGTAGGCCATGAACCGGTACAGCTGCTGGGCTACTGCACGAGTCAGCAGCAGGTTGGTTTCACCGAGGGACTCCTCAGCCTTCCGGACCCCTGCAACTGCGTCCCGGTATTGGTCGGCCCAACGCTGGTTCTGGTAATTGACCAGGTGCTTATGCCGGGTATTGATGAGTTCGTCCAGGGTTGGTTCGGGTTTGACCTCAACCACCTGGGCATTACTGTCATCCAGCAGATCCGTGACTGCGCTCGGATCCACGGCCGCCAGCCGTCCCCAGCCGAAGGCTTCCTTGTTCCGGTCGATGGCGACGCCGTTCAGCTCAATCGCCTTCATCAAAGCCGCCTCGGACAGGGGCAGCAGGCCTTTCTGCCAGGCAAAACCGAGCATCATCACGTTGGAGAATACGGTATCGCCCATCAGCTTTTCGGCGATGCCATTGGCGTCCAGCTGATCAAAGTGATCCTCGCCCACGGCGTTCTTCAGTAGCCCAAGGCGCTTGTCGGCCTTCATATCGGCGTCGCGGAAGAGCACATAGTCGGCAGTAGGCAGTTCCGCTTCGTTGGCAACGATCCGGGTGTGGTTTGGCCGGAGAACGCTCAGGGCCTTCTGGGAAGACGCTACGACCAGATCGCAGGCGATGACCGCATCGGCCTGGCCATTGCTGATCCGTACCTGATGGAGCTTGTCCGGAGACGGTGCCATACGAACGTAGCTCAGCACCGTGCCGCCTTTCTGGGCGAAGCCCATGAAATCCAGTACCGAGGCGCCGCGCGACTCCAGGTGGGCCGCCATGGTGATCAGTTGGCCAACCGTCACCACGCCCGTACCGCCAACGCCGCCCACCAGCAGATCATAGGAGCCGGTCATTTCCGGCAATTTGGGAGCTGGAATATCAGCCAGCTTGCGGGTGAGTACGGAGCCGGTGTCAACGCCGCGGGATTTGCGCAGCTGGCCGCCTTCGATGGTCACGAAGCTTGGGCAGAAACCGTTAACGCAGGAAAAGTCCTTGTTGCAGGATGACTGGTCGATCTTCCGCTTGCGTCCCAGCTCCGTCTTGCGGGGAACCACCGAGAGGCAGTTGGACTGCACCGAGCAGTCGCCACAGCCTTCACACACGTGATGGTTGATAAAGGCCCGCTTGGCCGGATCCGGGAACTGCTTGCGCTTGCGACGGCGGCGTTTCTCGGCGGCACAGGTCTGGTCGTAGATCAGTACGGTACAGCCGGGGATCTCACGCAATTCCCGCTGCACCTGGTCGAGCTCGGACCGATCGTGGAAGGTGACGTCCTTGGGAAACAGGTCATGATGGCCATCGTATTTCTCGGGCTCGTCGCTGAGAACAACAACCCGATTGACCCCTTCTGCGGCCATTTGCTGGGCAATCCTGTCGACGGTGATCTGCCCGTCGACGGGCTGACCGCCGGTCATGGCGACGGCGTCGTTGAACAGAATCTTGTAGGTAATATTGATGCCGGCAGCTACCGCCTGACGGATAGCCATGGAACCGGAGTGGAAATAGGTGCCTTCACCCAGGTTCTGGAACACGTGGGGGTTGCCGGTGTATCGGCTCTTGCCGATCCAGTTGACACCTTCGCCACCCATCTGGATGAGGGATTCGGTGTTCCGGCCCATCCAGGACGCCATGAAGTGACAGCCAATGCCGGCCAGGGCCTTGCTCCCCTCCGGGACCTTGGTGGAGGTGTTGTGTGGGCAGCCCGAGCAGAAATAGGGCATACGCTTGACGCCGCCCGGATCCTGGGCGGTGGTCATGGCACTGATTTCAGCCATGCGCTCGCTGAAGTCCACCTCGAAGAAGCGACCAAGACGGGCTGCCAGGAAGCCGGCAACCAGTTTGGGGCTCAATTCGCCAACGTACGGGATCAGCGGGCGGCCCAGCTCATCCTGTTTGCCGGTAATCAGAACCTCGCCGGGACGGTCCGGCTCGGACATGTACTCCTTGATCTGGCTCTCAATAATGCCGCGCTTTTCCTCGATGACCAGGACTTCTTCCTTGCCGTGCACGAAGTCCAGGATGCCGCGGCGCTCCAGGGGCCAGACCATGCCCACCTTGTAGATATCCAGACCCATGTCCCGGGCCTTGTCTTCGTCAATACCGAGCAGATCGAGGGCTTCCAGCAGGTCAAGGTGCCCCTTGCCGGTGGTGACAATACCAAAGCGGGCTTCCTTGTTGTCGAACAGGCACCGGTCAATGCGGTTGGCCCGGGCAAAGGCCTGAACGGCCGCGAGCTTGTGTTCGATGCGGGTTTCCAGCTGGGGGCCGGGCAGATCCGGCCAGCGGTAATGAAGGCCGCTTTCCGGCGCGGTGAAATCGTCCGGAGTGACAAAATCCGGTGTTGGCGGAATTTCCACAGAAGCCGCGCTTTCCACGGTTTCCGATATGGCCTTGAAGCCGACCCAGCAGCCACTGTAGCGGGAAAGGGCATAACCCCAGAGACCGAATTCCAGGTATTCCGCGATGTTGGCCGGGTTGATGGTGGGCATGAAGAAGCTCATGAATGCCACATCGGACTGGTGGGGCATGGACGATGACACGCAGCCATGGTCGTCGCCCGCTACCACCAGCACACCGCCATGGGGGGAGGATCCGTAAGTGGTGCCATGTTTCAGGGCGTCGCCGGCTCGGTCCACGCCCGGGCCCTTGCCATACCAGAGGCCGAATACGCCCTCTACCTGACGGTCTTCATCGGTTTCTACTTGCTGGGTACCCAGCATGATCGTCGCGGCAAGATCCTCGTTGATGGCGGGAACAAAATCGATCCGGTTCTCGTCCAGCAGGTCTTTCGCCTGCCAGAGTGCCTGGTCGACCGCACCTAGGGGGGAACCACGGTAGCCACTGACCAGGCCGGCGGTATTCAGGCCTTGCTTGCGATCCAGGGCAGCCTGCATCAACGGAATTCGGACCAGGGCCTGTGTGCCGGTCAGGAACACCCGACCGGATTCCCGCAGGTAGCGGTCTTCGAGTTTGTAATCGTCGAGTTGTGGGGTATCGGCGGACATGGCGCCCTCCTTTTTGTCGATTTTATGACCAAAATTCTAGAGGGAAGTCCTCAAAAGGTGCTTGCTTATTGGAAGGAGGTTTTCAGGATTTGCGAAAGAATGTTTGATAAAAGACAATAAAGTGAAAGAACCTTTGATAAAAATCAGGTGTTACCAAATGAAACAGGTGGAGCTGGACAAGCTGGATCGGAAAATCCTATCGGTGCTGCAGCAGGATGGGCGCATCAGTAACCAGTTACTGGCCGAACAGGTGGGTTTGTCACCGGCTGCTTGCTGGCGCCGGGTGCGCACACTTGAGGAAAGCGGTGTGATTCAGGGATACAGCGCAAGAGTGGATCCGGAACGCATTGGTCAGGGGCTGTGCGTGCTCGTCAATCTGTCACTGCAGCGGCACAACGTCGACAGCACGGCGGAGATTGAGCAGCAGGTGAGCAGTTATCCGGAGGTGCTTCAGTGCTTTGCGGTGACCGGTAATGCCGATTTCGTGCTCAGGGTAATCGTGCCGGATATGGCCAGCTACGACAGGTTCCTGAATGAAAAAATCTTTACCCTGCAGGGCATTGCCCAGGTGAATTCGAACTTTGCGTTGCGGGAGATAAAAAATACCGAGACGATCCCGGTGGAAGGTATTCTGTAGTTTCGGCAAGGAGCAACAACGAAAAAAGGCAGCCGAAGCTGCCTTTTTCTGAACGTGTCGTCTGTTATTTACAGAGCGACAACGTTTTCCGCCTGAGGACCTTTCTGGCCCTGGGTAACGGTGAACTCGACCTGCTGGCCTTCAGCCAGAGTCTTGAAACCGCCGCCCTGAATAGCGCTGTAGTGAACAAAAACGTCCGGGCCGCTTTCGCGAGTGATAAAGCCAAAACCTTTTGCTTCGTTGAAAAACTTAACGTTGCCGGTAACTGTAGACATAGTATTCTTCCTGATTTCAATCATTTAATGTGCCGTCACGTCATCTTGTTGATGGCTGATCGGCGGTATGCGGAAACAAAAAACTGGCGTGATCAAAAACAGGACGTGCTACTTATTACAGCTGAGCGGTCTTATTGATGAAATGCTTTGCTAAATCTTTCCAACGAGGCCCACTGTACTCCTGCCACGGGGAAAAGCAAAGCTATTTCTTGTAGGCATAAACCGGGGGAGTGGAATTCACGGTTCCAAGGCTGTCCAGCCTGCGCGGCTTGGCAATGGCGAAGCCCTGGGCGTAGTCCACCTGGATCTCTTTCAGGGTGTCCATGATTTCCATGTCTTCCACATATTCGGCGATGGTCTGAAGATCCAGAAAATGACAGAGCTCGTTGATCGACCTCACCATGGCGTAGTTCGTGAGGTTGGTCGCCATGTCCTTTACAAATATGCCGTCAATTTTCACGAAGTCCACTGGCAGTTTCTGGAGGTACGCATAGGAAGACAGGCCGGTGCCGAAATCATCCAGTGCGAACCGGCAGTTCAGCCGCTTCATCTCGCGCATGAAATCCGAGGCAAAATGGAGGTTGGCGACGGCAGAGGTCTCGGTTACTTCAAAGCAGAGCTTGTGGGCCAGCTCCGGATTCGCCCTGAGATTGGATTCCAGGCCGAGCATGAAGCTGTCATCGCTCAACGACGAGCCTGACAGGTTAACGTTCAGAGTGGCAATCCTGGCGAGCGCCGCGGGATTATCTCGCATCCACGTCAGCACCTCGGAAATGACCCACAAATCAACCCGCGTGCTGCGTTTGAACTGTTCGGCTGCCTCGATATAGCCCTGGGGCGAGATCTCCTTGCCAGAACTGTCTTTCAGGCCGAGCAAGAGTTCATACATCGTGCCTTCGCCGTCTTCCGGTTCAAGGGCAACGATGGGCTGGGCCCGAAGGTAGAGGCTGCCATCACGGATGGTCCGGTCTATTTCGGTGACCCATTGGGGGGTGCCGAGCCGGGACTGGTCCCGGTTTTCCCTGGCCAGTTCAATCCGGTTCCCGCCCAGCTTCTTGGCTGCTTTAAGCGAGAGGCTCGCAAGATTGAGAAGGTCGCCAGGTGACTGTCCCGCCCCGGTTACCGGCCGGATACTGATGCTGACGGTTGCCCGATATTCCGCCTGCCCATGCCGGAACACATGTTGCTCGAAGTTGCGCCGCAGGGACTCTGCAAAATCCAGGCAGTCTTCTGTACTGATGTTATTGATGAGCACCGCAAACTCATTGCCGCTGATCCGGCCAACGTGGGACTCCGCGAATCGGGATTCGCTCTGCTTACGGAGTGTGTCGGCGACATGCCTCAACAGGGCGTCGCCGGCGTCCGCGCCATAGGAGGCGTTGATGACACTGAACTCGTCTATATCCAGAACCATCAGGGCGGCGGCATGGTCTTCAGCAGATGACGGCAGGATGCTGATCAGCTGAGAAACCTGTTTCTCGAAGTCATGGCGGTGCATACACCCCGTCAGGGCATCGTGGGTTGCCTGAAAATTGAGCTTCCGGTAAACATCTTCAACGATGCTGAACAGGCTTTGGTCGAGGAATGGGACGTCTCCGCTCTCAACCAGCCAGGCTTCGCCTTCAGCGAGTTTCTGCACAAACTCGGGAAATCCGTAACTGACCTCGCTCATGCCTTTGGGCGAAAGAAAAACAAACCTGAGTGAATCCTCGCTGCCCCACACCAGCCGCAACCGGCGGGTCTCGCCGGTATCCAGACGAACCTCAACCCAGTCGCCTACGGAAATCTCCTTTGCCCTTGAGGCCCAACGACTGTCTTCAAGCTCCGGTGGCAGCGGGGCTGGCGCTTCATCGGCGTCACCGTACTCATCAACCCATGTGGTTTCTGCTTCCCCGTTGCCCTCGAGAATTCCGGATAGCTCGTCAATAACCGGCCTTACGCGCGAGACTTCCCCGGCGGTTTTCAGCTCCCGCTCGATGAACTGCAGCATGACGCTGCTCTCCAGCTCCCGTTCAAATGCCAGCTCTTCGGAGGTGTCGGCAGGCGAAAGCCAGGCCTGGAGCTGTGCAACCACATCAAACAGTTCCTCACAATGCCGGCTTTCCGGACCTTCTCTCAGCATGGTCAGGACGATCAACTGCTCCCAGCCCGCCTGAAGAATGCGGATCAGAATCTTCGGAACCTGTCTGTTGCTCAAGAGCGAGTTCAGCCTCTGCCTTGCCTCCTTGCGGGTAAGGCGCAGGCGCTCCTTGCCCTCCAGGGTTTTTGCCAGCCGTTCCGAGTTGCGGAGAAACGATTGGTCCTGACGCTCGACAAGCTGTTTCAGGCGTTCGCCCAGGCTTCCCATCAGGTCCGGATCCGATACCTCGATCTCTGTCAGCTCCTCGACGATATCGGCAACCGTTGCTTCCAGCTTCTTGCTTGAGGCTCTCTCGGCAAGACAGATGTGCATCAGGTTATTGATGATATCCCGGGCCGGGTGGTCGCCGGCATTCAGAAAATCCGGTGTTTCAACCAGCGTCTCGAATACGGGTAGTCGAAGCTTTTGCAGTTGGTGGCGAAGCGAGCCCGAGAGTTCATCGTGGGTTTTCAGAGGCTCGAACAGTCGGTCCACCAGGTTGGCCTTCTCAACGGCCGTGTGATCCAGGGAGCTGGCCAGTTCGGAGTCCGAGTTGGCCAGTTCCCGAAGCAGTCCCGCCATATCGGGCTCGTCGCCGTGCAACCGGTCCAGGAGTTCCCGGCGCCGGGAGCGGAGGTTTTCCGAAAGCCTTGGATTGGGCTCCTCCCAGTCTGCAACTTCAGACGAGGGGTTTGAATCCAGTGCCATCAATTGAAACAGGGAGCGACCGACCGAAGGCGACCCGGACGCCTCGTGCCTGGCGTGATTGGTTTCCGGAGTTTCTTCGGATGAGTCTTCTGTGGCTGTCGTTGCTGAACCTGAGTCGTCCGTTGCGTGCTCCCGGTCGCGGAGTGACCAGTTTGCGGGCAGTTCGGTGATATCTATGGCCTCAAGGCCAGCTCGTCGGCAGTCATTGATCAGGGACCGGATGGCCGCGGGCCAGACCCGGACCAGAGCATTTTCCCAGGCGCGGTAGATGGTCAGGCGGTGCTCCCGCGCAATGCCCAGATGATCGACCATATACTGCAGGCAGACGCACAGGGCCCGGGGCGTCAGAGGATTGTTGTCATCGTTGACGTCCTGTCGGAAAATCTGGTTGAGAAACTGGTTGAGCAGGAAGTTGGCCCCGGTATTTGCTTTGTTTACGCGGGTGGCGATGGCCTGCAGGTCCAGCCAGTCCTCGAACTCGTGCTGTTGCAGCAGGTGCAACTCCTTGTTGCCAGCTCGGGACTCGGCGGCGGGCTCAAGGTTTGCCTGATTGGCCTGGAACTGGGCCTGGAAATCCTGGAGCATTCGTTGCTGGCGACTCTGGAAAATGAAGCGCATGTCCTTGAGCCGGGTAATTTCACGCAGCTCTGCAGCTTCTTCCAGGTCGGCTTCAATGCCCTCGAAGGTGCCTTCCATAAATTCCGGAAGCAACTGTTCCAGAAGCCGACGGCAATGCTGGTGGTAGAGCTGTTTCAGTGAAGGATCCGGAGTCGCGGCTTCGAGCCGATTCGTTCCAGTGTGCTGTAACAAACACTCAATGTCGTTGCTGAGTTCCTCAGTGTTCCCCGCTATGTCCAGCGAAATGCCGCTACTGCGGCCAACCTGAACCGTGCCTCTGTAATGGATATGCTGTTTTTCACGGTCATTATCGAGGAAAACATGAAGATCGGTCTGTGCAGCGGCAGACGATGACAGTTGGTCGAGTACCGCGGGCGACGAAAAGTGCTTCAGGGTGAGGCGCAGCCCTTCTTTACCCAGAGCCACGCTGTCAATGACACAGCCACAGGGAATGAGGCCGGGCGCGACGACAACCGCATCCTTGCTGAGTCTGGAGTGTTTTGCGTTGAGCCGGGTCATTGACCGCCTTCCTGAGCAGTGAGAAATGAATCTTTGTTCAATTTATCGTGATTGCAGTTTAATTGGAACTTGAACAAACGCAAAGTGAATGTACAAAAGCGACACATCTGAAGTCATGCACGAGCCTGAATCCACGACTGCATTATAGATGCTCAGTGGCGTTAAATATCAGATCTTTGCCCAGGGTATAGCGTGCGAAATCCCTGGCCAGATACAGGTTGCCCCGATAAATGCCTTTGGCTTCGGATTCGATCTCACCAATGTGCGGATAGGCATCCGGATTGAACTGGTAACGGGAACTGAAGTGGGTAAGGACGAGATTGGGAACGCCTGCGGCCTCGGCGAAGCGGGCTACCTGGGCAGCGGAGCTGTGTTGCGGCCAGGGTCCGACCCGGTCGGAGACTTCCTGGGTGTAGGTCGCTTCGTGGATGACCACCTGAACACCCGTGCACGCTGCCAGAAGCAAGTCGGGCTGGTCGTTGTCGCCGGCTACTATAACCTTGCGAGGTTTTCTGGCAATTCGGGTGTAATCATCACAACGGGCGAGGCGCCCATCTTCCAGTACCACGTCGTCGCCCTGTTGCAGGCGGCCCCAGGCGGGACCGGCCTCAATACCATCCGCTTCGAGCCTGTCCCGGACCAGCTGGCGTTCCAGATTCTTTTCCGTGAACACAAAGGCCCTGCAGGAGACACGATGGGACAGGGGGACTGCAGTTACCGACAGGGAGTCGTCTTCCCAGTGGAAGTTCTCTGCTTCGGAATCGACAAATCTCAATTCATAACTCAGGCTGGAGTCACTATTACCGATGGCGGCCTCTATGAAGGTTTTTACCGGTCTTGGCGCAACCAGGTACAAAGGAGCAGTGCGGCCGAGCATGGAGGCGCTGGTCAGCAGTCCCGGCAGCCCGAACGTATGGTCGCCATGGATGTGGGTGATAAATATTGCCTGCAGCTGCATCACGGAATGATGGGTTCTCAGCAACTGGTGCTGGGTGCCTTCACCGCAGTCAATCAGGTACCAGTGTTTTGGTCCGCCGTGGCTCAGCGCCAGACCGGTTACGTTGCGCGATTTTGTCGGCGTTCCGGCTGACGTGCCGAGGAAGGTGAATTCCATACCAGGCCTTTTCGGGTTAACGTGTCGTGTCTCTGTCCGCCATAATACGAAGGTAGCAGAATTGACGATACATTAGCCGGGGCGACCGCTAATGAGCCGGTTAGCGACATTTATATAAGGAGTGCTGTCTTGTCTGAGTTGTCCAGTTACGAGAGTTTTTCGATTGAGGTTAAAGACCACATCGCCCACGTTCAGTTCAGTCGTCCGGAGGCCCTGAACACCATGAACAAGGCGTTCTGGCTCGAGTTGCCCCGGTGCATGCAGGATATTGAGGCCAACACCGATGCCCGCGTTATCGTCATTTCCTCCACCGGCAAACACTTCTCTGCGGGCATGGATCTGGGTGTATTCAGCGATCCCAAAGCCGTGCCCATGAACGGTGACCCCGGGCGCATGGCGGAAAACCTTCGCAGGGTTGTGCTGCAGTTGCAGGATACTCTCACCTCTCTGGAAAAAATCCGGCTTCCCGTGCTGGCAGCCATCCACGGTGGCTGTATCGGTGGCGCTCTGGATCTGGTGTGTGCCGCCGATAGCCGTTATTGCACGGAAGATGCCTACTTCACCATCAAGGAAACCGAGCTGGGCATGACCGCCGACGTCGGCACGCTCCAGCGCCTGCCCAAACTGATGCCCGAGGGCGTGGTTCGTGAATTGGCCTACACCGGCCGAAAATTCTCCGCCACTGAAGCGCAGAATCTGGGCTTCGTGAACGCCGTTTACGCCGACCAGGAATCCATGCTGGCAGGCGTTATGGCCATTGCCGGCCAGATTGCGGCGAACTCTCCTCTGGCCGTCACTGGCTGCAAGGAAATGCTCAATTACAGTCGCGACCACAGTGTGGAAGACAGCCTCAAGTATATGGCCACCTGGCAGGCCGGCATGTTCCGCCCGACGGACATGATGAAATCGTTCCAGGCCAAAGCCCAGAAGCAGGCGCCAAAATACGATGCGCTGTTTCCGGTGAAGCCCTTGTTCGACCAGTAAATGGCGTTGGGTAAACGACGAAACTCGGGTATGTCCTCCAATGCCGCTCTGTTATTCCAGGGCGCCATTGGCGTTATCGGATTAGTGGCGATACTGCTATTCGGAATTCCGGTGCTGCATGTTGGGCCAGGCCTGTGGCCCAGCATCTTCTTGGGGACGGTTGGAGCCGCTCTTACCTACGCTGTTTTGCTGTTGCTTACTCGGGTGCCCGGCTTGTTCCCGGAGAACCTCGAGCGGCAGATGCAGGGTTTGTATGACTTTGCCTCCAGCTACTCCCCGGCTGTACTCATTCTGCTATCCCTCCTGGCCGGAGTCGGTGAGGAACTGTTGTTCCGGGGCGCAATCCAGGGCTGGCTGATGACAAAGACGGACCCTGTAACGGCCGTGCTTGCGGCATCGGTGTTATTCGGGCTGGTGCACTACGTTTCATTTACCTATTTTCTGGTGGCTACCGGCCTTGGCATGGTCCTGGGGGCGGCCTACCTGTTATCCGAAAGCCTTGCTCTGGTCATGGTCTGGCACGCCCTTTACGACATGATTGCCCTGTTTTTTCTGCTCCGGTTTCCGCGCTGGTTTGGTGTCCGGGTCGTGAATTCCGGCGCAAACAGGCCTCACGAATAGTCGACATCTTCCCGGCCGGCACTCTTGCGGGCCTCAAAGCTGGCCAGCTCGACATTGATGGCATTGGTTGAGATCTGGATTTCGTACAGCGAGTACAGCAGCGAGAAAGACAGCAGTACCAGGCTGGCGCCAAACGCGATCACCCCCGGCAGGTCGGCACCCAGGAAAAGCAGGAACATGGAAACCGTACACAGGAAGAAACTGAGTACGCCGAACGCCTGCATGCGTTTGGTCAGCACAATCCGTTTGCGCAGCATGCCGATCTGTCGGGCAATCAGGGCGTGGTCTTCCTCGGTGTCCATCTGCTTGAGTTGGCGGATCAGCTGCGCCAACACCAGAAACCGGTTGGTGAAGGCCAGCAACAGCAGTGAAATCGCCGGGAAGAGCAGGGCAGGCGTTGTCAGGTCCAATCTGGTGTCCTTATGGTGAAGGTGTGTGGGCTATGGTCTACCAGCTCCCGGAGCGCAGCCGCTGGATCGTTTTAACCGGCCGATTGTAAATGTACACCCAGGCAGACCCGTGGCGAGTGTCCATGGTCTGGCGGATATACAGGCTGCTTTGCGGGCGTTCAGGAAAGAAGTCTTCCAGTTCGTCCAGTGTTTTCAGCATCGTATCGGTAACCGCATAGACTTCCACGCGGACGCCCGGGGAAGGTTCCTCTATGGCACCCGGGTAGGGGCCCAGGTGATACAGGCTCAGTTCGGGCATCCAGTCTGTCCCGACAAAACGGGCGCCTCGCAGAATATGGCTGTTGTTCCGGCCACGTTTCAACGTGCCGTAAACCGCCACAAGGTGCTTCATTCTGATCGTTGCTCCCCCTGTTTACATGTTTGAATTCAACGTGGCCGCAGACCGCAAGGCGTTGGTCAGGCGGTCCATCACGCCGCCGCCATGGCGCCAGAAGTGCCAGTATAGCTGCACTTCCAGGGTTTGTTCAGGCGCGATGCTCACCAGGCGCCCGGCAGATATTTCCGGGCGGGCCTGCATTTCCGGAATCATGCCATACCCCATGCCGGCCAGCGCCAGTTTTACAAAACCTTCCGAGGATGGGCAAAGGTGGTGGGGGAAGGTGCCGTGATAGCCGCACTGGGCCAGGAACCGGTGTTGCAGTTGGTCATTCGGCCCGAAAACAATGGCCGGGGCATTCTTCAGGCTGGTTTCGCTCAGGCCTTTCCCGAAGTATCGGCGCACATAGTCCGGAGTTGCCAGTGGCATGTAGGTCATGGTGCCAATGGGCACGCAGCGGGCACCGGCAACAGGCTGGGGGCTGCTGCACAGGCAGGCAGCCACATCCCCTTCCCGCATCCTGCGAAGGCCAATGTCCTGGTCCTCGACCACAAGATCCAGCAGCAGGGTCTCCTCCGCACAGAAGTTGCCTACCGCGGCCGCCCACCAGGTGGCCAGGCTGTCGGCATTCAGCGCGATGCGCAGTCTTGCTGTGGGTTCCGAGAGTGCCGGGATGGACTTGGTCAGGTCGCGCTCCAGCAATTGCACCTGCTGAACGTGGTTGAGCAGACGCTGTCCGGCCGGTGTGGCCTTGAGTGCCGGGCTTCGCACCAGAACCGGTTGTCCGAGCCGGATTTCAAGGGTGCGAATTCGCTGGGAAATGGCCGACTGGCTCAGCCCGAGCGCCAGGCCGGCACGTTCGAACCCTCCGCACTCAATGACCGTCGCCAGGGCTTCCAGCAATTTGTAGTCAATCATAAGTAAAACTGATGCAGCATTATTAGTATGAATTTCAAGTATAGCTGGGAAGCGGTAACCTTGCGCCATTCATTAAGGAGAGATTCACGTGCTTGAGAGTTACCTGACCGGTCTGATTGTGTGTGGCGGCATTATCGTGGCGATCGGAGCGCAGAACGCCTACCTGTTGAGCCAGGCAATACGCCGGGAACATCATTGGTGGTCAGCCGGGCTGTGCATAGTGGCCGATATCACCCTGTTTACCCTGGGCATGTTCGGCATCAGTGCTGCCCTGATGGCCATGCCTGATGCCCTGGAGATTCTCCGGTGGCTGGGTGTGGCCTTCCTTGGCTGGCTTGCGATTCAGTCCTTCGTTCGCGCCAGCCGCGGCAGAGCGGCTCTTGAAGCGGGTGAGGTAACCAAACGAAGCCTTAAAGCCGTGGTGTTCACGACCCTGGCAGTCACTCTGCTCAACCCTCAGGTTTATCTGGATACGCTGCTGTTGATTCCTGCCATCGGAGCCCAGCAAGAGGACGCGACCACCTTTGTGGCCGGTGCGAGCAGTGCCTCGATTCTCTGGTTCGGCCTGCTTGCCTGGGGCGGCTCGGCGCTGGCGCCCATTCTCTCCCGGCCGCTGGCCTGGCGGATTATCGATGGTGTCATTGGAATCATGATGGCCGCCATCGCCCTGCATCTCACGTTCAGTGGTCTTTAATATTCAAACGATCGTATGAATTTCTTGCATCGGCGCGCGTCGGGTTGGAAGATAGCGTGCTACTGAATTTGCAGTCATTTATACCATCGAGGATGTTTGATGAACGCCACTCTACGTCGCTGGCTTGCCAGTGCCGGGGCCATGCGCCGTGTTCTTTCCACGTTTGCTCCCTACATCGGTGCTGGAATCCGGGTGACCCACATTGCCGAGGATTTCAGCTCGGCCCGGGTGGAGATGGGCCAGCACTGGTACAACACCAATTACGTGGGCACGCACTTTGGCGGCTGGCTCTACAGCATGGTTGATCCCATATATATGCTGCTGCTGATGCGACGGCTGGGCAATGACTACATCGTGTGGGATAAATCGGCGAGTATTGATTTTATCCGTCCCGGCAAGGGCAAAGTGATGGCACGCTTTGAATTGACCGATGAGCGTGTTGAAGAGATCCGCGCCGCAACGGCAAACGGAGACAAAATGCTGCCAGAGTGGGACGTGGATATTGTTGATGAATCCGGTGAGCTCGTCGCGCGCGTCCTCAAAGCACTCTATGTGCGCCGGAAAAAGCGTTGAAGCGGGCTATTCAGCTTGGCTCAGTCAAAGCGTCTCGCTTCGGTCAGGCGGCCTTTCCAGTAGTAGCCGCTGATCGAGGACTGGATAACGCCGGCCGATGTTGATGCGTGGATAAAGCGGTCCCCGCCCATATAGATACCGGCGTGTTGTTCCTTTCCGCCAATCCGGAAGAACACCACATCGCCCGGTCGAATCTCGCCGGGATGAACCACGTCACCACTGGCAAGCATTTGGGTCGTTGTCCTGGGCAATTGTTTGCCCAGACCTTCCTGGTAGGCGGTAAGAATGAATCCTGAACAATCGAAGCCGTTGCCGGAGGTACCACCGTATTCATAGGGGGTGCCCCGGTAACGCTCGAACACCTGCCAGAGTTTTTGGGCCTTTTCCGAACTGGATGCGTCGACAGGAACGGCCTGTAGTCCAGGCGTAGAACCCGACTGCAGCTTTCCGCTACTGGCGCAACCGCCGAGCGCAAGCGCCACGAATGCCAGAAATAAGATGTTTTTTAAGGAATAACGCATCTCAGACCCTGTGCAAGTTTTCACTGTCTTCACTTTAATTGTCGCGCCCGGGAATGTCAGGTTACGGAGCGTGAGATTTTGTTGATGCGGCTCAGCAAAGTCGCCGGGCATCACCGGCTATCTTTTCCTTTCACGCAGGAATAGTCTGTCACGAGACCATTCGGGAGAGCTGCAATGAGCGAAGGAACACGCAACACCCCCATACCGCGAGACACCCTGGCGGCCATCCTCGAGAGCGCAACATTGGCGCCATCAAGCCACAACACCCAGCCCTGGCGATTTGAACTCGGCGAAACCGGGATTTCCCTGTTTGCGGACCGGTTACGGGCATTGCCGGTCAACGACCCCGACGACCGGGAACTGACCATCAGCTGCGGGTGTGCCCTGTTTAATCTTCGGATTGCCGCCGCTCATGCAGGATTCAATACCGAATGCCAGCTTTTGCCGGACCCGGGCGACGAGGATCTGCTGGCGACCGTCTCGTTCACACCGGTATCCGGGGAGGAGGGCCGTCAAACGGAACTGTTCCGGGCGATTGCCAGGCGACGCACCTATCGCAAGCGGTTTGAGTCAAAGCAGGTGCCTTCCGAGGTGCTGGGCATCCTTGAAGAGTCGGCGGAGACCGAAGGAGCATGGTTCCAGGTTCTGGAATCGGAGCATGCGCGTCATCAGGTGGCCGAGCTGGTGGCGGAGGGCGACGCTGCCCAATGGTCCAACCCGAGTTGGCGACGGGAGTTGGCTGCCTGGATGCATCCCCGCCGCAAGGGAGACGGTTTGACGGTTCCCGGCATGGTTGCGCCCGTGGCCCAATTGGTGGTGCGCACATTTGATATGGGCAACGGCGTTGGCGCCAAGGACCGTCAACTGGCGGATGAATCACCCGTGATTGCTGCGTTGGGAACGGCCGGGGATGGCGTAGAAGACTGGCTGAAGGCCGGGCAGGCGCTGGAGCGGGTTTTGCTCCGGTCCCTGGGGCAGGGGCTGCAGGCTTCCTATCTGAACCAGCCCATTCAGGTCGCCGTGCTTCGCCCGAAACTTCAGCACCTCCTTGGGCGTTCGGGTTTCCCGCAGATTCTGCTCAGGTTGGGTTACCCGGCGACAGATTTGCCGGCGGCTCCGAGGCGGAATCTTCAGGAGGTTGTGGAAACCGCAGACACCCGGGATATCAAGGCAAAACAGGCGGGTCAGGGACGCCAGCGCTGACTGACCTCCTCTTATCAGTGCCTGGCCTTGGTTACCACCTCCGGTGTTGCCGGCTCACCGGATTTGCTGGCAAGAATGCGGTCTGCATCCAGCGAGGCAATCGGAACCCGGGTATCCCGGGGAACGTCGCCGCTCAGCTGGAGCTCCAGATAGCGGAGCGCACACACCCGAAGGAAGGACGTGAAGTTACCGAGGTCGTGGCCGGCATCAATGGATTCGTGGTAAAGCCGTGTGATCATCTGGGGCAGGTTCATGCCATCCCGTTCGGCCAGCTCGGCCAGTGCCTGCCAGAAGGCGTTTTCCATTCGCACACTGGTCACCATGCCATCGATTCGCAGGGAGTGGGTCCGGCTGACCCAAAGCTCCGGATCGGCGTTGATAAAGAGCTTGCACATGCGGGCCTCCCTGAGAGCGTGGCGGGGCCGGTGGGCCGGCCCCGTTTGCATTACTGATCCAGCAGCTTGAAAAACTGCGCCAGCCAGGCCGGATGAGCGGGCCATGCAGGCGCTGTTACCAGATTAGCATCGGTAACCGCCTGATCAACCTCGATACCGGCGAACGTGCCGCCGGCCAGTTCCACCTCCGGCTGGCAGGCAGGATAGGCCGAGCATTTGCGCCCCTCCAGAACCCCGGCTGCGGCCAACAACTGGGCACCATGGCAAATCGCTGCCACTGGCTTGTCAGTCTCGAAAAAATGGCGAACCAGATTCTGTACATCCTTGTTAAGCCGCAGGTACTCAGGAGCGCGACCGCCGGGCACCACCAATGCGTCGTAGTTCGCGGGGTCCAGCCCGTCAAAATCCGCGTTCAGGGCGAACCGGTGCCCCGGTTTTTCGGTGTAGGTCTGGTCACCCTCGAAATCATGGATGGCGGTGGCAACCGTGTCGCCGGCTTTCTTGTCGGGGCAGACAGCGTGAACCGTGTGCCCGACGGCCTGCAGTGCCTGGAACGGCACCATGGTTTCGTAATCTTCGGTGAAGTCACCGGTAATCATCAGAATCTTCTTCCCGCTCATGGCTGTCTCCTTGTGATTGTCGTGCCAAGTCTGGAAACAGTATCAGCGTCGGTGAAGAAGCGGGTATTAGAGGATTACTACAGGCCTCAGGCTTCCCGGATCAGGTCCGGCGAGTTATGCCTCGGATTATTCACCTCCGGCGAAACGGGAATGGCTTTCAGCTGTTCAGGATCCAGGCGATGGGTCACTGCTCGCAATTGTGTCCGGTCGGTGATTTCCGGATTCAGCCAGTCCCTCAGGCAGGCCGGATCAAGCACCACGGGCTGACGTTCATGGATATGCTTCAGGTGTTCGCTGGCCGGTTCGGTGATGATGGCGCAGGCGGTGGTCTCGTCGCCTTCTCTCGGGGTCCAGAGGCCGGCGAAGAAAATCGCCGGATACTTCCCGGAATTCGCTGGCGTTATGTAGTGAGGTTCTTTCCCATGTTCCGTTTGTTGCCATTCGTACCAGCCATTGGCCGGTATCAGGCAACGGTGATGGGCAAAGGCGTCCCGGAAGTATTTTGATGTGGCTGCTGTTTCTGCACGGGCATTGATCGGAGCCGGCGCTTTCTGATCCGCCCAGGCCGGCCGGAAGCCCCAGTGGGAGTGAGCCATGATCAGGCTGCCGTTCATGCTCATCCGGATCATGGGAATACCTGTGCCGGGAGGGATGTTGTAGCCGGGGTCAAAATGCCCGTCCACCTCCATGCCCTCGGGAAAAAACTCGAGGATCAGGGTGTCCGGTGGGGTATAGAAGGTGAATCGTCCGCACATGATAACTGGTTGTTCCTCGCACAAATCCCGGTGCTGAAAGCCCACGGTTCTGGATTCTGTTAACCTTAGCAGATGCTGAAACTATCCAACGCTGTTGAACTTGCTGACTGGGAAATCGAAATCACCCAGATCCGGGCCCAGGGTGCCGGCGGCCAGAACGTGAATAAAGTCGCCTCCGCGGTGCACCTGCGCTTCGATATTCCCCACTCCTCTCTGCCACCGTTCTACAAGGAGCGGCTGATGTCGCTCAATGATCAGCGAATCAGCAAAGAAGGTGTGCTGATCATCAAGGCGCAATCTTTCCGAACCCTGGAGTTGAACAAGGAGGATGCGCTGGAGCGGCTGAAAGAGCTGATCCAGGAGGCCGTCAAACCCCGCAAGGCCCGACGTCCCACCAAACCGACCCGATCCTCACAGCGCAAGCGTGTGGACAAGAAAACCAAAAAAGGTAAAACCAAGGCCCTGCGGGGCAAGGTCCAGGTTTAGGCCGAAGCCTGTTCGCTACCCCGGGACTCCAGTTGCTCCAGGAAAGCCCTGATGTCATCGAAAGCCTCCTCCGCTTCCGGAAGTAAGGGCACAAAGATCTGCCATACGTGCACCATTCCCGGCCAGGTATGAAGGGTAACCGGAGAACCTGCTGCTTCTGCCCGCGCGGCGTAACGCCGGGCGTTGTCCAGCAGCATCTCGGTGTCGCTGGCCTGTATCAGCGTTGGGGGCAGGTCCTTCAGATTCCCGCGTAATGGTGAGGCGACAGGGCTGGTCGGGGAGACCCGGAATGCCGCCAGTGTGGCCCACCAGATGACCGGCAGTGGGATTTTCGACAGGCCACCAAACACAGGCCCGAGCAGTGGATCGGTACCGATGTTGTTGCGGTTGCTCGGCGCGGTCAGGGTCAGATCGGTGGATGGTGAGAAAGCGATGGCGGCGTCCGCCTGGCGCAGGCCATTGTCCCGAATCCAGGCAATCAATCCCAGAGTGTGACTGCCCCCGGCAGAATCCCCGGCGACCACCATGAAATCTACCGGCTCGGCACCGTCGGGCCCGTGTTTCAGCAGCCATTTATAAGCCTCGCGACAATCCCGGACACCGTCCATAAACCGGTTCTCCGGCATTAAACGGTAGTCCAGTGCGAACACTGCGGCTCTGGTTATCTGCGATAAACGGTCGGTAATGGCCCGATGGCTTCTGGGGCTGCCAGCGGCCCAGGCGCCACCATGAATGTACAGGATGCGGCGGCGGGTATCACATCCCGGGGCGAGAACCCATTCGCCACGGGGTGACTCGCAATGGCGCAGCTCCGAGGCCAGTTCAATGCCTTCACTCAGCCCGTCCATGTGTTTTCGGAGCGCCATCAGCCGCGCCTTACCGCGCAGGCCTTTTGAAGATTGCCCAAGCTCGCGGATGCGTCCCAGCACCTCCCGGTTGGCTTCGCTTGGTGTTGCGTCTTTGATCGGGTAATCATCCCGGTCCAGATGAGACAGATCCTCAAGCCGGAACAGAAGCAGGGTTGCGGCAACGATGAACACGATGATGGCGAGAATAATCCAGAGCATGGTCGATCCGTATGTTATTGGCCCCACCGGGCAGGTCGAACTATCCTTCAAATGATACTCGCAGATTTGTCCCGGTTCTGCCCGGAACGGTCACAGAAGGAGTCGCGTGTTGCAAATAGCCTATCGGGCCAGAGACATAACCGAAGCCCACATTGTGGCTGGTCTGTTGGAAGCCAACGGTATTGAGGCCCATGTCGGAGGTCATTACCTTCAGGGTGCCATGGGTGATATTGGTGCCGCGGGCTTCAGCAACGTGCATGTCGATGATGAGGATCTCTACCGGGCGCGGCAACTGGTGTTCGAGTATGAGCAGACGTCCGGCAGCAGTCTCAGCCGGGCTGCCAGCGACCAAGAGGACCGCCCCGACCACTACGCCCGCTGGTTTCTGTTGGCCCTGGCCATCGTCGCTCTCATCCTGCTGCAGATCTACTGACTGATCGGTCTGGGGTCACCGGGCGTAGCCCTACCCACACTTCCCAAGCAACAGGAGAAAAAGCTTATGGCAGATCAACCTGTAATGCTGATTACCGGCGCGTCGTCAGGCATCGGCGCGGAAACAGCGCGAGCGGCCGCGAAACAGGGCTATCGGCTGGTTCTGGCCGCGCGATCTGAAGACAAACTGAAAGGCCTACAGCAGGAGCTGGGTGGCGAGGAAACGGTGTTGACGGTCCAGTGCGACGTCCAGAGCGGTGATGACCAGAAAAACATGGTCGACCAGGCCCTGAAAACCTTTGGCCGCATTGATGCGGTGTTTGCCAACGCCGGCCGCGGTGGTGAGCCGGGCGGATTCAGCGGCGCTGACCCGGACGTGTGGAAGGATATGATCCTCACCAATATCTACGGTGTGGGCCTGACCCTCCAGCATTGCATGCCGGCGCTCAAAGAGAGCAAGGGCCACTTGCTGTTAACCGGCTCTGCGGCAGGCCGTGCCACCATTCCCGGTTCCATGTACAGTGCGACCAAGTGGGCGGTAACCGCCATTGGCTATGGTGTTCGTGAGGAGCTCCGTGGCTCCGGTATCCGCGTTACCCTGATCGAACCGGGCATGGTGGACACGCCCTTCTTTGATGAACGTCCTGGTCATGCGTTGAAGCCGGAGGACATTGCCAATGCGGTCATGTATGCCGTGGCTCAGCCGGCACATGTCGATGTAAATGAAATTCTTGTCCGGCCCACGCCCAAGGTTGAGTAACCGGTAGGGGCGGTCGTAACGGAGGTTGTTTTGAGTCAAACCGATCGCGTCGCATTGGTGACCGGCGGCGCCAAAGGCATTGGCCGGGGCATTGTGCTTCACCTGGCCGCTGCTGGCTGGAAGGTGGCGTTCTGTGACACCGACAGTGCTGTCGGTGAGCGGTTGGCCGCCGGTGCAGATCATGCACTGCACTTTCTGCCCGGCGATGTGGCTTCGGAAACCGATGTGGAGCGCATCGTTACCGAAGCCCTTCGCTGGAGTGGCCGTCTGGACGCCGTTATCAATAATGCCGGAATCGCCAACCCCGAGACGGGGCCGATTGAGGAACTGAGCCTGGATCAGTGGCAGCGCCGGCTGGACGTGAACCTGACCGGGCCGTTCCTGGTCACCAAGCATGCGGTGCCGCACCTTCGAAAAACGAAAGGCGCTATCGTTAACATGGCCTCCACAAGGGCGCTTCAGTCCGAGCCGGACACCGAGGCGTACGCCGCTACCAAAGGCGGTATTGTGGCACTTACTCATGCGCTGGCGGTGAGCCTGGGGCCGGATATCCGTGTGAACTGCATCAGTCCCGGCTGGGTCGATACCCGGGCCTGGCAGGGCGGCGCAGAGCCGGTTGAACCGCTTTCCGAAAACGACCACCTGCAGCACCCGGCGGGCAGGGTAGGGCAACCTGGGGATATTGCCTCCTTGGCGGCCTACCTCATTTCGCCTGAGGCCTCGTTTATCACTGGCCAGAATTTTGTGGCCGATGGCGGCATGGTGCGCAAGATGATCTACGAGGAATAGAGCGTTGCCACGGCTTTTTTTCGGGCTGGAGCTTCCGGCTGAAATCAAGGCCCGGTTGTTGAAGGTCAGATCACCGGTGACAGGCGCCAGATGGCAGAGTGCTGAGCAATTGCACATCACCCTCCTGTTTCTGGGGAAGGTGAGCGGGGAAGGTCTCGAAGCCGTAGCCAGTTCAGCCCGTGAGATAGATTCGGAATCCTTCCCGCTTGAGGTTGCCGGCGTTGGTTGTTTCGGCCAGCCCGAAAGGCCGAAGAATCTATGGGCCGGTGTTCAGCCGGCGGCACCGGTGGCTGCGCTGCACCAGACTCTCGGGCGGCGACTGGAGAGTCTGGGCTTTGTGGCTGAACGTCGGGCATTTCGCCCGCACATTACGCTGGCCCGTTTCAAACGCCAGCCGGGTTCTGTTGAACCGTTGTTGGTTGAATATGGTGACCATGGATTCGGCCAGTTCCGGGTGACTGAATTTGTGCTTTTCGAAAGCAAGCCTGGCCCGGCCGGTTCCGTGTATTCAGTGGTCGATCGCTTCTCCCTGCGCAACGCCGGATAGCCGATTTGTCTTGACGAATCCCTGTCGTCCCACCAAAGATGAGGGGAAATCAACGCCTTTCCTGAGGTGTCTATGTGCCCCCCGTTTTCCGATCCTGATCAGCGTCTGTACGTCCGCAATGCCACGCTTGCAGATATCCCAGGCATCATCCAGCTCAGTCGCCGGGTTTATGAAGGCACGGGCATGTACGGCTATACCAAGGGGCCGTTGACCGGGCAGATCAATACCTTTCCCGACGGCCAGTTTGTTGCCATGCTCGGAGACACCGTGGTCGGCTACTGCGCCACGTTCCGGATCGCGGAAGAGATCGCACTCGCTGCCCACGACTGGACCTCCATCACCGGTAACGGTTATGCCTCGCGGCATGACCCGGAGGGGGACTGGTTGTACGGGATGGAAGTCTGTGTTGATCCGGAATGCCGGGGTTACCGCATTGGGGAGCGGCTCTACAACGAGCGCAAGCAGTTATGCCAGGCCCTGAACCTGCAGGGAGTGGTGTTTGCCGGCCGTTTGCCGAGCCTGCGCCAGCGGCTGAAGAAGTTCACGAGCGTCGAGGAATATGTGGAGGCCATTCGAAGCAAGGAACAGAAGGATCCGGTGCTCTCCTTCCAGCTTCATCAGGGCTTCGAAGTGCACGGAATTATTCCGCATTATCTCGATGCCGACCACGATTCCATGGGCTATGGTATTCATCTGGTCTGGCGTAACCCGAAAGTACCCCAGTCGGAGAACAACGGCCGTCGGAAGCGCTACGGTCAACGCATGCGCGATACCGTGCGCATAGGCACGGTTCAGTACCAGCAACGCCCGGTCGGATCGTTCGACGAATTCAGCGAGATTGTCCGCTATTTTGTCGATGTTGTTTCCACCTACAAGGGCGACTTTGTGGTGTTCCCCGAGCTGTTCACCCTGCAGCTGCTTTCCATCGAAGCCCGCAAGGGCAGCCCCGCCGAGACCTTTGCCGCAGTCACCCATTACGCAGAGCGTTATCGTGAACTGATGCGGGATCTGGCTCTGCGCCACAACATCAATGTTGTCGCCGGCTCAACGCCAGTCCGTGAGGAAGACGGCACCATCCGGAACATGGCGTACGTGTTTCTCAGGGATGGTCAGGTGTTCAGCCAGCCCAAGATTCATCCGACGCCCAACGAGGCGTTCTGGTGGAACGTTCAGGGCGGCAACCGGGTCAGCGCCATCGAGACGGACTGCGGCACCATCGGTGTGCTGATCTGCTACGACGCGGAGTTCCCGGAATTGACCCGCCACCTGGTGGACCAGGGCGTGCATATCATCTTTGTGCCTTTCTGTACCGATGAGCGGCAGAGCTACCTGCGGGTTCGCTATTGTTGCCAGGCCAGAGCTGTGGAGAATCAGGTCTACGTGGTGATGTCCGGCAACGTCGGAAACCTGCCGAACGTACCGAACATGGAAATCCAGTATGGCCAGAGCTGCATCCTGACGCCCTGCGACTTTCCCTTCGCCCGGGATGGCATCGCCGCTGACACCGAGCCCAACGTGGAGACGGTTGCCTTTGCGGATCTGCGCCCGGAAGTACTGATCACTGCCCGCAACAGTGGTACCGTTAAAAACCTTCAGGACCGCCGGCACGATCTTTACAGCGTGACCTGGCGTGGTGAGTAAACCGAGCCGACAGGAGCGTCGTTTTGCCCAGTAGAGGGTCTGTAAAGCCTGAACGCATCGGCCGCGGGCTTCTTTGGGCCGGTGGTATGGCTCTGGTGGCCTGGCCCCTGGCGGTTGCAGGCTGGTCCTTTGCCATTGAACAGAGCTCGGTGGGTATGGCATTGCCGGATATACGGTCCGGCGGATGGGAAGTAACAGGCAGCCGTGCAGATGTCCGGCCTTCTGTGACCGCCAACGGTGATGTCGCAACCATCGATTTTGCTCCTTCGTCTCTTGTTCTGACCAAACATCTCACGTTTGTCGGTGCAGACCAGCCGCTGACGCTCAACAACCTGCGCACGGATCTCAGCAATACAACGGTAACCCTGGACTATGGCGCAAATGGCCCCTGGGCGCAGCGCATTTCCATTGATGGCGACATCAGGGTCGATGCCGCGCGCGTCGAACATCCGCAATTACTGCCGCAAACGTGGAACTTTCAGGGAAGGGCAAAGGGCCGCCTGGCAGATCTCAGGGTGCAGGGCACCTTGGCTTCCGAGTCCGGCTTTACGGCTGATCTCGATATCCAGCTCAATCCCGAAGGCGGCGTATCCGTCGCCATCGACTCTGTTATCGACGGTAAACAGGGCGTTCAGGCCCTGGCAGAAACCCTGGTCGGATGGCCGGATCTGCTGACAGTGGATTCTGGCAATGCCCGGTTGTCGATGGAGGTTTCGACCGGCCAGGGTGGTGAACTTGCAGCCAGTGGCAGCGTTGAACTGCAGGATGTTGGCGGGGTATTTAACCGGACCGCGGTATCAGGGCTCACCGGCCAGGTGCGGGGATCGCTGGAAAATTCCCGGATTACGACCCGTTTCAGGGACATGACCGTTGGCGAGATCAATGCCGGCATTCCCGTCACCTCGGTTCTTTTTTCAGGGAATTACAGCGCGCCGGTCACGGAACTGCTGGCCGGCACTCTGGAGGTTCAGCAGGCCAGGGCCCGGTTCCTCGAAGGTACCCTGAGAGTGCCTCCTGCCAGGTACGATTTAGGCGGTGGGTCTGGTCGCATCCCTGTGGAGGTTGAGGACGTCTCCCTCAGCCGTCTGATGGCCGTGTATCCAGCCGAAGGACTGTCTGGAAGCGGGTTGCTTCGAGGGCGAGTTCCTCTGGGCATCAGTGGCGACGGGGTGCAGGTGAGTGCAGGCAGTATTTCCGCAATAGATCCTGGCGGCCGTTTGCAGTTGCCGGCGGACAAGCTCCAGGCGATGCTCGGTGGCAACCAGGCCATGGGCATCGTGGTCCAGGCGTTGCAAAACTTTCACTATTCAGTCCTCAACAGCACGATAGACTACGATGAACAGGGTAAGTTGAGCCTTGGCCTTCGCCTCGAAGGTAAGAATCCGGACCTGAGGGGTGGGCAGCCGGTGGTACTCAATGTCAATCTTGAGGAAGACATTCCCGCGCTGCTCACCAGTCTGCAGTTGAGTGGCAGGGTCAATGAAGCTGTTACCAGGCGCGTCCGGAAATTGCTGCAGGAATCCGGTGAGGAGAAAGCACCATGATAAAACCCGTGCGGCCCTGGTGGCCTGAAAGGTCGCCCATGGCAAGAACACTGATGATACTGATGCTTCCTCTGGCGATGGCTGCCTGCACGCCGACAGTGCAGATGGCGGCGCCAAAGGAGCCGATTACGGTCAACCTGAACGTGAAAATCCAGCACGAAATCTACGTGAAAGTGGATAAGGAAGTGGATGATCTGTTCAGCGAACAGGGCTTGTTCTGACTGTGTCCGGAAAGTTTGAGGGGTTGAAGATGAAACGATTGATACAGATGTTTGCGCTGGTTCTGGCGTTCGGTATCAGCGCCTCCGTGCTTGCCATGGGGCTGGATGAAGCCAAACAGAAACTGGACTCGGTCAAGCAGCAGGGGCTGGTTGGAGAAACACCGACGGGTTATCTGGAAGTGGTGCGCGCCGAAGGGCAGGCGAAGGAAGTGGTGGAAGCCATTAACAGCGCCCGTCGGGATGAGTACAAGCGCATTGCCGAAAAACACAACATTCCGGTAACCCAGGTGGAGACGGTTGCAGGCAAGAAGGCGATTGAGAAGACTCCGTCCGGCCAGTATGTGCAAATGGGCGGTAAGTGGGTGAAAAAGTAGCCCGGCGCGGCCAGGTGCGAGCCTCGCTTACCGTTTAACGCTCTTTTGCCTTGGCTTGCCGCCTTTTGGCCGTTTGCCCGATGCCGGCTTTTTGCCAGGTGCGGGCTTGCCTTTCGGGCCGGGGCGCCTGGCGCCACCGGGCTTACCTGGTGCGGATGCAGAGCCAGGCTTGCGATCAGGCTTTGGTTTGGCCTTCGTTCCGGACTTCTTTTTTGCTGGCTTGCCAGCGCCGGACGGGGCTTCGGAAGACGAATCCCGGATGGCATCGAACAGCCCGGCCAGCTCTTTCTCGCTCAGGTCCCGCCACTGGCCCACCGCAAGCCCTTTCAGGCTCACGTTCATGATCCGGATCCGTTCCAGTTTGGTAACCTCGTAGCCAAAATACTCGCACATGCGACGGATCTGGCGATTGAGGCCCTGAACCAGGGTGATCCGGAAGACAAATCGTGACTCCCGAGACACCTTGCACTTTTTCGTCATGGTTCCGAGGATCGGCACACCATTGGCCATACCCTCCACGAATTCCCGGGTGACCGGCTTGTCGACGGTAACCAGGTATTCCTTTTCGTGGTTGTTGCCCGCCCGCAGTATCTTGTTGACCAGGTCGCCGTTGCTGGTCATAAAGATGAGGCCCTGGGAGTCCTTGTCCAGACGTCCGATCGGGAAGATGCGTTCGCTGTGACCCACAAAGCGCTGGATATTGTGTTTCTCCGCGCTGTCCGTGGTGCTGACAATCCCTACCGGCTTGTTCAGTGCAATGAACACGAGATCTTCTTCAGCCCGTGGCTCGATCACCTGGCCGTTCACCTTGACCGTGTCACCCGGAAGCACCTGGTCGCCCACGGTTGCTCGTTTGCCGTTGATGTAGACGTTGCCTTGCTCGATATAGCGATCGGCCTCCCGGCGGGAGCACATGCCGCTTTCGCTGATGTATTTGTTGAGCCGGGTGGAATTGCCAGTGGTCATCGGGTGTCCGGTTGCCAGTGAGAATGACGGGCATCATATCAGTCTGGAACCCCGGTCGCAGCAGGGGTGGTTCTTTCCCGGCGTCTCTGCCATTCTTTGCGCCTATCCTTAAAACCAACAAACCCTGAGTCGCCATGGAAAAGACACGCATCACCATTGTTGCCGTTACCTGCATTGCCCTGTTTTTCCTGACCAACTACCTGTTCCGGTATCTGATCGGATTTACCGGGTTGCTGGCCTCATTGGTCATTGCGGCCCTGATTGCCGTCTACATGAGCTTCTCAATCGCACGGACCCTTGAGCGTTTGCCGATGCCTGAGGAGCGCTCACGGGCGCTGTGGATCTATGGCGGTTTTCTGGGCGCCCTGTTCGTCGCCTTCGGGGCCTGGATGTTCCTGGATGCCGGCATGGATGCAGTCACCCTCGCCACGCTGTTTGTTCACTATCTGCCCTATCCGGCACTTGCTCATGCCCTGCTATCAGACAAGGCCGTCGGACTGTTCCTGAAAGAGGATCGTCCTGGCGGATAAATTGTTATAATATAACATTTTGATTCTTAGAGGAGTGCCTCCGGCGCCATGGCTCAACCTATTCCTACCAGCCTGATACTTGGTTTTCTGGGTGTCGGTAAAACCACCGCCATTCTGGATCTTCTGAAAAGCAAACCGGAAAACGAGGTCTGGGCGGTTCTGGTCAACGAGTTCGGCGAGGTGGGCATCGATGGCGCCATGCTGAAGACCGAAGGCGCCTTCATCAAGGAAATACCCGGCGGATGCATGTGCTGTGTTGCCGGCCTGCCGATGCAGATAGGGCTCAACCAGCTGATTCACAAGGCAAAGCCCGATCGTCTGTTGATTGAGCCGACCGGGCTCGGTCACCCCTCTCAGATTCTGGACACCCTGACCAGCGAGCACTACCAGGATGTACTCGCCATGGGCCCTGTAATCTGCCTGGTGGACCCCCGAAGGCTCGAAGAACCGAAGGTGCTCGGCAATGTGCAGTTCCGGGATCAGGTGGCTGCGGCGGATATTCTCGTTGCCAACAAGACTGATCTTTGCACCCCGGAGCAACTGACTCATTTTGATGAGTGGGCCGCACAACTGGAACCCGCCAAGCGGGCGATTCACCACACGCGGTTCGGGCATCTGGCACCGGGCTGGCTGGACGGCCAATCGGATGCCCTGCCGGTGACCGATCCGGAAGCTCACCATCACCACCATCATAAGACTGCATCGCCGGCCCCCACTATTGATGACGAGCCCTGGCAACAGATTACCAATCAGGGACAGGGGCATTTCAGTGTTGGCTGGCGCATACATCCGGAACTGATACTCGATGAGAACGCATTGCTGGTGATGGCCATGGACTCGGCCTTTGTGCGCTTCAAGGCTGTCGTTCAGACCGTGGACGGCTGGCGGGCGATCAATGTGGTTGATGGAGCCCTGACCGTTATTCAGGGTGAACCGCAAGCCTACAGCCGGGCAGAGATCATAGCGTCCGATCAGATTGACGCCCGGGAACTCGATGCCCGCATGAGGGCGGCCGCGGGACTTGATCCGAGGTGAGGGCGTGAGTCTTTGTCCGGTGTGCGAGCAGGGCAGTCTCTCGGATTTCCGTTCAGTGAAGGCCCAGCGTTACCTTCGATGTGATGTCTGCGAGGCGACGGTGATGGATGCGTCCTGCCGGTTATCGCCTGAGCAGGAGCGGGAAATTTACCAACTGCATGATAATGACCCGTCTCATCCGGGGTACCGGACATTTCTCTCGAAACTGACAGAACCTCTGCTTGAGCGCCTGCCATCGGGCGCCAGCGGCCTGGATTTCGGCTGCGGCCCCGGCCCTGCACTGGCGCAGATGCTTGAGGCGGAAGGCATGGCAGTCAGTCTCTACGATCCCTATTTTTATCCCTCAGCAGTGGCTCTCGATCAGACCTACGATTTCATAACCTGTACCGAAGTGGTAGAGCATCTTTACGCCCCCGCTGGCGTTTTCAGGGAACTCGACCGGATGCTGAAGCCCGGTGGTTGGCTGGGTGTGATGACCTGCTTCCAGACCGACGATGACCGGTTCGACAACTGGCATTATCGCCGTGACCCGACCCATGTGGTCTTCTACCGGGAATTCACCTTCAAGCTGCTCGCCAACCGGTTTGGCTGGCGCCTGGAAATACCGAGAAAGGATGTGGCTCTGTTCCGGAAGCCAGCCTAGGGGGCTTCCCTTGGGCACTCGGGAAGTGCAGGACACTGTTCCGCGGATGTGGTGCCTTCTTGTTTGAGCAATTCTGATTCACCGAAGCGGTCCGGTGTCAGTGCGGCGGCGCATCTCGCCGCCTGGGTCGCAACGTTTGTGCAGCCGCTCGCCTGCAGCGCGAAAGCGAGGTTGTTCCAGCCTTCGGCGAATTTCGGAAAACGTTTCACCGCGCGCAAGAAATGCTCCTGTGCTTCGCCTCGGTGGCCCAACTGCCAGGCAAGGTTGCCTCTGGCCATAGTGGCCGTCGGTTGGTCCGGCCAGGTCGTCTCGGCTGTCTTATAGGCCATGCCAGCGGCTGTGGTTCGGCCGGTTGTCTCGAGGTCGTGGGCCGATTGGAGAAAGCGGAGTGGTTTTGCCGTGGCAGGCACCCGGTCGGGCGGAAGGATGGTTACTGCCCAGTTATCGGCCCGCCCCCAGGTATTGGCGAAAACTTCCAGATCGATCGCTTCATGCTTGCGGGTATCGGTGTGGAGTATCAGGTCGCGCTCACCGGCGTCATAGCCGATCACAACCGCAAAGTGCCATTGGGGCCACCAGCCAAACCTCAGATTTTGCATCACCAGGACTGGATTGCCTGCTGCGATCTCGGTCAGGACACTTTCTAATCTACCGTCCAGCGGGTAAACCAACATGCCATGGGCGCGTGCGCCGGCGATCATTTCGACCTGAAGGGAGCCTTCCCGGCCCGGAATATAAACCAGCTCCTTGAGAATATCGGGATTGGATGAAAGGCCCTGGCTGTTCAGCATCATTGCCAGCGACGCAGGCCCGCACTGATACCTTTCCTGGGGGTAGAAAGGTACGTCGTCCAGCACAACCCTGTCGGGCAGCATGGCCTGGTGAGTTTCGGGCGCTGGCCATTTGGGAGCACTGGCGCAACCGGCCAGCAGGCTGACCAGTAACATCAGGATCAGCCTGCTGGATGTCGCTTCTAGAGAGGGAAAAATGACAGCCACTGATCCCGCTATCGAATGCAGTTCACGAACGGGAAGACATTCGTAGCACAGAGCATATCGGTGATAATGAATACCAGCAGGAACAACACAATGATGCCGACCACATCCTGCCCTGCAGGGGCCTCGGCGAGCTGACGTTCAAAATCCGCCAGTTCCGCGGGCGTGAGGTTCTGGATGCGTTCCTTGACCTGGTCCTGGCTGACCCCAAGGTCTGCCAACTTGGCCTGCACATCCTGTCTGTCGAGCATGCTGATCAGCTCCTGCCGGTCCAGCTGAACCTGTTGTTGCCCGATCATTTCGCCGGTTCCAACCATGCCGGCGGTAGCGGTGGCCGACCAGACGGAACCAAGAGCCATCATCATGGCCATAAAAAAGGAAACGTACCTCAAGTGCTTGCGAATGCCTGACATGGGTCACTCCTGCTCGTTGGCTACTTCCGGTGTAGCGGTTTGTTAGTCATCTTGCACTAACCGGACGATAAAACAGTCGGTTGCGTTCCCTCAACATACGAATCGTTCAGGATTCACAAACCTGCAGCTTTCGTTCCGGCCAATGGAGTATAGCCGAGCGTGCGACCATTCGGCTGGCGAGGTCTGGGTACGCCTGGCGGATAACGTTGGCACCGAACTCTGCCAGGAACGCCGATTTCAGTTCTGCCCGGGCCTTATGGGTGCCCGGTTCCTGGTAGGGCGCGGAGCAGAGCAGCAGGAAACCATCATCCGGAACACGTCCATTATCCATGTTGCTCTTTATGATCCCGGCGGCCTGGCGGATGGGATGGGACAGATCCGGGCTGTAAGGGCCGATGATCAGGGCTACGTTGGGTGCGTGCAGGAAATCGAACCCCCTGCCAAGGCAGATGACCCACTCCCGGTGCTCTATGTTCAGTTCCCGGTCAAAACGCCGAATCTCGTTCACGTGCCGGATATTGCCCTCAACCAGGGGCAGCAGATCACGCTGAACCGGTTCCGGCATATCCGGACAAAGGGAGGCGATTTCGGAGGCCATATCGGCAAGTCGCGTTACAGGAATGGTAGACAGATCCAGCGTTCGCTCCTGGCTACCGTGCAGAACCAGTGCATCCTCGTCGCTCTCGAAACCACATACCAGGGGATAGACCGTTCGGTGGCCGTTTCCGAACAGCTTTTCCACCTGGCTTCGGATCTGGAACGCATGGCGCATGGCGGCCTCACGATCGCAGTCAAAGCCGGCGCAGCCCCGTTCCCGTGAACCTTTTGAATAGTGGTAGGTAATGATGATCAGCACCCGTCGTCCCTGGGTTACGGCTTGCTGGACCGTGTCCGCCAGCATGTCGCCAAGGTAGGGCCAGCCCAGCTCAAAGATCCCGCCAAGGTTCCGGAACGGGTGAATGACACCAAGAGGCGTCTGGGTCACGTAGGGCAGGTGGATGCGGCCATCCATGCACTTCATCGCAATGATCTGGGTATTGTGCTCTGCCAGGTAGCGCTGCCTGGCCAGATGGTTTTCCGGGCTACAGAAGCTGGCCGAATGGGCCCGGCTGAGCTCCATCAGCCAGTCGATACGCTCTGCGATAGGGCGCGCATGCACGGGTGTTGTCATGGCTTTTGTCCTGTTCTGTTCAGAAGGTCGACAGGCCGGTCGCCTCCATAATCCGGTAGCGCCAATAGCGAAGTCTGGATTCGTCGGCCCAACGCTCGTAGGGCAGGCTCATCACCGGATCGTCGCCAGGGCCTTTTTGCCATTGCTCGTCAAAGAATCGCCGGGCTCCGCTCGCAACCTGTGACTGCTCCACCACCGATACCCAGACATCGGTCTCGAGATTCAGATCGTCGAGATTGCGCCGGGTAAAATTGGCCGAACCCAGGAGCAGTTCTGTTGCGCCGTTTTCTCTGGCCAACATCAACAGTTTAGTGTGGCATTGCTCACCCAGGGTATTACACCAACGTACCGGAACGCCCGCGCGAACCAGTTCCATGGCGACCTGCCTGTTGGGAATGCCACTCTTCTGGTGGCCGAAGGCCTCGTTGTTGGCATCAAGCAGAACTCGCAGTGCAACGCCCCGTCTGGCGGCGTCGACCAGGGCTGTGACAATATCGCGATGTGAGAGGTAAAACATGGCCATGTCCAGCTGATCACCGGCCGAGGCCTCTTGAATCATGGACAGAGCCTGATCCCGGATTTCCGATTCGGTCAGCACTGCCACCAGGGGGATTTCGGATTTCTGCGGTTCTCCAGTGACTTCGGGAGCCATGCTGATTCGCTCATCAATGGGCGTGGTGTCCGCTCCCGACATGGCGAGAACCGCCCGCTCGCTTTTCAGCAGATCAAAGACCGCCGGCCCCGTGAAGCTAAGCCCCAGGTTGCTATGCCGGCTGCTGCCGTCGTGGGGGTTGGCCGAGGTAACGATGGCCCTCAGGGAGCCCGCCTCATCCGCGACCATAAGCTTGCGATGGTTGGCCTTGAAGTTCAGTAGGGCGAGATAGCTTCGAAGGGTAACAGGCCTGGTGCCCAGGGCGTTGTCCAGCCAGCCTCCATCGGGGTTGTTGCCGAACCACTGACAACACAGCCGCCAGATTGAAGACCAGGTGGGATTACTGTCCCGTAGCGGCCGGAGTGCCGTCTCCACAACCGGAATGCCACCATCGCGCAGGGCTTGAAACCAGGGTGAGGTCGTGCCGCCATACATGGTGTTCAGGGGGTCGGAGATAACCGTAATGGATAGCTCCGGTTTTTCCGCTTTTCTCGCCAGCAGGGCCTCTGTGAGCTGTTGAGCCAGAGGCCGGTGGGCTACATCCTCCGGCTTGGTGCTGTTGAACAGAAACATGTCGATGAGAATGAACTCGTTGGCTTGTCCCACAAGCCGGAACACCTCGTCGAAGATTTCATGGTCTCGCTCCTCACGGCCGTTCTGATAGTGACGGGTGACGTCTGTCAGCAGGACGGGTTCCTCCAATGGCACCGCGGTTCCACGATAGCTGATGCCTGGCGGCAGTGGCTTTTGGGTGTGGTAAAGGCCGATGCCGGCCAGGGTGAGCAACAGCAGGAGAATCAGTAACTTCAGTGTCATGTGTGTATTTCCATCATCCCTGAGGTAAACGACGGCATAACTATACGTGACCTCTCTCTCAGGTAAACAAACACTTACAAAAAACACCCCGGTCGTTGTATCGAAGTTCCGCCACGCTTTCTAAACTAGTCAGATCAACCATTCATAACAAAGTTGCCTGTGAACGCCATACTCTCTTTCATACCGCGCCTGTTCAGTCTGCGGGCCGTTATTCTCGTTCTGGCTGTTGTGTTTGCCCTCATGGGGGACCAGCTTGCCCTCGTTGGCTGGGCTGACCGTGCGCTATTCAGCATTCTCGGCGTGCCAGAGGGCGCGACCCCGGCCACGATTCTCCCGCAGGAGGCATTCGGGCCGGCTATGGCTGATCGGGGGCTTTCGGAACCACTCTGGTCCGACATGGCGGTGACCGCCGGGCTGGCAATTGCGGCACTGTATCTGGTGCTTGCAATTCCGGCGATGGGCGCGGCCGTTTCCCTGCCGGTCACTCTTTTGCTTGGTGGCTCGCTCGTGGTGATCCAGGCGGCTTTGATGTTCTACCGCAATGCCTGGGTGCCGTTTGGCGTGGTGCTCACGTTGCTGGTGGTCGGTTACGTGGTGATGCTGTTCTGGCTGCAGCCCCGCAAACACATCCGTACACTGACAGATAATGTGCGGGATGCGCGGCTGAAGCTGGCCAAGGTATTTCTGCAACAAGGTCATACAGACGAGGCCCTCGAAGCGCTGGATCGCTGCCCCGACTGTGAAAGCGAGATCGAGCTGCGCTACGACGCCGCCATCCAGCAGGAGCGCAAGCGCCAGTACGACAAGGCGGTCAGCACCTACCGCAGTATTCAGGAGCGAAAGAAAGGTTTTCGGGATACCGCCGCGAGGCTGTCGGCATTGGAAAAGCTCGCGCCGGATAACTCGTTGATGCAGGGAGGGAGTTTCGACAATACCCGCACCCTGTTGATGCCCGAGCCCGCCGTTAGTCGCCCGACCCTCGGAAGGTACGAAATCGAGCGGGAGATTGGCCGAGGGGCCATGGGTGTGGTTTATCTGGGCAAGGATCCGAAGATTGCCCGTACCGTTGCCATCAAGACTCTCAGCTACCAGGCGTTTGATGATGGACAGCTTCAGGATCTCAAGGAGCGATTCTTCCGGGAGGCAGAAGCCGCTGGCCGCCTGAGCCACCCGGCTATCGTCACCGTGTATGACGTTGGCGAGGAGGCAGACCTCGCCTATATCGCCATGGACTATGCGAAAGGACGTCCGCTCAGTGAATTCGGCAGAACCGGACGGTTACTGCCCCTGCCCAGGGTTCTGGATATCGTTGCCCGCGTGGCGGACGCTCTGGCCTACGCTCACAGCCAGAAAATCGTCCACCGCGACATCAAGCCCGGGAATATCATCTTCAATCCCGACAATGGCGATATAAAGATCACCGATTTCGGCATTGCCAAGATCTCCGATGACTCGCGAACCCGCACCGGCGCGGTAATGGGCAGCCCATTGTATATGTCGCCGGAGCAGTTGAAGGGTCAGAAGGTAACCGGTGCCTCCGATATCTACAGCCTGGGCGTAACGCTTTATAAGCTGGTGAGCGGCGAAACGCCCTATCAGGGCGATACCCTGGCCAACCTGACCTACCAGATTCTTAACAAGCGCCCACGCAGCGTCCGCGAGTTCAACGCGGATCTGCCAAACGGGGTGGTCCGTCTGATCAACAAGGCTATCCAGCGCGAGCCGGACAAGCGCTTTGCCAGTGCCGCCACCATGGCCGAGGCCGTGCGTCGTCTGGCCGTTCGTGAGGCTGGCCAGGAGGTGTCGTCCTGATGCGATATCACGTTGCCGGCCAGAGTCATCGCGGGGCCGTCCGGGAATCAAACCAGGATGTGGTGGACTGGCGGATCAATGATGCGGGTGACCAGGCGTTGTTGGTGGTTGCTGACGGTATGGGCGGTCACCAGGGAGGCGAGGTTGCCAGTCGCCTTGCGGTTGATGCCATCATCGAATCCCTTGAGCCTGAAATCGCCGGTGCCTCGAGCGGCACCACGGATGCGGATATCCGGGGAAAACTGGATCGGGCCTTCAGGTTGGCCAATGAGCGCATAGTGAGCCGCCGTTCCGGGGATCCAAGACTTGAAAAAATGGGCACGACACTGGTGGTGGCCTGGTTGAGTGGCAATCAGGCGCATATTGCTCACATTGGCGATTCCCGTTGCTACAGCCTGCGTGGCAGCCAGGCGCTGTGTCTCACGCGGGACGATACCGTGGTCCAGAACATGCTGGAAGACGGCAGCATTACCAGGGCCGACGTGCCCAATGTGCCGTTCCGGAATGTCCTGACCAGGGCCGTGGGAACGGTGGAGCAGGCGGCCCCCAGTTATCGGCGTGAAACTCTTGATGAAGGAGATGTGCTGCTGCTGTGTTCCGATGGGTTAACTGATTCGGTTCCGGAATACCGGTGGCTTGAAATCCATAAGGAAAGTGACGGCATGGAGCGCACGGTTCAGGCAATGATTGATGCCGGCCTGGCAAACGAGGCCGGTGACAATGTGTCTGTGGTATTACTGACGTTGGAGTATTGAGGAAACTGACATGGCTTCGCTTTCGCAACTGGTGGATAACGTTGTTGTTAACACCTTTGAACTCGGGCAACCGGAAACGCGCATCGGTCGGCGCCCGGACAACGATATCCAGATTGATGAAATTTCTGTGAGCGGCCAGCACGCCCTGATAGAAGCGGTGCCCAATGCCTATCTGGAAGGTACGGTGGATTACTACATTACCGACAGCAACAGCACCAATGGCACTTTTGTGAATGAATTGCGGGTTGCTGACCGCCAGCGTCTCAACAGCAACGACATGGTGCGCATTGGCTGGAATGAGTTCCGTTTCATCGATGAAGAAGAGCAGGCAATGGAAAAAACCGCCTATATCCTCGACTGACCCTAACGGTTGGCCCGCGAATTACCGGATCCGATCCTGAACAAATCTGCTGAAACGGGAAAGCAGCGAGGACGCATCCGGCGCTGGCTTTACGCCGGCGATCAGGGCCTCCGCATCAAGCCCCTCCCGTGTCAGGTCGGGCGCCTGGACCTTCAGGTAGGCGCTCATAATGGCGTCCGTGAACTCTGGATGGAACTGCACGCCCCAGGCGCAGGGACCAATTCTGAAAGCCTGATGAGGCTCGAACTGGTTGCGTCCCAGCAACACCGCGCCTTCAGGCAGGCGCAGCACGGACTGCCGGTGTGTCAGCTGGGCCGGAAATTTTTCCGGTAGCTCCCGGAACAGGACATCGGAAGCTGCCTCGGGAAGGAGTTCAACCTCGTGGGTGCCGGTTTCCCGGCCATTCGGATGGTAACCAGCTTCCCCGCCCAGCGCGTGGGCCAGTAACTGGTGGCCATAGCAGACACCAAGCACCGGCACTTCGCTTCTGACGGCTTTTACCAGCCAACGCCCCGCGTTCTCGCTCCACTCGGCCCGGTCGCTCACCATGGCAGGGGAGCCCGTCACCACGATGCCGTCCCAGTCTTCCGGATTCCCCGGCAGTTCACCGGCTTCGGCATTGGCAACGGTTATATCCAGCTCATCTGACAACCCGCGCAGGAACCACTCGTCAAAATCGCCAAACCTTGCCCGAATGTCCGGGTAGGTGGTGCCTGTTTTAAGGACCACCACGCGCGCCTTGCGGTTTGTGGGAGCGTTCTGTTGCATGGTGCTATCTTCCTGCGCGGCCGGCGGCCCGGGTTGTTTACTGCTCTGGCAGTTCGGCGTTGTGGAACACGTTCTGCACGTCGTCCAGTTCGTTCAGCATGTCGAGGAATTTCTCGAACATGGGGATGTCGTCGCCTTCCACCATTGTGGTGGTTTTGGGCAGAAACTGGATTTCATCCACTTCAAAATCGATGTCTTCGATTGCGTCCACGAGTGCCTCGCGAGCCTTGGCGTATTCGGTGTTCGGTGTGAACACGGTAATCAGGCCATCTTCATTCTCGATGTCGGTTACATCGACATCCGCTTCCATCAGCGCCTCAAGTACGGCCTCTTCATCCTCGCCCTTGAACGCAAAAATAGCGCTGTGGTCGAACATGTGAGACACGGCTCCGGGCGTGCCGATCTTGCACTTGGTCTTGGTGAAGGCCAGGCGCACGTCGCCAAAGGTGCGGTTCGGGTTATCGGTCAGGCAGTCCACGATCACCATGCAGTTGCCCGGTCCGTAGCCTTCGTAGCGAGCTGCAGCATAGTCTTCGCCGGCGCCACCCTTGGCCTTGTCGATGGCCTTTTCAATGACGTGCGAAGGCACCTGGTCTTTCTTGGCCCGCTCGATCAGTCCGCGCAGGGACAGGTTGGCCTGGGGATCGGGGCCTCCGGACTTGGCGCTCATGTAAATCTCGCGGCCGTACTTGCTGTAGACCTTGGTTTTTGCCGCAGCCGTCTTGGCCATGGATTCTTTGCGGTTCTGGTAGGCTCTGCCCATCTGCGCTGCCTCTTGGTTCTCTGGAAAAGGCCGGATTTTACTCAACATTGCCGGTTTGGGACAGGCTTATTTGGCCCCTGTTCCGGGATGGTTTTCACGATCCGCCAATACCAAGGTGCCAGCAGGACAGCACTTTTGATGCACAGACCTATAGGCAAGCCACTGCTAGCGTGAGAGGACAACTGGCAGGCGTCGGGGAACAGAATGCAAAGACAAAGCGCAACGCAGACAATGGTTCGGATGCTGTTTCTGTGCCTGGTCTTTTCATGCTCGTTGGCGAGTGCCGGGGGTAACGAGAACGGCGATCAGGACCAGGTGGCACGGGACATGATCCGGGTTCTCAACGCTTATGTCGTCTACAAGATGGGGCAATATGAATCGGCCTTCGAGCAGTATCTGGAGCTGGCAGAGGAGGGCAGCCGCCAGGGCATGCTGAATGTGGCCAACATGTATGCCCAGGGGCAGGGCGTTGAACAAAACCAGGAGAAAGCCTTCCAGTGGTACCTGCGGGCAGCCGACAGTGGTGATTCCATCAGTATGGTCGAAGTGGCCATGGCCTATGAAGAGGGCAGGGGAACGGTCCTGGATAAAGACGAAGCACTCAGTTGGTATCGCCGAGCTGCGGAAGCGGGAAACAGTGATGCCCGCTGGCGGCTGGGCAAAAGCCTTTTTGACGAAGGCCGCATGGCTGAAGGCTTGTGTCTGATCCGGCTGGCGGCAGTTGACGGCGGCCAGCCCTCAGCACAGCAGTTCCTGTCAGCGCTGGGGCCGAGTGCCGGACCGGAGAATAAATTGCCCCGGTCTCGGTGCTCGCCTTCCGGCAGTTAAACGTAATCGACCGGGCGCCGGTAGTTTTCCTGGGTCATCAGGTCGATGCCACACTCCATATCGCTGACCCAGTTCAGGAAGCGATCAACCATCACCGGTCCTTCGAAGCGTTTGCCGTGCTGGGGCACAATCATCGAAACATCCATGTCGCGGACCATATTCGCCCAGAGTTGGCAAACCTTCCGGGAGGCAATGTAGCGCCGATGGAAGCCGATCATGCTCGGTATATGCTTGTCGAAGTCCTTTACTGGCAGGTGATCGTCCTCGCCACCCATGGAGGCGCCCAGGTCGCCCGAGAACAGAATCTTCGAGACCGGATCATAGAACTGCAGGTTGCCGACCGAATGCATGAAGTGGGCTGGCAGACATTGCAGATAGGATTCCCCGAACTTCACATTGGCGCCAGCATCCGGAACGCTAACGATGCGGTCGTATACGCTGCCGCTGAGCTGGTTGGTCACGTAGCTGGAAACCAGGTGCGGAAGGAACCGGGCCCAGAGTTTCGAAGTTACGATCTTCGCGCGGGTATGAACGATCCAGCGGTCGATGGCACCGATGATGTCCGGGTCCTGGTGAGAGGCGAACACGTAATCCATGTCGCGGATGTTCATGTAGCGTGATGCCGCCACCGACAGCGGGGTGTAGGTGAGGTCACCACCCGGGTCGATCAGTGCTTCATGTTTACCGTCGACAATCAGGAACTGGTTGGACTGGACGCCCTCTCCGGTTACCAGGGAATCGAACATCAGGCATTTGTGGTGTCCGTTATCGAACAGGACAATGGGTTCGGCTGCCATTTCGGTCTCCCGCAAAATACAGTTTGATCCGGCCGGAATGGCCGGATATTGCAAGCTGCGCGGAGATTACAAAATTGACAAAAGCCAACTCTTGCCTCAGGTCAATTCTCTGATATTCCTCAAGTAACGATTTGTTGTTGCCGGCTCTCAGGCCAGCTGTGGTACCCGTTTGATCCCGCGGCGAATACCCTGTTCAAGGGCGCTGCTGAAGACCTTCCCGGTGAACGGTACGATGTCTTCGAAGGTGATGGTGTAGTTCACCCGGGTGTGGCCTTCCGGTGTGTCCTCGAAACGGATTCTTCCCAGATGGTTGCGGATCGGGCTCATGCTGGTGATGGTGTATTCGATCAGTGAATCCGGCTCGAAGCTGGTCACCGTTTCTTCCAGGCCGACCGGCCCGATACCGATTTTGCGAACGGAGCCGATGCCGTTGGGATCAGCCTGATCGCTGTCCTTGATTCGTTTGACCGGTGCTCCCAGCAGTTTTCCGAAACGGTAATGGTCGGCGAACAGGGCGAAAACCCGTCGTCGGGGTACGTCAAAGGTTTCATCAATTTCAATGGTGTACATGGCCATGGGCTCACTCTTTTTGTGATTTGATGCCCCCAGCCTAACCCCTTGGCTCCTACAACAAAAGTCGTAGAAGGCGGCAGGTTTCAATCTGGCCTCTGTCGACGGGTCAGTGTCGGGCGGTATGCCGGTAGTCCCGGGGTGACTGGCCCATTACCTTTTTGAAAAGCCGCGAAAAATAGTAAGCATCGTCGTAGCCCAGGCGTCGGCTTATGTCTGCGAAGCTCAGGCTGCTGGTATCCAGCATCTGGCAGGCGCGTTCCACCTTCAGGTGCAGGAAGTGCTGGATCGGGGAGGTGCCGGTCTGTTCCCGATACCGGGTGGCGAAATGAGCCGGTGAGAGGCCGGCAAGATCGGCCAGTTGCTCCAGGCTGATACGCTCATCCAGATGCTCCCGCATATAGTTGTGAATGGTTTCCAGTTCTGCCTGCCGCTCGTGCCCGGTTTCGTCGGCGTTGATCGGAACCGCAGCCAACAGTTGCCGAAGCCGGTTGGCCGCGTGGATCAGGCCGCGGGCCCGGAAACCGGTCTGTCGCACCGATAGCAGGCCATTGAAGTCAACCAGAAGCCGGGGTTGCCGGCCCAAATGACGAATCCGGGTCGGGCCGTCGAACCCCATGTAGTGTTGAAAATCCGCTGCCAGTGGTCCGGTGTAGTGCACCCAGTGAATGGTCCAGGGATTGTCCGGATCGGCGGTATACCGATGGTTGGCACCGGCCGGCAAAAGCAGCAGATCGCCAGCCTCCACCGTGTACGGCTCTCCGCCTACGTTCAGGAACGCACGGCCTTCCGTGCAGTAGATCAAAAGATTGTCGTGATGGTGTTCCCGATGCATGTGATGGCCGACGGCGCGCCGGTAGTGGCCGAACGCCAGCGGATAGAGATCCCGGGTAAGTGGATGGCTCGCGAGTAGTCGAATGATCGGCTCAGGCACCACGTAGCGAATGCTGTCTTTGGGCACCGGCCACTGTGAGGTTTGGGTCATTTCTGGTCTTGTTTGTTTGAGCTTTATCGAAAGATAGTCCATTACGGGCGAAATTTAGTCAATCACCCATTGGTCAATCCCGTGCTAGCCTTTGGGTAAACGTGGCAAGGAACCATCAGGTTCCGGCCGGCTTCCCGCACAACAACAAACAGGGACATCAACATGAAAAATGTACCGCTGTATATTGCAGGTGAATTCATCCAGAGCCAGACCAAGGACTGGATTGAAGTTACCAACCCCGCCACCAACGAAGTGATCGCCAAGGCTCCGAACACGACTCATGCGGAAATGGAGCAGGCCATCAAGTATGCCGGTGAAGTATTCAAGACCTGGAAGGAAGTGCCGGTTTCCGAGCGCGCCCGGGTTATGCTCCGCTATCAGGCACTTCTGAAAAAACATCATGACGAGATTGCTGAAATCCTTTCGCAGGAAACCGGCAAAACGTTCGAAGACGCCAAAGGGGATGTCTGGCGCGGTATTGAAGTAGTTGAGCACGCTGGAAACGTCGCTTCTCTGATGATGGGCGAGACGGTTGAGAACGTTGCCCGTGAAGTGGATACCCACTCCTGGATCCAGCCGCTGGGTGTGTGCGCCGGTATTACGCCGTTCAACTTCCCGGCCATGATCCCGCTGTGGATGTTCCCAATGGCGATTGCCTGCGGTAACACCTTTATCCTCAAGCCTTCCGAGCAGGATCCGTTGACCCCCATGCGCCTTGCCGAGCTGTTTGAAGAAGCCGGTGCGCCCAAGGGCGTCCTGCAGGTGGTTCACGGTGGCAAGGAGCAGGTTGATGTACTGCTGACTGATCCCGCCATCAAGGCCGTTTCTTTCGTAGGTTCTGTGCCTGTTGGCCGTTACATCTACGAGACCGGCACCCGCAACATGAAACGTGTACAGAGTTTCGCCGGTGCCAAGAACCATATGGTGATCCTGCCGGACGCTGACAAACAGCAAGTGATCAATGCCCTGGTTGGCGCCTCGGTTGGTGCTGCCGGCCAGCGCTGCATGGCAATTTCGGTCGCGGTCTTTGTGGGCGAAGCCCAGCAGTGGATTCCGGAGCTGAAAGAAGCCATGGCGAAAGTTCGTCCAGGCGCGTGGAACGATTCCGGTGCCAGCTATGGCCCGATCATCTCCGCGAAAGCGAAAGACCGTATCGAGTCTCTGATCGCGACCGGTGAAGCGCAGGGCGCTAACCTTCTGCTGGATGGTCGCGGCTGCACCGTAGACGGACTGCCCGATGGCAACTGGGTTGGCCCGACGCTGTTCTCCGGTGTTACCACCGAGATGGATATCTACAACGAGGAGATCTTCGGTCCCGTTCTTTCCTGCATGGAAACCGACACCCTCGGTGATGCCATCGAGCTGGTGAATAACAGCCCGTACGGCAACGGCGTCTCCATCTTTACCAGTTCCGGTGGTGCCGCGCGTCGCTTCCAGCATGAGATCGACGTAGGCCAGGTGGGCGTGAATATCCCCATTCCTGTGCCCCTGCCGTTCTTCTCGTTCACCGGCTGGAAGGGTTCCTTCTACGGTGACCAGCATGCCTACGGCAAGCAGGCGGTTCGCTTCTACACCGAAACCAAAACGGTTACCTCCCGCTGGTTCTCCAGTGAAGCGACCAGCTCGGAAGCCAACTTCTCTATCCAGTTGCGTTAATTGCGTTGAAGGTGGGGTATTTGGGCCGGAACCTGTTTCCGGCCCCTTGTTTTCCCCGCCCAATGCCAAGCCCTCTATATCTGGAGCGTAACGATGGACTTTAACCTCACCGAAGATCAGCTGGCGTTTCGCGAGGCCGCGCGGGCGTTCGCGGAAAAATCCATGGCGCCCCACGCTGCGAAGTGGGACAACGAGCATATTTTCCCGGTCGATGTGATGAAGGAAGCCGGCGAAATGGGCTTCATGGGTATGTACACGCCCGAAGCGCTTGGCGGCATGGGGCTGTCCCGGCTGGACACCTCGGTCATCGTGGAAGAGCTCGCTGCTGCGTGCCCTTCGACCGCCGCGTTTATCACTATCCACAACATGGCTACCTGGATGGTCGCCAGCTTTGCGTCGGATGATCTCAAGCAGGAAATCGTGCCTAAACTCGCCAGCGGCGAATGGCTCGCATCCTACTGCCTGACCGAGCCGGGTGCCGGCTCAGACGCGGCCAGTCTTCGCACCAAGGCCGTGCGGGATGGCGACAGCTACGTAATCAACGGCAGTAAAGTATTCATTTCCGGCGCTGGGGCCACCGATATTCTGGTCTTGATGGCCCGAACCGGAGCGCCGGACTCCGGCTATAAAGGCATTTCCACCTTCGTGATTCCCGCAGATGCCGACGGCATTTCCTACGGCAAGAACGAAGAAAAAATGGGCTGGCACAGTCAGCCTACCCGGATGATCAGCCTGGAGAATGTCCGCATTCCGGCCAGCAACCGAGTTGGTGACGAGGGCGATGGGTTTGCCATCGCCATGAAGGGGCTCGATGGCGGGCGTCTGAATATCGCCACCTGTTCCCTTGGTGGTGCCCAGGCGGCTCTTCTCCGTGCCCGTAACTACATGCACGAGCGGGAACAGTTCGGTAAGCCGCTGGCGGCTTTCCAGGCTCTGCAGTTCAAGCTGGCCGACATGGCCACCAACCTGGTTGCCGCGAGGCAGATGGTTCGTCTGGGCGCGTTCAAGCTTGATAACGCCGATCCGGAAGCGACACTGCATTGTGCCATGGCCAAACGGTTCGCCACCGATGCCTGTTTCGAAGTGGTCAACGAGGCCCTGCAGCTTCACGGCGGTTATGGCTACATTCGTGAATACCCGCTTGAGCGCTATCTGCGTGACCTGCGTGTGCACCAGATCCTGGAAGGCACCAACGAAATCATGCGTCTGATTGTTGCCCGTCGCCTGCTCGATGACGGCGTGGCTGAGGCAATTCAATAAGCATAAAAATGGGGTCTGATGAAAACGTCATCCGACCCCATTTTCAGTATGAGGAATAGCAAATGAGTGACCTGATTCAGCTCGAAAAACGCGGACATATCGCGGTACTGACCATCAACAATCCACCGGCCAACACCTGGACGAAGGATTCCCTCATTGCCCTGACGAACATCGTCAAGGAACTGAACGAAGACCGGGACATCTTTGCCCTGGTAATGACCGGGCAGGGCGAGAAGTTCTATTCTGCCGGCGCCGATCTGAAAACCTTCGCCGATGGCGACAAGGCCCGGGCGAACGAGATGGGCCAGCTTTTTGGCGAGGCCTTCTCCACGCTGCAGCGGTTCCGCGGTGTTTCTATCGCGGCGGTGAACGGCTACGCCATGGGTGGCGGCCTGGAGTGCGCCATGGCCTGTGACATCCGCATTGCCGAAGAGCATGCCCAGATGGCACTGCCCGAAGCAGGCGTTGGCCTGCTGCCCTGTGCCGGCGGCACCCAGAACCTGCCCTGGCTGGTGGGTGAGGGCTGGGCCAAGCGGATGATTCTGTGCGGTGAGCGGGTAAAGGCCGATACGGCACTGCGAATCGGCCTGGTTGAGGAAGTGGTGCCGAGCGGACAGAGCCTTGATAAGGCGCTGGAGTTGGCGGAAATGGCGTGCCAGCAGAGCCCGTCGTCAACGGCTCGTTGCAAGACCCTGGTGATGAGCGCCCGCGATGGCCGCAGCCACGACGACGGCTGGCGCATGGAGCGGGAACTGTTTGTTGAGCTGTTCTCTACCGAAGACCAGAAAGAAGGCGTAAACGCGTTTCTCGAAAAGCGCAAGCCGGAATGGAAAAACCGCTGAAGCCGGCTTTGATGGCTGGCTCAAGGACCTGTTATGAGTGATCAACCCATTATCTTCGAAGAATGGAAGACGGGCGATGGCGCGCTGATCGCCGTGGCCCGGCTGAATACGCCCAAAGCGCTGAACTCGCTGTCTCTGGAAATGATCCGGTTGCTGACTCCGCAACTGAAGCGTTGGGCGGAGGACCCCGTAATCCAGGCCGTCTGGCTGGAATCCGAGGGCGACAAGGCGTTCTGTGCCGGTGGCGACATCGTTGCCCTGTATCGCAGCATGACCGAGCCACAGGGTGCCAGTGAGGGTGAGGCATTCTTCACCGAGGAATATGAGCTGGATTACCTGATCCATACCTTCCCGAAACCGCTCGTTTGCTGGGGACACGGCATCGTAATGGGTGGCGGTATGGGCATTATGGAGGGCGCGTCTCACCGGGTGGTGACGGAAGGATCGAAGCTTGCCATGCCCGAGATCACCATCGGCCTCTACCCCGATGTTGCGGCGGGCTGGTTCCTGAACCGCACCCCCGGGCGCACCGGCTTGTTCCTGGGTCTGACCGGTGCTCGCCTGAACGGCGCTGATGCAATCTTTACTGGCCTTGCCGACCGCTTCATCCGGCATGATCTGAAGGCCGATGTTGTTGCCGAGCTGTGCAAGCGTAACTGGCAGGGCGAAGATCCTCATGCAGTGGTCGGTAGTGTGTTGCGTCAATACGAGCGTGAGAGCGCCGACGCCATGCCGGAGTCACCTGTTCGCACTCATTTCGATGAGATCAATCGGGTTACCGATGCTGACTCCCTGGAAGCGAACGTTAATCAATTGAAAGAACTGTCTGGTGGCGACGGCTGGGTGGCGAAAGCGACCCGCTCCCTGGCTGGTGCGTCACCCACATCCCTGGCTTTGGTCTGGCGGCACCTGCACGGCTGCAAACACGACAGCCTTAAAGAGGTGCTCGACAAGGAACTGGTGCTTTCCACCAAGTGCCTGACCAAGGGCGAGTTTGCCGAAGGCATCCGAGCGCTTCTGATCGACAAGGACCAGCAGCCCCGCTGGCGCTATGCGTCCCTTGCCGAAATGGACAGCGCCTGGATCGACGATTTTTTTAGCTGATCTATTACAAGAACAAGGAGAAAAGACATGGCAAAGATTACCTTTATCGGTCTCGGTAACATGGGCGGCCCAATGGCCGGAAACCTGGTAAAAGCGGGCCACGAGGTCACCGTATTCGACCTGTCCAAAGATGCTGTAGCTGCGCTGGTCTCCGAAGGCGCAAAAACGGCAGACACGGCCCACGAAGCCGCCAATGGCGCTGAATGTGTCATCACCATGCTGCCTGCCGGGCAACACGTGGAAGCGGTTTACCTGGGTGATGATGGCCTGCTGGCGAAACTGCCTGCTGGTACCCTGGTTATCGACTCCTCCACCATCGCGCCGGAAACAGCACGGGGCGTGGCCGAAGTGGCACGAGCCAAGGACATCCCGTTCCTCGATGCGCCGGTATCCGGCGGCGTGGGCGGTGCCAAGGCCGGTACGCTGACCTTCATTTGCGGTGGCTCGGAAGAGGCCTTTAACAAGGCCAAGCCGATTCTCGATGCCATGGGCAAGAACATCTTCCACGCCGGTGATCATGGCTCCGGCCAGGTGGCCAAGATCTGCAACAACATGCTGCTGGCCATCCTTATGTCCGGCACCAGCGAAGCGCTGGCATTGGGAGTGAAAAACGGTCTGGATCCGGCGGTGCTCTCGGAAATCATGAAGCAGAGTTCCGGTGGCAACTGGGCGCTGAATGTCTACAACCCCTGGCCAGGTGTGATGGAAGGCGTACCCGCGTCCCGTAACTACGAGGGCGGCTTCCTGGTCAATCTGATGACCAAGGATCTGGGGCTGGCGTTCGACAACGCCGTCAAGAACCAGGCTTCCATTCCCATGGGCTCTCTGGCCCGTAACCTGTTCCAGCTGCACGCCGGGCAGGGTAATGGTGGCCTGGATTTCTCCAGCATTCAGCGGCTTTACAAGCCTGAATAAAGGTTGACCAAGGAAACGATTAAAACGCCAGACGAGCGCTACCTTGTGATCAAGGGGCGCCTTTGGCGTTGTTCGGATCCCAGTCTCCCGGAATCGGTGTGTCAGGAACAGGTCAAGCGCCTGATGGCTGCTCGCCGGATGGTGCGTGATGCGAAAGCGTCCGGCGATGAGAGCCAGGAGCGTGATGCCCGGCAACAGGTGGATCACGCCAAGCGCGCCCTGGGTGAGCGCGGGCCGGTCTGGTGGTCTGATGACGAACCTGACTATACCCAGTGCAAGATCGAGAACACGCCGTACGCCGAATGGTATCGTTCGCTCCAGGAGGCGAGTGAGTAACGTTCGGTCTTTTCGTTGAATAACCGCGACTACGCTGTTAATGTTTCACCCGCTACGATGGAAGAACTGCCAGGGATAGTGCAGTTTTTGTAGCAGAATCATCCGGATTGATGACTTCAAAGGATTGAAGACATGCCCCAGGCAAATGGATTGCAGTTCACCGTCCGCGTTGGCGGTCTCCCCTCTGATATTTTTTCACTCGTCGGTTTTACCCTGACCGAATGCCTGTCCGAGGTGTTTCACGGTCGGCTTGAGCTGGCCAGTACCGATCCCTCAATTCAGGCAGCGGAAATTCTTGAGCAACCGGTGGATCTTGTGGTCTGGCAGGATGGCGAGCCTCTAAGGCGCTTCACCGGTGTGGTCAACGAATTTGTTCGGGGCGATGCCGGTCACCGGCGCACCCGCTATGAACTGAATATTCAGTCGCCGCTCTGGCGTCTGGGACTGATGCACAACAGCCGGATTTTCCAGACCCAAAGCAGCGATACCATCGTGGGTACCTTGCTGGAAGAGCGCGGCATTATCGACTCGGTTTTCGATCTGAAACGCACTCCAGAGCAGCGGGAGTATTGTGTTCAGCATCGAGAAAGCGACCTGGCCTTCCTCGAACGTCTCGCGGCTGAAGAGGGCTGGCATTACAGGTATGAACACGGGAGCGTGGACGCAGACACACAGCCGGCGCTTGTAATCGCCGACCATCATGGTGATGCACCGAAGCTGGAGCCGGCAGAATATAACGCCAAAGCCGGCGGCGGCAGCAGGCGCCCGGTCATGTACCGATTTCGATATGAAGAGCGGGTAAGGGTGGCCTCTGTGGCCATGAAGGATTATACCTTTAAGAATCCCGCCTATGCTTTGATGCATCAGCATGCTTCCGGCGACCTGAAGCACCGGGAAGATTACCAGCACTACGATTACCCCGGCCGCTTCAAGGCCGATGCCAGTGGCCAGCCGTTTACCGAAGCCAGACTGCAATCCCTCCGCAATGATGCCAGTACCGCATCCGGTGAGAGCAATCGCCCGGACTTCAGCGCCGGCGCCAAGGTTGAGCTGAAGGAGCACGACAGCGACGCCCTGAATCGGGAATGGCTGCTGACCGCCGTCACTCACACCGGCACCCAGCCCCAGGCCCTGGAAGAGGAGGGCGGCAGCGAACCCACCACCTATCACAACCGGTTCAATGCCATACCTGCAGACCTGACCTGGCGTCCCCGAACGCCCCATCGTCCTCTGATGGACGGCCCGCAAATTGCGATTGTCACCGGCCCGGAAGGCGAAGAGATCCACTGCGATGAACATGGCCGGGTCAAAGTCCGTTTCCCTTGGGATCGCTACTCGAAAAACGACGAACACAGCAGCGCCTGGCTCCGAGTCAGTCAGGGCTGGGCCGGCGGCCAGTATGGCTTCATGGCCTTGCCACGAATCGGCCACGAAGTAATTGTCTCCTTCCTGGACGGCGACCCGGACCAGCCCATCATCACCGGGCGAACCCATCACATCACCAACACGCCACCCTATGGGCTGCCGGAACACAAAACCCGCACCACCCTGAAAACCAAGACCCACAAGGGCGAGGGCAGCAACGAACTGCGGTTTGAGGATGAGGCGGATCAGGAACAGATCTACGTCCACGCCCAGAAAGACCTGGACCTGCTCACCGAGAACAACCGCACGGAGGTGATTCGAAACGACAGTCACCGCACGGTCGAAAACAACGAATTCAGTCACGTCAAAGGCAATGAGCACCGAACTGTCGATGGCGAACAGCGTGAGTCGGTCGGAAGTGATTACAGCCTCTCCATCGGTGGCAGTCTTCACAGCAAACAGGGCAAAAACCAGCTCGTTGAAGCTGGCACCGAGATCCACCACAAAGCGGGTATGAAAGTCGTAATCGAGGCGGGCGCCGAACTCACGCTCAAGGCGGGTGGCAGCTTTCTGAAGCTTGATCCCAGTGGCGTTACGGTCTCCGGGCCCTCGGTGCGCATGAACTCTGGCGGTGGGCCTGGGAGTGGGAGTGGGGTGGCGTATAAAGTCCCGGAGCTGCCTGCCGAGATTGCTGGCTCAATCGGACGCCCGGAGGTTTCGCAGGTTGAAGAAACCACCCAACGCGGTAACGGAAAGAGTGCTCCGCAGGTTTTGGCAGATCACTCAACATTGCTGAAGGAATCAGCCAACCAGGGAGCGCCTGTCGTTTCCGATTGTGAGTTTGATGAGAATGGACGCTGCAAACTACATCAGCACGCTTGATAGCCTGGATTTGCTGGCCCAGGAACCCTCCAGCGCGGACTTTGCCGTCATTGACCTCGCGGTCGATGATAGCTTCCTCAGATTTCTTTACGAAGCTGACCAGCATGGATCGGTTCAGTGGTGGAGTCTTCTGGAGAATACCCGATGGCAGGCCTCATGGAAGCAAGGACCCATACTTCTGGCGCTCAATGGAGACACCCGATTTCATAGAAAGCTTAAAGACCGATTGAGCTTTCTGCCGCTGGGAGTCCTCATTGATTCGCCGGAAAGCTCGACGTGCGTTTTTAATTGGGCTCAGGGATGGTTGCTAGCACTTGCAAAGTCAGATGAGCGACTGTTTCGATTTTACGATCCAAGGTCTTTTCGTCCATTGCTGGCGGCTTTTGCAGGGCGAGCAAAACCGATCGTGAATGCCGGAGTAACAATCTACTGGCATAGCGGATCGGATTGGCAAGCACACCAATCGCCTGATCAAGCCGGAAAGACAGAACTCTCCGAACAACCCGCGTTGGTTCAGTCTGAACTCTCCGCGTTGCCGCCCTATAGATTGGCTGACCGTGCAATGGCTTATGAGCAAGTTTATCGGGATTATTTGCCTGAAAGCGGAGACCGAAGAGTCTGGGTTCTGGAGCAGCTTCAGAGAGCATTGAACCTCGGTTGTGAGAGCGCCTCACTACAAGAGCGTTGGTTGCGACTTTGCATCCGCATTGGCTCTGATCTGGTTGGGACGTCAGATTTTCAGAAAGTTATGAAAGCCCCGGAGATGACGCCGGCGGACCGTATGAACGCGATGGAACGTATATTGGAGGGCACGGATGCCACAGCATAAAGTTCAGTCAGGGGAAACGCTTTCAGCTATTGCTTCGAAGTATCAGGTTTCGTTGAGTGCGATCAAAAATGAGAATCCGATTATCAAGGATGTGAATCACATTGAAGCTGGATGGAATCTCACTGTCCCTGAAAACTCCGTAGACCAAAAGGCTTTTCCGGCAGCGCAATCGGCTAATGATGATACGAAAGATCATCTTGAATGCTCCCAGTGTTCAATTGAGTGCGAAGCGCTTGTCCACGTCACTGGTGAGGAAGACACTGTCTATGCGCTTAGTCGCACTCAGCTGAAGGATCTGATTGGTGAGATTGAGACTCTCAACGAGCCCTTGATTGAGCTAAAGGAAGCGGAAGCGGGGCCCGTAGAGGATATACCTGCTGCGCGCGAAAAGGCGTGGGACAGCCTTCGAGAGTTGGGGGCACTCCCCGAAACTGAGCAAAGTTCGACAGCAAAGGAGCTGCTCAATGACTACGAGGCCCGCTGGAAACGAGAGCGACAACGACTCGAGCATCAGCGTCGTAGAGAAAAGCGGATTGAATATGAGATCAATCAGATCCGAAATCAGATTCTGTTTCCCGCAAGTCAATCCAACCTCACAGACAGGAAAGACCAGCTCTCAGTAAAAGTTTTCACAACGCTTTGTGCTGAACTGGAAGCGACACTGCCCGCTGTAAAGACCAAGGTTGAGACTTACGAGCTCATAACTGAAGCCAGTAAGCAGGACCTGGATGGAATGGATGAAAGGCTCAGGTTTCTTCGGGCGGCGTTGGAGGCTGAGCTGCAGTATCGGATGGCCCAGAGCGATAAGGAGCTGGACAGCCGGCAAATAAGACAATTCAGGCATGAAGCCCAGGAACTTAAGAAATACACCCGTTGGCCGGATTTCATTGCAGAGGCCGATATTCAGTCTTTGGTAGACAAAAAGAAACGACTGAATGAGCTCGATGATGAGCTGATTCCCTACATGGATTACGTCAGCGAATATGCCGCGAAAGTGTCCTGGGTTGTCCGACTTTGGAACGTAATCCACCATGATGAAGTTGAAAAGTACCGTCAGGAGCAGCAGGAGCGACGGGACCTTATCGTGGATATAGAGAAAACCCTGAGGCGTTTGGTGAAAACCAGTCCGCCTTCGGCCCTCGATGTTCTCGCCAAGCCGAATTTCGACTCTATGAGGGCCCGACCTCTGGTCGAACTTAAGCTCACTGGTGGTGCGGGTTTCCGCTACGCCCGCCAGGAGGTTCTGAATCAATTACGCCGTAACTGGAAGCCGCTCAAGGCTTCGGATGTTCGAGCAGTTATGAGTGCTGCCGACTTTGAACGGGCCTGGGACGAGGCGAAAAACGGCCTGAAGAGCGACCGGTCGCTCAAGGTGAAGTTTGCCGAATGGAAGAGCGAAGAGGACAACTTCTTCAACCAGTTGGAAATTGAATTATTCAAAAAAGAAGCTTCAACCGAAGATGGTCGTTTCGCCGCAAGTGCCGAAGCCCAGATGTTCCGGTTTGCCGCGCAGTGCAGCCTGGAAGCCAACTACGAGCCCGAAAAGGGCCAAGCCTATATTGGTACCCAAATGCAAGGAGCGTACAGTCTCCTGCAGGGTGAGGCGACTTTTGCGGCCAGGCTGCCGGATGAGACCGGAGCAAAGGTGCTCCTCGAGTACGAAGATCATCAGGGAAACTCGATAGAGCTCCACTGTGGATACTTCAGGGCCGATGCGGAGTACCGGATTCAGGGTTTTGCGGGTGCCTGTCTTTCTCTCGCTGCAAACGCGAAGTTATCCAGTGAACCCGGGAATGTTGGTATCTCTGGAGAGACCAACGGGCAAGCCTTTGCTGGCGCAACTGTAAGTAATGAAGCCAGATTTGGGGTTAAGTGGAGGGCTGCTTATAAGGAAGTTGATGGAGCGACTGATGACCAAACAGGGGGGGATCCTGAGTTTGAATTGCTGGCTGAGGTAAAGCCAGAAATTGCGGTTTCATCCGGCATTGGTTTTGGTTTTGATTACAAAATTGAACTTCGCGAGAGCAAGCTCGTGGCCTTTTTCAAGGGTACTTTGGTTCTTGGTCCCGGCGGGAGTGGGGGCGTTGCTGCGGAACTGAATGCTGAGCAGATTTGGGAGTTGGTTAAGTTTGTTAGGTGGTCGCTAGAGCAGAGCGATTTTAGATTTTTGGATTGGATTGATGAAGGCGCTTTTAAGCATATTACTTTATTAATTAAAACATTCGCCATAACTAAATCTGACTTTAACCAAATCGTTTCTCAAGGTGTTGAACGAATTGAAATGTTTTGGGCGGATTTGACAAAAGACAATTCACGAATTCGAGATGTCGCTGCGGTAATTATCGAGAACGATAACTTAAATAAGCTAACCCCTCCTTCCAAGGCCGAATTACTAGACGCTCTAACGAAAAACAGTTCAGGCTCTCTTAACTTCAAGGATCCATATAAGGAATTGATCAACGAAGCGAGTATGCAAATTCTTGAGACAATAAGTAGCCACCGTGAATTGGTAGAGGTTTTTAAGAGAATTGGTAATGGGGGGCGTAAAGGTAGTTTCCATGATTTTAAGACCAATTACTCAAAAATCATTGTTCAGAGGTTATTTCGTTCCCCCCAGTCACTAAGAACCGAGCAGTGGTTGTCAGGGGTGCTCGGCTAGCATTTGTTGAAAAGTTAATTTCCTGCCGGATCCCAAGAACATCGGAATCCTCGGCTATTTGCTGCTAGTGTCTCAGATCCCCTACGGCGAGTCACGGTTGTGTTTCCTTCAAACTCTTCGTAGTGGCCTCCTCGAAGGACCCGGTAGGAAAGACCTTCAAAGATGTCTGTTTGTCCCACTGCAGGCCCCTTAGGGTTATCGATTGGAGATCTCTGATAATAATCACTGGAGTATTTATCGCCAACCCATTCGCCAACGTTGCCAGACATGTCATACAAGCCTAGAGCATTCGGTGGAAATGCGCCGGGAGGGTTTGGTAGTGAGGCTTTTGCAGAGGGATCGGAGTAGCGGCTCACTTCAGTCTTGGCCGCCATCGTGACATTTTCAATTGCCTCTCCACTCTCGGTGGCATACGGAAGCATTTGGCCACGGGCGCGTGCCGCATATTCCCACTCAGCCTCCGTGGGCAGTCGGACCTCTTTACCGGTCTGTTTGCCCAACCAAAGGCAAAAAGCATTTGAATCAATCCATGACGTGACCGCTGGTAATGCGTTGTCAAAACGCTCCGGCATTTTGTTCTTCATATCTTTATAGCGGCTGTCTGAGGGTTCATATCCCGTAACCGCCATGAACAGCTCAAAATCCTGCTGTGAAACCTCGTATTTCTGAATATAAAAATCATCAACGATGACACGATGTGCCGGGATAGTATCGCTTCGAACACTCCATCCCCCAGGATTCCCCATCAAAAACTCTCCACCTTCGACAAAAATCATGGTGTCCATCTGGCGTTGGACCAAGTCTTTTGCCTGAGATTCGTAATACAGGCTACAGCCGGAAAGGGCAGAAGTGACAACAAGAGAGGAAATAACGTGGTAACGCATGTTTGCTCCGTGCAATGGGATTAACACTCCATTTGTTTACTCGATTCTATCAACTTACTTGAAGCAACAGAATTACCGAATAGATAGTTTGTGTGTACTGGAAGAACCGAGTCTCATCTTGTGACTTTCGAGGCCAATCAGGGTGACTCGGATGCTATGGATGTAGGCTTTGGTTACTCAAGGCAACACTACAGTCTGAGCTTCCGAATCAGATTGCTAAAAGCGAAAACGACACGGGCATCCGGAAAGTCGATAATTCAAGCATGTTCCGCAGTGAAACTCTTTGAGAATGAACAACGGAAACCCGTCGATTCGTTTGTTACCCGTTCTATGGCTTTGCGCCTAGTGACTGTTGTGTTCCCTGAAAAATCTCTAAAATCGCCGCCCCGGAGAATCCTGTAGGGCTCGTTGCTCCAGCTTTCTATGACTGGGCTCTCGGGTCCCTTTGGGTTATTTACAGGGGAGCGCTCATAATAATCGGCGCGATAATAGTCTCTCACCCATTCCGCAGCATTGCCTGACATGTCGTGCAAGCCAAGCAGGTTTGGAGGGTAGCTCCCTGGCGGCTGCGGAAGTGCTTGTTTTTGCCGTCGGTACTGTGATGGGCGCGCGGCCATTGTTACACCTTCTTCTGCACGTCCATTCTCAGTGGCATAACGCAACGTTTTACCGCCGCTTCGGGCTGCATATTCCCACTGCGCCTCGGTTGGAAGCCGAATATTTTTATCAGTTTGAGAGCCCAGCCACCTGCAAAACTCCGATGCATCGGTCCATGACACTACGGCCGGTAGGTTTGACTGGAAGCGTTCGGGATGTTCCGGGCAATGGGGTTAACACTCCATGTGTTGGGAATATTCTATCAACTTGCTTGGAGCAACAGAATTACCATAGAGATAGTTTGTATGGATTGGAGGAACCGCGTCTCATCTTGTGACTTTCAAGCCTTGTTGAATCGAGTATAATTCCGAGTTCCGAAAACAGGGTGTTTTCGGGCAAGGAAGCAATCTTCAAGGGAACTGATATGAAAACCTTCAATACGCTGCGGGTGATTTTTTCACTCGTGGGTGTCGGCATGCTTGTCGGCGCCTTTTTCTCTTTCCAGAGCACTTCAACCTTTCTTGAAACCGCGACAGCCAAGCCGGGCGTTGTAACCGACCTGATTCGATCACGATCCAGTGATTCCAATGCCTACTATCCTCTCGTCCGTTTTGAAGACGAAAAAGGCAGGCTCACAGAGTTCCTCTCATCCAGCGGCAGCAACCCTCCGAGTTACAGTCGCGGAGAGACGGTTCGTGTGTTGTTCATGCCCGGCAATGCTGAGTCTGCAAGAATCGATGGATTCTTTTCGCTGTGGGGAGTCACCCTGATCGTAGGCGGTTTGGGCGGTGTTTTCTTTATGGTTGGAGCCGGTATGTTTGTTGTGCCCGCTGTCAGGACCAGTGGGGCTGCCAAACTTCGCAAAACCGGGCAACGGGTTCAGGGTATGTTTCAGGGTGTCGAAAAGAACCAGATGATCGTCATGAACGGTAAGAGCCCCTATCAGATCGTTTGCCAGTGGCAGAATCCGGTCACCTCCGATATCCATGTCTTCAGGAGCGGCAACCTCTGGTTTGATCCTTCGGACCATATCCAGAGCGAGTCCATTCCCGTTTACATCAATCCCACAAACCCCAAGCGGTATTGGGTGGACACCTCCTTTTTGCCAAAGATGGCGAGCTGATCGGGCGCTGAATACGACTCAAGTGAACCCCGCGTAACCCTCTCCCGGGTGCGCTCGCGCCATGGTGAAGGTAGACTGACCGTTTTTAACACTGGCCTGGATTTTCCGGGCCAGCTTTTTTTCACGGTATACAGGCTTCATCATGGAAGACCAATCCACAAATAAGGAACCGCCGGGTGAGAACAAGCGCCTGCTGATTTCATCGGATCTTGCCACGCCGATATACGGCTTGTTCGGCTTGGGAATCCTGTACACCCTGTACGTTGCTCATCAGATTGTCCTGCCCATTATTCTTGCGGTGATGACGAGCCTGTTGCTCTCGCCCCTGGTCAAGAAGGCATACGTTAAGTGGCGGGTTCCCCGGATGATCAGCTCCCTGGTGTTTGTGCTCCTGGTGCTCGCCGGCATCGTCGGCATTACACTGGCCGTCGCGACGCCTGCCCTCAAGTGGGTTGAGGAAGTGCCCCAGGGGATATCGAGGCTGCTGGTGGGCGAGAGCGAAATCAGTCGCCAGATCGCCAGAGTCTCCGAGTCTGCGGAACAGGTTGAAAAGTCCGTTGAGGAGCTCTCGGAGTCAGAAAGGCAACAGCCAACGACGGTTGTTCTGCAGACGGATTCCTGGCGCAACCAGTTGATGACCAAAGCCCGGAACGGCATCGCTGGCCTGGCTTTGGCACTGGCATTGACCTATTTCCTGTTGGTGAGCGGTGATCGTCTGATCAAGAACTTTGTTCGTCAGTTGCCTATTGATCAGCGGAAAACCGTGCTTCGGATTACCCACGATTCTCAGCATCAGATTGCCCAGTACCTGGGCGTTCTCGGCCTGAGTAACCTGGCCGTCGGCACCACAACTGGTCTGATCTGCTGGGCCGTCGGGCTGCCGGATCCGGCTGTGTGGGGACTGGTCGCCGGGCTTGCCCGGTTCATTCCCTACCTGGGGGTTATTCTCTCTATCTCCATGCTGACGATTGTCTCTGCCATTAGCCTTGATGAGTTCTGGATGATGGCCATTGCGCCACTTGGCTTCCTGGGTTTGACCACGCTGGTCGGGTTCTTTATCGAACCCTGGATTCACGGCTTTCGGATGGCGATCAATCCGGTGATCATCTTCGTCTCGATCTTCTTCTGGGGCTGGCTCTGGGGGCCGGTAGGCGTGCTCCTGGCGGTGCCTCTGATGACGGTCATCCAGGTGGTACTCAAGCAGATTCCCAAGCTGCGTCCTGTCTATAAAGTGATTGCCCGGTAGTCTGATAATGGATACCCGCAACACGCACTGACACGCCCGCTAAACTCACCTATCCTCTTTGAATACCCGAAATTCAGCAAACAGGGAGGATCGTCAGCCCATGATCCCGAACACCATGAAAGCCATGGTTCTTACCGGTCACGGTGATGTCGATAAACTGGAGTACCAGGACGTGCCTGTTCCTGCGCCCGGAGCCGGCCAGGTGCTTGTTCAGGTTACGGCAACGGCGAAGAACAACACCGACCGCAAGGCACGGGAAGGGCTGTATCCCACCAAAAAAGGCGAAATGACATCCTTCCAGATGGGCGGCAAGCCCACGCTGGTTTTTCCGCGGATTCAGGGGGCCGACATCGCCGGGCGTGTCGTGGCTGTTGGTGACGGTGTGGATGAGTCCCGCATTGGAGAACGGGGCCTTCTGGATTTCAACATCTACGCCAATGACCGCCGAGACATCAATCTCACGCCCGATTACTACGGCCACGGTGCCGACGGCGGTTACGCGGAATACGTAGCGCTGCCGGCTGACCAGTTCCATCACATACCCAATGCCGAACTGGCGGATGCCGAAGTGGCGTCCATGGGCATGTGTTCCTACCAGACCGCCATGCACATGCTTACCTCGGCCAACATCAAGGCCGGAGAGCGGGTCCTGGTGACCGGCGCGAGCGGGGGCGTTGGCACGGCCCTGATCCAGCTTTGCCGAATTATGGGGGCTATTCCCTATGCTCTCAGTAAACAGGACAAAGCGGCAGCGCTGTTGGAACTGGGCGCCGAGGCGGTGCTGGATCGCTCCGATATGGACAGCTTTGTAGATCGGGTGAAAGCGGAAACCGGAGGCAAGCCCATTAATGCGGTGATGGATCTGGTGGGCGGAGAGATGACCGATGTGTTCATCGATACCATGATCTTCGATATGAACGCCCGCAGCACCTACCCGCGCCTGAGTATTGCAGGGGCCAGTGGCGGCAACATCAGCGAAATCCTGTGGACCCGGATCTACCTCTACCAGGTACAGATTTTCGGGGTATCTCATGGCACCCGCGAAGAGGCAGAACAACTGATGGCCTGGATCCGGGGAGGGCAACTGAAACCGGTTCTGCACGGTGCGTTTCGGCTCTCTGACCTGCACCGGGCAGAAGAATATTTTGTGAACCGGGGTAGCAATTATCTCGGCAAGATCGTGATCGTTCCCGACTCACAATGGGAAGAACACGGCCAACCCTGGTCACTGGAGAGCGCTTGATGAAACCGGAACTGACCATTCAGTTGATGGATACCCATGCCGGCGGTGATGTCAGCCGGATCGTGACCGGTGGCATTGATCTGTTGCCCGGCGATACCGTGCGAGCGCAGATGGAGTACCTGCGGGATGACGCCGACGGTCTACGCCGGCTTTTGCTGGAAGAGCCCTACGGGATACCGGAAATGTCTGTGGATCTGTTGGTGCCGCCCACGGATCCGCGAGCTGCCGCCGGTTACATCATCATGGAAGTCATGGGCTACCCTATCTACTCGGGCTCCAACACCATCTGCACGGCTACTGCGGTGCTGGAAGCGGGCATTGTGCCCAAACAGGAAGGCCAGCAGAGTTTTATACTGGAATCGCCCGCCGGACTGGTCCAGATTGAGGCGACGGTGCACGACGGAGTGGTAGAAGCCATCACCTGTGAGGGTCTGCCCAGCTATATCCACACCTACAAGGCCACCATCGACGTGCCTTCGCTGGGCGAGATTACCTACAGTGTTGCATACAGCGGCGGCTTTTATGCGCTGGTGGATGCAGCCAGCATGGGCTTCGATCTGACCCTGGACGAAGAACGCAAACTCGCAGAAACCGCCCACGCCATTGTCGAGGCGATTCAGGCAGAGCGGGGCTTTTCCCATTATACGCTTGGCGACGTAGGGCCACTGCCGTTCCTGCACTTCATGGGCCCTGTGGAACATGTGGCAGAGGGCTATTACCGGTCCCGCTCGGCAACCTATGTGCATCCCGGGGTGATCTGTCGGAGCACAACGGGCACTGGCACGTCCGCCCGTCTGGCGTTGATGAACTACGAAGGCAGTATCAAGCCGGGCGACAAGCTGGAAACCGTTTCCCTCAGAGAGACGGGTTTTATCGGTGAATTCACTTCGGTTGAGGAAGAGGGTGAGTACCAGGTGATCAAAAACAGCATCACCGGCAAGGGTTATGTCATTGCCCGCTCCGACATCGTGGTCAATTGCGATGATCCCATGGTGGAATGCGACTCCCTGCACCACATACTTTCAAGCCGCCATCCCGGGAAGATTACGCCGAAATCCTGATTTTCGTGTTTGATCCCTTCAAGGGTGCGGCAGGCCTGTCGCACCCGCTTTTCCTGCTCATAAAGCCACACAGATTTCTTCCTTTTTGGTCTAAAGTTTACCTTTACGTAAAGTGAAGCCTGTGCTAAACCTTGACCCGTGCTTTCAATGATAAAAACAACAGGAGTTGAGAATGAGCCTTCCGGAATATACCGACGTTTACAACAACTTCGATCCTGCTGCTCTGGAAGCGGACATCCTGGATGGACGTCTGGATAGCGGGCTCAATGTCTGTCACGAAATCTGCGACAAATGGGCAGATGACCCGAGTCGGGTTGCGCTTTACTACGAAACCGAAGATGGCGGTGACGGCACTCTGACTTTCGCCGAGCTGAAAGAGGCCTCTGCGCGTTTTGCCAATTATCTGAAATCCCAGGGCATCGGAAAGGGCGACCGGGTGGCTGCACTCCTGCCGCGCACTCCGGAGCTGCTGATCGTTATCGCCGGAACCCTGCGTGCTGGTGCCGTGTATCAGCCGCTGTTCACGGCCTTTGGTTCCGGGGCCATTGAGTACCGGTTCGAGCGAGCCAGCACCAAGCTGGTGGTGACCAACCCGGAGAACTATCCCAAGCTGAACGACGTCAAGGTCTGCCCGCCGATTGTGGGTGTAAACGCCAGTGAGATTGGCGCGGACATCCCTGACTTCGAAGAGACCCTGGCGGCCCAGTCGAGCGATTTCGAGCCTGTCATGATCAAGGGCGACGATCCATTCCTGCAGATGTTCACTTCTGGCACCGTGGGTAAGTCCAAGGGGGTTGCGGTACCGGCCAAAGCGCTGTTGGCGTTCTACGTTTACATGAAATACGCCATTGATCTGCAGGATGGTGACAGGTTCTGGAACGTGGCCGATCCCGGTTGGGCCTACGGTCTTTACTATGCCGTGGTTGGGCCGCTGCTGATGGGCCACGCCACGCACTTCAACCCGGGTGGTTTTACCCCGGAATCCACCTACGACATGATCCGCAAGTACAAGATCACCAACCTGGCTGCGGCGCCTACGGCTTACCGTTTGCTCAAGGCAAACGATCACGTGCTGCCGGAAGGCGAGAACCTGGGCCTTCGGGTTGCCAGCAGTGCCGGCGAGCCTCTGAACCCGGAAGTGGTGAACTGGATTCGCAACCGTCACTACTGCCCGGTTAAAGATCATTACGGCCAGACCGAGACTGGCATGACCTGCTGCAACTTCCACGGTCTGGCGCATCCGGTCCGTGAAGGCTCCATGGGCTATGCTTCTCCTGGCCACAAGGTGGTCGCGCTGAACGAGAAAAACGAGGTTGTAGGCGAGGGTGAAGTTGGTCAGCTGGCGGTTGACGTAAAAGCGTCCCCGCTTTTTCACTTCGACGGTTACACCTGGGGTGAAAAGGACCCGTTCGTTAACGGCTACTACCTCACCGGTGACATGGTCATCAACCACGGCAATGGCAACTTCTCCTTCAGTGGCAGGGATGATGACATCATCACCACGGCCGGCTACCGGGTGGGACCGGCAGACGTCGAGAGCACGCTGCTTGAGCACGCCGCTGTGGCGGAGTCCGGCGTTGTCGGCAAGCCGGACGAAAAGCGCGGTTCCATCATCAAGGCTTATGTGGTGATCAAGGGCGATTACGCTCTTGGAGACGAACAGGCCCTGAAAGACGAACTGCAGGAGTTGGTTCGTCGCAGGCTCTCGACCCACGCCTTCCCCCGGGAGATTGAGTTTGTCGATGAGCTGCCGAAGACTCCCAGCGGCAAGATCCAGCGGTTTGTCCTGCGTAATCAGGCCAAGGAAGAAATCGGCGCATGATCATTACGTTCGAAGAGCTGCAGGCCTTCCTTGACGAGCAGTTTCCGCAGGGGGAGGCCTACGGCACCCTGCAGAAGCTCGGGGATGGCTGGGCAGAAATGAAACTGGAAGTGGATGAGGCGCATCTCAGGCCCGGGGGCACCGTCTCCGGGCCGGCCATGATGGGGCTGGCGGATGTCACCCTTTATGCGGCGCTGTTGAGCAAGATTGGCCTGGTTCCCCTGGCGGTGACCACCAATCTGAACATTAATTTTCTGCGCAAGCCGGTGGCGCATCAGCCCATCTGGGCCCGTGCCACCATGCTGAAAGTCGGCCGTACCATGGGCGTGGGCGAAGTGTTCGTTTACTCGGAAGGTGCCGAAGAGCCGGTTGCCCACTCCACCATGACCTATTCAATTCCGCCAAACCGGTAATCCCATGCAGATTCGTGACATGATGGTGCCGGTAGGCGACGGTATTGAGCTGGAAGTCAGGCGAATCCAGCACGCGGAACCGAAAGGGCCGGTGCTGGTTTTTCTCCACGAGTCCCTGGGCAGCATCGCCTTGTGGCGTAAGTTTCCGGAGAAGCTCGCGAAAGCAACCGGCTGCGAAGCGCTGATCTACAATCGTCAGGGCTATGGCCATTCTTCCGATGAAGAGCTCCCGCGCCCACACGATTACCTTGAGGCAGCTGGCGAACAGTGGTTGCCCCGTCTCCTGGACAAGCTCGAAATCAGGGATGTGGTGCTGATAGGGCACAGCGACGGTGGTTCCATTGCCCTCGTGACCGCCGGCACCATGGGGGGGCGTGTAAAGGCGCTGGCGACCATGGCGGCGCACATCTATGCCGATCACCTGACCCTCGCTGGTATCGAGGAAATGGCCGTACGTTACAGGGAGACGGATATCCGGGATCGTTTGGCGCGCTATCACGGCAACCGGACTGACGATCTTTTCAACGCCTGGCAGACAGTCTGGCGTGACGAAGGGTTTCAGGCGGCGATGGATTTCAGTCGCTGGCTGGCGGCAATTGAATGTCCGGCTATTATCATTCAGGGAGAAAACGACGAATACGGAGTGCCGGAGCAGGTCACGGATATCGTTGCCGGCATCGGGCCAAAGGCCCGAGGTGTTCTTCTCGAGGATGCGGGGCACTCGCCACACCTGGAAAAGCAGGACCAGGTAGTAGAACTCCTATACGACTTTTTGCGTAGCGAGAGTGTACTTAAAAACTGCAATTAAGTATTGACGTTTACGTATACGTCAATCTAATCTGGTAGTCAGATAAAACGCACAACAATAACAAAGGTAGATTGGCTCATGAGTGAACAGTACGTTCTGGAGACCCGTAACCTTGTCAAAGAATTCAAGGGCTTTGTTGCGGTCGACGACGTGAACCTGAAGGTCCAGAAAGGCCACATTCACGCCCTGATCGGCCCTAACGGTGCCGGCAAGACTACGGTCTTCAATCTGCTCACCAAATTCCTGATCCCGACTCGTGGTCAGATCCTGTTCAAGGATCAGGACATCACCACCATGAAGTCCGCAGCCATCGCCCGCCAGGGCATTGTTCGCTCGTTTCAGATCTCCGCCGTATTCCCGCATATGACCGCGCTGGAGAACATCCGCGTGGCCCTGCAGACTTTCGAAGGCACTTCCTTCAGTTTCTGGAAATCCGGTAATTCCCTGCACAAGCTTAACCAGCGCTGCATGGAGCTTCTGGATGCCGTGGGTCTGGCCGAATTTGCCAACACCACCACCGTCGAGTTGGCCTATGGGCGCAAGCGTGCGCTGGAACTGGCCACGACCCTGGCCATGGAGCCCGAACTGCTTCTGCTGGACGAACCGACCCAGGGCATGGGCTCTGAAGATGTCGATCGCGTTGTGGAACTAGTACGGAAGGCCGCCGAGGGGCGCACTGTGCTGATGGTTGAGCACAACCTCAGCGTGGTCAGCAAATTGTGCGATCGCATTACCGTGCTGGCCCAGGGCGCCGTTCTGACTGAGGGCGATTACGCTGCTGTCTCTGCCGACCCAAGGGTGCGAGAGGTATACATGGGCAGTGATGGCAGTGGAGAGCGGGGTACTACCGCTGACAGCGAACAGTCGGAGGCGGCGCAATGAGCAGTAATTCAGATCGCGAATACGAACAGCTCCGCCTTTCAGGATTGCATGCCTTTTACGGCGAATCCCATATCCTCCATGGCATCGACATGGTGGTTAATCGCGGAGAGCTGGTGACCTTGCTGGGCCGCAACGGCGCAGGCCGGAGCACAACCCTTAAGGCCATTATGAATATGGTTGGCAGGCGCACCGGCTCAATCATGATTAACGGTGAGGAAACCATGTCTTGTGCGCCTCACCACATTGCCAGGTTGGGTGTCGGGTATTGCCCCGAACATCGGGGCATTTTTTCCTCGCTCAGTGTCCAGGAGAACCTGACGCTGCCGCCAGTGGTGCGCAGTGGCGGCATGAGTCTGGAAGAAATCTACAACATGTTCCCCAACCTGTATGAACGACGTTTCAGCCAGGGCACCAAGCTGTCCGGTGGCGAGCAGCAGATGCTGGCTATGGCGCGCATTCTGCGCACCGGCGCCAACATGCTGCTGCTGGACGAAATCACCGAGGGTCTGGCCCCGGTTATTGTAGAAAAGCTGGGTGAGGTCCTGATTGCCCTGAAAAACAAGGGTCTGACCATTGTCCTGGTTGAGCAGAATTTCCACTTCGCAGCACCGTTAGCCGACCGTCATTACGTTGTTGAGCACGGTCAGATTGTGGAAGAAATCAGCGCCAACGAACTGAGTTCCAAGCAGTCGGTGCTGGATCGCTATTTGGGGGTCTGATCCCGGATAGGACGAGAGCAAGAAAAGCAACAACAACCCGAACCAACGCAAGACAGTAGCGGAGATACAACAATGACAATGATGAAAAAGCTTCTGACATCAGCCGTTGCATCAGCCATGATGGTAGGCGGAGCCCAGGCGGCCATTTCCAACGACACGGTCAAGATCGGTTATCTGGCGGACATGTCCGGCACCTACCGTGATCTGGCAGGACCAAACGGTCTGAAAGCTCTGGAAATGGCCATCGCTGATTTTGGTGGTAACGTCAACGGCGCCAAGATCGAAGTGGTCAGCGCCGATGACCGTAACAGCCCGGATACCTCATCCAGCACCGTCCGTCGCTGGGTTGAGAACGAGGATGTAGACCTCGTGGCCGGTATGGTGGCCTCCTCAGTTTCCATTGCCGTGAGCAAAATCCTGGAAGAGAACGATCGCCTGGGTATCATCTCCGGTTCAGCTGCTTCAAGCATTACCAACGAACACTGTACCCCCAACCACATCCACTATGTCTACGACACCTACCCGCTGGCCAACGGTACCGCCAGTGCGGTCGTTAAAGAGGGTGGCAAAACCTGGTACATGCTGACTGCCGATTACGCCTTTGGTCATGCACTGGAAGGCGATGTGACCCGCGTTGTTGAAGCGAACGGTGGTGAAATCGTTGGTACTGTACGTCACCCGTTCCCGACCCAGGACTTCTCATCCTTCATTCTTCAGGCCCAGGCTTCTGGTGCTGATGTCATCGGCCTGGCAAACGCCGGCGCGGATACCACCAACGCCATCACCACCGCCAGTGAGTTCGGTGTAACCCAGTCTGGCCAGACTCTGGCTGCACTCCTGCTGTTCCTGACCGACGTTCACGCGCTCGGTGCGCAGACTGCCCAGGGCATTCAGCTCACCACCGGTTGGTACTGGGACATGAATGATGATACCCGCGAGTGGTCTGATCGCTTCATGGAAGAAACCGGCGTTCGTCCGACCATGGTTCACGCCGGTATCTACTCCAGCACCATGCAGTACCTGAAAGCCGTCGAGGCGACCGGTTCTGACGATGCCCAGACAGTGCGCAAGCAGATGATGGATACCCCCATCAACGACATGTTTGCCAAGAACGGCAAGATCCGTGTTGACGGCCGCATGGTGCACGACATGTACCTGGCGGAAGTGAAAACCCCGGCTGAGTCCAAGAACGAGTGGGATCTTTACAAGATTCTGCGGACCATCCCGGCGGAAGAGTCTTACCGTCCGCTCTCCGAGAGCAAGTGCAAGCTGGTTAATAACTAAAAGCGACCGTTTTGGGTTCGTCCTGCAACAGGGCAGGGCGAACCCATGAAAACGGAAAAGAATAAAGCCAAAAAACAATCCCTGTGCTGCTTCTGGAGTTAGCCCAATGTCCATGATTTTCGGCGTCCCTTTAGCTGTGCTATCCGGCCAGCTCCTGATCGGAATAATCAACGGCGCCTTTTACGCCCTTCTGAGCCTTGGGCTCGCGGTCATCTTCGGTCTGCTGAAGATCATCAATTTTGCCCATGGCGCAATGTATATGCTCGGCGCTTTGACCACCGTCCTGATGTTCGACTATCTGGGCGTGAATTACTGGGTCGCCTTATTGCTGGCGCCACTTCTGGTTGGTGCCTTCGGTGTCGCCATTGAATATTTTCTGCTGCGTCGCATTGCGGGGCAGGATCACATCTACAGTCTGCTGCTGACGTTCGGCGTCGCGCTGATCATCTCGGGTGTACTGGTGAACTGGTTCGGGGTTTCCGGGCTTCGCTACACCATGCCGGACATGTTCAAGGGTGGCGTAAACCTCGGCTTCATGTTCATGCCGTACTACCGGGCCTGGGTCATCGTAGCGGCACTGGTCGTCTGCTTTGCAACCTGGTTCGTGATTGAGAAAACCAAGCTGGGCGCCTACCTGCGGGCCGGCACGGAAGACTCTCAATTGATGCAGGGTTTTGGCATTAACGTGCCGCTTCTGATTAGCCTCACCTACGGGTTTGGTGTTGCGCTGGCAGCCTTTGCAGGTGTTCTGGCCGCGCCCATCTACTCGGTGACACCGGTCATGGGGTCGGCCACACTGATTACGGTCTTCGCCGTGGTGGTTATCGGCGGTATGGGCTCCATCGGCGGCGCCATCATCACCGGTATTCTGATGGGCGTGATTGAAGGGCTCACCAAAACCTTCTACCCGCCGGCATCCTCGGCGATCATCTTCCTGGTCATGGTTCTGGTTCTTATGTTCCGGCCCAGTGGCTTGTTCGGTAAGGAGGCATAACCATGAATCAGCCAGTCAATTCCGCCGACATTCACAAGGCTATCGTTCAGGAACAGGCCGCTCAGGATCGCAAAAAGATGATGCTGAACGGTGTCCTGCTGCTCCTCCTGCTGGCGGCACCGTTCATGATCTATCCGGTCTTCCTCATGAAGATCCTGTGCTTCGCGCTGTTTGCGGTGGCGTTCAACCTTCTGTTCGGCTTCACCGGCCTGTTGTCATTTGGCCACGCAGCCTTCCTGGCCACAGGGGGCTACACCACCGGTTACCTGCTCAGTAATTACAGCGGGCTAAGCACCGAGATGGGCATCATCGCCGGTACGCTGGCGGCCACAGTGCTCGGTACTGGCTTTGCGTTGCTGTCGATTCGTCGCCAGGGTATCTATTTCGCGATGGTAACCCTCGCGCTTGCCCAGCTTGTGTTCTTCTTCTTCGTCCAGTCTGAATTCACGGGTGGTGAGGACGGTATGCACGGCATTCCTCGTGGCGAGTTGTTGGGCTTCATCAATCTTGAAGACAACCTGAACATGTATTACTTCGTCCTGGCGGTGTTCATCGCCTGCTACCTGTTGGTACAGCGTATCGTCGGTAGTCCGTTCGGCCAGGTGCTGAAGGCGATCAAGCAGAACGAACCCCGTGCCGTCTCCCTGGGCTACAACGTCGATCGCTACAAGGTGCTCGCGTTCGTCATCTCGGCGGCCCTGGCCGGTCTGGCCGGTTCCATGAAGTCTGTGGTGTTCCAGCTTGCCTCCCTCAACGATGCCCACTGGCATATGTCGGGCGAGGTCATCCTGATGACTCTGGTTGGTGGTATGGGAACACTGTTGGGCCCGGTGGTTGGTGCCACCTTCGTGGTGAACATCGAGTACCAGTTGTCCCAGGGTGCCCTGCGTGACTGGGTGGACCCAATCCTCGGCGGGATTTTCGTCCTGACGGTACTGGCATTCCGTAGCGGTATCGTGGGAGAGATCCAGAAGTTCGTGAAAAAGAACCTGGGCTGACGCCTGCTTTAGCTCGGAAAACAAAAAGGGCCACCTCTGGGGGTGGCCCTTTTTGTTGTTCAACTGGCAGGGTTTCTCGGGTTAGAACTCCGCCAAACGACTGGGTGTACCCACATACACATAAACCGCTGAATCGCCGCGGAAGGCCACCTTGTGAACCGATACATTCGGTTTCCCAGCCTCAGCCGCGCTGAACCGGGTGACCATTCCTGCATTCATCCCATCCCTCGTTCTTTCCCCTTCAGTGCTTGACCAGCTATCACCCAGGCACTGCCCCATCCAGTTTACAGCCGTGTTGTACCTGGTGGTCGCCACCTCGTCGTTGGGAGTATTGCCGGAGCAGACGTAGGCGCTGTCGTTATTGGCCCAGCTCCAGACTTCGCAGTGTCCGCGGATTATCTGTTCTTTGGCATTGTAGACAGTTACCGAGCTGAAACTATTGGAGCTGCCACGGTAAGCCTCAAAACCAGAGGGGTAATCAGCAACGATGCCTTTCAGTGAGGCGCAGGGATCGTCAACGCCCAGTGACAGCGTGTTCTGAATTGAGCATCCCGCCAGGGAAAGCCCGATGATGACGGAAGTAAATTTTACGGTTTTGGGGATTTTCATTTCATGAATCTCTGAGTCGAACGATTCAGGGAAATATAGCAAAGATTCGACTAATCTTATTTTCGACTTGATTGAACCCCGCCAGCAAACTGCTTTCTTTTCACCGAGGGAGCGAAAGTCAGCCAGGGTGAGCTCCTGATCCGGCTTGAGGACACTCGCGCAAGCGCCGATCTTCAGCAGGCGGATGCTGAACTGGCCGCCGCCCGCGCCGAGTTGGAGTCCGCAACCCGAAACCTCAGGCGCGGAGAGGAAGTGTCAGAAAAAGGGTTCCTCTCCGCCGCGGACCTGGACAAACTCAAAGACCGTTTCAGTGCAGCTGAAAGTCGGTTAAAGGCCGCCCAGGCGGCGGTTCAGAAGGCCGATACCAATCTGGAGTATGCGGAAGTACGAGCCCCTTTTGATGGCTGGATTGGTCGGCTGAACTATGACGTCGGTGCCGTGGTCAGTCCTGCAAGCGGGCCCATGACGTCCGTGCTGGTGACGGACCCTGTGTACGTCGAATTCCAGGTCAACGAAGCTGATTTTGTCAGCTTCCGCCGGAGGGGCGCTGAATCCGCCGAAGCGTTTTCGAAGTCTCTGGGGCTCTCTTTGACTTTGCCGGATGGCGAGCGCTATGAGCAGCCTGGTGTGCTGGATTTCGCCGACGTACAGACCGATGCCAGTACGGGGACCGTCGAGATGCGAGCGGTCTTCCCCAATCCCGATGCGGTCCTCGTGCCAGGCCTGTACGTGACACTCCGGGTTGAGGGGCAGTCGGGTGAGGCCAAGGTGCTTGTCCCTCAGGTAGCGGTTCAGGAGACCATTGAAGGAAAGTTTGTTCTGGTGGTTGATGACCAGAATCAGGTTGCCCAGCACTTCATCCAGACCGGCGCGCGGGAAGGAGCGCTGCTGGTGGTCAACTCAGGGCTCGAAGCCGGTGACCAGGTGATTGTGGAGGGCCTCCAGAAAGTTCGGCCCGGAGTTACCGTCAGTGCTGTTCAGAAACAGATTGACCCGCAAACCGGTGCGCTCATCCAGATGGGTGAGGCGAGCCAATGATCAGCCGGGTTTTTATCCATCGACCGAAGTTTGCGTTTGTTATTTCCATCCTGATCACATTGGCCGGGCTGCTGGCGTTACGCATTCTGCCGGTCAACATGTATCCGGACATGGCACCGCCCCAGATCCAGGTGAACGCCTCGCTTCCCGGGGCCAGCGCCCAGGTAAACGTCCAGAACCGCGTTGCCCTGGCGGAACCGTTTTTGCCCGATGAAGTCCGTCGACAGGGCGTGGTGGTCAGCAAGCAGGCTGGAAACATGCTGATGGGTATCAACCTGACCTCCGAGCGACCGGATCTCGACGGCGTCTTCCTCAGCAACTACGCCTCCAATAACCTTGTCGAAGCCCTTGGTCGGGTGCCAGGGGTAGGGTCGGCGGAAGTGATGGGCGCGAAAGACTACAGCATGCGAGTCTGGCTGGATCCCCGCCGGATGGCTTCGCTGGATGTGACCGTTGCGGAGGTTGCCGCTGCGCTCCGGGAGCAGAATCAGATTGTCGCGGCCGGCAAACTCGGCCAGCCGCCCGTGCCTTCGGGCCAGCAGTTTGTCTACAGTATCCAGACCCGGGAACGCCTGTCAGATCCCGACGAGTTTGCCCAGACCATTCTCCGCTCCAGGCCCGATGGCGGATTTGTGCGCCTGAGGGATGTGGGGCGTATCGAGCTGGGTTCCCGTTCCTATACCTCCACCGCGAAACTGAACAATCAGGACACCGCATTCCTGGTGATATACCAACTGCCCGATGCCAATGCGCTGGAGGTCGCGGAGCGGGTAAAGGCCCTGGTTGAAGATGCCTCAGTCAGTTTTCCGTCGGGCGTGAATTACACTGTTCTGTACGACACCACCGAATTCATCAGCCGCTCCATCAGTGAAGTCATCGTTACTCTGTTCCAGGCCGTCGGCCTGGTGATCCTGGTGGTGTTCCTGTTCCTGCAGAATTGGCGTGCCACGCTGATTCCGAGTATTGCCATCCCGGTTTCCCTGATCGGCACCTTTGCGGTTATGTCAGTGCTTGGCTATTCCATCAACACCATCACGCTGTTCGGGCTGGTGCTGGCGATCGGCATCGTGGTGGATGACGCCATTGTGGTTATCGAGAATGTGGAACGCATCCTTGCGGAAGAAAAGCTGCCCATCCGCGAGGCGGTCACCAAGGCGATGGCGGAAGTCACAGGGCCGGTAATTGCCACCACGCTGGTATTGCTGGCGGTGTTCGTGCCTGTTGCGTTCATGCCCGGAATAACCGGCAAGCTTTACCAGCAGTTTTCGGTCACCATTTCGGTTGCTGTGATCATCTCCTCAATCAATGCGCTCACACTGAGCCCGGCCCTGTGTGTTGCGCTGCTTGGCAGGAGCGGGGAAAAGGCCATTGGCTGGCTCCGGCCGTTCGAGGTGGCGATCATGCGGACTACCAGTGGCTATTCGAAGCTGGTTGTGCAGCTCCTGCGCAAAGGGGCGCTCGTTGGCGTTGCCCTGGTGGTGATTCTGGTTGCCGGTGCCGGCCTGTTCAAATCAGTGCCTTCGGCGTTCGTCCCGCCGGAAGATCAGGGCTTCCTGTTCGTGGATGTGCAGTTGCCCGATGCTGCTTCCCTGGAGCGCACGGAAGCCGTGCTAACCAAAGTAACGGACATGGTTCTGGAAGACCCGGCAGTAACTGACTTCATTACGGTATCCGGCTTCTCGCTGCTGGGTGGCGCATCCTCAAACAATGGCCTTGGCATTCTAATGCTGAAAGACTGGGAAGAACGGGAAGATGCCAGTCTGGGTCTGGGGGCGGTCATTCCCAGACTGTATTCCAGGCTCTGGACAATCCCCGAGGCACAGGTGATGGTCTTCAATCCGCCTCCGATCCCCGGGTTGGGAACCTCATCCGGCTTCGATTTCCGTCTGCAGGACAATCAGGGCAGGGACGTCTCCGAACTGGCGCAGGTTATGAATGGCCTTATCTATGAGGCCAACCAGAGGGAAGAACTATCCCGGGTATACAGCACCTATCGCGCGAACATTCCGCAATATCTGCTGGAGGTTGAGAGGAATAAAGCCAAGGCCCTGGGTATTGAGCTCTCCGATATCTTCTCAACCCTGCAGACCCAGCTCGGCTCGCTCTACGTGAATGACTTCACCCGGTTCGGTAAGAACTACCGCGTACTTCTTCAGGCCGAAGGCGAGTTCCGGCAGCGTCCGGAGGACCTGTCCCATTATTTTGTCCGCAACCGGGATGGCGACATGGTGCCACTGACCACGCGGGCTTCGCTCCAGCCTGTGCTCGGGCCCTCAAGCATCCAGCATTTCAACTTGAAGCGCTCGGTAACCATCTCCGGGGAGGCGGCAGCGGGCTTTGCCAGTGGCGCCGGGGCTGCAAGCCGGGTAAGCCTCGGTATTACGGTTCTCAGTGGCATGGTTGCCGCCACCGTTCTGGGCACATTGCTGGTCCCGGTATTTTACAAATGGATCCAGTCTGTTCGGGACCGCCGCCAACCGGCAGCGTAGTTCGCTGACCGTTCAGGCTGGGTGCTGAAAAACGAAGGCATCCATGGCCAGAACACCGTGTTCGATGCCGCCATCAATCAGCACGCCGGGTTGCTGCTCCCCGGCTGCACCGGCGGCCACCAGCAAAGGTAGAAAATGCTCGGTGGTTGGGTGCGCCCGCTTGGCATGGGGGGCCTCCTCCAACGCTGCTATCAGTTGCTGATGGTCGCCGTCCTGCACTTTGGCACGGACCCAATCCGTGAATTCCCTCGCATACCCGGATGCGTTCGGGTCACCCCAGCGAACCTCGCACAGATTGTGGGTAAGGCTGCCTGATCCGATGATGAGCACACCATCATGCTCGAGCGGCTGCAGGGCCTGGCCCAACCGCCAGGCAGACGCAGGCCCAAGATCCGTTGGCATCGAAACCTGGAATACCGGAACCGAATGATCAGGGAACAGGTGCATCATTGGCACCCAGGCCCCGTGATCCAGCCCCCGGGTCTCGTCAGCACTGGCCTTCCAGCCCCCTGCCTCCAACAACGCCAGAGCAGTTCGCGCAAGTTTCGGATGGCCTGGTGCCGGATAGTCGAGGTTATAGAGTTCGGGTGGAAAACCCCGAAAATCGTGAATCGTCTCGGGTGTTTCCGAGACGCCTACCCGGATTTCTTCCGTCATCCAGTGTGGTGAAACCACCAGCACAGCTGCGGGCCGGGTCAGGCGTTTGCCCAGCTCTGTCAGGGCCGGGCCAGCAAGGCCCGGCTCCAGCGCAAAGGTGGGAGCGCCGTGGGAAACAAACAGACTCATGATTTGCTCCTCCGGGTTGCGGTGGTTATCGGGCTGCAATCGCGCGGTCAATGGACGCGCGGCCTGCGCCGCTGAATACCAGGGATACCGATACGGCCAGCAAGGCCAGGCCAAACTCGTAACCATTGTTACTCATGAACAGGCCGTTGCCGATATGAACGCTGAAAATGGCGATCAGCATGGCGAATGCCAGTACCGCGCTGGCGGGGCGAACCAGCAGGCCGATGATCAGAGCCAGGCCACCAAAGAATTCCGCACCGCCGGCCAACAAGGCCATCAGGTAGCCGGGACTCAGCCCGATGGAATCCATCCATTGTCCTGTGCCTTCCAGGCCATAGCCGCCAAACCAGGCAAACAGTTTCTGGGCGCCATGAGCGGCGAAAATGATACCGACGGGAATTCGAAGGGCCAGAGCGCCCCAGCCTGCGTCAGTGGCGATCAGTTTGTTCAGGAATGCGTTGTTCATGATGAATCTCCTTGGGTGTGTTGTGAGCATGTGGGTACTTTACAAATATCAATAAAAGGGATAAACGTGGCTTTAATGAATTAACTGTTCCGGAAAATGAAACAATGGATCGATTGCTGGAGATGCAGACGTTCTGCACCGTGGTTGAGGCGGGGAGCTTTGTGGCTGCGTCGGAGAATCTGGGGATGTCCAAGGCCGCTGTCTCGCGTTATGTCAGCGAGCTGGAAACCCGTCTAGGGGTTCGGCTGTTGCAGCGGACCACCCGCCGGCTGTCGCTGACGGGAGAAGGGGAGGTGTTCTATGTCCGATGCCGGGAGTTACTGGCTGGCGTTGAGGAGGCCGAAGCGGAAATCACCTCCCGCAATGATGTCGCACGGGGCACGTTACGAGTGAATGCGCCGGTCAGCTTCGGAATCAGCCACCTGGCGCCTTTGTGGGGAGAGTTTCACGCCCGCTACCCGGATGTGGAGCTGTCCATCGACCTTTCAGACCGGCTGGTGGTCATCGTCGAGGAAGGCTTTGATCTGGCCATCCGGATTGCCACACTGCAAAGCTCTACACTGGTCAGCCGACGGATAACCTCCACCCGGCTGATGGCTTGCGCCTCGCCGGATTACATTGCCACTCACGGCTCCCCAGCGAAACCGGCAGACCTGTTCAGCCACAGAGTTATCGGCTACAGCAACTTCACGACCGGCAATGACTGGCCTTTTGAAGGCCCCGATGGCGCAATAAGCGTGCGGGTAAGACCATGGATGTACGCCAATAATGGCGAAACCTGCTGCGGCGCTGCCGTGGCCGGCCAGGGCATCGTGCTGCAGCCCGGCTTTCTGGTTCATAAAGACCTGGAAGCCGGGCGGCTGGTGGAGCTGATGCCAGAGTATCGCTCCACCGAGCTGGGCGTTTACGCCGTCTATCCCACCCGCAAGTTCGTTACGCCCAAAGTCCGTGCGCTGGTTGACTACCTTGTCTCTGCCTTTCCCGATGCCCTGTGAGGGCGCGAGCGGGGCTTCCGGACGCTAGGCGTCCGGTGTCTGCAGCCGTTTGCGTTCCGCCCGGCGCATCAGATACCAGGCGATAAATGCAATCAGCGATACAGCCACGATGATCAGGGTGGCCAGCGCGTTGATCTTCGGCGAAACCCCCATCCGCACGGAGGAAAACACCACCATCGGCAGTGTTGTTGCACCCGGCCCGGAAACGAAGCTGGCAATCACCAGATCATCCAGCGACAGAGTGAACGCCAGCAGCCAGCCAGATACGAGCGCTGGAGCAATCACTGGCAGTGTAATCACGAAGAAGGTCTTCAGTGGCGTACAGCCCAGGTCCATGGCCGCCTCCTCAATGGAGCGGTCCACTTCCTGCAACCGGGCCGATACCACCACCGCCACATAGGCACTGCAGAAGGTGGTGTGGGCGATCCAGATGGTGGCCATGCCACGGTCCACCGGCCAGCCAATGGTCTGGGCCATCTGTACGAACAACAGCAGCAGCGACAGGCCCGTGATCACCTCTGGCATAACCAGTGGCGCGGTAATCATGCTGGACAGTAGCGTGCGCCCGCGCATCTTCTTGAACCGGGTGATCACGAACGCACATAGCGTCCCCAGACACACCGCCATGCTGGCGGAGTAGAAGGCAATCCGCAGGCTCATCCACACCGCCGACAGAATCTGCTCATCCCGGAACAGCTCGCCGTACCACTGGGTTGAGAAACCGGCCCACACCGATACCAGCCGGGACGCATTGAACGAATACACGATCAGCACGAACATCGGCAGATACAGGAACAGCAGACCGAGAACCAGCATCACTTTAGAGAAACTGAAGGAACGGGACTTAACCATGCTTTTCCATCTCCCGGGCCCGGAACCGATGGAACAGTACAATCGGCACCAGCAGTAACAACAGCATCACGATCGCCAGGGCAGACGCCACCGGCCAGTCGCGGTTGTTGAAGAACTCTTCCCACAACACCTTGCCGATCATCAGCGTATCCGGCCCGCCCAGCAGTTCCGGGATAACGAACTCGCCAACCGCGGGAATAAACACCAGCATGGAACCGGCCAGAATGCCGGCCTTCGACAGGGGCAGGGTAATGGCCCAGAAGGTGGTCAGGCTGCGGCAGCCCAGGTCTGATGCCGCCTCCAGCAGCCGCACATCCAACTTCACCAGGTTGGTGTAAATGGGCAGCACCATGAACGGCAGGTAGGCATAGACAATGCCCAGCACCACCGCGAAGTTGGTGTTCAGCATTTTCAGGGGCTGGTCAATCAGACCCAGCCACATCAGAAAACTGTTCAGCAACCCCTGGTTGCCGAGGATACCCATCCACGCATAGACACGGATCAGGAACGAGGTCCAGGACGGCAGCATCACCATCAACAGCAACACCAGTTGCCAGTGCTTCGGCGCCCGCGCCATGGCGTAGGCCATGGGGTAGCCAATGACCAGGCACACCACCGTTGCCAGGAATGCCGTTTTCACCGACCCCCAATAGGCGGCGAAATACAGGCTGTCCGAGAGCAGGAACAGGTAGTTGCCAATGTTCACCACCACCGACAGGGTGTTGTCCACCCACCGGAATACGGGCTCGTAAGGGGGGATGGCCATGACCGCCGAGGTCAGGCTGATCTTCAGCACCAGCGCAAAAGGCAGGAGGAAGAACAGCAGCAGCCACAGGAACGGGATACCGAACACCACCCGGCGATTAAACAGCACTGCACGCACCCGCTCGGTCAGAGGGGTGGGTAAAAGTTTCCGTCTCATTTGCTCAGTTCCAGAGCAGGATGGGGCTGGAGGCTTCCCAGGATACGAATACCCTGTCGCCCCAGGTTGGCCGCTCGCCACGGCGTTCCACGTTCGCCATGGTCGCCTGAACGCGTTTGCCGCTGGCCAGCTTTACGTAGTAGGACGTGATGTCGCCCAGGTAGGCAATATTGTCCACCGTGCCGCAGCTCCAGTTGTGCTCGCCCTCGGGTTTGTCCGCGGTGAGGTAGATTTTTTCCGGGCGCAGGGCAACCAGGGTTTCGGTGGTTTCCGCTGGCGTGGTTACACCACGATCAATGAAAACCGGCGCATCCAGCAGGTTGCTGGTCAGCGTGATGCTGTCGGCCTCGTCTTCCCGGATGTGGGCCTCGAAAATGTTCACCGAGCCAATAAACTCTGCCGTCATGCGGCTGTTCGGGCTCTCATAGATGTCGATGGGCGAGCCGATCTGGGCAATCCGGCCCTGCGCCATGATGGCGATGCGGCTGGCCATGGTCATGGCCTCTTCCTGGTCGTGGGTCACCATCAGGCAGGTGGCACCCACGTTTTCCAGAATTTCCACCAGTTCCAGCTGCATTTCGGTACGCAGCTTTTTGTCCAGGGCGCCCATGGGCTCGTCCAGCAACAGCAGCTTGGGACGTTTGGCCAGTGAGCGGGCCAGGGCAACGCGTTGCTGCTGACCACCGGAAAGCTGCTGGGGTTTGCGCCGGGCATAGGGTTCCATCTTGACCAGCTTCAGCATGGCGGCCACCCGGTCGCGAATTTCGCTTTTCGGCAACTTGTCCTGTTTCAGGCCCATGGCAATGTTCTGCTCCACCGTCATATGGGGGAACAGAGCATAGGACTGGAACATCATGTTGGTCGGGCGCAGGAACGGGGGCAGAGCTGTAACGTCCTGGCCGTCGAGCATGATGGAGCCGGCGTTGGGCGTTTCAAAACCTGCGAGCATGCGTAGCAGGGTGGACTTGCCGGAACCGGAACCACCCAGAAGGGCAAAGATCTCGCCCTTGTGGATGTCCAGGTTCACATTGTCCACGGCCAGCGTGCCATCAAAGCTTTTGGAAATGCTCCGAATGCTGAGTAACACCTCCGCTTGCGCGGAGGTGTTGTTGCCGTTTTCCACCGCTTAACGACCAGACTTCACGTTGGTCCAGGTGCGGGTCATCAGACGCTGGGCGTCCTGAGGCCGGCCTTCCATGATGTACAGCTTCTTCATCACCTCATCGGTCGGGTAGATGCTGATATCGCTCAGAATCTCCGGATCAACGAATTCGTTGGCCGGCTTGTTCGGGTTGGCGTACCACACATAGTTGGTCACGTCCGCGATGATTTCCGGACGCATCAGGAAGTTCATCAACTTGTGGGCGTTCTCAACGTTCGGTGCGCCGGCCGGGATGGTCATCATGTCGAACCACAGGACTGCACCTTCTTTGGGAATGGTGTAGCGGATCACGTTGCCGTTCTCGGCTTCCTCGGCGCGTGCGGCGGCCTGCAGGATGTCGCCGGAGTAACCGGCAGCCACACACAGGTCACCGTTGGCCAGGTCAGCAATGTAACGCGACGAATGGAAGTAGGTGATGTTCGGGCGAATGGCCTTGATCACCTCGCCGCCTTTCCTGATGTCGTCGGCGTTGTTGCTGTTCGGGTCCAGGCCAATGTAGGCCATGGCAGCACGAACCATTTCCTCGCCGGAATCCAGCATGGCAATACCGCAGCCGCCGGCGGCAAGCTTGCCGGTGACTTCAGGATCGAATACCAGGGCCCAGGAATCGGTGGGAGCGCTGTCACCCAGGATTTCCTGGATACGGCCTTCGTTATAGCCATAGCCGTTGGTGCCCCAGAGATAAGGCAGAGCAAACTGGCTACCCGGGTCAACCTTTTCCAGATCGTCCATCAGATCCGGGTTGAGGTTGCTCATGTTCGGCAGCTTGCTGTGGTCCAGCGCTACGAAGGCGTTGGCAGAAATCTGCTTGGCCACATAGTGGTTGGACGGCACAACAAGATCGTAGCCGGAACGACCGGAAAGCAGGGCGGCTTCGAGGATCTCGTTACTGTCGTAAACGTCGTAGATCACCTTGATGCCGGTTTCTTCCGTGAACTTCGCCAGGGTATCCTCGGCGATGTAATCGGACCAGTTGTAGACACGCACTTCCTCGGCGGCAAACGCGGAAGAGGCACACAGAGACAACGCAACAGAGGCGGCCAGCGCCTGTGGCTTACACAACTTCAACATTGGATGATGTCCCTCACTCAAAAGGGATAAATACAAAACGTGCAGGACGCACGCGGTGTTGTGCAGGTCTGCTGAGGGTGGCCGCAGGTGGCTGTTGTCCCGGGAAGAACCGGTCGCCGCCTTTTGACTCCTTTAAGGCTTGTCCTGGAAACGGCGGTGGGGAACCTGCCGAATTCTCGCGATATTTATCATGAGATGCGGGGTTGCGCTATAAAAATTTTACTCCGGGATTTGTGGTATGTCCCTATCTTGCCAAACACCCCGGAAAGCGGGATAAAGGAGTGTTGAAACCCCTGCGCCGGCTCCTCGGCACCAGGCCTGTTTGCGTTGTGGATGGCTTCCCTTATGGCTTCTGGTTCTTCGAGTGCCGACTCGTTCCTTCAGGCACACCCCGAACTGCAGTTTGTTGATCTGCTGATCCCGGATATGAATGGCATTGTTCGCGGCAAGCGGGTAGACCCGTCTGCTTTGGCGAAGGTGTTTGAGCGCGGTGTGGCTATGCCGGCGTCCATCTTTGCCCTGAACATTCAGGGCACTACGGTGGAAGAAACCGGCCTCGGCCTGGATATTGGCGAGGCAGACCGCGTCTGTCTGCCCATTGAAAATACCCTCACTATGGAACCCTGGCAGAAGCGGCCCACTGCGCAACTTCTGTTGACCATGTATGAGCTGGATCGCGAGACACCGTTTTTCGCAGATCCGCGGGTGGTCTTGCAGAACATCATTAAGCGCTTCGAGGAACTGGGTCTGACTCCTGTGGCGGCCTTTGAGCTGGAGTTTTACCTGATTGACCAGGAAAACCTCGCCGGTCGCCCTCAGCCACCCAAATCACCCCTCTCTGGCAAACGCCCGGCGGGCACGCAAGCCTATTCCATTGATGATCTGGACGAATACGCAGAATTCCTGGCGGACGTGCTGGATGCCGCCCATGAGCAGGAATTGCCGGCGGATGCGCTGGTAGCCGAGTCCGCGCCCGGGCAGTTTGAGGTCAACCTGCACTACGTCGATGACGCGGTGCAGGCGTGCGACCACGCCACTCTGCTGAAGCGTCTGATCAAGAACATGGCCTACGACCATGAAATGGACACCACGTTCATGGCCAAGCCTTATCATAACCAGGCCGGCAGTGGCATGCACCTGCACGTGAGCCTGGTGGATGGCGAAGGCCGTAACGTGTTTGCCGGCGACGCCGAGCAGCCAAACGACATGCTGCGCTGGGCCGTGGGTGGATTGGTCGCCACCATGAACGACGCCATGGCCTTGTTCTGCCCCAATATCAATTCCTACCGCCGGTTCAGTCCGGAGTACTACGTGCCCAGCGCCGCCACCTGGGGCGTGGACAACCGCACTGCATCGCTGCGTCTGCCGGGCGGTGATCCGGAGGCCCTGCGGATTGAGCATCGGGTCGCCGGTGCCGATGCCAACCCGTATCTGCTGATGGCTGCGGTGCTGGCGGGTATTCACTACGGCATCTCCAACAGGATAGAGCCACCACCGGTCACCGTGGGTAATGCCCATGAACAGCACGAAGCCTCATTGGTGAATAACCTGCGGGATGCCTTGCGGGAGCTGGGGCAATCGAAAGTGATGGCCGATTATCTCGGCAGCCAGTTTCTGGATGTGTTCGTCGCCTGCAAGGAGCATGAACTGAACGAATTCGAGATGACCATCTCTGATCTCGAATATCTCTGGTACCTGCACACGGTCTGATCAATTCCGGGATAAAAAACGGCGCCTTGAAGGCGCCGTTTTTCGTTTGCCGGACTGCGCCAAACTGTTCCGAACTACTCCAGCACCAGCCAGGTGGCTTTCAGCTCCGTGTACTTGTCAAAGGCGTGCACAGATTTGTCGCGGCCGTTGCCGGACTGCTTGAAGCCACCGAAGGGTGCGGTCATATCGCCGCCGTCATAGTGGTTAATCCACACGCTGCCGGCTCGCAGGGCCTTGGCTACCCTATGTGCGGTATTGATATTGGAGGTCCACACGGCTGCGGCCAGGCCGTAGATGGAATCGTTGGCAATGGCGACGGCTTCGTCTGCGGTATCGAACCCGATGACAGAAAGCACCGGCCCGAAGATTTCCTCCGAGGCAATGCGCATCTGGTTATTCACCCCGTCAAACACCGTGGGCTGAACAAACAGGCCGCCCGTGTTTTCCAGAATCCGCTGCCCACCTTCCACCAGGTGTGCGCCCTCAGACTGCCCGATGCCGATGTAGTCGATGATCCGATCGAGCTGGGCCTGATCCACGATCGCGCCACAGGTAGTCGCCGGGTCCAGCGGATGGCCGGGACGCCAGGTTTTCAGGGCCTCGCATATCAGCCTTACAAACTCGGCACGAATGCTGTTCTCGACCAGCAGGCGACTGCCGGCAGTGCATACCTCGCCCTGGTTGAAGGCGATGGCACTGGCCGCCTCTGAAGCGGCCTTTTTCAGGTCTGGCGCATCGGCGAAGACAATGTTGGGGCTCTTGCCACCGGCCTCCAGCCATACCCGTTTCATGTTGGATTGGCCGGCGTAGATCATCAGTTGCTTGGCCACATTCGTGGACCCGGTAAACACCAGGCAGTCCACGTCCATGTGCAGCGCCAGGGCCTTGCCCACGGTGTGACCATAGCCTGGAAGCACATTGAAAACGCCGGCGGGAACGCCCGCTTCCCCGGCCAGGGCGGCCAGGCGAATGGCGCTCAGGGGCGATTTCTCGGAGGGTTTCAGTATGACGGAATTACCAGTAGCCAGGGCCGGGGCAATTTTCCAGGCCGCCATAATCATCGGAAAGTTCCAGGGCACGATGGCCGCCACCACACCCATCGGCTCACGGGAGATCATGCCGATCTGGTTGTGGGGTGTGGGCGCAAGTTCGCCGTACACCTTGTCGATGGCCTCGGCGGTCCAGCGGATTGCCCGGGCGGTGGCCGGCACATCCACGTTTCTGGCGTGGTTGATGGGTTTACCCATATCCAGTGTTTCCAGCAGGGCAAGCTCGTCGCCGTGGGCTTCGATAAGCTCAGCGAACCGGAGCAGCACCGCCTTGCGTTTTGCCGGTGCCAGCTGGCTCCAGATGCCCGCCTCAAAGGCGGAGCGGGCAGCCATAACGGCCTGGTCGGCATCGCTCTGATCGCAACTGGCAATAGGGGCCAGCTCGCGCCCGTCAATCGGGCTGACCGAGGTAAACGTCTCGCCGTTGGCCGCCCATTGATAGGCGCCGTTCAGATAGGCGCGGCCCTCCAGAGTGAGGTTTGTGGCCAGGGCCTGCCATTCGGCCTGGCTGGTCGGTGTGGAAGAGCTGACGGGTTGATTCATGGACGCCTCGCAGGCTGTAGAGTTGAGCAATCATAGCAGCACTTTTATCCCCAGGCGCCGCCCACGATATAGGTATAAGAACGTGTCTTTCCGAACGCGCGGCGCTGGCATAGACTTCCTGCGGCGCGCATCGTTGCAGCCTGATCCTGAACGTCTCTATCACCTTTTCTGGCGTCACATAATGATCGAGTATCCCCCGGTTCCCTCGTATTACGCAGCTTCCGCCAATTCGGCCCCTGTGCGCCCGGCGCTGCGAGGGTCTTGCGAGGCCGATGTTTGCGTCGTCGGTGCCGGCTACACCGGCCTTTCGACAGCGCTGTTCCTGGCGGAAGCTGGCTTCAGGGTGGTGGTTCTGGAGGCAGCGACGGTCGGCTGGGGTGCTTCGGGGCGCAATGGCGGCCAGATCGTTAACAGCTTCAGCCGGGATCTGGACAGCATCGAAAGACAGACCTCTCAAGACCACCTGAAACTGCTGTCTGAGATGGCCTTTGAGGGCAGCCAGATCATTCGCCAGCGGGTGAAGAGTTACGGCATTCGGTGCGACCTGAAAGAAGGCGGTATTTTCGCAGCGCTCAATCCAAAGCAGCTCAGGCACCTGGAGTCTCAGCAAGCGCTGTGGCGCCGGTTCGGTTACGACCAACTGGAACTGTTGGATAGGAGTGCCATCCGTTCCCGGGTTGGCACGGAACGGTATGTCGGCGGCGCCATTGATCACACCGGCGGCCACATTCATCCGCTCAATCTGGCTCTCGGCGAAGCCGCGGCCCTCGAGTCGCGCGGCGGCGTGATTCACGAGCACTCCACGGTAACGAGCATCGCCCCCGGTAAAACCGTAACCGTTAAAACCGACATGGGCGAGGTGAGGGCGCAAACGGTTGTCCTGGCTGGCAACGCCTATCTTGGCGGCCTGGTGCCGGAGCTTGGGGCCAAATCCATGCCCTGCGGCTCGCAGATTATTGCTACCGAGCCGTTGGAGGAGGCCGTTGCCAGGCAATTGCTGCCGAACGACAACTGCGTCGAAGACTGCAACTACCTCCTGGACTACTTCCGGCTGTCGGGTGACAACCGCCTGATCTACGGCGGTGGCGTGGTCTACGGCGCCCGCGACCCGGCGAACATCGAACGGCTGATTCGCCCGAATATGCTGAAAACCTTCCCGCAACTGGCGAATGTGAAGATCGATTACGCCTGGACCGGCAATTTCCTGCTGACCCTGTCGCGCCTGCCACAGCTCGGGCGCTTGCACGAGAACGTGTTCTACTCCCAGGGTTGCTCCGGCCATGGGGTTACCTTCACACACGTGGCAGGCAAGGCATTGGCACTGGCAATCCAGGATCAGGCGGAACGGTTTGATGCGTTCGCCAGCCTGCCGCATTACCCGTTCCCGGGTGGGCGCGCCTTCCGGGTGCCGTTGACGGCGATTGGAGCCTGGTACTATGCGCTGCGGGACAGGTTGGGCGTTTGAGTCCCCGGAAAACTGTGAAACAGTACCCGTTTCATCAACGTTTAAATTTGTAATCAGTCGGCCCGCTATTCGCTCCCGGCCCGCAGCCGGGATTCAATCAAATTTTGGAAAATCTTTTTAAAACAATGCCCTATATATAGAAGTCCGGGCTCCATGCTGTAACCTTCCATCACAACGTGTATCCCTCCGTAAGCGCCAATTTTCTGACGTAATCCCGCCGAAAAATCCGGAACTGCGCCGCATATAACCGAAAACTGCCGCTGTAAGATTCGGTCAAATTCGTCAAATAAATGGTGTGAATCAATGTCAAATTGCGGCAAAAAATTAACGAAGCAAGGACTGCTGATGTTACCTGCGGTCGTTCTGCTTTCGGGCTGCGGTCTGGACATTTCAGGTGACGAAGACACCGCCACACAGTCCTCGGTCACTGCCGAGCCGACGGTCCAGATTGCCGGCGCAGCGGTCAAGGGCGTCATCCAGCAGGGGCTGGTTGTTGCCAACCGCCTGATTGCGGACAAGGACGGCATTTACGCGCCCCAACGCCAGGCAGCGAAGCCGGTGTTGACGGCAGACGACGGCAGTTACGAGTGGCAGCTCCGCGGCAAGGCCGAGGGCTGGGCGCTGGTTGAGCTCACCGCTGATGGTGGTACCCGCATGATCTGCGACGTTGTTCCCCAGTGCGATCAGGCTGGCGGCGCGGCTGTGGCGTTTGGACAGAGCATGCCCCTTGATAGCAATTTCAGCTTACGTGGTGCTGGCGACCTGCGCATGGAAACCGTAAACCTCACGCCACTGACCCACTTGGCTGTAACTCTGGCGGAGCGCAGTGGTGACGGTCTTTCACCGGTTGCCATTTCCAATGCCTACACCACAGTCGAAACCTGGTTCGGCCTTCCGGCTGGCGCCCTGCGTCTGACACCGCCGGATCTCACCAATCTGGATGAGATGACCGGCGTATCCGCTGACGCCATTCAGGTGGCGATTGCCAACGCGGCGTTCCTGGCACTGGTCAACGATAACGCCCAATGGGATTCGATTTCTGATGTGTTGGCTGATGTCAGCTCGCAGGTGAGTGCCAACGGCCAGATCAGCGTTATGGGCGATGGAACCAACGTGGCACTGGCGGATCTGGTTAGCGCCGCCGCATTGCAATCTTCCGAGCTTCAGAATGCAGTGGATTCAAGCGTCATTAGCCAGAGATTGGCCGTTGTTGAACACCGCAATGTACAGCGCTTCAAAACCATTGCCGATGTTAACGAAGAAAGCAATGCCGACGTCGCCGATTCCGGTGATACCACCGACGGAACCACTGGCGGCGATGAAACCGCTGGAACTGATTCCGGCAGCACCACTGACACCTCAACCGACACCAGCACCGATACCTCGACCGATACCTCAACAGGTTCAACCGACGAGCAGGTTGCCGGTACAACTGAGCCCGATACGTCAGGTGACTCGACGTCAGGCGGTGATACAACCACCGATACAACGACTGATACAACCACCGACGAAACCGTAGCGGACACAGGAACAGACACTGAAATCAGCGAGCCCGTCACCGAGACGACGCCTGAGGAAACCGCTCCTGCAAACACAGCACTGCTGAGCTGGACCGCGCCGCTGACCCGCGAAAATGGCGACAGCCTGGCCATGGGCGAAATCGCAGGCTTCGAGGTGGTCTACGGCACCAGCGCTGAAAACCTCGACCAGAGCCTGGCCATTGGTGACGCCTCTGTCGACGAACTGCTGGTTGATGAGCTGACTGAAGGCACCTGGTACTTCGCTATCCGTACCCTGGACACCGATGGTAATCGCAGCCGGTTGTCTGAAGTGGTCTACAAACAGATCTGATTTGGCGGTAAAAGGCAGCGACCCCCTCTGGGGGCTTCGCTGCCAGCCTGTTACTATGTGCTGGTCCATTGCTCCATACCAGGTACATCATGGCCGGTTCAGACTACTCCCGCACTCTCCTTGAAGTGATCCCTGACGCCAGAGACGGCCTTACCCGCACTGAAAGAATCATTCTTTACGTCCTGCATGAAACTCAGAAAGAGCTGAAGGGCCGCAATGTCCCGACCGCCATGCTGTATGGGCGCGTACTTGAATACGTGGACATTAGCGAGGCGGAACTCCATCTTTACCTCGACAGATTGGGCGTGAAGGGGGACGGCAGATAGGGTTGGCCGTGGGTAATTAATCCGGTTTGATATGCCGGCTGCATTCGCCAGTCAGCGCAGCAGCCGGCACTATCGCCAGCGATTATTTTGCGGTAATAGTCTGCATCACCAGCTTGCCATCTTTCTTGATCGGGCCGTCTTCCTTGGCGCCCAGGGTGTATTCAAAAATACCCGTTTTCATCCCGCCGTCTTCGCTGTGAACCATCAGCATCAGCATGTCACCGGATTGCACTTCCTCGGTCAGGATGGCGGCGACGTCCATGTTCATACCTTTGCGCAACGGCGCGTGGGCGACAACAGGGCCCGGCTTCATGGATTCGTCGGTGCGGTGAACCACCAGCCACCCATTCTGTTCGGCAACCACCTTTCTGGCGGATACAACGCCGTTGGCAACAGACTGATCGTTGGTCCAGACACCGGCCTTGTGTTCAGCGGCCAATGCAGAACCGGTTGCGAAAGCGCCGGAAACCAGGGCGGCGAGAAGTGCGGATGTTCTTGCGTGCTTGTTCATTGCGTTCTCCTGAGTGTCAGTGTTTCCCGCCCGCTGGGTTGTTTTTGGGCGGGTTAACTGCAGCTACGGGAGCCGGTGCGCAAAGTTTCAGGCACGGAAGATTTTTTGCACCTGCCTATTAATTGTTTCCGTCGGTGGGGTAGAGGTAACCGTGAATAGCCGGTCCCGTGGGCTGTCCGGTGGGTGAGCCCCCTTCTGGCTCGACGCTGATGCCGAACGTGGCCTCCTTGAGCAGGGCAGGGTCGTAATTGCGCAATGCCCCCTCATCCAGCGCGAAATCGTTACCCAGAACGCCCACGGAGCGAGGGTTTGGGCCCAGCTCGTCGGCCTTGATCCACAACTGATAGGATTTTCCGGGTCTTGGCTCGGCAGTTACCGGCCTGATATTGAGCCGTTGCTCCTTCAGGTCCACCGTCAGCAGAAAGGCCGGCTGTTCATCGTTGTTCTGGAAAACCGCAACAAACGACTGGGCTTGGGGCTCGGGCTGCGGCTGGAACGCCAGAATGGCCACGAGAACCAGGGCGGCCGCCGAGGCAATCGCCGTGCTCCAGCGCCAGCGGTTCAGCTGGCTGCGCAGAGCAACCACGTTGGACGTTTCGGCAGCCTCTCGAGGCGTCGATTCCACCCGGTCCAGAGCCTTCTCGATTTTTGCGAACAACGCCGGTGAGGGCTGAACGGGCTCGGTTTCCTCGGCCAGCTTACCCAGGCGCTCTTCCCATTGAAGAATCAGCGCATCTACCTCCGGGTCCTCATTGCGCCGGCTTTCAAGATAGGCCCGCTCCGAGGCTGGCAATGTGCCCAGAACGAACTCTGCAACCAGCATGTCCAGGTCGTCGCGTTCAGTCATGATTCGAGGCACCTTTTGAGCTGTTTCAGGGCGCGGTGAAGCCAGGTCTTTACCGTGTTGACCGGCTGTTCAAACTGGCTTGCCAGGTCCTCCCGGGACCATCCGTTAAGGTAGGCCAGGCGCACCATGTCCTGTCGGTCTTTTTCAAGTTGGTCGATGCAGTGATTCAGTTGATTTGCCGCCCGCTGGTCTTCCAGCTGTTTCTGAGCTGACGCCTGCCTACCCGGCATTTCGTCCAGCTCATCGCTGTTCGTAGTGCGTCCGGCGGGGTGTTTGCGCAGCTCATCAATCGCACTGTTACGGGCAATCGACACCAGCCAGGTGATCGGCGAGGATTTGCCGTCCTGAAACTGCTTGGCTTTTTGCCAGATTTTGAGATAACTGTCCTGGATAACATCGTCTGCCCACCCTCTGTCTCTGAGGATACGCAACACGGTGCCCAGAAGTTTCGGGGCAGTTGCCTGGTAGAGGAGGGCGAAAGCCTGGCGGTCTTTCTGAGCCACGCGGTGAATCAGCTCAGCAATACGCTCCGGGGTGTCTGGGGGCGCCTGAAAACTCTGCGCATCATTGGCATTGTCTGGGAGCTGATCGGGGTCAGGCTTCATGGGGCCTCAGGCTCTAATGTCTGATCAGCAGGTTACTGCTTGGACTGCTAATGCTCAACATGAAATTACGCTGGCGGTGTTGCCCTGCATGTCAGTTTGGGCCGCAGTCAGCCCGAATACTGCTGCTTGCGCCACCGCACCGGTGGCATGCCCGTCCAACGCCGGAATGCCCTGTAAAACGTGCTGACCTCGGCAAACCCCAGCGCTTCGGCGATTTCAGGTAGGGAGGCGCTGGAATCGGCGACCGCCTGTAGGGCTTTTTCACGGCGTACGTCGTCAACCAGCCCATCAAAGGTCTGGCCCTGTTCCCGGAGCCGCCGGGCCAGGCTGCGTTCGCTGATGCCCAGGGCTTTGGCTGCATCTGCCCGGCGGGGTAGCACCGGTCCTACTCGGGCGTTTAGCCATCTGCGTATTTCCGGCACTGACGCACTGTTGATGGAGAGGGCGGCAAGGCGGGCATTGGTGTAGCGCTCGTGCACCTGGGCAAGGTGGGGGTCCGCCTGGGGCAAGGGCTGGTCAAGAACGGCGTTGTCGATCTGAACGCCGCTGAACGCCTGCTCGAACTCCATCGGGCAATTGAATACGGTCTGGTAACCGGCCAACGGCCCCAACCGGGGTTGGCTGAACTGCACCCGGGATGGTTGCATCCGTGTGCCGGTAACCCAGCTTCCGAACCCCACCACTGAGGCCAGCACCGCTTCGATCTGGTGCGGGCTGAATGCAAGCCGGCCTTGTCTGGGATGGTAGACCAGCCAGGTGGCTGTGTTGCCGGCAACAATCTGGAAACGCCCGCCATCGGAGATCAGCCGCTGGAAACGCTGCACCATTACGATGGCCTCCCGCAGGGTTGCGGCAGATTGCAGCGCAAACCCCACGCCACTGATGCTCATCGGGGAGAACTCCGCTCCCACCTTCAAACCAAAGCCCGGGTCGCCGGTGCAGCGTTCGGCGGCGTGCCAGAGCCGGGTAATATCGTCGATCGGCCAGCGTTCCAGTTCGCAGGCGGCTTCCGGAATGCCAGCTTCTGCTAGCAGTTGGTCGGCGTTTAAAGACAGCCTCTCGGCAGCACCGATCACGGTGTTAACCCAGCCAATGGAAACTGTGGCCTCTAAAGTCAATTTTGTTGGCCTCTGAAGTCAATTTTAAAGCCATGGTACCGGTATATCTTTAAAGCTGACAACTCATTGCAATCGGGTCGGATGCGATATGGCCAAGGTGATTTCCTCAGACATTCTGGTGGTCGGCGGCGGGCTGGCCGGTATTGTCGCGGCTCTGGAAGGCCTGCGCGCAGGCAAGTCCGTAACCCTGGCAGACCGGGATACCGAAGAGCGCATGGGAGGCCTGGCTCTGTGGGCCTTTGGCGGCATGATGCTGGTGGGCACGCCGTTGCAGAAACGCATGAAGATTGCGGACACACCGGAGATCGCCCTGGAAGACTGGCTCAGCTTTGGCGAACTGGCGGCCGATGATGAATTGCCCCTGCAATGGGCCCGCTACTATGTGGAGCATTCACGCTCAGAGGTCTACGACTGGCTCAGCAACGAAGGCATCAAGTTCCTGCCCGCCGTGAACTGGGTTGAGCGCGGCCGTTTCGGCGATGGGAATCGTTTGCCTAGGTACCATGTGGTGTGGGGCACCGCCCGGGAACTGGTCCGCTGCCTGATGACCGCGCTGCACCGGGAGAACACCAGCGGCAAGCTCACGCTGCTGCACCAGCATCGAATTACCGAACTGGACCACCAGGCGGGAAAAGTCAGCGGCGCCCTGGCCATTAACGAGGCCACGGGTGAGGAAGTCCGCTTCGCCGCTTCGGCCGTGGTGCTGGCCACCGGCGGCATCAACGGCAGCCACAAGGAATGCCGCGCGAACTGGCCGGTCGATCGCCCACAGCCCACCCGCATGCTGAATGGTGCCCACCCTTATGCCGATGGCCGCATGCATCACTGGGTGGCCGACACCCTCGGAGGCCGGATTACCCACGCCGGCGAAATGTGGAACTACGCGGCCGGCTTCCCGCATCCGTACCCCCATTTTCCGGGCCACGGCCTGTCCACCATTCCCTGCAAGTCGGCCCTGTGGCTGAACCACTGTGGCGAGCGGATTGGCCCGGAACCCCTTGTGACCGGCTTCGATACCCACTGGCTGTGCCAGCGCGTGGCCGAACAGGAAAAACCCTGGACCTGGCACCTGCTCAACTGGCGCATCGCTGCCAAGGAATTTGCCATCTCGGGCTCCGAGCATAATGCCCGCATCCGGGATAAACAGTTCCCCCAGTTTGTGAAAGAGCTGTTGCTGGGCAACCACGCCCTGATTCGGCAGATGCAGCATGAAAGCCGGGATTTCCTGGTCGCCGACAGCCTCACGGATCTGGCCGGCAAGATGAACGCGCTGACCTGCTCGAACGACATCAACCCGGCAACGCTCAAGGCTACCGCGGATGCCTTTGATGCCAACTTCGCGGCAGGCACCAGCCTTCACGACGACCCCCAGATCCGGATGATCCAGCATGCCCGGGAATGGAAGCCGGACCGCCTGCGCACCTGCAAGCCGGCCCCGCTGCAGAAATCCGGCGCTGGCCCCTTTATCGCCATCCGCATGCAGCTGATTACCCGCAAGAGCCTGGGTGGTCTGCAAACTGATCTGCAGAGCCGCGTCCTCACCGCCCAGGGCGCACCCGTTGAAGGTCTCTACTGTGTGGGCGAGGCTGCAGGCTTTGGTGGCGGTGGTGCCAACGGCAAGCGCTCCCTGGAAGGTACCTTCCTGCCGGGATGCATCATGACGGCCCGGGCAGCGGTGCGCTCCATTGTGGCGGGGGGCTAACCGCCATGACGCTGAAGCTAAGCTACCCGGCCACCGCTGAAGACTACCGTGCAAGGGCCCGCGCCCGGTTGCCCCGGTTCCTGTTTGATTACCTGGACGGCGGCGCAACAGACGAACAGACCCTCCGGGCCAATGAAACTGAATGGGACGGCATAAAGCTGCGCCAGCGGGTATTGATTGATGTCGATCAGGTGGATACCACAAGCACCCTGGCCGGCGAGACCTGTGACATGCCCGTGGTGCTCGCGCCGCTCGGGCTGGCCGGCATGATGGCCCGGCGTGGTGAAGTGCAGGCGGCCCGCAGCGCAGAAGCAGCCGGCATCCCGTTTACCCTCTCCACCGTGGGCATCTGCCCGGTGGAAGAAGTGCAGACCTCCGTTTCCAGGGCGGCCTGGTTCCAGCTCTACATGATTCGTGACCGGGCCCGCATCGAAGCCCTGCTGGATAAAGCCTGGGCTGCCGGCTGCCGCACACTGGTGTTTACCGTCGACCTGCCGCAACCGGGCATGCGCCATCGCGACTTCCGCAATGGCCTCTCCAGCTCCGGCGCCCGCGCGAAGGCCCTGAAGGCCGTTCAACTGCTATCCCGCCCGGGCTGGCTCTGGGATGTGGCCGTGCGCGGCGGCCCCCTGAACTTTGGCAACCTCAGTGACGTGGTGCCGAATGCCGGGGATCTCGACGCGTTCAAGTCCTGGATTGATGCCCAGTTTGATCCCACTGTGACCTGGGCCGACATTGAATGGCTGCGCCGCCACTGGAAAGGTACCCTGCTGCTGAAAGGCATCCTGGATGGGGAAGACGCTCGCCAGGCTGTGAGCGTGGGGGCAGACGGCATCATTGTCTCCAATCACGGCGGCCGTCAGCTGGACGGCGTCGCCTCCGGCGCAAGCAAACTGCCGGAAATCGTGGCCGCGGTGGGATCAGAAACCGAACTGCTCGTGGATGGCGGTATTCGCAGTGGCGTTGATATTTTCCGGGCCCTGGCTCTCGGCGCCCGGGGCGTGATGATCGGCCGCCCCTGGGCCTGGGCACTGGCCGGCGGCGGTGAGGCCGGGCTGAATAACCTGCTGGCCAGTCTGCAGCAGGAGCTGCGCCTGGCCATGACCCTCACCGGCGTGACCCGAATTGCCGACATCGGCACAGACCAACTGGATAGAAACTCAAACCCTGAACCCGGAAAGCTTGGAGAACAACAATGACAAACGGCGCACAAGCCCTGATGAAAACCCTGGTGGATGCCGGTGTTGAGGTCTGCTTCAGCAACCCCGGTACCAGTGAAATGCACTTTGTGGCCGCCCTGGATGACGAACCCAAAATGCGGGCGGTTCTTGCCCTGTTCGAGGGTGTGGCCACCGGCGCCGCGGATGGCTATGCCCGCATGGCTGACAAACCCGCCGCTACCCTGTTGCACCTGGGCTGCGGGCTGGGCAACGGCCTGGCCAACCTGCACAACGCCCGCAAGGGCAAGGTGCCGGTGCTGAACATTGTGGGCGACCACGCCACCTACCACGTGAAATACGATGCCCAGTTGCAGTCGGATATCGAGACCGTAGCCCGCAACGTATCCCCGGGGTTTGTGCGCACCGCCAAGAGCACGGAAACCCTCTCCCAGGATGCCGCCGAAGCCATTGCCGCTGCCCGTACGGCGCCGGGGCAGGTCGCCACACTGATACTGCCTGCGGATGTGTCCTGGAGCGAGGGCGGTGTGCCCAGCGCGCCCCTGGCGCCGCCGACACCGGAGCCTGCAGACGATGCCACGGTGGAAGCCATTGCCAAGGCCATCCGATCCGGCAAGAAAACCGCCCTGCTGATGGGCGGCCATTCCCTGCGCGAACCGAGCATGCTGGCGGCCGCCAAGCTGGCTGCCCACGGCGGCGTGACCCTGCTGGCGGAAACCTTCCCAACCCGCATTGAGCGGGGTGCCGGCCTGCCTTACATCGAACGCCTGGCCTACCTGGCCGAATTGGCTACGGTACAACTGACGGACGTGGAACAACTGATTCTGGTGGACGCCAAGGCGCCGGTCTCTTTCTTCGCCTATCCCGGCAAGAAGAGCTATCTGGTGCCGGATACCTGCCAGGTACATACCCTGGTGGCGCCCGACCAGGACATCCTGGCCAGCCTGAACAAGCTCAACGACGCCGTTGGCGCCAGCCAGGCCGAACCGAAGCTACAACCAGCGAAACGGCCGGGCCGGCCACGGGGAAAGCTCACCGCCGAGAAAGTCTGCAAAGCGGTGGGTGAACTGATGCCCGAGAACGCCATCATCGTGGATGAAGGCATCACCTCCAGCCTGATGCTCTCGGTAATGACCGCCGGCGCACCTCGCCACGACATGATCACCCTCACCGGCGGCGCCATCGGCCAGGGCCTTCCCAATGCCGTGGGTGCCGCCGTGGCCTGCCCGGACCGGCCGGTCATCGCCCTGATCGGCGATGGCACCGCCATGTACACCATTCAGGCCCTGTGGACCATGGCCCGGGAACAGCTGAATGTAACCTCCATCATCTTCAACAACGCCTCTTACTCCGTGCTCAACATCGAACTGGAGCGGGTAGGTGCGGAAGAAGCCGGGGAGAAAGCTAAATCCCAGCTGGACCTGCGCGGCCCGGTGATCAACTTCGCGGAAATGGCCAACGGCATGGGGGTTCACGCTGTGCGGGTGCACACCGCCGAGGAAATGGCAAAAGCCCTGGAATACGCCCAGAGAATGCCGGGACCACACCTCATTGAAGCCGTGATCCCGGAATCCCTGAGCGGGGTCAAGCGCCGGATACTGCCGTGGATGCTGCGCTCATTGCCGAGCCTGCCGCTGTCGGTTTCCAAGGCGCTGAAGCGCAAGCTGGCGCCCTGAGGCAGATTCAGTCAAACCTGGCCAGGTTCTGGAGCGCAATGGTGTACTCACCCTTACCGGCATCAAACCCAATCCGGTAGGTTGCCGGATACCAGGCCGGGTAGCTGTAACGCTGGGGTTGCTTTACCGGTGAGGTCATTTCCGGAAGCGACTCCAGAAAGGCCAGCGATACCATCGGCTCAACGAACATCAGCTCGCCCTTGTAATAGCCGTAGATGAAGTTGTGGCTGAACGGTTGGCCATGGAATTCATGCCCCGCAGGGTCCAAACCGTGCATTCCCATTCTGTCCACAGCGGTATCCGGGGGGACGACATAGCCAGCCGGAACCAGTTGTGGGTCTGGTGCCGTCATGGCCAGTTCACGGCCCTCGCCATGGAAGGTTATAGCTTCACGCTCACTCCCGCTGATCAGATAGAAATGCACGTCGAAGTGGGGAACCGTGTAAACCCCATCAGGAATATGCCCGGCCGGGTTCCAGTCGAGGAGAACATGATCGTAGCCTGTTTTCGGGCCGGCTTCCGGCATGGGTAACGCAAACTCCCAGACCATCTGGTTGCCCTGAACCTCGGGAAGCCCCTGAAGGGCATCCCTGGTCAGAACCACGGACACCGACTCAGGTTCGTCCATCCCCTTGGTTGTCACCTCCACTCGCGCGGTACCGGTACCCACCGCCACCGGGGTTCCGGTATAGACGACTGGATCGGCAGCGAATGCAACACTGGCAAAACCCAGACACACCGCCGTCAAGACGGAACAGCTGGGCCGGAACAGATAAACAGCAGTTTTCATCTCACCACTCCTCAGTGACACATGCCATTTGGCATTATCGAGCGGCCACCATGGCCAGAAAGCCATTGCCCTTCGGGCTGACTCAGAGGAGATCGGATTTGGCAGGCTGGACTGACAGCAGTAAAACGCGCTTCCTGTCTGCACGCTTCTCCCTACTACCACCAGAACGGGATTTGGCTGGGTTTGTTCAATATACCACCAGATTCACAGCCAAGAACTGATTTTTATGGCCTGCTTGGTGTGTTTGCCGCTTTCGAATTCCAAGACGCTGAGGCGCATCGTGGAATGTTTGGGCCTGGGAGAGATCGGGAGGATCCGGGGAGTTTGAGAGCTCCCCGGATTCAGTGGTTGGGCAGACGTTAGAGCCAGGTCAGGCCAGCGCTGATGACGATGCCGGTGATGATCAGAAGCATCAGGCAGTAACCCATGATGTCCTTTGCTTTCAGCCCGGCAATTGCCAACACCGGCAGGGCCCAGAACGGTTGCAGCAGGTTGGTCCAGGCGTCACCCCAGGCTACAGCCATGGCCACCCTGGGAATATCCGCACCCAGCTCCTGCGCCGCCGGCAGCATGACCGGGGCCTGGACGGCCCATTGGCCACCTCCGGAAGGTACAAAGATGTTCACCAGGCCGGCGCTGATGAAGCTCCAGAATGGCAGGCTCTCGGCGCTGGCCATGGAGACGAAACCGCTGGAAATGCTCGCGGCCAGACCAGAGGCCGTCATCACGCTCATGATGCCCGCGTAGAACGGAAACTGGATTACGATGCCCGCCCCGCCTTTGACTGCCTCGTTCAAGCTGGCCAGCAGGCGCTTGGGGGTCTGGTGCAGGATGATGGCAATGAACAGGAACATGAAGTTCACGATGTTCAGGTTCAGCCCGCCCCCGTCCATGAAGTATTGGAAGATAAATGCAATTCCACTGAAGCCGATCAGCCAGGCCAGAGTGCGGCTGTTCTCCAGATAGTCGGCGGGACGGTTGATCACCACAGAGGTATCCGGCTCGTCGTCCAGGATCTTCGGGTCGGCATAAATACTGTCCCTTTCCTCGGGCAGCATCAGCCGGTTGACCAACGGTACGATGATGAACAGGGCCGCCACGATGGCCAGGTTAAAGAACGCGAAGATGGTTTCCCCGGTACCGATAATGCCGATGGTGTCTTGGGTAAAGTGGCCCTCGGTGGCAACGACAAGGGGAATGGAGCCCGCCAGACCACCGTGCCAGACGATAAAGCCGGAATAGGCACTGGCGATCAGCAACGGATAGTGAACGCGGATCTGTCGGGCGAGAGCTTTAGCGAACAGCGCGCCAACAACAAGGCCAAACCCCCAGTTTATCCAACTGGCGATCAGGGCTATGAAGGTTACCAATATAATCGCCTGGCCCGGCGTTCTGGCGAGTCCGGCAATCCGGTTCAGGATGCCTCGTACCAGCGGCGTGCTGGCCATCATAAACCCGGTCACCAGAACCAGCAGCATCTGCATGGAAAAGGTCAGAAGATTCCAGAATCCATTCCCCCACATTTCCACCACAGCCATCGGGCCGTGACCCTGGAAAACCATTGCAGCGATGAAAGAGATAAGCGTCAGTATTATGACGAACAGGTAGGGGTCCGGCAGGTACTTGTCGACCAGACTGACCATGGGTCTGGATGCTCTGTCTAGCATAATCTACTCCTTTGTTATTTTTGGCTTTGTTTAAGAGTAGCAACCTAAACGGAAAACGCACTGAGGTTCAAATTATTCTTTCGGCGTATTGCAACCTCCTATCATCCGGGAATCCGGGATCTCAGAGCCTAGGCAATGAAAAAGCAGCCTTGCGTGCCCGGCGTGCGCGTGCACACCGCCGAGGAAATGAAAAAAGCTTTGGAATACGCCCAGAGAATGCCGGGACCACACCTCATTGAAGCCGTGATCCCGGAATCCCTGAGCGGGTTCAAGCGCCGGATACTGCCGTGGATGCTGCGCTCATTGCCCAGCCTGCCGCTATCGGTTTCCAAGGCACTGAAGCGCAAGCTGGCTCCGTGAGGTAATCGAGCCGGGCGGCTCATCAGCGGGCGGACGAACTGGATCTCAGCGACTATCCTTTCTCCAGGCATTGTCACTATTGCCAACGGAGCGCTGAGCCCCGTTCGTTCGCAGCCCACCTGCTTTACGAGGTGATCATGACTGATACGGAAAAACGCCCGCTGTATATACCCTACGCCGGCCCCTCGTTGCTGGAGATGCCTTTGCTGAACAAGGGCAGTGCCTTCACCAACCGGGAGCGCATGGATTTCAACCTGGTCGGCCTGCTGCCACAGCATGTGGAAACCATCGAGGAGCAGGCAGAGAGGGCCTACAAACAGTACAAGCTGTGCCAGAACGATCTCGACCGCCACATCACACTGCGGGCGATCCAGGACGACAACGAAACCCTGTTTTACCGACTGCTGGAAGACCATCTGGAGGAAATGCTCCCGATCATCTACACCCCGACCGTGGGGGATGCCTGCCAGGAGTTTTCCAACATTTACCGCAACCATCGCGGCTTGTTTGTCTCCTACCCGGACCGCGAACACCTGGACTACCTGCTGCGCAGCGCCACCAAGGAACGGGTCAAAGTGATTGTGGTGACCGACGGCGAGCGCATTCTCGGGTTGGGAGACCAGGGCATCGGTGGCATGGGCATTCCCATCGGCAAACTGTCCCTGTACACCGCCTGTGGCGGCATCAGCCCGGCCAATACCCTGCCGATCATGCTGGACGTGGGAACCAATAACCAGCAACTGCTGGATGACCCCATGTACATGGGCTGGCGGCACAAGCGTATCGGCCAGAAAGAATACGACGAATTCGTGGCCGACTTCCTCGCGGCAGTGAAGCGCCGCTGGCCCAGCGTGCTGGTGCAGTTTGAGGACTTCGCGCAGAACAACGCCATGCGGTTACTGAACAAGTACCGGGACCAGGCCTGTTGCTTCAACGACGATATTCAGGGCACGGCTTCAGTGTGCCTGGCCACCTTGCTGGCCGCCTGCAAAACGAAGAAAGAAAAGGTCAGTGAACAGACCGTCGCGTTTTTGGGCGCCGGGTCCGCCGGCTGCGGTATTGCCGAGCAGATTATCGTTGCCATGACCAATGAGGGGTTGTCCGAGCATGAGGCGCGCCAACGGGTCTACATGGTCGACCGGGACGGGCTGCTGACCAACGATCAGGACGGCCTGCAGGATTTCCAGAGAACACTGACTCAGGACCCCGGGCGGTTAAAGGGCTGGCCGGGCCGGGAACTAATCGATGTGGTCAAACAGGCCAAGCCATCGGTGCTCATTGGTGTCTCCGGTCAACCCGGCCTGTTTACCGAAGACGTGATCAAAACCATGCACGCGAGCTGTGACCAACCCGTGGTAATGCCCCTGTCCAATCCCACCTCCCGGGTGGAGGCCACACCCGAGGATATCCTGAAGTGGACCGATGGAAAGGCCCTGGTCGCTGCCGGTAGTCCCTTCAAGCCGGTGGAGCTTGATGGCAAAACCTACCCCATCGCCCAGTGCAACAATGCCTACATCTTTCCGGGCGTTGGCCTGGGTGTGGTGGCCGCCGGCGCCTCCCGGGTAACGGACACCATGCTCACAGCCGCCTCCAACGCCCTGGCAACCCAGGCCCCCATTGTGCAGGGCACCGGGGATGGGCTGTTGCCAGACTTGGCCGGTATCCAGGACCTCAGCCGCCGAATTGCCTTCGATGTGGCCAGGCAGGCTCAGGAAGAGGGAGTGGCTCTGAGATCCGATGAAGACACCATCCGCCGATCCATCGAGCGCAATTTCTGGCGACCGCGTTATCGGCGTTACCTGCGGCGCGCCATCTGACAGTTAGACAGCCGTGCGGAGCTAGGGGGAACCGCCGCCCAGTGAATCTTCCGAGGCCAGCGCCTCCGCAATGTATTGATAGCCCCGCTGGCCGGGGTGATAACCGTCACTGGCCAGGAGCTCAGGGTCGGTGACCACGGGGTAGTTCACGTAGCGGAAGTCCTGGGGAAACCGCCTTGCGAGGCGGATATAGAGGTTATCCAGCTGCCGCGCCCGCCAACCCACCACGTACCGAAGCGGCGAGGGCAGCGCCGTGAACAGGTGCATGGGCGGCACGCTGAGAAGCAGAATGGGCCCCGAATACCGAGGTGCGAGCAATTGGCGCAATTCCCGCAACTGCCGGCGGAAACGAAAACGGGGAGTGAACCCCGTGGTGTCGTTCACCCCCATGCTCAACAGCACCACATCCGCCTCTGGCAGTTCAGTGGTTTCCAGCTTGCGAATCAAAGCCCCGAGCCGAATACCGTTGATCCCGAAGGTGTGCCAGGCAATGGTCTGGCCCGTGCGCTCATGAATCTGCTTCGCCAACTGGCTGGCCAGTCCCTGATCGTGGGTTTCAACACCGACACCGGCCGCCGTGGATTCGCCAATCACCAGGACCCGCCTGGCGGGGGTGCCTTCACCGTATTGACCGCACGGTGAACCGCCGGCTTCCGGCAGCCTGGGCGTGGTGCGGCGGGCCTGCTTGCCCTGGTAGAGCAGTACCGGGAAGAGCAGGGCGGTGGTCAGCCAGAAAGGGAGGTGCATCTGAAGGGTCTCCGGTTATGCCGACAGACTAGTGAGCGACTGACTTGGAGAATACATTGATCACCACAACACCGGAAATAATCAGCGCCATCCCGATCACACTGGCGGCATCCAGAGTTTGCCCGTAAATCAGCCAGCCGATAAGTGCAACCAATACAAGGCCCATCCCCGCCCAGATGGCATAGGCCACGCCCACCGGAATTTCCTTCAGCGTGATCGAGAGGAAGTAAAAGGCCACGGCATAGCCCGCAATCACCAGCAGGGAGGGCCAGAGTTTGGTGAACCCTTCACTGGCTTTCAGCCCGCTGGTTGCTACCACTTCCGCAACAATGGCAACGCCCAGGAATAACCAACTTTTCACAGTGAATCTCCAGTACCGCACGAAATTGGGAAGCAGACGATACCAGCCGGCAGTGCCTTCTTACAGGGTGACTGCAGAAAAGGGAAACTGCACTAAGCTGGGAGTGCATGCCGGAGTTATACGAACGCGTTCGCAAAACTCCGGCATGCAGGATGAGATATGAAGGTAACTATCTGATAGTGTTGAAAGGGTAACGATGGCTAGGAGGAGTTATCCGCCCCTGGTTGAAAGTGGAGTGGCTCGTGAGTGGGCTTATAACTCTGGCGGTAGCTGTGGTAACTGGTTTCTAAGATGCTATTTTTACTGAATAATTCGGCTTCGCCACTGCTGCAGGGAACTGGAGTTTTGCGAACGGGGGATATACGAACGTGTTCGTATAATTAGCTGTTAGCTGTAAAGGAGACTACGTGCAAACACAGTATTGGGTAGTAGGTGCCACCTGGGGTGGGAGTGAGGATGTATTACCGCAATTCCTTAAACGGGGCTATTGGTACTGCTGGGATATCAATAAATTTGCTAATGAACAATCTGGTGTAGGCAATACCATTAAAAATCAGCAGCAAAGATTCGATAAGGTTCGAGTTGGTGATCGTATCGCGGTAAAGCGCCTACGAGGCCAAGGGGCAACAGATATGTCCGTTCTCGCTATCGGTATCGTCAAAGATGTCGACGTGGAAGAGTGGCGAATTTATGTGGACTGGGTTGCCGACGAGCTTGGCGACCGTAGGGTACCGCTGAAGGGGTGTACCGCTTCCATACATGGTCCTTTCCTCAATGAGGGAGAAGATAGTGTCTGGGTTAACCAAGTCTTTTGCCTATGACCTCAGCTAACCAGTGGGTGAAGCTGACCGCTACTAAGCTGCGCTCCGTATCGGCAGCTTACCCAGGGCGTTAGACATCTATGGTCTGTTTTATGGAAGTGTGGGTCTCTCCAATTAAGGACGTTATTGTTGCATTGGCCGCGATCATTGGGGCGGGTGTTGCTGTTATTGGTTTATCCACATGGAGGCGCCAGCTTCAAGGAACTGCACAATATGAGCTCGCCCGACGCTTGCTAAAAGAGGTTTACCAGTTTCGTGAGGCGCTTCAATCCGTTCGGTTTCCGTTCATCGCGTTGAAAGAGATGGAGTTGTCAGACGATGAAGGGCCTCCACCAGCAAATGACAAAGACAGGCGCCATAGAGAATTAGCAAAGGCATATCAGAACAGATATGACCGGGTGTACGATGCCAGGAACGCTCTTGAGGCGACCTTACTTGAAGTTGAGGTACTTTGGGGTGCTGAGCTAGTCGAGAAGGTTCGAAAACTATATAGCTGGGACGGGGAGCTTTACGCCGCAATCATGGATCATTTAGATACAATTATGTCGGACGCTCCTCGCGGAGGTAGAAGTTTAGAAGACATACGGCGGACAAGAGAAACCATAAATTCCCGCGGCAACAGGAAAGAAGATAAATTTTTGAGTGGCCTGCAAAGTGATATTCAACAGATAGAAATGGAACTAAAACCGCATCTTAAGCGAGCTGTCTAACCAGTCGTTCCAGTTCGTTTTGGGCCTGGCGGCCCTCCACCGGACGCCCTTATCAGGGCGCCGCTGAACCAAAGCGTTACAAGGCCAACTGAAAGGGAGTTCAAGTGGTTACCTGCTATCTGAAGTACGTTATAGATCCCTACAAAACCGCCGAGTTCGAGCGCTACTCGAAAATGTGGATACCTTTGGTCCAGAAATTCGGCGGTCAGCATCATGGGTATTTCTTGCCCTCCGAGGGCGCAAACAATATAGCTATCGCGTTATTCACGTTCGAGTCGCTGGCAGCCTATGAAAAGTATCGTGAGGCCTCGTTCAAAGACTCGGATTGCCAAGCCGCCTTCCGATATGCCGAAGAAACTCGTTGTGTACTAAGCTGTGAGCGCAGTTTTATGAGGCCGGTTTTCGAGTGAGCTTGTAACAAGTGCATTAAGTCTGCTCCGGCCCGACTAGGGCCTCCACCGGACGCCCTAGTCGGGCGCCGCTTATGCAAGCGTTTTGCGCAAAAGGAGGGGGCGTGCATCATTTGGCAGCCCAATGGATTGTGAGGTTACTGAGGGATAGGAATATTCCCTTTCTGATCTGTGGCGGACTCGCAGCAAAGGGATATGGCTCTGAGCGCGATCTAAATGACATCGACCTTTTCGTTCCTGGTGAATACTTTTCGTCGGTGGTTCAGGCTGGCCAGGAGTTTGTCTCTAAAGCTGCCGCTCACCGACAAGAGGAAGGCTGGGATCTAACCTACGTCCAGTTCAAGTATGAAGGTATCAAAGTGGAGGTAGGTAGCGCTGACGGTCCAAAAATCTACGATGCAGTAAACGAAACCTGGGTTCCGCTTAGCATAGATTTTTCTCGATATGCGACCGTGCATTTGCTGGGCCTTGAGCTTCCCCTTATGTTGAAGGACGACTTGGTCCAGTATAAATCCGCGCTTTCACGTCCGGTGGATATCGAGGATATCCGTGCTATCCGTGCTATCCGTGAGAGCGCATAACCAGACCGTGCACTGAATGCAGAAACCTCCGGTGCCGTTATGTCACCGTTGATGGCAAGCGTTATAGGCCTGGTCGATTTCTGTGCACAGCCTGATCCAATGTAGGTTAGGCTAATCCATACCTTTCGGGAGGGCATGGCTATGGTAGATATGATTTTGGAATCAACGATCAAATGTCCAAACTGTGGCCATCAGAAAACGGAAACCATGCCTACCGACTCATGCCAGTATTTTTACGAGTGTGAGTCGTGCCATGTTTTACTGAAGCCCAAGCATGGCGACTGCTGTGTCTTTTGTTCATACGCCACAGTACCGTGCCCGCCAATTCAGCAAGGGGCAGGGTGTTGTGCTCCTGGCCCATAGCAAGTCACGTAAGGCGGACGCGTGAGACGCGCCGCTTCGTTTTCGCGTTAGCTGTGATTGCCTCACCCGAAAAGTGATACTATAGTATCACTATAAATTTGGATCAGGGTTAGCCCATGAAAGTTGAGCTTGTTACGAACCTTAAGCGCCAAGCCACAAAGATTCTTGCAGATTTGCACTCGTCTAAGGAGCCGATACTGATCACGGAGCATGGTCAGCCATCCGCATACCTTGTTGATGTGCAGGATTATGAGTTTATGCAGCGTCGACTTGAGCTGCTTGAGGGGCTCTCACGGGGAGAGCGTGCTGTACTTGAGGGAAGAACGTACAGCCAGAGTGAGGCCAGGGAGAAAATGAGTAAATGGCTGAAGTAATCTGGACGGAGCCCGCCCTTCAAGAACTGGATGCCATCGCCGAGTACATTGTTCTTGATAATCCTGCAGCCGCAAGTCACCTGGTCCAGGATGTTTTCGATAAGACCGAGCGTTTGGAAGATTTTCCCCAATCCGGACGGATTCCTCCAGAACTCCCTAATTCAGTATACAGGGAGGTAGTGGTTCCGCCGTGTCGCATTTTTTATCGTGAGGATGATAAGCGAGTTCTCATTCTCTATGTCATGCGAGAGGAGCGACAGCTTCGGGCGTACATGCTTGGGAACAGCTAACCAGGCGCGGCACTCGGATGCCTATGTCTCCGCTTCGCTTCATAGCAAAGCCAAGCGTTAAATCAAGGAGACTTCCCGTAGCAGAAAGCCCCCTGAAACTGTCTTGGCGCTTATTGGTAGGCGCCCGCACTGTAGATCAATTCATAGCTGTGGCTATAGATTTCCAGGATGTTTCCGAACGGGTCTTCCATATAAATCATGCGGTAGGGCTTCTCGCCGGGGTAATAGTAGCGCGGTTTCTCCATGCGCTTTTTGCCACCTGCGGCCACAATCCGCTCTGCCAGTTCCTCTACGTTCGGGTCTTGAACGCAGAAATGAAAAACCCCTGTTTTCCAATACTCGAAATTGTCTTCCGGGTTGGTCTGGTTCTTAAACTGGAAAAGCTCCACACCAATCCGATCGCCTGTCGATAAGTGAGCGATACGGAACTTGCCCCAGCCCGCGCCAAATACGTCTGTGCACATTTCTCCAATGGCGCTGTCGTCTTCCTCGATCTCGGTTGGTTCCATAATCAAATACCAACCCATAACCTCCGTGTAGAACTTTACGGCTTGTTCAAGATCCGGCACGGATATGCCGATGTGTGAAAAGTTTCTTGGGTACACGTTGCTCATTGGCTGTCCTCCTTTGTTAAGACTGAGAGCAGGTTACATGGGGCTGATAATTAGTTAAAATTATCATTTATTCTCTAAAAGATTACGTAATGTAATGATAAATACGGCCTGGTTACGCACCTTTTGCACACTGGTGGAAGTCGGTCATTTCACCCGAACCGGCGAGCGCCTTCACATGACACAGTCGGGGGGCAGTCAGCATGTGCGTAAGCTTGAAGAGCAGCTCGGTACCGAATTGCTTGTGAGGCAGGGTAAGCAGTTTTCTCTATCGGGTGCAGGCGAAAGGCTTTATACCGAGGCGCAGGGCATCCTCTTTGCGTTGTCGAATCTGGAACAGACAGTCGGAGAGGATCCGCCCTTTGCAGGCAGTGTGCGGATCATGTCTCCGGGTAGTGTCGGGCTGAAGCTTTATCCACATCTCTTGGCGCTACAGAGCAAGCACCCGAAGCTTGTTATCGATTACCGGTTTGCGCCAAATCCGGATGTGGAGAACGCGATCGCGAAGTCGATTGTTGATCTCGGATTCATGACTTCGAAATCTACCCTGTCCGAGGTAAGTTGCACGCCTGTCGCGCAGGAATCGCTGCTGTTGGTAACACCTGCTACTGTCGAGGAACCGGACTGGGACACTCTGATGGCTCTAGGGTTTATCGATCACCCGGATGGGAGTCATCACGCCAGCTTGCTTCTTGGTGCCAATTACCCTGAGTTTCAGCACAGTAACCTGTTTCCCAGAAAGGGGTTCTCGAACCAGATCGGTTTGATTCTGGAGCCGGTTAGTATGGGTTTGGGTTTTACCGTCTTACCTGCACATGCCGTTGAGGCCTTTGAGAAGTCTGAGCACATCAAAGCTCATCCTCTCGCTAACCCGGTCAGCGAAACGTTATATCTGTGCGTTCCCCGGCATCGGGCACTTCAGGCGAGGATGAAGACTGTAATAGCTGAAGCCAAGAGGGGGCTTTAAAACCGGCTGTTGCCTTCGTCTTTTACTTGGCCTTTTCTGGCAAGACGCAGAAGGCATTTGTTCGCCAGCAAGCATTACTCGAAACCCGCCAACCTCAACGTCATTTCCCCGGCTGAGATCTCTTCGCACCCCATGGTGTTCTGCCCCGCCCAAAGGGGCGAAAAGTCTCCCTTGCCAAGCTTTTCTGCCTCCGATCTGAGGGGTGCCAGTGCAGCCGCCGCATTGGGAAAATCAGGCACGCGCAAACTGATAGGGCCTTGCTCGCGAATGAGCCGGTTGACGATGCCGCGCGCTGGCCGGCCGGAAAACACGTTGGTGATTTCGGTGTGGGAAGCTTGCTGGGACTGAAGGGCGGCCCGGTGGATGGCACTGGTTTTTGCTTCGGTACACAGCAGGTAACCTGTGCCGACCTGGGCCGCGGTGGCGCCCAGTTGTATGGCTGCTTTGACACCTTCGGAAGAGGCAATGCCGCCTGCCGCAATTACAGGGAGCTTCACTCTGGATGTGATTCGGGGGAGTAACGCAAATATACCCATGTGCAGACCAAGGTCGTCAGACAGAAAGTGGCCGCGGTGACCACCGGCTTCGAGCCCTTGCGCAATGATGGCGTCTGCGCCTCTCTCCTCCAGCCACAAGGCTTCGGCCACCGTAGTGGCACTGGCCAGTACTTTAACACCGTTGGATTTGATGTGGGCCAGCAAATCGGGGGCCGGTAAGCCGAAGTGAAAGCTCACTACCGCAGGCTTCAATTCAGCCACCAGGTCGGCCGTTTGTTCATCGAAAGGGCGGCGGCCTGGGCCGCCGGCGTCTTCGTTCATCTCCAGCCTCAGTTCCTCGTAGTAGGGTTGCAGGCTTTGCCGCCAGGCGGCTTCTTTCTCCGGGTCTTCCGGTGGCTGGGTGTGGCAGAAGAAATTCAGGTTGAAGGGCCGGTCTGTTGCGGCCCGGATATTGGCGATTTCTTCGCGGATTTTTTCGCCTGTGAGCATGGCGCAGGGGAGCGAACCCAGCCCGCCCGCTTTGGAAACTGCGATGGTCAACGCGCTGTCCTGCACGCCGGCCATCGGTGCCTGAATCACTGGGTAGTCAACGTTCAGAAGTTCCCGGAGGGTGGTCATGGTGAGTTCTGCTCCCCTGTTAGTTGGTTATCGCTTTCGCAGTTCGGTGACAGTTTCCCCTTTGACGCCCCAGTTGTCGGTCGACACTTCGTCGATGACCACGTGGGTGGCGTCAGGGTTCTTGTTCAGAATGTCCACCAGTAGCTGCGTCGTTCCCTGAATCAGTTGGCGCTTCTGTTCAACGGTCACGTTGTCGTCGGTGACCTTGATGTTGACATAAGGCATTCGAAATTCCTATTGTTCAATGGTTGGATGGCCTGCCGGGTGGCAGGCTTTTCATGGTTTTTCCGTTCATTCAGGCGATGGCTGGCGCGTACATCTTGTTGACGATCCTCCAGACACCGTCCTCCTTCAGCAAACCCAGGTAGTCGGTAAAGTTGCCGTGGGGAAGCGGGCACGCCACTTTCACCATGGCCTGGCTGTCTGCCAGTTCCACCCGGAGAATGCGGTAGTTCTCCGGGTGACCGATGTGCGCGGGTATTGGTCGCCTTGCGACATCGGTTAGCCATTCATTCAGTGTGCGCCGCAGGCCAGGTGATTTGAGTACACAGTCCTGGTGAAACAGCGGCGACAGTCGGTCGGTGTCCCCCGTGTGCAGGCCCTGAAAATACTCGTTCACCATGGCTTCCAGTTGGGGTTGTTCGGTATCCATTTATGCCGCCGCCCCCGTGCTGTAATCCTGTTCCCGCTGAATAGCCCACTGCATACTGTCGCGCTTCAATACAGCATCCACCATCAGTCGGCTGTTTGGGCCGAGCACGATATCTACGGGGAAGAACTCGCCCCAACGAGAGTACACAGCCAGCAGAATGTCGGCGGGTGAGATGTCGTGCCCCCCGAGGTAAGGCGTGTGCTCCAGCCTCGCTTCCACCACCTGCCACAGTTTATTGATGGCCACCGCCGCAGAATCGAAAACTTGTTGCCTGGCCGCTGCATCCGACACGTTGGCTTGGGCAAAGAACAGTCGTCCATAGGCGGGGTGCATGGTGGCGTTTGCAAACATCATGTTTTCGATGGCCCGGTGCCGTGCGTCGCCGCTTTCAGGGATCAAGTTGTTCTTATGCTTATTGAGCAGGTAAAGGATGACCGCAACGCCTTCGTTTATCACCTTGTCACCGTCCACGAGCACGGGGACGGTACCGACGGGATTAAGGGCTTCAAAGTGGTTGGCGTCCAGCTTGTGAACCAGTGTGCTTTCCTGGTCGAGCTCGTTAAGAACCGCCTGCGTGGCCAGTGAACAGGCGTTGGGAATGAAGTAAAGGGTGTACATAATAAAACCTCGTGTATTGGGTAATTGCGTGATCGCCGGTAAAGTTTGGTGCTTCCCATCATGTTCTTAAATGGCAATAATGTTTTTACAGTATCAACATTTTGGAAACATTTAGGCCGAGCGGTATGGATAAATTGCGAGCAATGCGAATGTTCGTTCGGGTAGTGGATGCCGGTAGCTTCACCAGCGTGGCTAACGAGCTGAACGTAACCACGTCGATGATCAGCAAGGAGATAGGGCGACTGGAGGAGGACCTGGGGGTAAGGCTGCTGCACCGCTCGACCCGGGGCCAGCAGTTGACGTCCATCGGCGAGGGCTACCTGAAACGGTGCCGGGAATTGCAGGTTCAGGTAGACGACGCAGACGCCTACGTGCAGCACATGCAGGAAAACCCGCGCGGTAAATTGCGCATCAACGCGCCCATGGCGTTGGGCATTACCGACCTGTCCCAGCTGTTCTCCGCCTATATGAAACAATACCCGGATGTGGAGCTGGACATACAGCTTGGAGACGAAAGCCTGGATCTGATCGAGCATGGTTTTGATCTGGGGTTCCGGGCGTCCAGCCAGATGCTAGATTCCAATTATGTGGGCAAACCGCTGGTCCGTTTTACCTACAAGGTGTGCGTGTCACCCAGCTACCTGGAGAGCCATCCTCCGATTCGGGACGTGGAGGATCTGGCCGCGCATAATTGCTTCGTCTACAGCTACTTCAAGTCGGGAAATTTTTGGCCGCTGGCGCAGGGGATCACCGTTGGTGGTTCCCTTAAGGTGAACAGTACGTTGTTCATGAAACAGGTGATTGAGGACGGGCTGGGCATAGGTTTTCTCCCCAGCTTTGTGGCCAGGGAGGGCATCGAGCAGGGCAAGCTGTTGGAAGTGCTGCCGGAGGTGAGCCGCCCGGACCTTACACTGTATGCGCTCTATCCGAACCGGCAGTTTACGCAGCCAAAATTACTCAGCTGCATTGAGTTTCTGCAATCCTGGTTTCTGTCCAGGAACCTGGACTAGCCGTGCTCGGGTCAGACTACTTGCCATTACCTCTGAGCGGCGCAGCCTCGCTTTGTCAGGCCTGCCGCTGAGTGTGTTGGTGGGGCTGAGTTATGCGCCGTGGCTTCATGAATGACGCCTGACTATCTCGCAGAATTGTTTTATGGTGCAGCACTGCGATCACGTAAATAATAGTCGCTGCCGGACTGCCTGTTCTCGATGTTTCAGGTGTCTCAGTAAGAGGCGATAGAGAAAAACCGATGACTGTTCATTCTGGCTCTTGCCTGTGTGGCACTGTGAAGTTTGAGTTAGAAGGCGACTTTGGCGACGTGCCAGAGTTCGAGGGCCTGCCAGAGTAAGCTGGTCGCATAAATCCGAAAACCCGCAAGTAGGTGCCCCCTCTATGACGGAACACACACAGGTTGCTGGCCTGTCTACGGATCATCTTTCAAACATTGAAAGCCACCTTGACCGTTGCTACATCCAGCCCGGGAAGTTACCCGGCGCGCTGACACTGGTCGCCCGGCAAGGGGAAATTGCCTATGTGAAAGCCCAGGGACTGATGGACGTGGAACGCAACAAGCCGGTCCGCCGGGATACGGTGTTCCGCATCTATTCCATGACCAAGCCGATCACATCTATCGCCATGATGCAGCTTTATGAACAGGGGCGGTTTTTACTGGATGATCCCGTACACAAGTATATTCCTGCCTGGAAAACCCGGCGAATTTATAAAAGCGGGGTTTACCCAAACTTCCTGACCACGCCTGCATCCAGCACCATGACAATTCGCGACCTGTTCACACATATGTCAGGTCTGACTTACGGATTTATGCAACGCACCAACGTTGACGCTGCCTACCGCGAGCTTAAGCTGGATGGCAGCCGGAGTATGACGCTGGAAGCCCTGGTCGATCGCCTCGCAGAGCTGCCACTGGAATTTTCCCCGGGCACAGCCTGGAACTATTCGGTCAGCACGGATGTGCTGGGGTATCTGGTGCAGTTGTTGGCTGATAAGCCGTTTGATGAGTATCTGCGAGAGCAAATCTTTGAGCCTCTGGATATGCCCGATACCGGCTTCCACGTTCGCGACGATCAGCTTGACCGCTTTGCTGCCTGCTATCAGTACCAGGCTGGAGATCAGTTCACGCTCCAAGATGACCCCGAGACGTCTCCCTTCCGGCGCAGGCCTCAGTTCTTCTCCGGCGGTGGGGGGCTGGTTTCCACCATTGACGATTATTTCCACTTCGCCCAGGCACTGTGTCAGGGTGGCGAGTTCCGGGGACGGCGGATTATTGGTCGAAAAACGCTGGAATTCATGTGTCGCAACCATCTGCCCGGCAATCAGGACCTACCCGGCCTGTCTGTCGGTGCTTTCAGCGAGACACCGTTTGCCGGCACTGGCTTTGGTCTGGGCTTTTCGGTAAAAACTGACGTCGCCAAATCCCAGACCAACGGATCGGTCGGTGAGTACGGCTGGGGTGGCCTTGCGAGCACCAACTTTTTCGTCGATCCCGTAGAGGAACTGGTGATGATCTTCATGACGCAACTTATTCCCTCATCAACATACCCCATCCGTCAGGAGTTACGGGCGATCGTTAACGGAGCGCTGCTATGAACACAGTTTCAACACCCTATCCAATTGGCACTCCCGGCACTCCTTGGGGCGATGCGGAACGCGCCGAGTGGTTGTCACGGCAGACCCGCCAGCGCAGTTACGAGGCGGAGGTGTTGAGTGTGATCGAGGGCCTGCGCTCGCGCTTTGATGTGGAAGAGTACGGCGCTCTGGATTACGGCCCGGATTACTATCCGCTGATGGCGATTCGCAGCCGCGACTGGAATAACGATCTGCCGGTGGTGCTGATAACCGGCGGCGTTCACGGGTATGAAACCAGTGGTGTGCATGGCGCGCTGCAGTTCCTGGATAAGCACGCGGAGGATTATGCCGGCCGCGTGAACTTGCTGGTTGCGCCCTGTGTCAGTCCCTGGGCGTATGAGCGCATTCATCGCTGGAACTATAATGCGATTGATCCCAACCGTTCATTCCACGAGGGCAGTCGGGCGGAGGAGTCAGCCGCCCTTATGCGATTGGTAGCGCCTGTTCGTGACAGTGCCTTGATTCATATCGACCTGCACGAGACTACCGATACCGACGAATCGGAGTTTCGCCCGGCGCTGGCTGCCCGCGACGGCAAGCCGTTCGAACCGGCGGGGATTCCCGATGGCTTTTACGTGGTCGACGACAGCGAGAACCCACAGCCTGAATTCCAGCAGGCATTGATCAGAGCGGTGGAGCAGGTGACGCATATTGCGCCGGCCGATGACAGCGGCGAGATCTTCGGCTCCCCGGTGGTCGCCCGGGGCGTGATCGCATATCCGCTCACGCAGTGGGGCCTGTGCGCCGGTATTACGAGTGCGCCCTACCGGACCACCACCGAGGTTTATCCCGACAGCCCCCGCGTAACCCCCGAGCAATGCAATGCCGCGCAGGCCGCGGCGGTGTGTGCTGCCATCGACTATGGGCTTACTCACTCTCAATAGGCCAAATAAGTGGGAAAGCTGACTAGCCGGACTCGGATAGATAGGGCTGCGCCAGGGCCTCAAGCTTTTCTTCTCTGAGTTCGCCGATGGCATTCCATATGTGCTCTGCAAGCTCCGGGTTTGCCGCTTTGAATTCCCGTGAGAGCATCAGGTAGTAGGGCTTGGTTTTGAGAGGGGGATCAATCCGGACAATGCCCGGGAGCTGCCTGGCGTTCTGGCGTAACAGAAAATCGGCGGTGACCGATTGGAGCGCAACGGCATGAACGCGTCTGGCAGTCAGTAACTGCAGGCTCTGCCTGGAACTCCGAACCTTGATTACGGAAACGCCCAGGTTCTCCAGATCGTTCACGATTGAGTAGCCCAATGGGGCGCCAACTGACAGGTCCGTGTCTTCGAAAGCCTTGCCGCTCCAGCCCAGCTCTGTATCTGGCAGGACATAGAGATTGTAGCTGATGGTGGTTAGTCGGCGGGTAGGGTCAACCTGACCGTCCCGCCAGGGGTATTCGCCAATTCGGGTGCGGGCAGCATTGTAAGAAGCATTGAAAATACCATCTACCTGGCCGGTTTCGAGCATGGCCAGGCATCGTTTCCAGGGGTATCGGCTGAACTTGATCCGCAACCCCGGTACCCGCTCTTCCAGCAATTTGACCAGCTCCACCGCTGCGCCGGGTCTCTCCAGAACCTCCTGGGTGTCGCCCATGTAGTAGGGGAATTGCGTTTTATCTTCGTAGGCAACATGCAGGACGGTTTCCGCGTGGCCAATCCGGGCTGGACTCCAGAGAAGCAGAGTGGATAGCGCGAGAGCGAGAACTGCATGAAGACACGCTTTCATGGGCATGCTCAAAAGAAGGAAGATACACGTCTAGCTTAGTTTGCGGCGAGGAATTTTCAATGCATCTTTGTCTTGAGACCAGCATCCCTGGCATCGGACTGGAATGTATAAGACCATGCTATCCATACTTTCGAAAAGAGGCCATTGCGGCCCGGGAGACCTGATCAATGAAGTACAAGAGTCTTGGGTTTTTGTTGGCGGTTGGCGCTTTGACGGGCTGTCAGACGTCCTCTCATGTTTCTTCCGCAGCTATGGATGGAGACGGCATTACCTGTAACGAAATCTACCAGGCATTTTCAGCCTATGAGAGCGACCGGCAATCCGCGGCGGCCTGGGCCCAGCTGGGTACCTTGATCAGCCCCAGTGCCGGAAACTACGCGGATATGGGCGTGAAAACGGCCGCCAGATATTACGATCAGATCAAGGCGGCAACGAATATTTCTCTCGCTGTCCGCGGTTGTCAGCCGGTGCAGTGACGCATGGCCGCATGCAAAACGGTTGAATCAGTTCTGCATGCGGATATCGTCTTTCCACCGGAAGCCCACGCCACCGGCCTGCCATATGCCGTCCTTGTTGAACGGGTGGGGGCCGGCCATGTTGATGTATTGGGGCAGCCCGAAATGGGGCGACAGGTTTCGCGGCGCCTTGATGGTGACCCGGTCCATGATTCGCAGGCCCTGTTGCTCTGCCGGCAGATGCGCTTCTGGCGCGGCGCGGTGGGCGACGGCCCAGTTATCGATAAATAACAGATCGCCGGTTTCGTATTCGTAGCGAATTCCGTAGCCACCCTCGAAGGAATCGTTCAGCAGATCATTGTAATCGTTGAACAGTTCCTTCATGGCGGCGTCGTCCAGCAGGTGGAAGCTGTCCGCGGGTGCAGGCAGAGTCTTTAACTGGTCGAGCGTCAGACCTTCTTCCGGCAGGCGCTCCAGCACGGCGCCGGTCATGCCCAGATGCAGCCAGACACTCTTGCGACCGGAAATCGGGTGGGTGTGAACCACGGGGTGGGTCACACTGGATGCGGAGTTTACCGACACCAGTCTTTCCCAGAAATCCTGTTTCTCCGGAGGGAGTGCTTCAAAGGCCGCACCCTGGTGCGCGAAGTGGGTGCCGCCGCCATTCTCTGGCGCACGGGCCATGTAGTAGGCGCTGTGGGAGAAGGTGGCGGCTTCGAAACTGCCGTCGTTGTGCCATTGCGGGCCAACGCCAAGAATGCCCTGGCGGCCGTCGTTAGAGCAGCGGAAAATGTGCCGGTTGCGGCCGGGTGTCGCGGGATGCACGCCGTGGGTGGAATGGATCTCGCGCCCGCCCCACCATTTGCAGGCTTCAATCAGTTCATCGGGGGAAAGGCCGGCCTGGTGCTTGAATACAATGAACCCGCGATTTGCCATTTCCTCTTCCAGGGCCTTGATAGCCGGCTCTGGCAGCTGGTTGCGCACGTCGGATCCGTAGATCTCAACGCCGATAGGGTCCAGTGGCTTGAGGGTTAAACCTTCCTGTTCGAGCAGTGCCACGTTATCAGGGTTCAGGGGCGCTACGGTGGAGGTGGGTTCGAGGGTCTTTTCCAGGGTCTGTGCCATAACCTTCACTACCATGCTGCTCGCTATTTAGACAGCCTAACCCGTTGGGTTTCCGGATTTCAAATACGATGTCCGTTCCGCCCGATTTTGGAACTGGCCTCCTGCGGGCCGGTGCCGGCAAGACCAAATCCCGTTTGCCTTCGTAGATGCGGCCTCTAGACTGATAGTGGTAACCAAAAACCGAGAGGAATGGCCGTGACTCCCAAATCCCTTTTGCGCCGCACAGCGGCATTGATAGCGTTCGTGATGTCCGGATCGGTAATGGCTGCTGATCCCGTGGTGGTGTCCTCCAAGATCGACACCGAGGGCTCGGTACTGGGGCAGATGGTGTTGCAGTCCCTGGAGGGGGCGGGTATTCCGGTTGAAAACAGACTGCAGTTGGGTGGCACCAGCATCGTCCTCAATGCGATCAAGGCCGGCGAAATCGATATCTACCCCGAGTACACCGGCAATGCTGCGTTCTTTCACGATCAGGCGGATCGGGATATCTGGAAAGATGCGGATAAGGCCTACCAGGAGGCTGCTCGCCTGGATAAAGAGGCACATAACATTGTCTGGCTGGAACCCGCCGAAGCAAACAACACCTGGGCTATGAGCGTGCGGGGCGATTTGGCGCGGGAAAATAACCTGGCCACACTCGAAGATCATGCGAATTACATCAATGAGGGCGGTGCCTTCAAGTTTGCGGCCAGCGCCGAGTTTGTGGAATCCGCCAGTGCCTTGCCGGCGTTCCAGGAGGCCTATGGCTTCAAGCTGGAATCCGACCAGCTGTTGATTCTTTCCGGTGGCAACACGGCGGCGACATTGCGCGCGGCGGCCCTGAATAACAACGACGTAAACGGTGCGATGACCTACGGCACCGATGGCGGGCTGGATGCGCTGGATCTGAAGGTAATGGAAGATACCGCAGGCGTTCAGCCGGTGTATCAGCCAGCGCCGATCGTGCGTGGCGAGGTGCTGGAAGCCTATCCGCAGATCCGGGAAGTGCTGACGCCGATCTTCGAATCGCTGGATCTCGAAACGCTGCAGCGCCTGAATGGCCAGGTGGCCGTGAACGGGGTACCGGCGGATACCGTCGCCCGGGATTACCTGGATTCCCTGGCCCAGGACTGAGGTTTGTCGATTTACAGCTCTGTTGCCTCGAACACCATGCCGAACCGTGTCCTGCCTGTGCTGGGGTGTCTTGCCCTGGCGCTGGTCTGGCTCCTGGACCTGGGCGTCATTCAACCCAACCGCATCGTTCCGGGTACCGGTCACGGCCTCATTTCGGCCGTTGGCGGGCCCTGGGCTGGCCTGGTGTCACTGGTTCTGGCTGGCTGCGTTCTGCTGTCTTTTCTGCCGTTGCGCCGGCGGTACCTGCCGCTTCTGGGCCTGGTAGGCCTCTCCCTGGCGCTGCTGCCCCTGTTGCTCGAGGTCTTTGCGGGCCGGCACCTGCCGGAAGACGCACCTTATGCGCGGTCGTCCATCGGAGCCGGTTTCTGGTGTTTGCTGTTTTTGCTGTCGCTGATGCTGATCGAAATCCTCGGGCGCCTCGGGAGCGGGCGAGGGCTGCAGCTGATGATACTGGCCGTCATCGTTGGCAGCTGGCTGTGGATCCTTCGAGGCGGTGGGCTGGAGAGTTTGTCGCTGGTTCGGGAATTCAACGCCCGCCCGGACAAGTTCGAGCAGGCCCTGTGGACTCATCTGGCACTGGCCTTTGGCGCGGTCGGCATCAGCGCCGGTCTGGCTTTTCTACTGGCCCTGAAGATGATTCGTAGTGTGGCCTGGCGCCGTCCCATCCTTGGCGCGGTCAGCTTTCTTCAGACTATTCCCAGCCTGGCGGTATTCGGGTTACTGATCGCACCGCTCAGTGCGCTGGCGGCCGCTTTTCCGGCACTGCAGGCCATGGGGATTCGTGGCATTGGCTGGGCTCCGGCCTTGCTGGCTTTGGTGGCTTACAGTCTGTTGCCCATGGTGCGCAACACCTTCGTCGCGCTTACCGAGGTGCCGGAAAGCCTCGCCGATGCCGGGCGGGGTATGGGAATGAACGAGCGACAGCTGTTCTTCAAACTCAAGTTGCCACTGGCGCTTCCCGTGATTGTGGAAGGCGTGCGCATTACCACCATCCAGGCCATTGGCCTGACCGCGGTTGCCGCGCTCATTGGCGCCGGCGGTTTTGGCAGCTTTATCTTTCAGGGCCTGGGGCAGGCGGCGATGGATCTGGTATTGCTTGGTGCGCTGCCCACCATTGCACTCGCGCTGCTGGCGGATGCTCTGCTCACCATGCTGGCGGCCAGTCTCAAGCCGACACCGGCGACGGCCTGACAGGAGAGGGATAAGCCCGGATGATTGAACTGAAAAACGTTACCCGCCGCTTTGGAGATGCCGTGGCGGTGGACCGGATAAACCTCACGGTCGAAACCGGCGAAGTGTGCGTGCTGGTGGGCAGCTCAGGCTGCGGCAAGTCGACTACCCTGCGGATGATCAACCAGTTGCTGCCCCACAGTGAGGGCCAGATCCTGGTGGATGGTAACGATGTTACCGCCATGAACCCCGAGCAGCTGCGGTTGAACATGGGTTATGTGATTCAGGGCACGGGGCTGTTTCCACACTGGACGGTGGCCCGCAATATCGCCATGGTACCCCAGCTTCTGAAATGGCCACGGGAGCGGATCGACGAGCGCGTGCATGAGTTGCTGACGCTGCTGGATCTGGACCAGGCCACCCACGCCAACAAATATCCCCAGCAATTGTCCGGCGGGCAGGCTCAAAGGGTGGGCGTTGCCAGGGCGTTGGCTGCCAACCCCAATATTCTGCTGATGGACGAACCCTTCGGTGCGCTGGATGCCATCACGCGGGAGAACCTGCAGCTGGAGATGCTGCGTATCCAGAGTCAGCTGCGGAAAACCACGGTCTTTGTAACCCACGATATTGACGAAGCCCTGAGGCTGGCGACCCGCATTGCCGTGATGGATCAGGGCCGGATTATCCAGCACGATACGCCGGAGAACATTCTCCGGCGACCCGCGTCCGTTTTCGTAGAGAATCTCGTGGGCAAGCAGGACCGCGGCCTGAAACTGATGAGTCTGCATACCGTTCGGGATCTGATGGAGGCTCACCCTCAGCCCAGAGAGCCGGAACCGGGCGCCGACGGCCTCAAGGAAGACGACAGCCTGCGAGTGGCTCTTTCAATCATGCTCTGGCAGAACTGGAGTCAGGTGCCGGTGTTCAATGCCGATGGCCAGGAAACCGGAACCATCACCCGTGACCGCATTATCCAGGAAGGTGCCTGATGCGGGTCTGGTTGCCGCCTGTGTTGCTGACTGTGCTCCTCTGTGCCCTGAGCGCGGGCATGCCGGCTCTTGAACCGCTTTTCGAGTGGGTGCAGCCCGATAAACAGAATGTGATCTACGAGCGGGAGAGCTTTCTCTTTCTGCTCCAGAACCATCTGATGCTGGTGGTGATTTCCGCCCTGGTTGGAACCGTCGCTGCGGTTGCCGGGGGAATCTTCGCCACGCGCCCGGCTGGGCGCGACTTTCTGCCGCTGGTTAGCCAGATCGCCTCTATCGGCCAGACCTTCCCGCCGGTGGCGGTTCTCGCCCTGGCGGTGCCGGTTCTCGGGTTTGGTGAGGCGCCGATTCTGGTGGCGCTGATTCTGTATGGATTGCTGCCCATTCTGCGCAATACCCTGGCCGGCTTGGAGGGTGTCGATGCCACAGTGAGGCAGGCGGCGCTGGGTATGGGCATGTCGCCTTTTCAGGTGCTGTTGCAGGTGGAGTTGCCGCTGGCGGGCAGGGTGATCCTGGCCGGTATCCGGACCTCGGTAACCATCAACATTGCAACGGCCGCCATTGGCTCAACCATCGGTGCCAGAACCCTGGGGGATCCGGTGATCGCCGGTCTCGTCAATGGCAACACAGCCTACGTGTTGCAGGGCGCGATTCTGATTGGCATGCTCGCGCTGACGGTGGACAGCCTGTTCGAGGCCGCTGAGCGGGTCTGGGACCGCCGGTTTCTGCCCCAGACCGCAGGCTGATCGCTGGCGCAGGCCATCCGCTGCTTTAAAAATCCTGCTTTGATGTCTAGTCTGACGAAGATGGACAGCGCAAGGAGCACAGCGGAATGAAGTTTCCTTCGAGCACGTCATTTGCACTCCTCGGCGCAGCACTGATCGCGATCAGCTATGGTCTGGCGCGCTTTGCGTTCGGTCTGTTCGTCCCCCCGATCCGGGATGACCTGGGGCTGGCGCCGGATGTGATCGGTGTGATCGGTGCGCTGCCGCTGATCAGTTTCGTATTCGCTACCCTGGTGGCTCCGCTCTCGGCAAATCGTCTTGGTGCCCGCAATACCGCCATGGCATCCGGTATTTTTGGTGTTGTTGGCCTGGCACTGATTAGCCAGGCCGTGGGGGCCGTCTCCCTCGGGGTGGGTGTTGTTCTCTGTGGTATCTGCACCGGCCTGATGATGCCGGCTCTCACAGCCGCCATGCAGGCGTTGGTGAGACGCTCGCTCCACGGCCGGGTTAGCTCGGTGATGAACGCGGGCACCAGTATCGGTGTCGTCGTTGCTGTGCCGACGATCCTGTTCCTCGCCGGGGCCTGGCGCTATGCCTACGCTTCCTTTGCCGTGCTGGCGGTAATTGGCGTGATCGCCACCTGGTTCTTTATTCCCTCCGTATCCCGCGTTGTGCCCGCCAACGCCGCGCCGGTGCAGCCGATCAGTGCGGATCAGTGGTGGCGGCTGCTCAGGCTCTCGCTGTTCGCGTTCATGATGGGCTTTGTCTCTGCCGCCTACTGGATTTTCGCACCCGATCTCGTGGTTAATCTGGGATCCATGCCATCCGATGCCACGGCATGGCTGTGGCTGGGGGTAGGTATTGCTGGCCTTGGCGGCGCGGTGGTGGCCGATCTGGCTGACCGGAACAACCCGCCGGTTACCCAGGCCCTGATGCTGATGACACTGGCCGCGAGCCTGGCGTTGCTGGCGGCCAGCCCCGACAACCTGATGATTTCGGCGTTTTCAGCACTGGTGTTTGGTCTGGCCTACATGAGTCTGACCGGGCTGTACCTGATGACCGGCATTCGCCTGCTGCCGGGGCGGCTGTCCATGGGCCCCGTGCTGCCTTTCATGGCAGTATCACTGGGCCAGGCGGCCGGCTCGCCGATAGTCGGTATGCTTGTGGGCAAGGTGGGTTACGCCGATGCCTTCGCCATGTTCTGCGCCATCGGCATTATCGTGGCCATGTTGTCGCCGCTCTATCCAAGGCATCTGGAATACGAACCGGATGATGAGACCGAAGAGGATACCGGTCTGCAGGCCGCCTACGACTATCAGCTGCAGAACGAGGAGGGCGAGCCCCTGTCGCCGGTCACCGGCAAGACCGAGAGTTATTAGGGCGGATAGCCGAGAGTGTTATTCCTCGGATGTATCCCTCGGCGCCGCCCAGCTTGTGTAGCCCAGGTCCATAACCCGGGCGACTTCCTCATCGGGTATCACCGAGAGGTCGCCCAGTTCCAGCGGGTCATAGTGGAAGGCGTACAGTCGAGACGTGAATTCGGCCACGGGCAGGGAAGCTTCACCGCGAAACTCGCCATTGCCATGGGTTGAGCAGGTAATGCCCTGGCCCCAGTTTTGGCCGCTGTCGTTGTTGGGGTTGAAAAAGTATACCCGCATCTCGTTCTTCGGGCTCAGGGCAACCCGCAGGATATTGATGGCGTGCCGGCCCACAAAGCGAGCGGCGCTGTCTGTTACAGCAATCCCTGCAGGCTGGGCGTGAATGACCGGAATGTTGCCGTTGTAGAAGGGGTGATAGCTCGCGTAGAAATGCCGGATAAACCCCTCGTAGTCCTTTACCTCGCCGGTTTTTACGTCGGCGACCACGCGGAAACCGTGGCTGACCCACCAGCCATAAAACTCCGGGTTGATCCAGCGATGGGCGTCGTCGTCCCGGGTTTCACAGCGGCGCCACATCTCACCGTAGAGGCGATCGAGATGAGGGATGAGCACGAGCGATACCGGGTCCACATCCACTGGCGTTCCCTTAACCAGGCCCGGTTCCAGATCGCGGGAAGAAACCTCCTGGCCTTCAAAGCGGCTCAGCACTTCGTTGTCGCGTGCTGCCCAGGCCAGGACTTGCAACAGGTAATCCGCCTCGTTTGACGCCCACATGGAGAGGCCAATGGCAGACTGGCAGGTGGGGTTGTTGCCCTGACCAACGCCCAGCGGCTGGCCCAGCAGGTTGATAACCCCGGCCAGCAGGAATACCCGGGGTGGCCGGGCATCGCCGAACGCCTCTCTGAGAGCCTGATCGGTTTCCGCAGAGGGCTTGAGTTTGATTTGCCGCCACAGTGCCTGGGCCACAGAGGGTGTAAACAGCGATCCGCGCTCCAGCATCATGGTCAGGCCATAGACGGCCTGGCAGGTTTCCGGGTAGATGGCCTCGTCAATCAGGGCATGGACCAGATCGGTGTAACAGTAGAGATCGTCCAGCCCGGTCATGGTCAGCCCCAGTGTGTTGGGGATGAGATCGTCCTGGCCGCTGGCGCGCAGGAACCGGAGCATCACCGCGTGGTAGGGAGAGGCAAGGCCGGTGTCGAACATGCTGCGGGCAAAGTAGGTGGCTTCGGAGGAGAGCGCCACGTCGTCCATGTCTTTCAAACGCTGCTCGTAAACGGCAAGGCCGGGGTCCTCGGCGCTGGCAGGTGTGGGGGCAAAGAGGGCCTTCACCAGCCGCGTGGCATCGGCATTGCGTCCGGTTTTGATGTCGGGGTCGTAAAGGCATTTGGCGATCTGCCCGATCATTTCCCGAATACTGTCGACCTGCACCGGCCCCTGGTCCAGCAATCGCCAGACTTCCGCCACCAGGCTGTCCAATAGGCTTTCATAACCGAGGTGGGAGATCAGGTACCGATAGAGTTCCTGAACGATGGTGCCAAGTTGCTTGGGTCTTTCACGATCGGCTTCGGTGAGCTGGCCAGACAGCAGGTCCAGGTTTAATGCCATCACCTGGGTGAGAAAGTGGCGTGCCTGCTCAGCAGAAATTCCGGGATGGAAGTATTTGCCACGGGTGACGGCCAGCATGCGCAGTTCGCTGATCGCCTCGACAATGGTGGTAACGGCGCCCGCCTCCCTCAGCGAGTGTTTGGCGAGCGCCGGTTGCAGCAGGGCTGGCCGGGCCCAGTCGCTGGTGCCGAAAATGCCAGCGGATTCGAGCGACCTTACGCGCCGGTAGATGGCGTCGAAGCCGCCTGGCAGCGTCATTAGCATCCGTGTGCGCTCCAGGAGACTGAGACTGGAGGCTTTGGGGTCCGATTTGCGGGCGCGGGCAAATTCTGCCAGCGCCATGTCGAATTGCATCAATGCCGGCTTGAGCGCAGGATCTGCGTCTTGGCGCTCCATAGCGTTGGCTCCCTTGAGGTATTACCCGCCCTGGCGAAAGCGTTGAATAAAGGCTTCAGACTCCGCGATTGACTGTTCCATATTGCGAATCAGGGAATCTACATCCTGACGGATGCTGACCAGTTCGTTTTCCAGCGAACCGATCGCCTGGGCATTCAGATTATGCTTAAGGTACAGCACCTGATCCTCAAATGCCTGCAGCACCGGTTCCATTCTGTCCTCGGCGTCGTGCATCCGGCTGATCAGCTGGCCGTACTGAACGCGGGTCTCTTTCAGCTGCTGTTCGCTACTGCGGCGCAGTGATGCGCTCTCGTACAGGCTGAGTTCGTCTTCCCATTCATCGAACAGGTCCTCGGCGACTTCTTCTACCTTGTCGATCCGGTCTCTAACCTCTTCGGCACTCGCCAGGCTGTCTTCGTAGGCATCGCTGATTTCGGCATATTGTTCCTTTAGCTCGGTGTCAGGCGTGTCCACCACACTCTGGAAACGCTCAAGCGACGAACGGAAGGTTTCCTGGGCGTCGTTCTGGCTGTCCCGGGCATCTTCAACCCGATCCACCAGGATGTCCCGCTTTTCATACCCGAATTTTTCCATGGTTTTGTAGTACACCGTGGAGCACCCGCCAAGGAGCACCGCGCTGAGCAATAGCACCCAGACACGTTGAAGGCTGATTTTTGTTTTCGAGTAATCGGTTGCGGGGCTGGGCATAGGGGCGTCTCCGGTTGCATGCTAATCACAGAAGTGAAGCATGGCGGTGGAGCGCTGACAAGCACGTATTCGGCCTTGATTTGCTGGAGCGGAAAACGACAAACCCCGGCAAGTGCCGGGGTTTGTCCGTTCAACCAAAGCAGGGACCGTGGTTATTTCTTCAGTCCCATCTCCTCGATTGAAATCTCCCGCATCTTGAATTTCTGGATCTTCCCGGTGACGGTCATCGGGAATTCGTCCACGAACTTGTAGTTCTTCGGGATCTTGAAGTGAGCGATCTTGCCCTTGCAGAAGGCCTGCAGGTCCTCGGCTGTGACTGGCGCCGCGTCTGGAGCCAGCTTCACCCAGGCAATCAGCTCTTCGCCGTACTTGTCATCGGGAATGCCGGTTACCTGCACTTCTTCGATGGCCGGGTGAGTGTAGAGGAACTCTTCGATTTCTTTCGGGTAGATGTTCTCGCCACCGCGGATGACCATATCCTTGATGCGGCCAACGATCTGGACATAGCCTTCTTCGTCCATGGTGGCCAGATCGCCGGTATGCATCCATCCGGCGCTGTCGATGGCTTCGCGGGTTTTCTCTTCGTTGTTCCAGTACTTCAGCATCACGCTGTAGCCACGGGTGCACAGCTCGCCGATCTCGCCACGCGGAACCACGTTGCCGGTGCCCGGATCAACGATCTTGGTTTCCAGGTGCGGCTGGGTGCGGCCCACGGTGGTGACCTGCTTCTCGAACGGATCCAGGGAGCTGGTCTGGGTGGAAACCGGGCTGGTTTCGGTCATTCCGTAGGCAATCTGAACCTCTTTCATGTTCATCTTGCCGTTGACCTTCTTCATGACCTCTGCCGGGCAGATGGACCCCGCCATGATGCCGGTGCGCAGGCTGGAAAGGTCATAGGTCTCGAATTCCGGCTCGGTCAGTTCGGCAATGAACATGGTGGGCACGCCGTACAGGGCGGTGGCCTTTTCCTGGTGCACGGCCTGCAGAACCGACTTGGGCTCGAAGCCTTCGCCGGGATAAATCATGGTAGAACCGTGGGTGATACAGCCCAGGTTGCCCATGACCATGCCGAAGCAGTGGTACAGGGGCACCGGGATCACCAGGCGGTCTTTCTCGGTCAGGATCTGGCTCTCGCCCACAAAGTACCCGTTGTTCAGGATGTTGTGGTGGGTGAGGGTAGCGCCTTTCGGGTTGCCGGTGGTGCCGGAGGTGAACTGAATGTTGATGGGGTCGTCAAACTGCAGTTCGCCCTGGCGTTTTACCAGATCGTCCTGGGACACGTCGCTTGAGAAGCCGAGGAATTCCTTCCAGGTCCACATGCCGTCGTGCTTGTCTTCGTGCACGTTGATCACGGCCCGCAATTCCGGAACGTGGTCGGCCTTGAGCTTGCCGGGGGAGCTTCGCTTCAGCTCCGGGGCCAGCTCGTAGATCATCTCGCGGTAATTGGAAGCTTTGAAGCTGTCAGCCGTCACCAGGGTGGTTATACCAGCCAGGTTGAGGGCGTATTGCAGTTCGTGGACACCGTAAGCCGGGTTGATGTTCACCAGGATGGCACCGACTTTGGCGGTGGCGAACTGGGTAACGGTCCACTCGTAGCGGTTGGGGGACCAGATGCCCACGCGGTCGCCGCGTTTGACGCCAATGGCCATGAAGGCGCGGGCGGCTTCGTCGACTTTTTCAACAAACTCTTTGTAGGTCCAGCGAATGTCCTGGTGCAGGCACACCAGGGCTTCGTTGTCCGGGTATTTCTCGGCGGTGCGGTCGAGCATTTCACCGATGGTCATGCCCAGCAGGGGCACTTCCGCGGTTCCGCTGGTATAACTTGGTAGAGTCTTGCTCATATCTCTGCCTCCATTGTTTTTGTATTCGAGGGCGAGCAGGGTGGTTTACCTGCTAGCGACTCTGACTGTGATATTCGGGGTTCGGTTGCATATCGCTGGCAATCGCCACCCGGTTGGACATGTTGTAAAAGCCGATCAGGTTACTGAGATCCCAGATGCCGCGGTCACTCAGACCGGCATCCCGCAGGGCCTGGATGTCGTCTTCGGTGACGGTGGCCGGCGAGCGGGTAAGGTGGGATGCAAAATCCAGCATCGCCCGCTGGCGCTTGTCGAGTTTTGCGCTGCGGTAGTTCATCACCATGTGCTCTCCCAGCTGGGGATCGCCGCTCAGCACCCGCACAGCAGCGCCGTGGGCGACCAGGCAGTAGAAGCATTTGTTCTCGGAGGAAACCACCACGGCGACCATTTCCCGCTCCAGTTTGGAGAGTTCACCTTCGCCGAGCATGAGCTCGTTGTACAGGCGGGTGAAGCCGTCCAACTGTTTGAGGTTCTGGCTGTAGGCGGTGAGTACGTTCGGGATCATGCCCAGCTTTTCCTGGCAGATCTGGAAGTACTTCTGGGTGTCTTCCGGCATGTCGCTGATCTCGGGAATCTGCAGATCCAGCGCGACCACATTCTTGTTGCTCATAACTACTCCTGGTTTTAACAGTTACCGCCCATTGCCTGGCCGACTTTTGAACCGTTGTGACGGTTCAGCTGGCTACAGATCCAGTCGCCTGTGGCGACCAGTTTTTCAAGATCGACGCCGGTCTTGATGCCAAGGCCGTTAAGCAGGTATAGCACGTCCTCGGTTGCGACGTTGCCCGAAGCACCCTTGGCGTAGGGACAGCCGCCGAGGCCTGCGACGGAGGCATCGATAACGCTGACGCCTTCTTCCAGCACCGCATACAGATTGGCCAGTGCCTGGCCGTAGGTGTCATGGAAGTGCGCAGCCAGTTTATCCATGGGCACGTGCGCAGCGACGGCCTCGAGCATGCGTTTGGCTTTGATCGGAGTGCCCACACCAATGGTGTCGCCCAGGGAAATCTCGTGGCAGCCCATGTCGTACAGGGCCTTGGCCACGGTGGCCACCTGCTCCGGGGCGATGTCGCCTTCGTAGGGGCAGCCCATGACGGTGGAAACGTAACCACGCACTGGGATGCCGTGTTTGCGGGCTTCTTCCACCACCGGGGCGAAGCGTTCGAGGCTTTCGGCGATGGTGCAGTTGATGTTCTTTTTGGTGAAGGATTCGGACGCGGCGCCGAACACCGCCACTTCGTCGGCCTTCGCCGCCAGTGCCCCCTCAAACCCTTTCAGGTTCGGGGTGAGGGCGGAGTAGCGAACGCCAGCCTTGCGATTGATGCCGGCCATCACCTCGGCGGCGTCGCCCATTTGTGGCACCCATTTCGGGGACACGAAGCTGGCGGCCTCGATGTGGCTCAGGCCGCTGTCTGCCAGGCGGTCGATCAGCCCGGTTTTGATGGCGGTGGCGATCACCGGGCCGGGCTCGTTCTGGAGTCCGTCCCGGGGGCTCATCTCAACCAGGCGGACCTGTTTGGGAAAGGCCATTAGCCTGCCTCCTCTTGTTTCGCTTCTGGGTCGTTCACCTCAAGGGCAATCAGTTCGGCACCTTCGGAAACCTGGTCGCCTTCGGCGAAGAAGATCTCGGTGACCACGCCGTCGGCCGGGGCCTTGATGGCGTGCTCCATCTTCATGGCTTCCATGATCACCAGGCTCTGGCCGGCGGTGACCTTGTCGCCGACTTTGGCCTGCACGGCGACGATGGCACCGTTCATGGGCGCGGCCAGGCTGCCTTCGCCGGCCATTTCCTCGAAGCCGTAGCTTTCCTTGTACACGGTGCAGTTGAAGGTGTCGCCTTCGTAGAACAGCACCAGCTGGTCGTTGTGCAGGTTGCCGTGGATGCTGATGCGGTGGCCGTTGATGACCGCCTGCAGATAATCGTCGTCCAGGCGGGCGGTGAGGTTATAGACGCTGTCGCCCACATACACCTGATAACGGTCATCACGCTCCAGTACCTTCAGGTCGTGAATCTCGTCACCGACCTGCAGTTGCAGCGGCTGGGCGTATTCTGAGTTCATGCGCCAGCTGTTCTGGCGGCCGAACGGCGACCAGGGGTCGGTGCTGACCACTTCCCGGGATTTGCGCTGTTCCAGAACAAAACCGGCGGCCAGTACCAGGGCTTTATGGGTATCCAGCTTGGATTTCGGGAACAGCAGTTCCCGGTGATCGTCGATAAAGCCGGTGGTCAGTTCCGCTTCCCGGAACGGTTGGGCGTCCGCCAGGGCGTGCAGGAACCGGATGTTGGTCTTCACGCCCGCGATGCGGTAGTGCTCCAGGGCCTGAACCATGCGGTTGATGGCCTGGTCGCGGGTTTCGTCCCACACGATCAGCTTGGCGATCATGGGGTCGTAGTGGATGCTGATGTCGTCGCCTTCGGTCACGCCCGTGTCGACGCGCACATGGGCGCTTTCATCCGGGGTGCTCAGGTAGCGCAGGTTACCGGTGGCCGGCAGGAAGTCCTGGTCCGGGTCTTCGGCGTAGATCCGCGCTTCCAGAGCGTGGCCCCGGGTTTTCACCTGGGACTGTTCCAGCGGCAGGGCATCACCCCAGGCCACTTTCAGCTGCCATTCCACCAGATCCTGGCCGGTGACCATTTCGGTAACCGGATGCTCGACCTGAAGGCGGGTGTTCATCTCCATGAAGAAGAAGGAGCCGTCGACGTCGTACAGGAATTCAACGGTGCCGGCACCCACGTAGTTAATGGCCTGGGCGGCGCGCACGGCCGCCTCACCCATGGCCTTGCGGGTTTCTTCGCTCAGGCCCGGGGCCGGGGCTTCTTCCAGGACTTTCTGATGGCGGCGCTGCACGGAGCAATCACGCTCGGCCAGGTACACGCCCTTGCCTTCCTGGTCGCAGAAGACCTGGATCTCCACGTGCCGGGGCTGGGTCAGGTAACGTTCGATCAGCATGTCCGGGTTGCCGAACGCGTTCTGGGCTTCGCGCTTGGCAGCAGCCAGAGCATCGTCAAACTCGCCCATGTTGTTCACGACGCGCATGCCTTTGCCACCGCCGCCGGCGACAGCCTTGAGCAGCAAGGGGAAGCCGCATTTCTCGGCTTCGGCCCGCAGGGTTTCAACCGACTGGTCGTCGCCGTGGTAACCGGGCACCAGCGGCACGCCAGCCTTTTCCATGATGGCCTTGGCCGCAGACTTGGAGCCCATGGCGGCAATGGCCGAGGAAGGCGGGCCAATGAAGACAATGTTGTTGGCTTCACAGGCTTCGGCGAATGCGGTGTTTTCAGAGAGGAAACCGTAGCCCGGGTGAACGGCCTGAGCGCCACTCTTCTTGGCAATCTCAATGATCTTTTCAGCCCGCAGGTAGCTCTCGGAGCTGGGCGCGGGGCCGATGTGGAAGGCTTCGTCGGCCATGGCCACGTGCCGTGCATTGGCGTCGGCCTCTGAATAGACGGCGACAACGCGAATGCCCATGCGGTGGGCGGTTTGTATGATCCGGCAGGCGATTTCGCCCCGGTTGGCGATCAGTATCTTGCTGAACATTGTTATTCTTCCTCCGGAACCCAGTTGGCCTTGCGCTTGTTCAGGAAGGCGCTGAGCCCTTCCTGCCCTTCTTCACCCACCCGGATATCCGCGATGCGGTGTGCGGTGTCGTCAATCACGTCGTCGTTGATGGGTTTGTGGCTGACGGCGAATACCAGGTCCTTGGCGGCTTTCATGGCCTCGGGCCCGTTCATGGCCAGTTGCTGGAGCATGTCGTTGCAGCGGGCTTCCATGGCATCAACATCGTCACAGACGATGTGCACAAGGCCGTATTCCTGAGCCTGCCTGGCGGTGAATACTTCGGCGGAGATGAAGTACCGCCGGGCCTGGCGCTCGCCGATGGCGCGCACCACGTAGGGGCTGATCACGGCCGGAATCAGGCCGAGCTTCACTTCGCTGAGGCAGAAGCTGGATTTCTCGGTGGCGATGACGATGTCGCAGCAGGCGGCAAGGCCTACCGCGCCGCCGAAAGCAGCGCCCTGTACCAGGCCGATCACCGGCTTGGACAGGTGGTTGAGTACGTTCATCAGCCGCGCCAGTTCCCGGGAATCGTCCAGGTTTTCCTGGCGGCTGTTCTCGGCCATGCGGCGCATCCAGCCAAGGTCGGCCCCGGCGGAGAAGTGCTTGCCTTCGGAGCGCAGGATGACGACCTTCACGCTGTTGTCGGCATTCACCTCGGTGAGGGCGCTGATCAGCTGCTGGATGATCACGTCGTCAAAGGCGTTGCGTTTGTCAGGGCGGTTGAGAACCACCTCGGCAATGCCTTCGTCGCGACGTTTGAGCAGAACTGCGGATTCGTTGTCTGTCATGTCAGTCTCCCCGATTACATCCGGAACACGCCAAAGCGTGTCGGCTTGGCGGGTCGGTTAAGGGTGGCAGACAGGCTCAGGGCAACCACTTCCCGGGTCTGGGCCGGGTCGATGACGCCGTCGTCCCAGAGGCGGGCACTGGCGTAGTACGGGTGGCCCTGGTGTTCATAGGTGTCGATGATCGGCTTCTTGAATTCCGCCTCTTCCTCGGCGCTCCATTCCTGGCCCTTGCGCTCCATGCCTTCACGGCGAACGGTGGCCATAACGCCGGCGGCCTGTTCGCCGCCCATCACCGAGATGCGGGCGTTCGGCCACATCCAGAGGAAATCCGGGCTGTAGGCACGGCCGCACATGCCGTAGTTGCCCGCACCGAATGAACCACCGATCAGCACGGTGATCTTGGGCACGTTGGCACAGGCTACTGCCATGACCATTTTGGCGCCGTGCTTGGCAATGCCTTCGGATTCGTACTTCTGGCCAACCATGAACCCGGTGATATTCTGCAGGAACAGCAACGGGATGTTGCGCTGGCAGCACAATTCAACGAAGTGGGCGCCTTTCTGGGCCGCTTCGCTGAACAGGATGCCGTTGTTGGCGATGATGCCCACCGGGTAGCCGTGGATATGGGCAAAGCCGGTGACCAGGGTCTGGCCGTAATAGCGTTTGAATTCGTCAAACTCGGAACCGTCGACGGTGCGGGCGATGACGTCACGCACGTCGAACTGCTTGCGCAGGTCGGTGCCAACGATGCCGTAGATCTCCTCGGCGTCGTACAGCGGTGCCTTGGGTTTGCGGATTTCCACATCCGTTGGCTTGCGACGGTTCAGGTTGGAGACGCTGCGCCGGGCAATTTCCAGGGCGTGTGCGTCGTTCTCGGCGTAGTGGTCGGCCACACCGGAGATTTTACAGTGTACGTCGGCGCCACCGAGGTCTTCGGCGGTCACTACTTCACCGGTGGCGGCTTTCACCAGCGGCGGGCCAGCCAGGAAGATGGTGCCCTGGTTGCGGACGATGATGGATTCGTCGGCCATGGCGGGCACGTAGGCGCCACCGGCGGTGCACAGGCCCATGACGACGGCGATCTGCGGGATGTCGTCGGCAGACATACGGGCCTGGTTGTAGAAGATGCGGCCGAAGTGGTCGCGATCCGGGAAGACTTCGTCCTGGCGGGGCAGGTTGGCGCCGCCGGAGTCGACCAGGTAGATGCACGGCAGGCGGTTCTGCAGGGCGATTTCCTGGGCGCGCAGGTGTTTTTTGACGGTCAGCGGGTAGTAGCTGCCGCCTTTTACGGTGGCGTCGTTGGCAATGATCATGCATTCGGTGCCGGAGACGCGGCCCACGCCGGCGATGACGCCTGCTGCGGGGACTTCTTCATCGTAAACGTTGTAGGCGGCGAACTGGCCGATTTCCAGGAACGGGGAGCCGTCGTCCAGGAGGCGGTTGATGCGCTCTCTGGGGAGGAGCTTGCCACGGGCGATGTGGCGCTCCTGGTAGGAGGGGCCGCCGCCTTGCTGGATGGTGGAAACTTTGTCGCGCAGGTCGGCTACGGCCTGGGCCATGGATTCCTGGTTGGCCTGGAACTCTTCGGACCGCGGATTGATTTTGCTTTGGAGTATGGTCATTTTCCCTGCCTTCTTATTCGGGGGCATCCGGGCGTGACGGGTGTTCCTCCCGGGAAACGCTACGAGCACATCCATGTGCGCTTGACTGCGGCCATCCATGGCCGCAGACATTCCCGGGAGGAACACCCGCCACGCCCTCGGCGTACCGAGGGAGTTATCTTCCGTAAATCGATGTGATCAGCGGCTGTTTACTTGTTCAGGTACAGCTCACGGCCGATCAGCATCCGACGAATCTCGGACGTTCCGGCACCGATCTCATACAGCTTGGCATCCCGCAGCAGGCGGCCTGTCGGGTATTCGTTGATGTAGCCGTTACCGCCGAGCAGCTGGATGGCGTCCAGGGCGATCTTGGTGGCCATTTCGGCGGAGTAGAGGATCGCGCCGGCGGCGTCTTTACGGGTGGTTTCCGCGCCGCGGTCGGCGGACATGGCAACCATGTAGACGTAGGACTTGGCGGTGTTCATCCAGGTGTACATGTCGGCGACTTTGCCCTGGACCAGTTCGAATTCACCGATGGCCTGGCCGAACTGTTTGCGCTCGCGGATGTAGGGAACAACCACGTCCATGGCGGCCTGCATGATGCCCAGCGGGCCGCCGGAGAGAACCAGGCGTTCGTAGTCGAGGCCGCTCATGAGGACTTTGGCGCCGTTGCCAACGCCGCCCAGGACATTTTCCTTGGGTACTTTGCAGTCCTGGAATACCAGCTCACAGGTGTTGGAGCCGCGCATGCCGAGTTTGTCGAGTTTCTGGTGGCGGCTGAAGCCCGGGGCGTCGCGCTCTACGATGAAGGCGGTCACGCCTTTGGAGCCGGCGGATGTGTCGGTCTTGGCGTAGATGACGTAGGTGTTCGCATCCGGGCCGTTGGTGATCCACATTTTGTTGCCGTTCAGTACGTAGTGGTCACCGGCGTCTTTGGCGGTCAGTTTCATGGAGATGACGTCGGAGCCGGCGTTGGGCTCGGACATGGCCAGGGCGCCAACGTGCTCGCCGCTGACGAGCTTCGGCAGGTATTTCTGTTTCTGTTCTTCGGTGCCGTTGCGGTGAATCTGGTTCACACACAGGTTGGAGTGGGCACCGTAGGAGAGACCAACGGAGGCGGAAGCACGGCTGATTTCTTCCATGGCGATGACGTGCGCCAGGTAGCCCATGTCGGATCCGCCGTATTCTTCGCTCACGGTGATACCCAGCAGGCCCATGTCGCCCATTTTCCGCCACAGGTCCGTGGGGAACTCGTTGTTGCGGTCAATTTCCTCGGCGCGGGGTGCGATTTCGGAGGCGGCGAACCCGTTGACCTGCTCACGCAGCATGTCGAGGGTTTCACCGAGGCCGAAATTGAGCTCTGAGTATTGTGATTTCATCGTTGGCTACCTTTGGTTTTGTCATTGGTGTTCAGCGGTCTGCCGGGGCTTCTTCGTCGGCCCGGGCCTGCTGTTTCTTTTTCTTCTGCAGCTCGGCCAGGGCTTCCCGGCACCGGGTTTCGGCTGTGTCTATCTCCATTTCCGCCTGGGCAATGTCGTTCTTTTGCTGTTCCATTTGTGCCCGTTTGTTGGCCAGAATGGTCAGCATCTTGTGAAGCTGTTTCTCATTTCCGCTGAGGGTTTCGTCCCACAGGTCAAACAGCTCTTTGGTCTCGGCCAGGGAAAAGCCCATGCGCTTGCCCCGGAGTATGAGCTTCAGGCGCACCCGATCCTTTGAACTGAAGATCCGTGTCTGCCCGCGCCGTGAGGGCTTGAGCAGTTCCTGATCTTCGTAGAAACGAATGCTCCGGGTTGTTACATCGAACTCTTTGGCGAGCTCGCTGATGCTGAAAGTCTTCTTTATGTCCATTGGGATTTCCTTTTTAGACTTAGGTTAGATAAAGTTTACGTAAACGTAAAGTAGTTTTAGGGTCCGATTTTAACAAACAGAATCCTGAAAAAGGGGAGTGAACGATGGAATTCAAAAATGTGGCAGCCATTGTAACAGGCGGTGCTTCGGGACTGGGCGAGGGTGCGGCCCGTGCGCTGGCGGCGTCCGGATGCAAAGTAGCGATCCTGGACCTCCAGAAGGAGCAGGGCCGCAAGGTGGCCGAGGACATCGGCGGGATTTTTCTTGAGTGCGATGTGAGCTCCCCCGACAGTGCCGAAGCAGCGATTAACGCGGCCCGTGAGGCCCATGGCCCCTGCGGTATTGCCGTGAACTGTGCCGGTATTGCCACGGCCTCGAAGATTCTGGGCCGTGAGGGGGTAATGCCGCTGGAGAACTTCAGCAAGGTTGTCCAGGTCAACCTGATTGGTACTTTTAACATTCTGCGCCTGGCGGCAGCGGACATGGCCCAGCGTGAACCCAACGCCGATGGTGAGCGCGGTGTGATTATCAACACCGCTTCGGTGGCTGCCTATGAGGGCCAGATTGGCCAGGCGGCCTATAGCGCGTCCAAGGGCGGTGTGGTATCGCTTACCCTGCAGTCGGCCCGTGAGCTGGCTCGCGAAGGCATCCGTGTAAATACGATTGCACCGGGCCTGTTCATGACGCCCATGATGGCGGGTATGCCCGATGAGGTTCAGGAAAGCCTGGCCGCCACGCTGCCGTTCCCTAAGCGTCTCGGCAAGCCGGAAGAATTTGGCATGATGGTGGACCAGATGGTGCGCAACCCGATTCTCAACGGCGAAGTGATTCGTCTGGACTGCGCGCTTCGTATGGCGCCCAAGTAAAGCATTCAATTGCAGGAGACATACATGACCGTGTCTGTTGATAAAGAAGAACTGGGGATGTTCCGGGATTCCGTTATCAAGGTCCTGGAAAAAGAAGTGACGCCGCACTACGAAGCCTGGGAGAAGTCCGGGCTGGTGCCCCGCGAGCTCTGGAACACCCTGGGCAACGCCGGAATGCTGTGCGTGGATGTGCCTGAAGAGTGGGGCGGGATTGGTGCGCCTTTCCAGTTCTCCGTGGTGGTGGGTGAAGAACTCGCCCGCATGGGATTCGGCGCGCTATCCACCAACGTGATGGTCCATTCGGACATTGTCGCTCCCTATCTGAGCCACATGGGCAATGAAGAGCAGCGGCAGCAGTGGCTTCCCAAGCTGGTTTCCGGCGAAGCCGTTGGCGCCATCGCCATGACTGAACCCGGTGCTGGCAGTGACCTGCAGGCGATCCGCACCAGTGCGGTCAAGGATGGCGATGAGTACATCCTGAACGGTTCCAAGACCTTCATCACCAACGGTCAGCACGCCGACATGGTCATCGTCGCCGCGAAAACCGACCCGAAGGCCGGCGCCCGCGGCATCAGCCTGTTCCTGGTGGACACCTCGCTGCCCGGCTACAGCAAAGGTCGCAACCTCGACAAGATAGGCCAGCATTCCGGGGATACCTCCGAACTGTTTTTCTCCGACATGCGCATCCCGGCTTCCGCGCTTCTCGGCGAAGAAGGACAGGGTTTTGTGTACCTGATGAAGGAGCTGCCCCGGGAGCGGCTGGTGATTGGTGCCCTTGGTGTTGCCGCCGCCCGTGGCTCCCTCGACCTGACCATCGCCTATGCCCGGGAGCGGGAACTGTTCGGCCAGAAGCTGGCCCAACTGCAAAACACCCGGTTTGAAATCGCCCGCATGGAAACCGACTACCGGGTGAACAAGGCATTCGTGGACCAGTGTATTGATCAGTACGATCTGGGCGAGCTGGATGCCCCAACTGCCTCCATGGCCAAGTACAGCGCCACCGAGATGCAGTGCCGCGTGGCCGATGGTTGCCTGCAGCTGTTTGGCGGTTACGGTTACACCACCGAATACCCGATTTCCCGGGCCTTTATCGACGCGCGGGTGCAGCGCATTTACGGCGGCACTTCGGAAGTCATGAAAGAAATTATTGCCCGGTCGGTACTGGGCAAGGCCTGAGGAAGGCAACTCGAATGCTCGGGGTCCGAGCAGGGGCAGCCTTTCCGGGACTGTCTGCAGCATGGATGCTGCAGTCAAGCGTACAGGGACGTATTCACAGCGTGTCCCGGAAAGGCTGCCCCTGATCGGGCCCTCCACCCAATCAGGAGGACAACAAAATGGACAGCAATGATGTGGTAATCGCAGGTTCAGCAAGAACCCCCATGGGTGGCATGATGGGCTCCCTCAGCTCCGTGCGCTCGCCGGATCTGGGCGCTATCTCCATCAAGACCGCCATTGAACGCTCCGGCCTCCAGCCGGCGGATGTCCAGGAAGTCATCATGGGCTGCGTGCTGCCCGCCGGCCTGGGCCAGGCCCCGGCGCGCCAGGCCTCACGCGCTTCCGGCATTCCCGACAGCTCCGGCTGCACCACCATCAACAAGATGTGCGGCTCCGGCATGCAGGCCGTGATCATGGCCCATGACCAGATCAAGGCCGGTACCAACAACATCATGATCGCCGGCGGCATGGAAAACATGAGCCAGGCGCCGTACCTGCTGCCCAAGGCCCGCGGAGGCATGCGCATGGGCCACGGCCAGGTGATGGACAGCATGTTCCTGGACGGTCTGGAAGACGCCTACGAAGGCGGCCTGATGGGCGTCTTCGCACAGCGCACCGCTGACAAATACGACATCAGCCGCCAGGCCATGGATGAATTCGCCATCGGGTCCCTGCAGAAATCCCTGGCCGCTATCGAAAACGGCTGGTTCCGTGACGAGATTGTTCCGGTAAGCGTTGAAAGCCGCGCGGGTGAAACCCTGGTCGAGATCGACGAGCAGCCGGGCAACGCCAAACCCGAGAAGATCCCGAGCTTGCGTCCGGCGTTTGCCAAAGACGGCTCGGTGACGGCCGCCAACTCCAGTTCCATCAGCGACGGCGCCTCTGCGCTGGTTCTGGCCTCCGCCGCCGAAGCCGATGCCCGCGGCCTGGTTCCACAGGCGCGCATCGTTGCCCACGCCACCCACGCCCGCCTGCCGGCCGAGTTCACCCTGGCGCCCATCGGCGCCATCGAGAAGGTGCTCAAGAAAGCTGGCTGGAGCGTGGACGACGTGGATCTCTTCGAGATCAACGAAGCCTTCGCCGTTGTCACCCTGGCGGCCATCAACGAGCTGAAGCTCCCGGCTGACAAGGTCAACGTCCACGGTGGCGCCTGTGCCCTGGGGCACCCGATTGGCTCTTCCGGTTCACGGATCATCGTTACCCTGATCAATGCCCTGAAGCAGCGTGGTCTGAAGCGCGGTGTGGCTTCGCTGTGTATTGGTGGTGGCGAGGGCACTGCGGTTGCTATTGAATTGATCTGATCGCTTCTCTACGTAGCATGCCTGTTTGGGGGCGGGCTGCGGGGTGGCCGGTGAATTTTTCTTGGAAAAAGAACTCGCTTCGCTCAGACACCTTTTTCCGGCGAAAAATCCACCGGCCACCCCGCGCCGAGATACCCCCTGAGATATCGCGAAGTTAGTGACTTTGATATCAGTCATGCGGCCCAAGCCATGATTTGCTAGCCTTAAATGCATTGAACGTCCCCGGCATTGGAGAAAGAACCCCCGTGCGAAAGAGCCACGAGTTTATTGAGGAATCCCGCAAACAGTGGAGCTCCGAGCCTGCGTTTGTGGCCTCCATGGCCGCAGCGGCTGTGGGGCTTGGGAACCTGTGGCGGTTTCCGTACATGGTGGGGGAGAACGGTGGTGGCGCTTTTGTGGTGGCCTATCTGCTGGCGCTGATTGTCGTGGTTTTGCCCATCATGATTCTGGAAGTGTCTGCAGGACGTCTTTCCAAGGGCAGTACGGTTCAGACCTACCGGCAGGTGAACCGCTTCGGGGTTGTTTACGGGTGGTTTGTGGTGCTCATCACCATGGCCATTACCAGCTATTACCTGGTGATTACCGGCTGGACCCTGGGTTATGCGGTGGATGCCGCAACAGACAATCTCCGAGTGTTTGGCGACTTTACCGCCGGGTATAACTCGCTCTGGTATTTCTTCGCGGTGACCGTGCTGGGGGCAGTCATCCTGGCCAAGGATGTGACGGCCATTGAGCTGATGTCGAAGATCCTGATGCCGGTGTTGATCATTGTGATGATCGGTCTGGTGATTTTCGCCAGCCGCACACCCGGTTGGGAGCAGACCAAGGATTTCTTTTTCCAGGTGGACTGGAGCCGGCTGGCGGACGGCAAGCTTTGGGCGTTTGCGTTCGGGCAGGCGTTCTACACGCTGGCGATTGGTCAGGGCTACCTGGTGACCTATGGCAGTTTTATCCCCCGGCAGACCCACGTGCCCCGGGCCTGTCTGATTGTTGCAGGTACCGAGACCAGTGTGGCGCTGCTGGCGGGCTGGATGATCTTTCCGTTTGTGTTCAGTCTTGGCATGGAGCCCGCGGAGGGCAGTCAGCTGGCGTTTGTGACCATGCCCCGGGTGTTCGAGGACATGGTTGGCGGCTACTGGGTGGGTACGCTGTTTTTCAGCCTGTTTTTCATGGCCGCGTTCAGTTCCAGCCTGGCCGGTCTGAAGGTGATGATTGCGGCGGTAGCGGAGGAGTTCCGGCTTAGCAATGGCAAGGCCGTCAGTCTTGTTACCCTGGTGATGCTGGTGCTGGGCACGGCATCGGCACTGAGTTTCACCCCGCTGGAGTGGAACATTGCCGGGGAGCCGGTGCTGGATGTGATCGACCGGGTGGCCGGCGGTAATGTGATCATCTTCTCCGGGGTGTTGGGGGCCGCCATGTTCTGCTGGTTTATTCCGCCCGAAAAGATCCGGACGGTACTGGGCACCCAGAGCCGCTGGTGGGAGTGGCGTATGTACCTGGTTGGTCGCTACCTGCCGCTGGTGATGCTGATCTGGATTGTGGTGACCTATGCCTTGAGCCAGGTGGGCATCACTCCGGCCTGACCTGGAACTCCCTGGCGTCGATCTTCAGCTTTTTCAGGCGCGAGGTCAGGGTGGTGGGTTTGATGCCCAGCATGGCCGCCGCGCCGTCATCGCCGAAGACCCGGCCACTGCTCATCATGAGGGCCCGGGCCAGATTCTGCTTCTCCAGGTCCCGCAACTCCTGTTCCGTCATCAATTCGCCGCTGTAATGTCTCGCAGGCGGCGCTTCTGCCGCGTTGGTCCGGGCTGCGGATTCCGGCCCCGGCAGGTCCAGATCCAGCCGGCCGTCTGACGTGATTACCTGTCGCTCGATCACGTTCTCCAGCTCCCGCACGTTGCCGGGCCAGTGATAGGCTTTCAGGGTTTCGACGTCGCGCTCTTTCAGTGCGAGCAGGGGCCGGTTGAACTTCTGGCAGGCTCGGTTCAGAAATTCCTGGGCGAGTATGGGGATGTCTTCCAACCGCCGGCGCAAGGGCACGGATTCGATGGGGAAGACGTTCAGGCGGAAGTAGAGGTCTTCCCGGAAGGTTTTTTCCTGAACTTCCGCCTTCAGGTCACGGTTGGTGGCCGCGATCACCCGCACATCCACTGCCCGGGTGCGGTTTTCGCCCACACGCTCGAATTGCTGGTCCTGCAGCACCCGGAGCAGTTTTCCCTGGAGTTCCAGTGGGATTTCGCCCACTTCGTCCAGGAACAGGGTGCCGCCGTCGGCCAGTTCAAACCGGCCCACGCGATCACTGACGGCGCCGGTGAAGGCACCCTTGATGTGGCCGAAGAACTCGCTCTCGAACAGATCCTTGGGGATGGCTGCACAGTTCACCCGAATCAGAGGGCGGTCACGCCTGCTGCTGGACTGGTGAATGGCGCGGGCAATCAGCTCCTTGCCTGTGCCTGATTCACCGGTGATCAGTACGTTGGCATCGGTGGGCGCCACCATGCCGATCCGGCGCACAATGGCTTTGATAGCCTCGCTCTGGCCGAAAATTTCGTGGAAGTGGTACTCGGCGCTGAGTTCTTCCTGCAGATAGGCGTTCTCCATCTCCAGCCGGTGTTTGAGAGTCTCCACTTCCTCCAGTGCTTTCTGCAGCTCTTTCTGGGCTTCCTGGCGCGCAGAGATATCCCGGAACACCACCACTGCGCCCACCGGATGCCCGTTGTCCAGGATTGGTGTGCTGGTGTATTCCACCGGGAAGCCGCTGCCGTCCTTGCGCCAGAACCAGTCTTCGCCCACGCGCTTTACGCTGGCATCGCGGAACGCGGCGTATATCGGGCAGTCCTTGAGTGGGTAAAGGCTGCCATCGGCATGGGAGTGGTGCACCACGCGGTGCAGAACCCGCCCCATAAGCTCGTCAATTCGCCATCCCAGCATGCGCTCGGCGGCAGGGTTTGCGAAGGTGCCGCGCCCCTCGGCATCCACCCCGTAGATGCCTTCCCCGACAGCATGCAGAATCAGCTGGTTTTCCCGCTCCATGTCCTTGAACAGCTCTTCCACCCGCCGCCATTCAAGCAGGCCGCCCCGATGGTAGTGGTTGGCGTCGTGACGTTCCCGAAGGGTTCGCAGCTGCCGTCTGTCCCTCAGTAACAGCAGCACATTCTGGGTTTCCGCCTCGCCAACTCTGGATGAGGAGATCTCCAGTTCCACGGTATGACCGTCCCGGTGCTGGAGAAAGAAGTCGCGGCTCCAGCCGTGGCTGCGAAACAGGGTTTCCTCGGTGAAGGCAATCAGTTGGGGGCGCTGGTCGGTGAACAGGTGGGTGCATGGCGTTCCGACGAGGGATTGCCGGTCGGAGCCGATCATTCGGCCCATGGCGCTGTTGGCGGACAGAATCAGGTCCCTGCCTGCATCTACCAGCAGGGCAGCCTCTGGCAGGTGGTCGATCCAGTTTCCGGTAAGTTCCGGGGCATTGATGGCTTCGGTATTCATGGCGATGTCCTGGGGGCAGTCCGGGAAAACAAAACAAACCTTGTGCCAACTACGAAAAATCGCAGTTAGGACTACGAGAAATCGTGAAATACGAAAGTTCGTAGTCGTTCCATTTGCAGGTAATTTAATTTTATTTAAATAAAAACAGTCAGTTAAAAAAATAACCGGACTTGGCACAAACCCTGCGATAGCTCTCTCAGAACGCGGAGCCGACCCGACCATTTCCAGCCTCGGGCCCGAGCCGCACCTTTGTTGCACCGTGAGAGTGCAGAAATAACCCAAAACTTAGGTCCCAAACCCAGGAGAGTGCGCCATGACTACGAAAAGCCTTGGAAATCCGTTTGACGGTGACAAGTCCCTGATTCATGCCAAGACCTGCGGCTGCCCCGAGTGCAAACCCGGCGACAGCACCCCGTCGATTTCCCTCGATCTCAAGCCCTCTGCCGGCCAGCAGGCAGTTGCTGACGAGCATCTGGATTCAGAAGCAATGATGGATCGCGCCATCGAGGGCGCGGTGGTGCGCTCGGTGTTTGGTCACAACGAACACAGCCGGCGCGCCTTCATGAAAATGATGGGCGCGGGCACTGCAGCGGCGGTTCTGGGCAGCGTGTTCCCGATGGAGAAGGCGAAGGCCGCGGTGAAGGAATCCCTGGGCAAGCTTGAGAAGACCAAGCTGAACGTTGGCTTTGTGCCGATCACCTGTGCCACGCCCATCATCATGGCGCACCCCATGGGCTTTTATGAGCGTTATGGCCTGGATGTGACTGTGACCAAAACCGCCGGCTGGGCGGTGGCCCGGGACAAATCCCTGGCGGGCGAATACGACGCATCCCACATGCTCACCCCCATGCCCCTGGCGATGACCATGGGCGCCGGCTCCACACCGGAACCGTTCATCATGCCGGCGGTAGAAAACATCAACGGCCAGGCCATCGTGCTGCACGTGGACCACAAGGACAAGCGCGACCCGAAGCAGTGGAAAGGCTTCAAATTCGGCGTGCCGTTCGAGTACTCCATGCACAACTTCCTGCTGCGTTACTACCTGGCCGAAAACGGTATCGACCCGGACAAAGATGTGCAGATCCGTGTTGTTCCGCCACCTGAGATGGTTGCCAACCTGCGAGCCGGCAACCTGGATGGCTACCTGTCTCCGGACCCGTTCAACCAGCGCGCCGTGTGGGAGAAGGTGGGCTTTATCCACATGCTTACCAAAGACATCTGGGAAGGCCACCCGTGCTGCGCCTTTGCCTGCAGCAAGCAGTTTGCCACCCAGAACCCGAACACTTACGGCGCCCTGTTGCGCGCCATCATCGACGCGACTCAGTACTCCAACAATCCGGATAACCGTAAGGAAATCTCCGAAGCCATTGCGCCGAAGAACTACCTGAATCAGCCGGTACCGGTGATTCAGCAGGTGCTGACCGGCTACTACGCCGATGGCCTTGGCGAGGTGAAAGACGTGCCGGACCGCATCGACTTCGACCCGTTCCCGTGGCACTCCATGGGCGTGTGGATCCTCACCCAGATGAAGCGCTGGGGTTATATCGAGGGTGATGTGGACTACAAGGGCATCGCCGAGCAGGTCTACCTGGCGAGCGAGACCGGCAAGATCATGGAAGAACTGGGTTACACCGCTCCGGACAAGACCTACAAGACCCACACCATCATGGGCAAGACGTTCGATTCTGATCGTGCCGAAGAATACGCACGCAGCTTCGACATCGGGAGGGTGTAACCATGGCTTCCCTGAACGTCCGGGCAGCGCTGCTGTCGGTGTCGTTCCTGATTCTGGCCCTGGGGCTCTGGGAAATGGCAACCCAGCCCCCCGAGGCCCAGACAGGACTGACCGAATACGAAATGCTGATGGGTGGTGTAGAACAGGAATCCCGGGTGCCGCCACCCTCGGCGGTGATCAAGCTGGCCTGGGCGGAGTTGTCTGATCCGTTCTATGACGCCGGCGCCAACGACAAGGGTATTGGCATTCAGCTGGCCTATTCGGTGTACCGGGTGCTGACCGGTTATCTGGCGGCCATGGCTATTGCCTTGCCTGTTGGGTTCCTGATCGGCATGTCGCCGCTGATGTACAAGGCCCTGAACCCTTACATCCAGGTGCTGCGGCCGATTTCGCCGCTGGCCTGGATGCCACTGGCCCTGTTCATCATCCAGGACTCGGATGCCTCGGCGATCTTCGTGATCTTTATCTGCTCGATCTGGCCAATGCTTCTGAACACGGCCTTTGGCGTGGCCAACGTGAGGCAGGACTGGGTCAACGTGGCCCGCACCCACGAACTCGGACCCCTGCGAACCGCTATTACCGTGATCCTGCCGGCCGCCGCACCCACGATCCTGACCGGTATGCGGATCTCGATCGGCATCGCCTGGCTGGTCATCGTGGCCGCGGAAATGCTCGTGGGCGGTACCGGCATTGGCTATTACGTGTGGAACGAATGGAACAACCTGGATCTGGCCAGTGTGATCTTCTCCATCCTGATGATCGGGGTGGTGGGCATGCTGCTGGACCTGGCCCTGGGCAAGGCCCAGAAACTGGTGGAATACAAAGAATGAGCGGTCCGGCACCGGTTTCCGGTGCCGGCCTCAACCCTCCGAACGGAGACCTGTTATGAGTAAATCATTCCTGGAAGTTGATGGCCTGTCCAAAGTCTACCCGGACGGCCAGGGCGGTGAGCTCACCGTCTTCGAGGATATCCGCTTTGCCCTGGAGAAAGGTGAGTTTGTTTGCATCATCGGCCACTCCGGTTGCGGTAAATCCACCATCCTGAACGTGTTGGCAGGCCTGGACGAAGCCAGCGCCGGCAACGTGGTGATGAACGGCAAGGAAATCAAAGGCCCCGGCCTTGAGCGCGGCGTGGTGTTCCAGAACTACAGCCTGCTGCCCTGGAAAACCACCCTGAACAACATCGTCTTCGCCGTACGCGCCCGTTGGCCCGAGTGGTCCAAGGAAAAGGTGAAAGAGCACAGCGAACGCTACCTGAAGATGGTAGGCCTGGACCACGCCCTCAACCGCAAGCCGTCCCAGCTGTCCGGCGGTATGCGCCAGCGGGTAAGTATCGCCCGCGCCTTCGCCACCCAGCCGGAACTCCTGCTGTTGGATGAGCCGTTCGGTGCGCTCGATGCGCTCACCCGGGGCGTGATTCAGGACGAACTGGTGAAAATCTGGGAAGAGACCCGCCAGACCGTGTTCATGATCACCCACGATGTCGACGAAGCGATCTTGTTGTCCGACCGCATTTTCCTGATGTCCAACGGCCCCAATGCCCGCATCGCCGAAAGCGTGAAAGTGGACATTCCGCACCCGCGGGCCAGGGCCACTATCTTCCAGAACCCGGCCTACCACAAGACCCGGGACTACCTGGTGGACTTCCTGGTCAACCGCAGCGGCTCGGCCCTGCCGGAAAAAGACGGCACCCCGAAAATCGTGGAACCCGCCCAAGGCGTTGCCCAGCCAGGGCCGGCGTCTGACGAATCTGAAACCGAATCCGAAACTGCCGCCCGTGCGGTGAATGCCTGACGTCAAAACCGAAGAGAGGAAACAGCCATGATGAACAAAGAACTGATGACCGCAAAAATCCTGGAAGCCAAAGTTTCCAAGGGTATGACCTGGGAATCCATCGCCGAAACCATCGGCATGTCCCCGGTATTCACCACCTCAGCAGCCCTGGGTATGAACAGTCTCACCGAAGACAAGGCCTTCGCCCTGTGCGAAATCCTCGGTCTTGATAAGCCGGTGGCAGAGGCCCTGCAGGTATGCCCCAAGAAAGCCTGGGACGGTGCCGTTCCGCAGGATCCGCTGATCTACCGTTTGTACGAGGTGGTGGGTGTGTACGGCGATACCATGAAAGAGCTCATTCATGAAAAATTCGGCGACGGCATCATGAGTGCCATCGATTTCACCATGGACATCGAGAAGGAAGAGAATCCGAAGGGCGACCGTGTGGTGGTTACCATGAACGGGAAGTTCCTGCCTTATAAAGCCTGGTAATCGCAGGTCCTGTCACCTCGGAGGTCCGGTCCTTGTAGCCTGTTGGTTGAGGGGCGGGCTTGCGGGGTGGCAGGTGGAGTTTTTCTTGGAAAAAGCAACTCGCTGCGCTCAGACATCTTTTTCCGGCGAAAAATCCACCTACCACCCCGCGCCGACGTGCAACGCGGGTTCACCGGCTTAAAGACGTTGTGTTTTCTCTTTTCTCCAGAAATATCGTTTCTGCCCGTCGGTAGGGGGTGGGGGTATCTTTTCTGACAGGGAAAAGATGTCTGAGCGCAGCGAGTTGTTTTCCCCGAAAAAAAGATACCCCCACCCCCGTACCTGCCCGCCAAACCTCAGGCTACGAAAAGACTATGCCGCCAAAACCTCAGGCCGAACGGGAACGAGCGACAGAACCAGCCGCCAGTGCAACCTCGGCAACGGTGTGAAGCTTCTCCAGTTGCGACTGCAACATGGCAATCGGCCGCGTACCCTCCAGCGTCAGCGCGATATTCAAATGCTCGCCGGCGGTTTCGACCGCCATGGAGGCAATCCGGAACCCGCGGATGCGGACCACCTGGCATAGCCGCTCCAGGGCGGCGGCTTCGTGGGTCATGCGGCAGTTGATGGTGTAGCTGGGCGTTGAAGGTTGGCTTTGCGGGTTCATGCAACTTGCTCCTTGCTGGCTTTGGCGGTGCGGGCGGTTTCGTCGATCATGTCGGTGTTGCTGGCGCCGGGTTTGACGATGGGCCAGACGTTCTCTTCACGGCTGATGGCAACGTGCAGCAGCATCGGGCCGTTAAAGGCCAGGATGGTTTCGATGCCGCGGCGGATCTGGTCGGTGCGTTCGATGTACAGGGCCGGGATATCGAAGGCCCGGGCCATGGCAACGAAGTCCGGATTGTCGTCCAGGTTTATCTGGCTTTCCCGGTTGTTGTAGAACAGTTCCTGTTGCTGGCGGACCATGCCCAGGCACTGGTTATCCATGACGATTAGTTTCACCGGCAGGTTGTAGCGGCGGATGGTGGCCAGTTCCTGAGCGTTCATCATGAAAGAGCCATCGCCGGTAACGTTGATGACGGTGCTGTTGCGATCCGCAAACTGGGCGCCGATGGCGGCGGGCAGGCCGAAGCCCATGGTGCCGAGGCCGCCGCTGGTCAGGTGATGGCGCGGATGATCGAAGTCGTAGTGCTGGGCTACCCACATCTGGTGCTGGCCAACGTCGCAGGCGATCACGGTGTCGTCCGGGGCAATCCGGGAGAGTTGGCGGATAAACGCTGGGCCGGTAATCGGGGCCAGGGGCTCTTCGTTGTCAGCGGCGTGGAAGCCGCCGGTGGTGTACCAGGTACGGCACTGTTTCTGCCATTCACTGATGGCCAGTGGCTCGGCCTGCAAGGCGCCCGCCAATGCTTTCAGGATGTGGTTCAGATCACCGCGAATGGCCAGATCGGCATCGCGCAATTTGTTGATCTCGGCGGCATCAGCATCAATGTGGATCATCCTGGCGTTGGGCGCAAAGCCATCCAGTTTGCCGGTGGCGCGATCGTCCAGGCGGGCGCCGATGACCAGCAGCAGGTCGCACTCGTCGACGGCCTTGTTGGCGGCCCGGGAGCCATGCATGCCCAGCATGCCGAGGTTGTAGGGGTTGTATTTGCCGGGGTTGCCAATGCCCTTGAGCGTGACAACCGCCGGCAGGGCTGAGGACTCCGCAAAGGCCCGGAAGGTCTCCTCGGCGTGGGCCAGGCTGATACCTCCACCACTGTAGAGCAGGGGCTTGCGAGCGGCGCGCAGCATCGCCAGGGCTTCCTTCAGGTCTGGCGAAGCCGGCTCAGAGGGCTGAGCCTGGGGGAAGGGTGCATCGGCCACGTCGCTCAGCAACAGGTCCTTGGGAATATCAATCCAGACCGGCCCGGGGCGACCGCTCTGAGCCAGTTCGATCGCCTCTTCCATGATGGTCGGCAGGCTGTTGGCATCATCGATCAGGTAGCTGTGTTTAACGATGCCCAGGGTCATGCCCAGTACGTCGGTTTCCTGGAAGGCGTCGGTGCCGATCAGGCCCGAGGGAACCTGGCCGGTGATCACCAGCATGGGAATGGAATCCCGGTGCGCGTTGGCAACGCCGGTGATCAGGTTGGTGGCGCCGGGGCCCGACGTGGCAATGCAGACGCCCAGCTTGCCACTGGCCCGGGCGTAGCCGTCTGCCGCCAGGGCGCAGCCCTGTTCATGGCGGCACAGCACATGCTCCACGCCCACATCGTCCACCAGCGCGTCGTATAGCGGCATGATGCAGCCGCCCGGATACCCGAAAACCGTGCTGATGTTGTGGCGGTGGAACGCGTCAAGAATGTGCTGTGCGCCGTTCATGGTCGTCTTTCCCTTTTCTTTTGCCGTAAAAAAAGAAACCCCCGGGACCTTTCGGTGCCGGGGGTTTCTGGTGTCTTGTCAGGTTTGTCGCTATCTCACCCGCTTGTCCACGCAGAAGCCCCCGGACGGTACCACGACCACCAGGACAAGCTTCACAAGGACAATCACTGCGTTGAGATTCATAAAATCGACAGTCTGCTCTGAATTCGTAAAAAGATTCTGTGTAGAATCTACCCCACGTTTTTAGCCGGATGCAACCGTTAATTGCCGGTTTTTTCTGCCACCCTCGATTCAGCAACAGTGAGCATTCAATGACGAAAGCAAAATGGGGTTCTCTCGGACTGTCACTTCTGATCGTGATCGCAATGGTGATCTGGATGGCGACTGGCGAGGTGAAGGTGGCCAGTGACGAGGCTCCGGAACGTCAGGACAGCGGCGATGATCAGCCTACAACGGTGCAGGTGGAAACCCTGACGGCCCGGCTGCATGAGCCGGGCCTGATGCTGCAGGGCCAGTTGGAGCCCTGGAGTTCGGTGATGCTGAGTGCCCAGGTGCCCGGCCGCGTGGAGTCTCTGGCTGTGAGTCTGGGTGAGCAGGTCCAGCAGGGTCAGAAGCTGCTTACGATAGCTGATGAAGGGCGGAGTGCCGCGGTGTTGCGCTGGCAGTCCCAGGTTCGGAAACTGGAAGCGGACCTGGTGGCGGCCCGCCGGCTCCGCGCCAATAACCTTGCCTCGGAATCCCAGATTTTGAGCCTGGAAAGCGAACTTGCTGCCGCTGAAGCGGAGCTGACCGGTGCCCGACAGGCCATCAGCCACCTCACTCCCGAGGCGCCTTTTGACGGCATTATCAACAGCAAATCGGTGGATATCGGCGATCTGGTGCAGGTGGGTTCCCCCCTGTTTCAATTGGTGAGGGTGGATCGCCTGAAGGCTACCGCGCAGATCCCCCAGCAATCGGTGGGCAATGTGGCGCCCGGTCAGTCTGTTCGCGTGGATTTGCTGGATGGCAGCCGTCTTTCTGGCGTGGTGACCTTTGTGGCCAGCGCTGCCTCGCCCGAAACCCGGAGTTTTGCCGTGGAAATCGCGGTGGAGAATCCGGATCGCAAACGAGTGGCTGGCGGCAGCGCCAGCCTGCGGGTGGCACTGCCCGAGGTTAAGGCGATGTTTATCTCACCTGCCTATTTGTCACTGGGTGACGACGGTCGCCCCGGAGTGAAGTACGTGAACGGCGAGAACCGTGTTGAGTTCGGCGAAGTGAAACTACTCAGCGTGTCTACCGATGGTGCCTGGGTGACCGGTTTGCCGGATGAGATCCGTCTGATTACCCGGGGCGGTGGGTTCGTGAGCACCGGTGAGCAGGTCGTGCCGGTCGACGCCGCTGAAGACAGGGGCTAGACCGCATGCGCGCACTGATCTTTGCCGCCATCGACCGCAGCCGGACCACCTTGCTGACGCTGCTGTTCCTGATTCTCGGGGGGATTGCCGCGTTTCAGACCATCCCCAAGGAAGCCAACCCCGACGTCACCATTCCGATGATCTACGTCTCCATGACCCTGGACGGAATCAGCCCGGAGGACGCCGAGCGCCTTCTTGTCCGTCCCATGGAGCAGGAATTGCGTTCCCTGGAAGGCATCAAGGAAATGCGGGGTACGGCCTCGGAAGGGCATGCCTCGGTGATGCTGGAATTCGATGCCGGATTTGATCCGGACAAAGCGCTGCAGGATGTTCGCGAGAAAGTGGATACGGCTCGCACCAAGCTGCCCCAGGAAGCAGATGAGCCCAGGGTGAACGAAATCAACGTGTCCCTGTTCCCGGTGTTGTCCGTCGGTCTGTCGGGGCCATTGTCGGAGCGGGAGCTGATCACCATCGCCCGCCGGTTCCAGGATGCCATCGAGTCCATTCCGGAAGTGCTTGAGGTGGAGATTGGCGGCGATCGGGAAGACCTGCTGGAAATCGTGGTCGATCCCCAGGTTCTGGAGAGCTACGGCATCGATTTTGACCAGTTGGCGTCCCTCGTAACCCGCAACAACCAGCTGGTCGCTGCAGGCTCCCTCGATACCGGCAACGGCCGCATGGCCCTTAAAGTGCCCGGCGTGATCGAAACCATCGAAGATGTGATGTCCATGCCGGTGAAGGTGGATGGCGACACGGTCGTTACGTTTGGCGACGTGGCGATGCTCCAGCGCACCTTCAAGGATCCGACCGGTTTTGCCAGCATCAATGGCGAGCCGGCGCTGGTGCTGGAGGTGTCCAAGCGCTCGGGCGCCAACATTATCGAGACCATTGCCCAGGTTCGCGAATTGATCGATGAGGCCAGGCCTCAGCTGCCGGACTCGCTGGAAATCCGCTACATCATGGATCAGTCCGAAGAAGTGCGCGATATCCTCAGTGATCTGCTGAACAATGTGCTTACTGCCATCGTGCTCGTTCTGATTGTAGTGATCGCCGCCATGGGACCGCGTTCTGCGGTGATGGTCGGGCTGACCATTCCGGGGGCGTTCCTGACCGGCATCCTGGTGATCTGGAGCATGGGGCTCACGCTCAATATCGTGGTGTTGTTCAGTCTGATTCTGGTAGCGGGCATGCTGGTGGATGGCGCCATCGTGGTCTCGGAGCTGGCGGACCGGAACCTGTCGGAAGGGCAAACGGTAAAACACGCCTGGGCCGAGGCGGCCAGCCGAATGGCCTGGCCCATTATTGCGTCTACGGCAACCACGTTGGCGGTGTTCGTGCCGTTGCTGTTCTGGCCGGGCGTGGTGGGGGAGTTCATGAAGTTCCTGCCACTCACGGTGATCATCTGCCTGATTGCGTCCCTGGCCATGGCGCTGGTATTCCTGCCCGTACTGGGCAGCACCAGCGGCGGGCGCCGGGCGCGGCAGGGGCATTCTTCGGGGCGCCTGATGGAGGGTTATCGACGGGTACTGGGGCTGCTACTTCGTTCACCGGGGCTGACGTTGATTGGTGTGCTCTGCGTGATCGCCGTGATCTACGCCGCGTACGCCCGCTTCAACCATGGGGTTGAGTTCTTCCCCAGTGTGGAGCCGGATTCCGCCCAGGTTCAGGTGAGGGCGAGGGGTGATCTTTCAGTGTGGGAGCGGGATGCCATTGTGCGTGAAGTGGAGCAGCGGTTGCGTGGCATGCCCGAGGTGAAGGCCCTGTACGCCCGCTCAATGGTACAGACCAGCTCGCAACTGGCGCCAGATGTCATAGGCGTTCTGCAATTCCAGTTTACCGACTGGTTCACCCGGCGACCGGCCAGCGCGATTCTCGAGGACTTCCGCGACATGACCTCTGATATAGCGGGCGTTGAGCTGGAATTCCGCAAACAGGAAGGTGGGCCTGCCGAAGGCAAACCGATAGAGCTACAGGTGAGCAGCCGCGAAGCAAACAGTCTCAATGGCTACGTGGACGAAATCAAAGACCGCATGCGTGAGCTCGGTGGGTTCGTGGACATCGAAGACGACCGCAGCCTTCCGGGGATTGAGTGGCGGCTGCAGGTTGACCGGGAAGCCGCCGCTCGCTTCGGTACCGATGTGCTGGGTATCGGCAGTGCCGTGCGCTTGGTGACCAACGGGTTGAAACTGGCCACCTATCGCCCGGAAGACGTGCGGGATGAAGTGGACATCGTGGTGCGCGTGCCGAACAACTGGCGGGAGCTGGATCATCTGCAGCGCCAGACCATTCATACCTCCCGGGGCCAGGTGCCGCTCTCTGAATTCGTCGATCTTCGCCCGGGCGACAAAACCAACAGTATTGTCCGGGTGGATGGCCAGCGCACGGTAACCATCAAATCCGATCTGGCACAGGGGCGCCGCGTGGATGAGCTGCTGCGGGCCCTGCAGACCGAGATGCCGGAACCGCCAGAGGGAATTTCGGTGAAGTTTGCCGGCGAGAACGAGGATCAGCAGCAGGCATCCAACTTCCTTGCGACGGCCTTCCTGGTAGCCATCGGTCTCATGCTGTTGATACTGGTTACCCAGTTCAATTCGTTGTACCAGACCTTCCTGATTCTCTCAGCGATTGTGCTCTCCACCGCCGGGGTGCTGCTTGGCCTTCTGGTAAACGGTCAGTCGTTCGGCATTGTGATGGTGGGAATGGGTACGATTGCCCTGGCAGGCATCGTGGTAAACAACAACATCATTCTGATTGATACCTACAACCAGATGCGCAAGGACGGTGTTGAGGCCTACGAGGCGGCCCTGGAAACCGGTTGCCTTCGCCTGAGGCCGGTGCTGCTGACGGCCATCACCACCGTGCTGGGGTTAATGCCCATGGTCCTCAGCGTCAATGTGGACCTGCTGACCCCCTCCCTGGGCCTTGGTGCGCCATCGACCCAGTGGTGGACCCAGCTGTCCAGTGCCATCGCGGGAGGATTGGCGTTTGCTACGGTGCTGACGCTTTTGCTCACACCTGCATTGCTGGTGCTGGGTAACCGGGCCGGTCAGGCTTTCGGTAGGCTGACCGCGAGGTTCAGAAACGCTTGATGCCCATGCAGAATCCACTGAGTGTTCTTTACCGGGACGATTACCTTCTCATCGTCCACAAGCCAGCCGGGCTGCTGGTGCACCGGAGCCCCATCGACAAACATGAAACCGAGTTTGCGCTGCAGTATGCCCGGGCGCTGAATGATGGGCAGCATGTTTACCCGGTGCACCGTCTGGACCGTCCAACCTCTGGCATTCTGTTGTTTGCTAGGGACAGCGATACGGCCCGCTCACTCGGCCTGGCGATGATGGCCGGTGAAGTGGCGAAAACCTATCTGGCGATGGTGCGTGGCTGGCCGCCGGAACACGGGGAGATTGATCATCCCTTGCGAGAGGAATCGGAGGATCGACGGCTGAAAGGGGAAGAGCAGCCGGTGCGGGACGCTCTCACTTATTACCGCACGCTGGCGACGACCGAGATACCAGTGGAGATCGAGAAATACCCGAGCAGTCGCTACGCCGTTGTTGAACTGAACCCGAAAACTGGCCGAAAGCACCAGTTGCGCAGGCATATGAAACACATCAACCACCCGATCATTGGCGATGCCAATCACGGTCGGGGCCGCCACAACCGCTATTTTGCAGAGCGATTCGGCCAGGGGCGGTTGATGCTGGCCGCAACCCGGATGGCATTCCAGCACCCGGTTTCGGGTAAACCACTGACCATTAGCGCCGCGCCGGAAGCGAGTTTTCTGGAGGTGCTATCGCTATTCCCGGGATTTGACGTACGGGATCACTCGGAAAAGTAGCGCTTGATAAACCCTGGGTAGGGAAGCGGTTTACTGTAACGGTAGCCCTGAAGGTAGTCGCAGCCTTTCTCGAACAGCCAGCTTTCATGGGCTTCGCTCTCCACACCTTCTGCAACGACAGAAAGGCCAAGCCCCCTGGCCAGGCCAATGATCGACAGGGTGATAGCGCAATCGTTTTCGTCATCCGGAAGGTTGTTGATGAACGAGCGGTCGATCTTGATGCGGGAGAAGGGCAGGCTTTTGAGCCGGGACAGCGATGAGTACCCGGTGCCAAAGTCGTCGATAGCGAGCTCGGCGCCGGCGTGTACCAGCTGTTCCAGAACCCGACCGATGACACTGAAATCACCCTGGATGGAGTCTTCGGTCACCTCAAACTGCAGGGCACTGACCGGCATGCCCTGGTTACCGCAGATCTCTTTTACCAGCTCTGGCAACTCTGGGACCAATATCTGCTCTGCCGACAGGTTGACGGATATCGTTGGTAATGGCGTATTCCGGTCTTTTGCCTCACGCCAGTGAGCGCAGACGTTTTTCAGCACACAGGCGCCCAGCTCATACATCAGGCCGGCGCTGCGCGCCACGTCCAGAAATTCAATCGGTGACAGCCAGCCACGTTGCGGGTGCTGCCAGCGAACCAGGGCCTCGGCGCTTTCCAGCTGTGTTCCCGTGCGGTCCATGATTGGCTGGTAGAAGACATCGAGGCCGCTGGTTCTGAGTGTTTCCCGCAGCTCGCTCTCGAGCGCAAACCGGGAGCGGGCTGTCATCTGGATTTCCGAATCGAACAGGGTCGAACGGTCCCCGCCCTGCCGCTTCGCGTGGTACATCGCAGCCTCTGCACCTCTGAGCAGTTCTTCTGACTCGTGGCAATCGCCCGGGAAGTGACAGATGCCCACACTGGCACTGACATTCAGATCCTGATCGGACACCCGGATAGACTGGCGAATACGGCTGTGGATCTCGCGGATCACCTCGTCCAGAAAGCTCGGCTGGGTGTAGTTGCGAATAACCAGGGCAAATTCATCCCCTCCAATGCGCGCCAGAAAGTCCTTGCCCGCCAACTGGATTTCTTTCAGGCGCTGTCCGATATCGGCGATGACCTGATCCCCCGCCTGAGGGCCAAGGCCATCGTTGATGGTTTTCAGGCGGTCAACGTCAATCCAGAGCAGTGCAAGACTGCCGGTACCCCGGCCTTTGATCTTGCGCACCAGGTGGTTCAGCCGGTCACGCAGTGAATCAATGTTGGCGAGTCCGGTGAGGGAGTCGTAGCGACTGACGTATTCCAGCGCCCGCTTGGATCTCAGCCATGCCTCGTGAGTGTTCATCAGGCTTATGGTGTCTGCAATGGCAGCTGACAGCGAAATGTCCGGGACCGACCAGTCACGGCGCACACTTGACTCCAGGCAGACAACCCCGCTGAGTTGTTCGCCGTCGAAAATCGGCGCGTCTAACATGGAATGAATGTTTTGCACGGACAGATAATCGCGGTCGAAGGAACGGGTACGGATATCATTGCGGGCGTCTTCCACGGCAATGACTCGTTCTTCGGTGATGGCGCGGAAGTAGTCAGGGTGGTCTGAGCGAAACAGGTTGAACTCTGAGCCATTCTGCGCGATGCAGCTATTGCGGCCGGGCAGCTCTGTGTCGTGAAGCCACTCGCAGGTGATCCGGTCCCGTTCCGGAGGGAAAAGCCAGACACTCGCCCGTTTCACGCCCAACAGCCGGGTGCACAGCTCCATGAGTGCTGCCAGCTTCCGGGGGCGGGGCATCTCGATAAAGCTGGTATTGTGGCTCAGCTCCATCAGTGCCTTGTGGTGGGTCACGAGGACTTCACTGTCACGCATGGCCGGGCTCAATAAATTGTCCTTCTTAGCGGCACGAACGGCCTTCGCTCTCGGTTTGGGATACTTGATCAGGTTACGTTTAAGTTCTTTAAAGAATATGGCAGCTGTTTTTATAAGTGTCCAATTTCAAACGGGATTGGCCAGTGAGTCCCTGGTGTTTTGTTCCCCACTGCCAAGATGGTTCCGGTTGAAATCGCAAAGCAGCGGCCAGGGATGGTTGGCTTCCAGGGTGAAGGCGATATCCAGCAACGTGCGTTCGCCTCCATGCCGCCCCATAAACTGAACGGACACAGGCAGTTGATCGGGCGTGTGGCCCATGGGCAGTGAGATTGCCGGTGCGCCCGTGGCGTTTGCCAGAGGGGTGAAGCTCACATACTCGCGCAGCCGTTCGAACAGGGTGTCAAAAGGCACATCGGGGCTCAGGTGGCCAAGGGCGGGTGTGGTGTGGCCAAGTACCGGCGTGAGCACGGCATCAAATCCGGCCATGGCATGTGCATAGTCGTGCCAGGAACGCTTGAGCCGCCAGAGCGCGGTTGGCAGGCGCCAGAACTGTCGCCGGAACATCCTGTCGAGGCCGTTGGTCAGGCCGTCTGTTTTGTGTTTGTCGAAGGCCGGGTGAAGCAGTTTCCTGCCGTTGGCCCTGATGCCAAAGGCAAGCAGTGCCCAGTAAAGCGCAAAGTCATCAGGGAAGGCGCTGTGCACCGGAACGGGAACAGGCTCAATTCGGTGGCCCATTTTTTCCAGCCTGAGCGCCGTTTCTTCGACGGTCCGTCGGGTGATGTCATCGGTTTTGTGACCGTTGATGGAATCCAGCACCAGTCCGATTCTCAACGGGCGACCGGAAGGGCCTTCCATTCTTCCAATCGCCGGCAGGCCGGGATTGCGGAAATAGGTCTCGGCCTGTTCGAAAAAATTGGCGGTATCCCTTACCGAGCGCGTCACCACCCCCTCGCTGATAATGTTGATGGGCAGGGAGGCCGCCGCCTCGTTGTCTATCAATCGTCCTCGTGTGGGCTTAAGGCCGACCAGGCCGCAGCAGGCGGCCGGAATCCGTATGGAGCCTCCGCCGTCATTCGCATGGGCAATGGGTACCACGCCGGCCGCCACCAGGGCCGCTGAACCGCCTGAGGAGGCTCCGGAGGAATAGGCCAGGTTCCACGGGTTACGGGTTGCCGGCGCGTGTGCGGGCTCGGTTGTGGCGTTGAATCCGAATTCCGGCAGGGTGCTTTTACCCAGGCACAGAAAACCCTGGGCAAGCAACTGGCGGGCAAATGGACTGGTATCGGATGCAGGAACGCTGGGCACTGCCAGGGAGCCGTGCCGTGTGGTCATGCCCGACACGTTGGTGTTGTCTTTGATCAGTGTTGGAACACCGCGGAACAGGGGAAAGGAACCGGTCTGGTCGGTGGCATCAAGCTTTGAAGCAGTCCATATCACCTGGTCGTAATTCGCCGCGGCCAGACCATGAATGAGCGGTTCGACCGCCTGTGCGCGAGCGATAGCGGCTTGCGTGAGTTCGGTGATCGATATTTCCCGGCGGCGGACCTTCTCGGCAAGGGCAGTGGCGTCATCGCAACCTATCGCGTCGTTGCTGAAACTGTGGCAGGACTGCGGGGCGCTCATGGCCAGACTCTCCTTGAAAGTGATTCCACGACTCTACTGCATTTGAAAACGTGATGACATGTCATTTTAGGTAGGGTGAGTGGTCGGCAGCCAGCACAGGGCCTTTTCACAGACCTCTTCAGATAATAAGCTGTCCGCCTGAAAACGTTGTAAGCGATCCTGATGGAATTTATTGAACCCCTCGTACGCCACTTTCTCGGCATTTTCTTTCTGATGATCGGTCTGCAGTTTGCTGGCCGAAGCCTCGGGCTGTATCAGAGAATGCGCTTTTCGCACATTAACTATGGTGAGCGAGGGAGTGCGCCCTGGTGGCACCGGCAAACCTTCAATGTGTTTCGGGCGTTCATTCTCGGCGTCTGCGTGGTGCGGATTTTTGCGGATATCGACCCCTGGCTGGGCGTGTTCGGCCCGCTCTATGTATGGCCGATTTTGTTGGTTGGTATGCTCCTCCTGATTGGCTCATTTACTTCGGTGAACTATCTGCAGGCCTACATGCATGAGGACTGGCGCTCTGGTATCGATCCTCGGAAGGATGAGCGCAAACTGCTCACAGGCGGGCCATTTGGCCGCTCCCGTAATCCCCTGTTCCTGGCTGTGATGGCTGGGCAACTCGGTTTTTTCCTGGCCTTGCCCAGTGTGTTTTCCCTGGTATGCCTGGTGGCCGGTGTACTGGTGATCACCCGCCAGGCCCGGGAGGAGGAGAAGGCGCTGGCGGAAAAATTTGGCGAGGACTACGAGCGTTATCGCGTGCGGGTACCGCGCTGGTTCTGACCCGGTGACGGCAGAGGGCTTTACGCAGATTTTTTCCGGGCTTCCTTGATCACATCGTAGGCATGACTGATTTCGCGGGTGCGTTCCTCTGCCATCTCCCGCATGCTCTCGGGCAATCCCCGGCCGGCAAGTTTATCCGGGTGGTTCTCGCTCATCAGCTTACGGTAGGCCTTCTTGAGTTCATCATCACTGGCGGAAGGCGATACCCCAAGAACCTTGTAGGCATCGCTGATCTGATCAGCGGAGGAGGGCTGGCCCGCACCGGCCCGGTTGGTGTGGGCTCCTCGGAGCATGGCTTCCAGCTGGTCCACCTGGCTCTCCGGTAGCCCCAGCCCACGGGCGATTTTTACCAGCATTTCGTGTTCGGCCGGGTGCACCTTGCCGTCTGCAGCCACGGCCGATACCTGAACCTGCAGGAACATCTGGAGAAACGCGGGTTGGCGTCCGCTGGCCTGGAGGAACTGGTTAAGCTCGGCATCCAGGTCGAAATCCGGCTCTTTACCACGGTTGAAGGCGGTTTTGGCCTTGGCTTTCTGTTCTTCATTCAGGCGGAAGCGAACGAACATGGCTTCGGCCATCTGAATTTCATCCCTGGATACCACGCCATCTGCCTTGCAGAGGGCACCCATCACAGCAAAAACCGATTCAATAAAACCGGACTGAATGCTCTGGAGCTTGCCAATCAGGCGGCGCTTGAGAAGGTTCAAGAGAAAGGCGCCAATCGCCGCACCTATGAGAAAGCCCGGGAATTTGCCAAAGGCGTAGCCAATCAGACCGCCAATTATGATTGCAAACAGCATTAATAAGTCCTTAACAGGAATGAATCAGCCCATAGAATATACGTGTTTTTCAGCCCGGCTTCATGAACAGGCTTTCATCGACCTGTGAAAAAGCCACGTAAGCTATTAGATTAAATCATTTATGAGGGGGCAGTAGTCATGACCCAAGACCTGTTTTCTAACCTGCCACCGGAACAGACAGTCGAGCCTCTGATGGATGGCGCGGTGGTGCTGCGGCAGTTCGCGCTCCCGAACGCCGAATCACTCATGGCCGGCATTGAAACGGTTACCTCAGAAGCGCCGTTCAGACACATGAAGACCCCTGGTGGCCATGCCATGTCTGCGGCCATGAGCTGCTGCGGGGATCTTGGCTGGGTCACCGATAGCCGGGGTTATCGGTATCAGGCGCACGATCCGAAGTCCGGCCGGCCATGGCCCGCCATGCCTGAGGCTTTCCGGGAACTGGCCAGAAGCGCCGCCGAAACCGCTGGTTTTGAGGGATTTGAACCGGACGCCTGTCTGATCAATCGATACCAGCCCGGGGCAAAAATGGGGCTGCATCAGGACAAGGACGAGCAGGACTTCACGCAGCCCATCGTGTCGGTTTCTCTGGGCCTGCCGATGGTGTTCCAGTTTGGTGGTCTCAAACGCAGCGAACGCCCCATCCGCGTGCCACTTTCCCATGGTGACGTTGTGGTCTGGGGCGGCCCTGCCCGGATGCGTTATCACGGCGTGTTGACCCTGAAGGCCGGGGAACACCCGCTGACGGGCGGGTACCGTTACAACCTGACGTTCCGGCGGGCCAGGTAGGGGGTTATTGCAGCCACGCGACCAATAGCCCGGCCGCCAGAGAGAGCACCATCGGGATGCCGACCAGGAGCCCGGTCTGGCGATTGCCGACAAACCCCGCCAGAGCCGACTTCACCAGATTGTTGGTGGCGGCAGCGATAACGATGCCGATCACGGCCGTGCTCATGGCCAAGTTGTTATTGGACATGCGGGTGAGGGAGAGGGTGATTGCGTCCACGTCGGCGATACCGGAGGTGGCTGCCAGAACATAGATGCCGGCGTCGCCCAGCCAGTTGCCCAGAAATTCGCCCAGCAGAAGGATCGCGGTCAGCAACACGCCGAATACCAGCGCCGAGGTCAGATCCAGCGGGTTCTGGTTAAGTGTTGGCTGACTGACATGGAGTTCCCGGTCATTTTTCCGCCAGATAAAAAGCGCAGGGCCGTAGAGCAGGACAGTCATGACCACCACCGGCCAGACAAGGCTTGGCAGCAGATCGGGATTGATCACCAGGCAGTAAACCAGAATGCGGGGAAACATGGTGCCGCAGGCAATCAGAATGCCGGTGGCGAACTGGGCATTGAGCTGAGGGTTCTTCGAGGCCTGACGGGCGAAGTGCAGGGTGAGGGCAGTGGAGGAGCTCAGCCCGGCGAACAGGCTGGTAAACAGGATGCCCTTGCGGGTGCCGGCGACGCGTATGGCGAAATAGCCGACAAAGGAAATTGAGGCGATCATCACCACCATCCACCAGATTTCCCGGGGGTTCAGAACCCCGCCAGGCCCCATCTTTTCATTTGGCAGCAACGGCAGCATGACCACGGAAATCAGCAGCAGCTTGAGAGCGGCATCCAGTTCATGTTCCTTCAGCTTGTTGACCCAGCCGTGGATCTCCTCCTTGTTGTCCAGGATGATTGCAGTCACAACCGCCGCTGCTGTTGCGATAATCGGGTCCACTGCCACCGCCACAGCGCCGAAGCAGAAGGTCAGCACCATGCCGACTATGCCCGTGATGCTGAAATTGCGGATGTGCTCAAGCCGCTCGCTGTAGGCCACGATCGCCATGGCCACCACACTGACCAACATTACGGGAAACGCCCATTCGGTGATCTCCTGCGCCAATACTGCCGAGATACCGCCAAGCAGGCCTACCAGGGCAAAGGTACGTATGCCGGCAATTCGCTCTCCGGATTTCTGTTCCCGGGCGTCCCATCCCCGTTCCAGCCCGATGATGGCGCCAAGCAGAAGCGCAACTGCGAGATTCAGGGTGGTCTGGTTTCCAGCCAGAAACTGGGAAGCAACATCATCCATGGCAGGGTGTAGGCTCCTGTTAATAATTGAATATGCTGATGATAGCAGCAGGTGCAACCGGTCGTTACACCTCTAAGAAGATTCCCCTAACCGCCTTACTTTCCTGCAAGGGGTCTGGTAAGCTTCGCGACCCTGAAATTCGCAGTTACCTGATTTTCATCAACCGTGCAGCAAACCAAAACCGTGACGATCCTTCCGCCCTAGCGCTCAGTTTCCTCTTCCTCTGGTTAATCCCCTGAGAAATATGCCTGTAGCCAACGTCTGTCATGTTGGGTGCAATCGACGGTTTTATCTCAGTTTTTTATTTGCACAGCAATCTGGAAACCCCAAATTATGGTGAATTCCTTAAAAGCCAACTGGCTTTCGAACATTCGTGGCGATGTGCTCGCCGGTATTGTCGTGGCGCTGGCACTGATCCCCGAGGCCATTGCCTTCTCGATCATCGCCGGTGTTGATCCCAAAGTGGGTCTTTACGCCTCTTTCTGTATTGCGGTGATCATTGCCTTCGTGGGCGGCCGTCCCGGTATGATTTCGGCAGCCACCGGCGCCATGGCTCTTTTGATGGTGACGCTGGTTAAAGAGCATGGTCTCGAGTACCTGCTTGCTGCGACGCTGCTGACTGGTGTTATTCAGATTGCCGCGGGCTATCTCAAGCTCGGCGGCCTGATGCGGTTTGTCTCGCGCTCGGTGGTTACCGGTTTTGTAAACGCCCTGGCCATCCTGATTTTTATGGCGCAGCTGCCCGAACTGACCAATGTAACCTGGCATGTCTACGCCATGACCGCAGCCGGCCTGGGCATCATCTATCTGTTCCCCCTGCTGCCCCGGATCGGCAAGATCCTGCCTTCACCCCTGGTGTGCATTGTGGTTCTGACCGGCGTTGCCATGTACCTGAACCTCGACATCCGCACGGTCGGTGATATGGGCGAATTGCCCGATACGCTGCCGATTTTCCTGTGGCCGGATGTGCCCCTGAACCTGGAAACACTGATGATTATCCTGCCTTACTCGGTAGGTCTGGCCGTTGTCGGTTTGCTGGAGTCGATGATGACCGCAACCATCGTTGACGATCTCACTGACACCACCAGCGACCGTAACCGTGAATGTAAGGGCCAGGGCATCGCCAACATCGGCTCCGGCTTGCTCGGCGGCATGGCTGGTTGCGCGATGATTGGTCAGTCTATTATCAACATCAAATCCGGTGGTCGAACACGACTATCCACACTCACAGCCGGTGTTTTCCTTTTGGTGATGGTACTGGTGCTGGACAAGTGGCTGGTCCAGATCCCCATGGCGGCCCTCGTTGCTGTCATGATCATGGTGTCGATTGGTACCTTTAGCTGGGGGTCGATCAAGAACCTGAGGGAACACCCGCTTTCAACCAACATCGTGATGGTTGTTACGGTTATTGTGGTGGTTGCCACTCATAACCTGGCCTTCGGCGTTTTGGCCGGCGTTTTGCTGGCGGCTTTGTTCTTTGCCAACAAAGTAGGCCACTACATGCTGGTGACCTCCGAGCTGGATGAAACCACTGATACCCGTACTTACCGGGTTGTAGGCCAGGTGTTCTTCAGCTCCTCGGAAAAATTCACGGAATCCTTTGATTTCAAGGAAGCAGTCGATAATGTGGTGATCGACCTGAGTCGCGCGCATTTCTGGGATATCACCGCAGTCGGCGCCCTGGACAAGGCGGTGATCAAGTTCCGCCGTGAAGGCTCGGAGGTTGAGGTGATCGGGCTGAATGAAGCCAGTGCCACGATCGTTGACCGCTTTGGCGTGCACGACAAGCCGGACGCCGTTGACCAGCTGATGGGGCACTGACATGACACAGACCAGGGAATCCAACAGCGATCGCAGTCAGAATAAAAATCACAAGGATCATGAAGGCGAGGTTGAGATGTTACGAGTAGTTGCCTGTATTGATGGCTCCCAGGCCGCTCCCGCAGTTTGCGATTACGCCAGCTGGGCCAGCAAGCACATGGAAACCCCCATGATGCTGTTGCACGTGCTTGATGAAGAGCGTTATCCGGCAGAGCCGGATCTGGCCGGAAGCATCGGCCTTGGCAGTCGTGAACAGCTGCTGGAGGACCTCGCAGAGCTGGATCGAAAACGTGCCAAGCTGGCCCTCGAACACGGGCATTACATGCTGGATGAAGCCAAAAAGCGGGTTGGCGAAGCGGGCATCTCAGACGTGGTGCAGAGACAGCGACATGGGGACCTGACCGAGTCCCTGCTGGCGCTGGAGAATCAGACCCGCCTGCTGGTCATGGGGCTGCACGGTGAAAGCAGTTCCGAGCGTGACACTCACATCGGCAGTCAGTTGGAGACGGTGATTCGCAGCATGCACCGCCCGATTCTCCTGGTGCCGGACGACTATACCCAGCCCCGCAGCGCCATGCTGGCCTTCGATGGCAGCGCTACGGCGTTCAAGGGCGTGGAGTTGCTGGCTGGCAGCCCGGTTCTGAAAGGCATGCCGTTGCATCTGGTGATGGTTGGACCGGACACCAACGACCGCTGGGAGCAGCTCAAGAAAGCCGAGAAAATGCTGGCAGGGCTGGAATCCGAAATCACTCTGGCGATCCGGGCCGGTGATGTGGAGCCCGCGTTGCACGCCTACCAGGAAGAACACGATATCGACATCCTGGTGATGGGCGCCTATGGGCACTCCCGCATCCGTCAGTTCCTGGTGGGCAGTACAACCACCACGATGCTGAAAACCGCCAAAAAGCCCCTGGTGGTGCTTCGCTAGGTTACTTCCTGGGCCAATTCGGCCAGATAGGCCATCGCCGCGCGGTGGCCTTGCTGATACCCCAGATCCAGCTTGTTCAGATCCGTGGTCAACCGGCTTACCGGAAAATCCTCCGGTGGCGCGATAATCCGGAGCCGGCAGTCCTCCGGCGGATTTCGAATGAATTCCAGTGTCTCGTTGTATCTTTCGCCCCGCTTTATCAAGGCCTCGGCGAGCCCCGGTTGCTCCCGGAACATACGTTTGGCGAGCGCCGGAAACGCCAATGGTTTCTTCTCATAGCCCAGCGGTCGGGAAAGCACCACCGTGATATCCCGGGCTCCCCGGCGATAGGCCTCCGCAACCGGAATGGAATCGGCAATTCCGCCATCACTCATGGGTTCGTCCGCCACTCTCGGGTAATCACGGTAGGCCAGGGGAATGGAGCAGGAGGCGGTGAGCACGTCGTGGATGTTCTGATCGTCGACCGGAAAATACCGGGCCTCACCGGTCACCACCGACGTGGTTGCCACCCAGAGTTTGGTGGTGCCAGTCAGGTAGCGTTCCAGATCGAGCGGTACTTCCTGGTAGGACTGATGCCAGAGCCAGTGAACATCGCACAAATGCCCGCCCTGGAAGAAACGACCCCAGTTGATGAACTCCGGCCGACAGGCGTGGTCGGTGATCACTCGATGATTTCGGCCGTGATGGCCGCAGAGATAGCCGATGAGATTGGTTGAGCCCGCGGAGACGCCCCAGGCTTCCGTGAAAGGCTGATACCGCTTTTCGAGAAAGGCATCGAGTACACCGGCTGCGAAGATGCCGCGCATGGCGCCGCCTTCGACAACGAGGGCATTGCTGGTTGCAGTATCAGTGTTGGTCTGGAGCATCCGTTCCCCCTTTCTGCTGTGTTCTCCGGTTGTGCTCGTTCATGGCCACAGGCTACCAGCTCTCCGGCCAAGTATGGCATAGGGATGACCCCTCAGGCACTGTTGCCGGCAGCCACACCCGAGGCCCAAGCCCACTGGAAATTGTGGCCGCCAAGATGCCCGGTCACATCCACCACCTCACCGATGAAATACAGGTTTGGCCGCTCCAGCACCGCCATGGTTTTGGAGGAGAGCTGGCGCGTATCAACGCCCCCCAGGGTAACCTCTGCCGTGCGGTAGCCCTCGGTTCCTGCCGGCTTGATCGACCATTGGCCGAGGATATCGGCAACCTGCTCAATATCGCTGTTCTTGTAGCCCTGCAAGGGACCGGTCCAGCCCTGCAGTTCGTTGAAGGCCTGGGCAAACCGTTTTGGCAGGTGCTGGGTGAGGTAGTTTGCAATGGTCGATTGCGGGCGGGTTTTCCGGAGGTTCAGCAGGTCATCCTTGATGCGGCAGGCCGGCAGCAGATTGATGGCCAGGCTGTCGCCCGGCTCCCAGAAACTGGAAATCTGGAGCATTGCCGGGCCACTGAGCCCGCGATGGGTGACCAGCATCGGTTCCCGGAAGTGCTGGTCATGGCACTGCACGTCAACGGGACAACTGACACCGGACAAAGGCGCGAGCTGTTCTTTCAATTCCGGCTGCAGGGTAAAGGGCACCAGGCCCGCGCGGGTGGGAAGTATGTCCAGCCCGAACTGCTCGGCTACCCGGTAACCAAATGCGGTGGCGCCCATGGTAGGAATCGACAGGCCTCCGGTGGCGATCACCAGGGATTCACAGGTGAGGTCACCGGAGCCGACGCGCAAGCGGTAGCCGCTGTCGGTTTCGGTGATGCGGTCGACCGCTGTCTTCATTCTCACGTCCGCGCCCGCCCACTCACATTCGGTCAGCAGCATATTGAGAATGTCCTTGGCGCTGTCTTTGCAGAACAACTGACCAGGGGTTTTTTCCTCATGTTCAATGCCGTGGCGGTCTACAAGTTCCAGAAAGTCCTGGGGGGTATAGCGCTTTAGCGCAGAAATGCAGTAGTGCGGGTTATCCGAAAGGAAGTTGGCCGGCGTACTGTTCAGGTTTGTGAAATTGCAGCGTCCGCCGCCGGACATCAGGATTTTCTTGCCGGGTTTATTGGCGTGGTCCAACACCAGCACGCTGCGGCCGCGATAGCCCGCAGTGGCCGCGCACATCAGGCCTGCTGCGCCAGCGCCGATAATAATGACATCGTAGTGTGAAGGCATGGGGTAACCACAAACCGGGTACGAACATTGAGTGGGCGAATTATACGGATATGGGGGGCTGGCGTCTGTGGTGCCGGGGTAACCACGTATGAAGTGGCGGGATGAGAAGGAATCAGAGACCGGGCCCGTGGGGCCCGGTCGCCTTTGCAGTTACCCGTTTTTCAGGGTGTGCATATCGATCACGAAGCGATACTTCACATCGCCTTTTTTCATGCGCTCGTAGGCCTCATTGAGGTTGTTTATATCAAGCATCTCCACGTCGCAGCTGATGTCGTGTTCTGCGCAGAAATCCAGAACTTCCTGGGTTTCCGGCATGCCACCGATCAGCGACCCGGCCAGAACACGGCGCTTGAATACCAGGGCGCCAGCCTCTACGGGTGGCTCTACCGGCTCCAGCAGGCCAACCAGTATGTGAGTGCCATCGTGCTTCAGGCAGTTGAGGTAAGGGTTCAGATCGTGCTGGACCGGAACCGTGTCCAGCATGAAATCAAAGGTTTCAGCGGCTGCGGCCATCTGATCTTCATCGGTGGAGATCACTACATGATCGGCACCCTGCTTTTTCGCTTCCGCAACCTTGCTCTCGGAGCGGGTGAAAATGGTCACCTCCGCGCCAAGTGCCCGGGCGAATTTAACACCCATGTGACCGAGGCCGCCCATGCCGATAACACCGACCTTGTGGCCCGCTTTGACGCCATAATGGCGCAGCGGCGAGTAGGTGGTGATGCCGGCGCAAAGCAGAGGCGCAGCGGCCTTGATATCCAGCTTTTCCGGAATGCGAACGACAAACCGTTCGCTGACGGTGATACGCTCGGAATAGCCGCCAAAGGTGATGGAGTGATCGTGGCGGTCCTGGCCGTTGTAGGTGGAAGTCATGCCTTCGCTGCAGTACTGCTCCAGACCTGCTTCACAAGCTGAGCAGGTACGGCAGGAATCCACCATGCACCCGACGCCGACGACATCGCCTACGTTAAAGCTTTTGACCTCGGGGCCAACGGCCGTGACCCGCCCCACAATTTCGTGGCCGGGGACAACCGGATACTCGGTGATCCCCCAGTCGTTTTGTGCAAAATGAATGTCGGTATGGCAGACCCCGCAGTAGTCGATCTCGATCGCAACGTCATCGGGACGTGGATCCCGGCGGTCTATGGTATGAGGTGCCATGCCGGACGTTGGTGACTGTGCTGCAAATGCTTTGGTTGCTGTCATCACTTCGCCTCTGATTAAGAATTGAGGATAAGTTTACGAAACTGACCGTCAGAGCTATCACCGGCGACCATGTCGGTTTTTTCATTTGCACTCTGCAAGTGTGCCTCACAAATGAATGGCGCCTTCCATAAAGAAGGCTGCCTGGCCGGCAATGTCGACGCGATCCCCCTTTAACTCGCAGCGAAGTACACCGCCCCGGGCAGAAATCTGCCGAGCCTCAAGCTCGGTTTTGCCCAGTTGTTCGGACCAGTAAGGCACCAGCACGCTGTGAATGGAACCGGTAACCGGGTCCTCATCAATGCCGGCGCCAGGCGCGAAATAGCGGCTGACAAAATCGCAGTTGTTGCCAGGTGCGGTGATGATCAGCCCCTGGTTGCCCAGTTGCTTTAATTTGCGCAGATCCGGTTGCGCAGACCGCACAGCGTCTTCGTCCTTCAGGACCACCATGTAATTGGTGTCGTTTGGAACAAAAAACGCTGTATCAGGCGCGCTTTCCAGAGCTTCCCGAATCAGGGCCGGCGTGGGCTGTTTCTCGTAGGCCAGATTCGGGAAATCGAGTACCAGCCAGCCGTCGTCGGATTGCCGGACGGAGAGTGGGCCGCTTTTGGAGCGTAAACGGATTTGCTCTCTGTCCCAGCCGAGTTTGTTGAAGATGATCCAGGCGCTGGCCAGGGTGGCATGGCCGCACAGTGGTACCTCTGTGCCCGGAGTAAACCAGCGGATATGGAAATCCGCGTCCTCGCCGGCCGGAAGAGGCACGAAAAAGGCTGTTTCGGAGAGGTTGTTCTCCGCGGCAAGCGAGAGCATGAGGTTATCTGGCAGCCACTGGTCCAGCGGCATGACCGCGGCCGGGTTGCCACCGAACACCTCGCTGGTGAACGCATCAACCTGATAGATGGGTAAAGTCACGGTCTCTTCTCCTATTTTAAAGCGCTGGCCTGTTTGGAAATATCATCTGATTTCGAGCCTATTGTAGGAAAAGATCTGACTGCCATAACAGATTCAGATAATCTGGTTTTGAACCGGTACAGAATGCATTTGGTGAGATCTGTACTGGTCATATCGGAAGCAATCTGTACTGCACCGAACAGCTCGGGTTCTGGTGCAATAGATCATTATCACGATGAAGCTTCGCAGGCGAGGGCGGGCAATGGGCATTCTCTACAACCAGGTCGCGGATCAGCTTCAGGGGCTGATTCATGAAGGCGTGTACCGGGACGGCGAACGGCTACCGGGCGTGCGACAGTTGAGCCGGCAGTTCGGGGTTAGCATCTCGACCATCCTCCAGGCACACCAGACGCTGGAGGCGCGGGGTTTTCTGCAGGCCCGTGAACGTAGCGGCTACTTCGTACGGCTGCCCACTGTGGACGCCCCCGAGCCTGTTATGCGCCGGCACCGAAGCCGTCCGGTTCCAGTCAGTGCCAGGGAGATGGCCCTGGACCTGTGCGCGGACGAACAGAAGCGCATGGTACCGCTGGCCACGGCGATCCCCCACCCGGATTACCTGCCGCTCCGCCAGATCCAGCACAGCACGCTCTGGGCGGCACGCCGGGGTCTGGAAACCCTGGACTATGCCTTTCCCGGCAAGGAATCGTTCCGCCGGCAGATCGCCCAGCGGATGGCCACCCTCGGTGTGCCGGTGACGCCAGACGACGTACTTGCCACCAATGGCGCCCAGGAGGCGATCATACTGGCGCTGAGAGCGGTAACCCAGCCCGGAGATATTGTGGCCGTAGAATCGCCGTCTTTCCCGGGCATTCTTCAGGCTCTGGAAGTGGTCGGGCTGAAGGTCATTGAAATTCCAACGCATCCTTCCGAGGGTCTGAGCCTTGAAGGCCTGCAACTGGCCCTGGAACAGTGGCCCCTCAAAGCCTGTGTGGTCGTGACCAATCACAGCAACCCCATGGGTGCGCAAATGTCCGACGAGCGCAAGAAGCAGCTGGTCTCCATGCTGGCGGCAGCGGCTGTTCCGCTGATCGAGGACGACATCTACGGCGACCTTCATCACACCGGGGACCGGCCGAAACCGGCCAAGGCCTTTGATCGGGCGGACAATGTGATTTATTGCAGTTCGTTTTCGAAGACTATTTCACCGGGCCTCCGGCTGGGCTGGATGGTGCCGGGGCGGCATATGGCCAGCGCCAGGCAGCACAAGTATTTCGTCAATCTGGCCACGTCATCGATTCCACAGATGGCGGTAGCGCATTTTCTGGAGCAGGGCGGCTATGATCGCTACCTCCGTTCAGCCCGGCAGCACTATCGCGAAGCCACCGAACGGATGCGGACTGCTGTGGCCAGGGCCTTCCCGGAAGGTACGGCTGTGAGCCGTCCCCAGGGTGGGTTTGTGCTATGGGTCCAGTTGCCCGACGGCGTTTCCGGCACCGAGGTTTACCACAGGGCCAGGGCGGAGGATATCAACGTGGCGCCGGGGCTGATGTTCTCAACCGCCGACAAATACGACAATTGCCTGAGACTGAACAGCGCCAACCCCTGGAGTGAGCGCATCGAGCATGCCGTGGCCAGGCTGGGTGTGCTGGCGCACGACGTCCAGTCTGCGGCGCGTTAGTGCCGTTCAGGTTTTCTCGCCACGCATGTCCAGCGGATCGAGAAGGCCGGCGGCAATGGCGGTGCCGGTCACATCCGGCAAGCGATCGGCGCCCAGGCGTTTCATGACTCGTGCCCGGTAGAGATCAATCGTCTTGACACTGACATCCAGCTGTTCTGCGATTTCCCGGCTCGTGTAGCCCTGGGCCAGTGGCAGGAACACGTCCCGTTCACGGCGGGTGAGGGTGGCCAGCAGGGCTTCGGTTGCCTCATCACCCTGCAACTCTGGAGCGGACTGCTGATGTTCCTGCAGCGCCTGTTGGACGCTGTCCAGGAGCAGTTGTTCATTGAACGGCTTCTCGATGAAATCGAAGGCCCCGGACTTGAACGCCCTCACCACAATGGGAACGTCGGCGTGCCCGGAGACAAAGATGATCGGCAGGTCCAGCCCCCGCTTCTGAAGCTCCTCCTGAACGTTCAGGCCGCCCAGCCCGGGCATCCGCACATCCAGAACCACGCAGCCCGCTTTCTTGTTGCCAACCGCATCCAGGAATTTCCGGCCGTCGCTGTAGGCTTCCACGTTCAACCCGACCGATTCCAGCAACCACTGGGTGGATTCCAGCATGCCGGCGTCGTCGTCAACCACATAGACGGTGGTGGCTTCCGGTGTCGCTTGATCACTCATCTGGCTGCATCTCCGTGTTCGAGGTTCTGTTCTTGTGGCCCGGGCTGGCCGGGAAACGGCAGATCAGGGAGAGTCCGCCCGTTGCTGCCGGCCTGGCGTCCAGGAAGCCTCCAAAGCCTTCGATAATCGAACGGCTCATCGAGAGCCCCAGGCCAAGCCCCTGGGGCTTGCTGGTATAGAACGGCTGGAACATCTGGCGAATGCCCTGCGCGTCGAGCCCCGGGCCTTCGTCGATGACCTCAATCAGGGTTTCGTTCTGATCGTTGATGCAGGTCGTTATGGCGATCTGCGAGTGTGGGCCCGGGTTGTCCTCACCGCGAGCCTCAACCGTGGCTTCGATACCGTTGCGGATCAGATTGATCAGCACCTGTTCCAGCAGCACCGGGTCGGCGGTGATGACGGGCGCACAACAGGCCAGATTCTCTCGGATCTGCACCTTGTTTTTCTCGGCCTCCCATTGGCAAAGACGGGCGACATTGCTGACGACTTCGTTCAGTGCGATTGGTGCGGTCCGCTTCTGGCCCTTGCGCAGGAAAGCTCGCAAACGTTTGATGACCTCCGAGGCCCGGTTGGCGTGGTGAACAATCTTCTGGAGGCCGTCGTCCACTCGATCGAGGCATTCGGGATTGGTTCGGGCGCCTTTGAGATAGCGCTGGCTGGCGCTGGCAAAGTTCACGATGGTGGCCAATGGCTGGTTCATCTCGTGGGCAATGCTTGAGGCAAGCTCCCCCAGAGTGGCGAGCCTGGCGGTGTGGGCGAGTTCGTCGGCCAGCCTGCGGTTGTTCTCCTCGGACTCTACCCGGGCGGTGATATCCCGGGATACGCTGATGACCTCAATCACAGCGCCAGTGTAGGTTTCCCGAATGGCCCTGCTGGCAATCTCGAACCAGCGGCGGGAACCGTCCCGGTGAATAATCTCCAGAGTCATGGTGGCGTAGCCGTCGTCCCGTAGCTGGTTGCGGGTTTCAGCCAGCTTCTGAACCACCTGATCGCCCCGGAAAATTTCTTCCAGGGGCTTACCCCTCAGTTCTTCCGGCCAGTAGCCCAGCAGCCGCCAGGATGCGGGCGTGGCATCGATAAACCGTCCGTCCGGGGCATGGCGGGAAATGAGGTCGGTGGTGTTCTCGGTAATCAGCCGGTAAAGACGGTTGGAGCGGGTCGCTTCTTCCCGGTTGATGATTTCGTCTGTAGCGTCTCTGGCCCGCGCCAGAACCGTCGAGCTCCCGATATCGGGGACGAACGTCCACACCAGGAAACGCTCGGTGGTGTCTGCCGGAATTCTGGCTTCCACATTCTCGATCGATCGTTCCTGCTCCAGGGACGACTTCACAAGCGCCTGAACGTTGACCGGCAGCAGATGGAACAGCGAGGTCAGGTTGGCGTTCTGGCAAAGATGATGGCTGGCCAGGTTGCCCTCCAGAACGCTGCCTGTCGCATCCAGGATCAAACCGGGTTGCGGGTCGGCGTCATGCAAACTAAATACACTTGGAGTGGAAAAATCGTTCATGGCTTATCGTTATAGTAAATTAACTATAATACGTTGGTATAGTTTCTAGTGTTTTTGCTATCCAATACTATTCTGACCAGCCCGAAGTATAGCTAGTTTAGCGATATTCCTGAATACGCCATAAGAACAACAGTACTCAAGAGGACCACGCAATGACCTCGATATTTGATCAAGGCCTGGCGCCCGTCGACGCCAACTACGCCGTCCAATCTCCCGTTGATTTCATCGAACGTACCGCCACGGTTTACCCGGAGTATCCCGCCGTCATTCACGGGGCCATCCGTTACAACTGGGCGCAGACCTACGAACGTTGCCGCCGTCTGGCATCAGCCCTCAAAGGGCGCGGCATCGGACGCGGTGATACCGTTGCCGTCATGCTTCCGAATATTCCCGCGATGGTGGAAGCCCATTTCGGGGTGCCCATGATTGGCGCGGTGCTGAACACCCTGAACGTTCGCCTGGACGCTGAGGCCATCGCCTTCATGCTGGATCACGGTGAGGCCAAGGTTGTGATTGCCGACCGGGAGTTCGGTGAGGTGATCAGGGACGCCGTCAGCCGGCTGGACACCAAGCCGCTGGTGATCGATGTGGACGATCCCGAGTATGGCGAGGGTGTTCAGGTCAGCGATCTGGACTACGAGGCGTTCCTTCAGGAAGGGGATCCGGTATTCCAGTGGAGCTTCCCGGAGAACGAGTGGGATGCGATCTCTCTGAACTACACCTCCGGCACTACCGGCAATCCAAAAGGTGTGGTCTATCATCACCGTGGCGCCTACATCAATGCCATCGGCAACCAGACAGTCTGGTCCATGGACATGCACCCGGTGTACCTGTGGACCTTGCCGATGTTCCATTGCAACGGTTGGTGTTTCCCCTGGACCATCACCGCCATGGCCGGCACTCACGTCTGCCTGCGCCGGGTTGATCCCGAGAAGATTCTGCAGCTGATCCGGGATCATCAGGTTACCCACATGTGTGGCGCCCCGATTGTGCTTAACGCATTGCTGAACGTGCCGGAATCAGCCAAGGCCGGCATTGATCACGACGTGAAGTCCATGACAGCCGGCGCGGCACCCCCCGCCCAGGTCATTGGTGCCATCGAGGAAATGGGCATCCAGGTGACTCACGTTTACGGTCTGACCGAAGTCTATGGCCCGGTAACCGTTTGTGCCTGGAAATCCGAGTGGGATGCGCTGCCACTGCATGATCGTGCCCGGAAAAAGGCCCGTCAGGGCGTTCGTTATCACACTCTGGCAGGCACGATGGTCGGCGACCCGAACACCATGGAGCCAGTGCCCAAAGACGGCAAGACCATCGGTGAGATTTTCCTGCGCGGCAATACGGTGATGAAGGGCTACCTGAAGAACCCCAAAGCCACCGAAGAGGCCTTCCGGGGTGGCTGGTTCCACACCGGCGACCTGGCGGTATGGCACGAAGACGGCTATATGGAGATCAAGGACCGGCTGAAGGACATCATCATCTCCGGTGGTGAGAACATTTCCACCATTGAGGTTGAGGATACCCTTTACCGCCACCCGGCTGTGCTTGAGGCAGCTGTGGTTGCCCGGCCGGACGAGAAGTGGGGCGAAACCCCCTGCGCCTTTGTGACCCTGAAGCCGGAAGCCGGTGATGTCAGCGAAGAAGACATCATCAACTTTTGCCGCGAGCATCTGGCCCGGTTCAAGGTACCGAAGACCATCGTCTTCTCGGAGCTGCCCAAAACCTCCACGGGTAAGATCCAGAAGTTCGTGCTGAGGGACCAGGCCAAAGAACTGGACTGATTCCCCGATCGGCTGCGCCGGCCCCGGCGCAGCCGAATTAAACCAGAAAAAACAACGCTGTCAGGCACACGCGCCGCGTGAGCCCGGAGACCTTTTTATGCAAATGTTTCACCGAAAGAACGGGGAAGAGCAGCCGTTCTGGCCGGCCGGTCCCTTCAAGGTTCGTCTGCCGTTCGTTCATTACCGCTGGGAGTTCGCGGAGATGGTGCAGGCTCTGATCATGTTCGTGGTCAGCCTGGCCATGATTCCCCTTCTTGAGAAATACCTGGGTGTGCCCTACGACGTGGCTCTGGCTTACGTGGTGATCTGTGGTATCGGTTTCATGCTGCCGGCACTGCTGGGTGTTCCCCTGGTTCCGGGCTGGATTACGCCGGGGATTCCTGTGGTTCTGCTGTTCCTGAGCGACTATGAGCCGGGCCCCGAGGCGATTCAGGCGCTGTTCGCGCTGCAGTTCCTGGTGTTCATTATCTTCCTGGTTCTGGGTATTACCCGCCTGGGCAGCAAACTGGTGGAGCTGATTCCCCGTTCCATGAAAGGCGGGATTATCATCGGTGCCGGTATCGCCGCCCTGATGGGTGAGATTGAGGCAGGCGGCCGTCTCGCCAACACGCCGATCTCCCTGATCATCGGTGGCCTGGTGTGCCTCTACCTGATGTTCTCGGTATCGTTCAAAGGTTTTGTGGAAAGCAATTCAATCGCCCGCAAGATTGCCAACTACGGCATGGTGCCGGGTATGGTGGTTGCGATCCTGGTTGGCTTTGCAACTGGCGAATACGAGGTGCCCAATGTGGAGTGGGGCATCACCAAACCCGCGTTTGATGAGCTGTGGAACTACCTGCCGTTCGCCGTCGGATTCCCGGATGCCAACGTCTTCCTGTACGCCATTCCCACGGCGGTGATCGCCTACGTGATTGCCTTCGGCGATATCGTGGTCGGCCAGTCATTGATGAACCGCGTTGATCATCTGCGCAAAGACGAAGATATCGATAACAGCATCGACCGGGTGCATCTGGTAACCGCTATCCGCAATGGTGGCCACGCGTTCTTCGCACCCTATCCGGGGCTGGCGGGCCCGATCTGGACGGCTGTCACTGCCACCATGGCCGAGCGCTACAAGTACGGTCGTAACGCCATGGACTCCATCTACAGTGGCGGCGGTACTTTCTGGATTACGGGTTTTATTGCGCTTTTCGTTCTGCCGCTGGTGAGCTTCTTCCAACCGGTGCTGCCGATTGCCCTGTCACTGACACTGCTGCTGACCGGCTATATCTGCCTGATGGTAGGCCTGGAGCAGCTGGAGAATAACACCGAGCGTGGCATCGCCGGCACTATGGGTGTGGTTCTCGCGGTATACGGTGCAGGTTGGGGCCTGGCCACCGGCGCCGTCCTCTATTTCCTGATTGAACGTACCAAATTGCTTGGCTTTACCGCCGACCCGGAAGCGCCGGGCGTACAAGCCGCAGAAGAGCACTAAACCAGCGCCTTCCGGCTCTGCACCGGAAGGCGCTGACCCCCTGTGTGTCCTTGGGAGGCTTCGTGCCTCCCTTTTTTCGTTGCGCGGCAGCTTCAATGACCGTGTTTACCCGCTCCAGCCGCACCGTGAACAGCTTCTACGTAATGGATGTAGTCAACATAGTCGGTCACGAAGTGGCGCCCTTCCTTGACACTCTGATCGGCGCTGGCCAACGAGTTGTGGGCCTGGTCATAGCGTTCCCGAATCCCGGTCTCTATTTTCCGGGTGATGTTTGCAATCAGCTGGTCAATCTCGCCGTTGCTTAGTGCAGCATCTGCCGCCTTCAGTCCGGGGTCGATGTTCCCTGCCGGCTTGATCCCGGTAAAGGGTGCACCCTCGGAGGCACGATGAACTTTTACCAGTGTTGCAAAGAGATGCTTGTCTGCAATTTTGCGTACCTTCTCGCCCTCGCCCCGGATGTCCCGGACATCGGCGAATACACGCCTGATTTCGGCCTCGTCCTCGGCGGGAACCCATTTCAGTAGTGGGGTAACATCACCGGCTTCGAGCGCTGCCCGGGCTTCGGTAATGACAGGGCCATCCAGCGCATCGCAATGGGCCTGGGCATTACCTGCCAGCATGAGCCCCAGGAGGACGGCAGCACTTGCGGTAAAGGTGGCTTTTCGTAGTTTGGTTTTCATGGACGTTTCCTCGCGTTTTGGTGATTGAGACAAGTTCCGGTTTCGGTGGAACCTGGGAACCAGCTTAGGGAAAACGCCCCGGCGAATCGTTCGCAAACGTGAAGTCAGACCTGGAAAGTGGTAGGCATAAAAGACATATAAACCAATGGGTTGGAGGTTCTTGTTTGCGGGCATCCAAAGTCGAACGCCATGGCTGGTCTCACGATGAGGGTTGGGTGCGGTTGTTGTCGTTGCGAGTGTGCATGCGACGGAAATCGCTGGGGGTCAGACCAGTGTTGTTTTTGAAAGCCGTATTGAAAACGGACTTGGAATTGAAGCCGGAATCGTACATCACCTGCAGGATGCTGGAAGTGTCCGAAGGATCGGCCAGTCGACGCTTCGCTTCCTGTACGCGGTAGCTACTGACAAATTCGAAGAAATTGCACCCGAACCCCTGGTTTATCGCTCGGGAGACCTCTCTGGGGTGGGCTCCGACTTTTTGAGCGAGCTGCTCCAGCGTAAGGTTCGAGTAAAGATAGGGTTTATCCTCTGCCATAAACTGTGCCAGTTTCTGTTTAAGGTGCTGATCAAATTCAGGAACTGTGGTGTCGTCCAGCAGCGCAGCCTGGTCGGCTGCCAGCCCCGTGAAAATTACCGGCTGTCGAAGCGCATTAACCATCAAAAAGTTGATAAACAGAAACCCGGTAACAGCGCCGGCCCCTGCCACCCAATCGGCGCCCGGTGCGCTTTTGAAGACATGGGCCGTCATGCAGTAGAACATACTGACTGTCCAGGCTATTGCGTAGCCAATCAGAAGTAGTCTTAACCATGAGAGCTGTTTGTTTTCGATACTTGAAAAGACCTGTCGCAGGCTGAGGCCGAAGCGGTTGATGGTGCGAATGGTGGCGTACAGGTACCCGAGGAAAACAGCGTGAATGGCAACAGCGAGCAGAGGCGAGGTCAACACGCCCGGATGATCGCGTTCGTTCAGAATGCGGAGTTTTTCGCCGGTTGGCTGCAAATAGTACTCGATCAGGAAAATGGCACCGACGACCCAGAACAGTAGGGTGTGAACGAGATGCTCCTTACGCAAGCGGAAATCCTGATACATCAGAGCCCGGGTGTATAAAAAGAGCGTGCCCGCCTGCAGTAGCCCGATAAGGGTGCCGAGGTACGCCAGATTGGGGTGTGCAAGCGCCAGTCCGCTGCTGTAGAGAAAAATCTCTCCAAGCCCGGCCGCGAAGAAAACCAGTGTCGCAACAAGAAGCTGGTTGCTTACCAGTCGATTATTGGGTGGAAGCAATAAGAATGTGGCCAGACTCAGCGCCTGAATAATACTGGTCAGCAGAATGAGGTCGGTCAAGGTCAGGTACACTGGCCAGAATCCCTGCCGGCATGGGTTACATTGATGTCTGCTTCGAAACCATCCGCCCGTCCGGTTGCCGGCGAGCGCAAATGCAGGGTCATACCAGCACCCGAAGCAATGGCATCGGCTATGGCGAGTCCCAGGCCGGAGCCGGCGGACTTGGTGTCGTAGCGGGAAAACCGGTTTCGCAGCAGGGTCAGTTGTTCTGGAGGCACGATGTCGCCTCCGTTGCAGACTCTCACGCTGCCATCGTCGGTCATGATTATGTCGACGGGCTGTTGCATGGAGCCGTGCTTCAGAGCGTTTTCGATCAGGTTGCGGGCCAGAATGGCAAAGGCATCCGGATCCAGGAAGGAGTTCACTTCATGGTCCGGCAAAGTCAGGCGAATCCGGCCAGGCGCCAGAGGTTCAAAGTCGCGGGTGATCATCGCGAGTATCGGCACAAGGTCATGCGGTTTTTGTGAAAGTGCGCCTCCGCCTTCGGCCTTGGCAAGTTCGAGCAGCTTGCCGGACAATGTGGACAGGCCATGCAGCGCCTCTTCGATCTCGGCCACATTCTCTCTCAGGCGGTTATCCTCAAGCTGTGTTTTCAACCGTTGCACTTTGGCCAGCGCCGTGGCCAGTGGGGTGCGCAATTCGTGAGCGCTGTTGGCGGTGAAACTCCGTTCTGCGTCAAGCGCGCGATTCAGCCGCTCCAGCAGCCGATTGACGGCAACCGCTGTTGGTTCGAACTCTTCAGGGAGCGCGTCTTTGTCCACGGGTGAGAGGTCGCTGGCTCCCCGGGCTTCGATCGAGTGCTGGAATTCGATCACCGGGCGCAGGGATAACCGGACAACCCACCAGATCCCGAACAGGCTGACCGGAATCAGGACAATCAGCGGCACCAATAGAGCCAGGCCAGCTTCCAGCGCGGCTTCGCGCCGGTGGGCCAGGGGTTCGGCGACTTCAATGTAGAGGGTGTCGTTGACCGCCGAAGCAACATAGATGCGATGGGTGGTGGTATTGGTGAAACCTTCGCGGGGCAGTTCCGCGAAGATATCGGGGTTGGCATCGTGGGACTGCAGCAGAAGGTTGCCCTGGCGATCCCTGACCACGTAGGTGAGGTACTCGTCATGCTCTTTCAGTGCAGGAGCGGTTTGATTGCCGGTAATGGTATCGCGATTCAGGATGTCGGTAACGGCCAGCGGCAAAATGCGTTGCGCAGTTTCCTCAAGGGCGCTGTCGAAGACTTCGTTCATTTCATGCTGCGCCACCAACCCGGACGCGGCAACGCCCAGCAGCCACAGGAGAGTGGCTCCCAGGGTGAGGCCAATGCCCAGGCGTTTTTGCAGGCTGCGGTTACGACTCATGGGTTTCCAGACGGTAGCCCATGCCCCGGACCGTTACGATGGCATCGCGCCCCAGCTTTTTTCGCATACGGCTGACATAGACTTCAATGGTGTTGCTCTCGATTTCCGCCCCGAAGGCATACAGCCGATCCTCCAGTTGCTGCCTTGAAAGCAGCATCCCGGGTCGCTGGATAAAGCCCTCAAACAAGGCCCACTCGCGGGCGGTCAGTTCCACCGGTTGACCATTGCGCTGGATGCGGTGATCGCGAAGATCCACCTCCAGGTTACCCACTTGGATCCGCGGATTCGGGTTGCCTCTGTAACGACGGGCGACGGCAGCCACACGGGCGGACAGTTCGGACAGATCAAAGGGTTTTATCAGGTAGTCGTCGGCACCGGCATTCAGTCCCTCAATGCGGTCAGATACCTGGTCCCGCGCCGTGAGAATAATCACCGGGGTGCTGTTTCCGCTGGCTCTGATGGTTTTCAGAAAATCCAGGCCATGGCCATCCGGGAGCATCAGGTCGAGAAGAATCAAATCGTAGGTGGTGGTTCGGAAGCCTGCTTCAGCAAACCTCAGTGACTCCACCCAGTCCACGGCATGGCCTTCCTCGGTGATCTGATCCCGCACGGCCTCGCCCAGGCCCACGGTATCTTCCACCAGCAATATCCGCATAGCTCACCTCTGATGCAATTTCCGACGAAGATACTACAGCCAGAACCTGACGGCAGCCTGAAAAGTCAAGGATCGGCCCTGTTTTCTGATCCGCTTCAGCTGGCTGTCAGGTTCCGGCGCTAGCCTGATCGTGACGATTCCCGGAACTGATCAGAGGAGACACCATGATCCGGCTGATATTACCTTTCATTCTTGTGGTTACCGGCCTGTGGGCATGGAGCCTGACAACATCGGGCGGGGCCTGGTCCGTCTATGATCAGGGCCTCTTGCTCAGCGGCTGGTTATCCATCGCCTTACTGTCCCTGACCATGATGCTGGCCCTACGCCCGGCCTGGCTTGAACGACCCATGGGTGGGCTGGACAAGATCTACCGAACCCATAAATGGGCGGGCATTCTTGCGGTGACCTTCGCGGCGGCTCACTGGTTGATCGAGATGGGGGACGATGTCATCGAATCAATCTTCGGTGGAGCCAGTCGACTCGAAGACCAGCACGATTCGGGGTTGGTCGAAGCCATGCGAGATGCGGCAGAAGAGGTGGGCGAGTTTGCCATTTACCTGTTGTTCGCCATGTTGCTGATTACCCTGTTGCGTAAGTTCCCCTATCGGTACTGGCGGTATCTGCACCGGGCAATGCCTGCGCTTTACCTGCTGCTCGCGTTCCATGCTGCCTGGCTGGCCCCGCTCGACTGGTGGCAGCAGCCTATCGGTTGGCTGATGGCAGCCCTGTTATCAGGTGGCAGCCTTGCCAGCGTGCTTTCACTGGCCGGAAGAGTCGGTCGGCATCGTCAGGTGCAGGGCACTATCTCAGCCATCGATACCCCGGAACCGAATATCACCGAGGTGACTTTGGACCTGGGCCAGGCCTGGCGGGGGCATCGGCCCGGGCAGTTTGCCCTGGTGACGTTCAACAAGCTGGAAGGCTCTCATCCCTTCACCATTGCCAGTGCCGATGGTGGTGATGGCCGCGTCACTTTTCTGATCAAGTCTCTTGGCGACTTCACCCGCAACCTTGCCCATAAGATCAGGGTGGGTCAGCCGGTGACCGTGGAAGGTCCCTACGGTTGCTTCGATTTCAACCGAAGAAATCGCAAGGCCCACCAGATCTGGATTGCCGGCGGTATTGGTGTCACGCCGTTTCTCGCCTGGCTCGAAGCGGCGAGTGCCGCCAACCAGCCCGAACCCGAAGCGGATTTGCATTACTGCACCCGCAACGCGGGCCAGGACCCGGTGGTAGAGCGGCTTCAGGCCCTTTGCCAGGACTTTCCGGGCATCAAGCTGCAGATTCACGACAGCAGCATGGGGGAGAGCCTTTCGGCAGAAGCCTTGTCTGCCAGTAAGTCCTCGGGTGCCAGGGCCGAAGTCTGGTTCTGTGGCCCGGCAGGACTGGGGCAGACCCTGGAGCGGGGATTGCGGGCGGCACCGTTGCGTTTGTCACGCTTCCATAAGGAAGCCTTCCAGTTCCGTTAATCATTTCCGGGGCGTTCAGGCCAGTGTCAGGTCTGCGCCCCAGAATAGATGGTGTGGACTCAACAGGAGACATCCGATGAAAACCAAACCTGTGATTATCAGCCTCGCGCTACTGTGCCTCAGTGCGCCGGTGCTGGCGGACGATGATTGTGATGACCCGATGACTGACTGGCAGCCACGGGAGCAGTTGCGTCAGAAACTGGAGTCAGAAGGCTGGACGGTTTACCGCATCAAGGTGGATGACGGTTGTTATGAAGTGAAGGGTATGGCCCCGGAAGGTTTTAGTGCTGAGGCATCGTTTGCACCGGCTACTTTCGAGCTGATGGATCTGGAGCGGGAAGACGATGACGACGAAGACGAAGACGATAACAGAGATGACCGAGGTGACGGCCAGGCCCGGGACAAGGCTCGGGCCGATCGTCCGGTTCCCCGTAATGGCATCGTCAAGGGGCGCCCGACAGTGACCGTGGAATAACCCCCCATTGTTTTACCCGCTGTTTCTGTAATTCAACGTGATACCGGAAGTACGGTATGGAGAGGTACGGTATGAAAAAGATTCTTCTTGCTCTGGGCCTGGCTGTCTCAGTCGCCTTGCCCGCTCTTGCTCAGGCTCGTGAAGTGACCTTCACAACCGAGTTACTCGACTACGGCGGAGATGGCGCCTACATGGCCCTCTACCTGACGGATGCGTCCGGTGCGTATCAGGGAACTCTCTGGGTTGCCGGCAAAAAGTCCAAGTACTACAAGCATCTGAGCGGCTGGGCCCGTGGCAGCAGGCTGGACCCCGCAGAATACGACGGGCTGACGGGCGCCAGCATCACCAGCGGCCGAACCCTGAAAATCACCCTAGATCTTGATGACACGCTGATTGACAGCGGCCACGAAGTCCTGGTCGACACCGCGGTTGAGGATATGCGGGACAACCGGGCCGATGTGTCGGTACCGCTGACCACCGAGGGCGCGGGCAAGCCGGTCTCCGGGCGGGGTTACGTTCGCTCGTTCCGCTACGATTTTTAATGGTTAGCCAGGAGCAAGTTTGATGTTGCGTAAATTGCACGGTCTGCCCGGTCTGTTTGCGGTGGTGTTTCTGGTGACACTTGCTGTTACCGGTTCAATCCTGGCCCTCGCGCCGGCGTTAGACCGGGCCGGCGCAGTGGTTCCGCCTGCCGGTGAGGCCAGCGTTGCCCAGCTGGCAGGACGGGTGGTGGCAAACTACCCGGGTACTGAACAGATTGTGCGTGACCTCTCCGGCCAGGTGGTCGTTTACTACAGCCGGGATGGCCAGGCCGGGGCGGATCTGGTCAACCCGGTGACCGGCGAGCGTCTGGGAGCCTACCAGCCATCGGCGTTCTTTGTATGGATCAGGGACCTGCACCGTTCGTTCCTGCTGGATACACCAGGGCGGATGGTAGCGGGCATCTCGGCCGCGTTGATGTTGTTTGTCTGCCTATCGGGCATGGTATTGCTGGCCCGTCGGAGCGGTGGCTGGAGAGCATTGATGCGGCCGTTGGCCGGCACCGGCAGCAAACGGGTTCACGCCGAAATGGCCCGGCTGGCGGTTTTGGGGCTGTTGCTGTCGGCACTGACCGGCAGCTTCATGTCAGCCCAGCGATTTGGCCTGATACCCGAGGCCTCCGATCTGGGGCCAGGTTTCCCGGCAGAGGTTTCCGGGGGCCAACCCCGTCCCGTGGATCGGCTTCAGGCGCTCTCACAGGTTGATCTTAACGATCTCCGGGAACTCGTGTTTCCCTATCCGGATGACCCTCAGGATGTGTACTCCCTGACCACCACTGGGGGCTCCGGGTTCGTTGATCAGGCTACCGGCGAGCTGCTGCAGTTCCAGCCCCGGTCCACCGGCAGCGTGGTCCAGCAATGGATCATGAGGTTGCATACCGGTGAGGGCCTCTGGTGGCTGGGCCTGATCCTCGGTGTGGCCGCGCTGGCCGTGCCGGCACTGTCGGTGACCGGAACGATCATCTGGTGGCAGCGGCGCCGGTTGTCGTTACAGACCCAGGACAATGCCGCTGCCGCCGAGGCCGACGTGATTGTTCTTGTGGGGTCGGAGGCCGGTGCTACTTGGGGCTTTGCCCGGGCATTGAAGGCGGGCCTGACCAAGGCGGGATATCGGGTACATTGCGCGGAGATGAATGCACTGGCGCATTCCTATCCAAGGGCCGGCATGCTGTTCGTGCTGACCTCCACCTATGGTGATGGTGATGCGCCGGGCTCTGCCGGGCGATTCATGGACCGACTCCGCGACTTCAGGGCCGGAAGCGCGCTGAAATATGCCGTACTGGGGTTTGGTGACCGTCAGTTCCCGAACTTCTGCCGGTTTGCTCTGGAGGTCGATGAAGCGCTCGCCGGCAAGGGGCTGAGCCGGATACAGCCCGTTGAACTGATTGACCGCTGCTCCGCTGCCCGGTTCAGCGAGTGGGGTGACCGGCTTGGCACTGCGATCGGGGCTCAGCTTTCCCTGAGCCATGATCCGGTCCCACCGCGCACCTTCCGGCTGGAGCTTGCAGGACGTGTGGATTACGGGCTCGCAGTGCAGGCACCGACCAGCATACTGCGCTTCCGGCTGGCAGACGCGGGGCAGAGATGGCGGTGCTGGTTTTCCCGGTCTGGCCGCAATAGCCTGCCAGTGTTCGAGGCGGGTGACCTGCTTGGCATCCTGCCGCCACAGGAGGGGCAGGATGCGCGGTTTTACTCATTGGCTTCGTCGGCCAGTGACGGTGTGTTTGAGATCTGCGTTCGCAAACAGCCCGGTGGCCTTTGCTCCGGTTACCTGCATGGCCTGAAACCGGGTGACAGTATTGAGGCCTTCATTCGCCAGAATCCGGGGTTTCGCCCGGCCACTGGCACAGTGCCCGTCATTCTGATTGGTGCCGGTGCGGGGATCGGCCCGCTGACGGGATTTATCCGGAAAAACACCGCCCGTAACCCCATGTACCTGTACTGGGGCGGGCGAAGTGCGAATTCGGACTTTCTCTATCAACCGGAACTGGGACACTACCTTGAGGATCGCCGGCTAACGGGGCTGAGTACCGCGTTCTCAAGATCCGATGAAAGGGCCTACGTGCAGGACAGGCTCCGGCAGGATCAGACCGCCTTGCAGCAGATGATTGATACCGGTGCCCAGGTTCTGGTGTGTGGCGGCAGGGACATGGCCGCCGGGGTGAAACAGGTTTTCGAGGAGATTCTCAGGCCCTTGCGCATGGATGTGGATCAATTGAGAGCGGAAGGCCGGTATCTGGAGGATGTTTATTGAGTGGGGGATTCTGCCTGAAGACAAAGAGCTGACAGGTGTGTGACAGCTTGTCATATTGTGACAAGTTGTCTGATTTGCTCTAGGACAGCCTTCCTGTTTGAAGTCAGGCAGAGTTACACTCACAGATCTGGTCAAAGAACATCCGTGGTGAAAAACACATAGAACAAAATGCCGATGACAGGAGGCCGCCATGACCATCAGCTCCACGCCAGAGGGGGTGTCTGTTGAGCCGAGACACATGCGGTTCGATGTGAGTGAAGATCTGAAAACGCTCTGGCACGGCAACGATGCCTTCCGGACCGCGTTTTTCAATGCCCTTTCCCTGCAGTTCCCTGATGGCGAACAGCAATTCATTAATGCCGTGCGACTCTATCGGGACCAGATTGAGGATCCCAAGCTGAAAGCGGAAATTCGCGGCTTTATAGGCCAGGAGGCGCTGCACAGCCGGGAGCACAAGAGCTACAACGAAGCTCTGAAGGCGCGGGGCTATGATATCGATGCCCTCGACCGGCGGTTCGAGAAGCATATGGCGTGGGTTGGCAAACTTCCGCCGAGCCGGCAACTGGCGGGCACCTGCGGTGCCGAGCATTACACGGCGGTACTGGCCAACGCCATCCTGAGTCACCCCGAATGGATGGAAGGGGCTACCCCGGCCATGGCAAAGCTCTGGCGCTGGCACGCCATCGAGGAAACCGAACACAAATCCGTTGCCTTTGATGTTTACCGGGAATGTGTCGGCAACGAGCGGCTGCGCCGGATCGTCTTCCTGTTTGTGACCTGGAACTTCTTCAAGTACACCTTCCTGAACACCTGTAGCCTGCTGAAGGCCGATGGCAAACTCTGGAGCCTGCGCACCTGGGTTGGCGGGTTTAATTTTCTCTGGGGCAAGCCCGGAGTGCTCCGCAAGTGTCTGCCGGAATTCCTGGCGTATTTCCGTAAAGGCTTTCACCCCTGGCAGCAGGATAACCGCGAACTGCTCGAGCAGAATCTCCGTGAGCTGGATATGACATCGGCAGCACGATAGGGCCGGGTTGCTGAAATTCTGATCGCGGTGTGTAAAACTGTGCGGCACAAAGAATAACGACAATAAAGGGGGCTTCCGTTCGAGAAGCTACCCGGAGCTGGAGGCCCACCATGCGAGTTGGTTTGATCGTCGATTCTGCGTGCGACTTACCCTATGAGTTCAGCCGCAAGCACGACCTGTTCGTGCTGCCGGTAACCGCTGTAATCGATGGCCAGACCTACATAGACAAGCATGATCCGGTTCGGACCCAGGAGTTCTATCAGAGCGGCCTGTTGCAGAAAGGACATCAGGCGGAAACCCGCGCCTTCACCGCAGAGCAGATACACGATCTGTTCATGGAGAAGATCGTCACCCAGTTCGATATTGCTATCTGCGAGACGGTCACGAAATCCCGAAGCCTGATTTTCCAGAATGCCACCGAGGCTATGAACAGTGTCCTGGCGAATTACGAAGGTGCGCGGGAAGCCGCCGGTCGTGATGGCCGGTTCTTTATGCGTGTGATCGACAGTAAACAGATTTTTGCCGGCCAGGGCCTGCTGGCAGCCCACACGCTCAAGCTGATCGGCCAGAATGTGTCCAAGAATGCCCTGCGCCATGAGGTGGAAACCTTCAGCGACAAGATCTACACCTGCGTCATTCCGAGGGATCTGCACTACATCCGTGAACGGGCACGGCGGCGTGGCGACAAGAGTGTATCGGCGCTGGTTGCCTTCCTGGGCAAAGCACTGAACATTACGCCGGTTATCTTCGGGCAAGGGGCCGAGGGCCAGCCCGCGGCCAAAACCCGGAGTTTCGACGTGGCCGTGGAAAAGGTGATGAACTATGCCGCTGCCCGTGTCGAAGCCGGGCTTCTGACACCCTATGTAAGCCTGTCCTGTGGTCTTACCTGGACGGAGATCGAGGATTTGCCCGGGCTCAACCGACTGCGCGATGCTTGCGAACGCAATGGTGTGGAACTGCTGCTCTCCCAGATGGGGATTACCAGCAGCATCTACGTTGGCCCCGGCAGTCTTTGCCTCGCACTTGCTGCGGAACCCCACACCTTCAACGATTTTCAGTAACTCCTTCTCAGAGTGCGTGACTGAATCATACTGGCCCGGCCGCGCCTCTCCACCTGTAGTTTTGGCAAACCTGCCAGCGTTTCGTTCGTGTTAGCCTCTGGCCTGTGTGTTTCATTTCTTCAACAGGACAACTGACGCCATGACCAAAGGCAAAACGGATCTCGCCAACCAACTGCTTGAGCAGCATGTGAAACATGAGCTGGCTTCGCTAAAGGGCGCAAAGCTGCGCAAGTTCCTGGAGCAGGAGCTCGATGAGCTCTGGCATTATGCCGGCGAGATAACCCTTGGCCGGATAACCTCGGAAGAGCAGGTGATGGGCGTTATCCAGCGTATCGTTATGGACATGGAACTGGATGCAGGCATTCCGGAACTGGCTGCGGAGATGGCCACCGAGGTGCTCAATGCCGATGTGCAGTCAAAGACCACCCTGGGCGAGATCATCACCCGCGAACAGGCCACGGGCTTTCTGGAGGAAGCTCTGGAGCTCCGGCAGCAACGTGAACGGGTGATCAGCGAGATCATGGCGCACCCGGTCTATCAGGAGCTGGTGTCCAATGTGGTGTACCACGGCCTGGTGAACTACCTGTACGAGGATAACCTGATCACCAAGTCTGTGCCGGGCGTTGGTTCGATGATGAAATTTGGCAAGCGGATGGCCAACCGGGCGGTGCCGGGGCTGGATGAAACCTTTGAGCGTCGACTGAAAGCCTGGTTGTCTGACAGCCTGCCCGGTTTGATCAGCCGCAGTGAGCAATTCCTGCACAGTGCCCTGTCTGATGAGGAGCTGCGCGACAGTGTGATGGCCGCCTGGGTGTCTTTGGAGGATCGCACCATTGCCGAGCTTCACGAGGGGCTCGGAGACGTGCAGCTGCAGGAGTTTGTGGTGCTTGGCTATGAGTTCTGGCTGCAGTTTCGCAAGACCGGATACTTTGAGAACTGTGCCCGGGCCGTGGTTTCCCACCTGTTCGACAAATATGGCGAGCGCCCGCTTACAGACCTGCTGGGCGATATGGGGGTAAGCCGTGAGGTTGTTATGGCGGAGATAGATGCCTACGCAATTCCGGTTATAGACGTGTTACGTGAAGAGGGCTATGTTGAGGCCCTGGTTCGTCGGCGGCTTGCGCCATTTTACAAGTCCGCCGCTGCGCGTAAGATTCTCCAGCAGGAGGCCTGAGTCTGAGATTGTCGGCAGGGCCCCGGGGAAGGTTTCGTTCAGGATTTTGAGAGGGCATGACGTTGATATCGGATCTGTTCTGGGCCTATCTGGTTGCCATTACATTGCTCACCATCACGCCCGGTGTGGATACCCTGCTGGTGATGCGTAATACCGGCCGGGGCGGTTTGCGGGATGGGTGCGTGACCAGTGTCGGCATCTGTAGCGGCCTGTTCATTCATGCCACGCTCTCGGCGCTGGGCATCTCCCTCCTGTTGGTGGAAACCGCCTGGGCATTTTCTGCATTGAAGTGGGCCGGCGCTTGCTACCTGGTCTGGCTCGGCATCGGTTCGTTGCGCCAGGCCCTTCGCCGGGGTGACGCGCCTGCGGCAAAGGACGTAGCGGTCGCCCGCCGGAAGGTTGGCTTGGCGGTGTCCTTTCGTGAGGGCCTGCTATCCAACGTTCTTAATCCCAAAACCGCCCTGTTCTACATGGCTTTGCTGCCACAGTTTGTGGATCCGGCAGGCAACGCCTTTCAGCAATCGCTGATGCTGGCCGGTGTGCATTTTCTGCTGGCAATGCTCTGGCAGTGTGGTCTGGCCTGGGTGGTGGTTACGTTTCGGAGTCTTGGTGTAAACGCGCGTGTAAAGCGAACGCTGAACGGCCTGACGGGAGGGTTTTTCGTGGCCATGGGCGCCAAGCTGGCCAGCACCTGACGCAATCACGGAACTTCAGGCAAAGAAAAAGGGAAGCCTCGGCTTCCCTTTTTTGTTCCAGTTCCGGATGCTTACTTTTCCAGATACTGAAGCTTGTTCGGCTTGCCATCCCATTCTTCAGCGTCTGGCAGCGGATCTTTCTTTTCGGTGATGTTCGGCCATTTGGCGGCCAGATCGGCATTCAGCTCAACAAACTGGACCTGATCGGCCGGCAGCTCGTCTTCCGAGAAAATGGCTTCGGCCGGGCACTCTGGCTCGCACAGGGCGCAGTCGATACATTCGTCCGGGTCGATTACCAGAAAGTTCGGTCCCTCGTAGAAGCAGTCTACCGGACAGACTTCCACGCAGTCTGTGTACTTACACTTGATGCAGTTATCAGTAACGATAAACGCCATAGTCAGATCCCTGGTCCAGTGGTCGGTCAGTCTCATCAGGAGCGCCGTCGGGCGCTGCCGTTATATTTTGGTGCGCGATATTGTAGGGAGCGACCCGCACAGCCGCAAGCGTTCGACTGCTATAACCTTATTACACAGATCAATTCTTCGCTATTTCTTCATCAACGCCTTCAGTTCGTAAAGCTGATTCATGGCATCCCGGGGGGTTAATCCGTCGAGGTCCATGTCTTTAAGTGCCTCTTCCACGGCGCTGGGCTCCAGGCTGGCGAACATATCGCCCTGGTAAACGGATTCATTTACCTTGGTTGCCGGCTTGGCCAGGGATGCGTTGTTGCCCTGTTCAGCGGCCGAAGCTGCCGGCGCCGCTGGCGAAGCGCTGCCCTCGAGGTGGGAGAGCTGGGTTTTGGCGTTACGGATCACATCCTGTGGAACGCCGGCCAGCTTTGCTACCTGCAGACCGTAGCTCTGGCTTGCCGGGCCATCATGCACGTTGTGCAGGAACACGATGCTGTCATCGTGTTCGGTGGCCGTCAGATGGACGTTTACGGCATGTTGCAGCTCATCGGCCAGCTGGGTCAGCTCGAAATAGTGGGTGGCAAACAGCGTGTAGCAGCGTATCTCCCGGGCAAGGTGTTCGGCAGTAGCCCAGGCCAGGGACAGGCCATCAAAGGTGCTGGTGCCACGACCAACCTCGTCCATCAACACCAGGCTGTGCTCGGTGGCGTTGTGCAGGATGTTGGCGGTTTCGGTCATTTCCACCATGAAGGTGGAGCGGCCGCCGGCGATATCGTCAGAGGAACCCATGCGGGTAAAAATCCGGTCTACGGGGCCGATCACTGCCCGGTTGGCGGGCACGAAACTGCCGGTGTAGGCGAGCAGCGCAATCAGCGCGGCCTGACGCATGTAGGTGGATTTACCGCCCATGTTCGGGCCGGTTATCACCAACATGCGGCGCTGGGTGTCCATTAGCAGATCGTTCGGTACGAAGGGCTCGTCCAGCAACTGTTCAACCACCGGATGGCGCCCTTCCTCAATGTCAAAACCCGGGGATTCGCTGAACTCCGGCGCGGAAAAGCGCAGAGAGGTGGCGCGCTCGGCAAAATTACTCAGCACATCCAGTTCTGCCAGTGCCTGCGCGGCATCCTGAAGTGGCGCAAGTTGCCCGGCGACGGTTTCCAGTACGTCATCGTAAAGGCCTTTCTCACGGGCCAGGGCCCGGCTCTTGGCACTCAGGGCCTTGTCCTCGAACTCCTTGAGTTCCGGCGTGATGAATCGCTCGGCGTTTTTCAGGGTCTGCCGGCGAATATAATCCACCGGCGCCTGATCGGACTGGGCCCGGCTTATTTCGATGTAGTAGCCGTGGACCCGGTTGTAACCTACTTTGAGGGTGCTGATACCGGTGCGATCCCGCTCCCGGGTTTCGACATCCAGCAGATACTGGCCGGCGTTTTCGCTGATGTTGCGCAGCTCGTCCAGCTCCTCGTCGAAGCCTTCCCGGATGACCCCGCCTTCACGGATCACGACCGGGGGATTGTCGATGATGGCGCGCTCCAGCAGATCCGCCAGTTCCGGGTATTCCCCAATGATGGTCGCCAGCCTGACGACGTGGTGGGAATTGACCGGTTTCAGGGTTTCCTGCAGGTCCGGCAGGGCCTGGAAGGCATCCCGAAGCCGCGCCAGGTCTCTTGGGCGGGCCGAACGAAGGGCGACCCGTGCGAGCACGCGCTCAATGTCGCCAACAGCTTTCAGCAGATCGTGCACCGGCTCATAGTGGAACCCGTCCAGCAGTGCCGATACCGCCTGCTGACGCTGGCGGACGATTTCCACATCCCGAAGCGGCCGATTCAGCCAGCGCCGGAGTTCCCGTCCACCCATGGATGTGGCGGTGCGGTCCATGACCCAGGCGAGGGTATACTGGTGGCCGCCCATGAGATTGGTGTCAATTTCCAGATTGCGACGGCTGGCCGCGTCCAGGATGACTGCTTCATCGCGCCGTTCGCGGGTCAGCTTGCGAATATGGGGCAGGGCGGTACGCTGGGTTTCCTTGGCATACTGCAGCAGGCAGCCCGCGGCACAGACGGCGAGATTGAGTTCCTCGCAGCCGAAACCTGTCAGGTCCCTGACCTGAAGCTGATGGGTAATAACCCTGCGGGCCGTATCGGATTCGAAGAGCCAGGGCCCCTGACGGCGTATTCCGGTGAAACCCTCCAGAACGTCCTCGTAGGGAAAATCCTCGCTGATCAGGATTTCCGCCGGACGCAGGCGCTGCAGTTCGCCCTGCAGGGCCTCCAGGTTTTCCAGCTCCGACACGGCAAAACGGCCGCTGGAAATATCGAGCGAGGCAAAACCGAACTGCTCCCGATGGTTATAGATAGCCACCAGTAGATTGTCCCGTCGATCCTCCAGGTAGGCGTCGTCGCTCAGGGTCCCCGGTGTGACGATCCTCACCACCTGTCGCTCAACCGGACCCTTGCTGGTGGCAGGATCTCCGATCTGTTCGCAGATGGCGATGGATTGACCTGCCCGAACCAGCCGGGCAATGTAGCCCTCAGAAGAGTGATAGGGGATGCCGGCCATGGGGATCGGATTGCCGCCAGATTGGCCCCGGGCGGTGAGGGTAATACCCATCAGCTCGGCCGCTTTCTTGGCATCTTCGTAGAACAGTTCGTAAAAGTCCCCCATGCGGTAAAAAACCAGTTCATTGGGGTGCTGGCCCTTGATCTTCAGGTACTGCTGCATCATTGGGGTGTGCTTGGAAAGATCGGTCTGAGCTGCTGACATGAACGGGTCCGGTAGCCTTGCTTTGGATGAAGGCGTGAATTGTAAGAAAATAACCGCCGTGATGAAACGAAGGAGGTCATTATGCTGGCCAGCGATCAGGAATTGGAAGAGGCAGGCAACCGCCTTGGTGAACGACTGCTGACAACCGGCCGTACCGTTGCGACGGCGGAGAGTTGCACCGGCGGCTGGGTTGCGAAGGTACTGACCGATCGTGCCGGTTCTTCGGCCTACGTGCTGGGTGGCCTTGTCACGTACAGCAATGAGGCCAAGCAGGGGCTTCTGGGCGTAACCCGGAAATCGCTGGATGAACACGGTGCGGTCAGCGAACCGGTGGTGCGGGAAATGGTTGCCGGTGCCCTGGTGGCGACAGATGCTGACGTTGCCGTGGCTATCAGTGGTGTTGCCGGGCCCGGCGGTGGCAGCGATGACAAGCCTGTGGGCACCGTCTGGTTTGCCTGGGGTAGCAGCCCGGCCTCCGCCGTGGCGGTGGTAAAACACTTTGAGGGTGATCGTGATCAGGTCCGCAGGCAGGCCGTTCTCTTTGCCCTTCAAGGGGTTAACAATTTTGTGGACGAAGTCTGACGGCTTTCACATCCGGAGGGGTTGGTCTCCTCTGCGGGTTATGTTTTAATACTGTTCAAATATACAGGGAATGGGCTGTTCGAGCTGTACAGATTCCCGATTCACTATTTCGCTGCCAGCCTTTTCCTGAGGGTGGCGGCCCAGGCGACAGAGGGTTTGCACTGATGGAAGACAACCGCAAGAAAGCATTGAGCGCAGCACTTGGGCAGATTGAGCGCCAGTTCGGCAAGGGCGCCGTGATGAAAATGGGCGATCAGCCCCGCGAAGCCATTCCTGCGGTCTCCACCGGTTCCCTTGGCCTGGACGTTGCCCTGGGTATTGGCGGTCTTCCATATGGTCGAATTTGCGAAATCTACGGTCCGGAAAGTTCCGGTAAGACGACGCTCACCCTCCAGGTAATTGCCGAAGCACAAAAAGCCGGCAAAACCTGTGCATTCGTGGATGCCGAGCACGCGCTCGATCCGGTTTACGCCGAAAAGCTGGGCGTCAATGTGGACGACCTTCTGGTGTCCCAGCCGGATACCGGTGAGCAGGCCCTGGAAATTGCCGACATGCTGGTTCGTTCCAATGCGGTAGACGTGATCATCGTGGACTCCGTGGCGGCCCTGACCCCGAAAGCGGAAATCGAGGGTGAAATGGGCGACAGCCACGTGGGTCTGCAGGCGCGACTGATGTCCCAGGCGCTTCGCAAGCTGACCGGTAATGTCAAACACGCTAACTGCCTGATGATTTTCATCAACCAGATCCGTATGAAAATCGGGGTTATGTTTGGCTCGCCCGAAACCACCACCGGTGGTAACGCGCTGAAATTCTACTCCTCCGTTCGCCTTGATATCCGCCGCATTGGTGCCGTGAAAGATGGTGACGAAGTGGTCGGTAACGAGACCCGCGTGAAAGTAGTCAAGAACAAAGTATCGCCGCCGTTCAAGCAGGCCGAGTTCCAGATTATGTACGGTAAGGGCATTTACCACATGGCGGAAGTGCTGGATATGGGCGTCAAGGAAGGCTTTGTCGACAAGTCCGGAGCCTGGTACGCCTACAATGGCGACAAGATCGGTCAGGGCAAGGCCAACGCCTGCAAGTTCCTGGAAGAAAACATGGACATTGCCAACGAGATCGAAGCCAAGGTTCGGGACAAGTTGATGCCCAAGCCTGAACCGAAGAAAGACGCAAAAGAAGAGCCTGCAGAAGCCAACGGCGAGCTGCTCTAAGCTTGATGTAGGGAGGACGTATGGATGGCATGAAGAAACTTTTGATTGTTGCCCATGCGCCTTCCCCGAACACCCTCCGCCTACGAGAAGCTGTGGATGAGGGTGCCCGCCATGAAGATATCGAAAACGTTGAAGTAACCGTTCTGGCACCGTTGGATGCCGGTCCCGAAGACGTTCTTGCCTGCGACGCCATTATTCTGGGCACCACTGAGAATCTCGGGTATATGAGTGGTGCTTTAAAAGACTTCTTCGATCGCAGCTACTATCCCTGCCTCGAGAAAACCCAGGGGCTACCTTTTGCCTATTACATTCGCGCCGGCCATGACGGCACGGGCACCAAGCGGGCAATAGAAAGCATTACCACCGGGCTACGCTGGAAGCTGGTCCAGGAGCCTTTGATCTGCCGGGGTGAATACCGGGAAGAGTTTGAAGATCAGTGTCGGGAGCTGGGGATGTATGTTGCGGCCAGCCTTGACGCCGGGCTGGTTTGATTGCGAAGGCCTGGCTCAGCTGGCAAACCGGTTGTAGAAGCCTTCAATCCGTGACAGGGCATTGTCGACAGTTCGTGAATAGCCCTTCTTGTCCAGGCAATAGCTGAACTGGACACTGACGCGATAGCCGGTCTGGAAGGGCTGGCATTCCACCACCCGGGCACAAACCCGCGATTCGCTGATGTACTTGCCGTCAAAATCCATGAACAGACGGGCGCCCGGCTCTACTGGTCGGGGGCATAGCACTGCCATTCCGTACCGGTTGAGGTCCAGGCAGGTAACCGGCGTGGGGTGTTTGCCACGACCAAGGAAGCTACGCTCCCGGAGCTGGACCTTCAGGCAGGAGGCGGGGTAACGATCCTTGATTCTGCGCTCTGCGGAATCATTGGTCATACGCTGGCGTCCGTTGCGTGCATTGTTTTTATGGTTGGGACATGAAGTGTAGTTCCGGAAAGGCTGGCTGAAAAATGAGCGGCGGCGGAATTGTGAACTGCCTAACAAAATCCCGCGCACTGTGCGCGACTCCAGAAATCTTCGTGCTGAACGCGACAGAGCCGACCGCAGAATCTACAATGACCGGCCAATGTGTTAACCGTTACAGGACCAAACCTTGAAGTCACTGCCTCTGCACCAGCTTTACAAAGCCTGTGTTCTGAAAGATCTGCCGTTCAAAACCACCAAGCAACTGGAGCCCCTGGCTGAAATCGTTGGCCAGAACCGTGCCCAGGAGGCTGTGCGTTTTGCTCTGGCAATGCCCCATGGCGGTTACAACGTCTATGCCGTTGGCCGTAATGGCCTGGGTAAGCGCACCATGATGCTGCGTTACCTCGAGCATCATGTGGATACGGATCAGCAGAGCCATGACTGGTGCTACGTGGCCAACTTCGAGGAGCCGCGCATTCCGAAGCTGTTGCAGCTCCCGGCCGGGAAGGGTACCCAGCTCAAACAGGATATGGAAAAGCTGATGAGTCGCCTGGTCAAGGTTATTCCCCAGACCTTTGACAGCGACAGCTTTCTTGAGCGCTCGGAACAGTTGAAAAACGAATACGGCAAAAAGCAGGAAGACGAGCTGGAGAAGGTGGCGGCCCAGGCCAAGCGCAAAAAAGTCAGCCTCACTGTGACAACCCCGGGCGGTTATCGGTTGGTGGCCATGAATGGCGACGAACCCCACACTGCGGAATCTTTCCAGGCTCTGACCGATGAGCAGCGCGACAAGTTCGAAGATGCCATCAACAAGCTTGAGAAAAAGCTCCGGCAGGCGCTTCGCAAACTGGCGGACTGGGAGCAGGAATACGCTGATAAACAGCAAGCCCTGAACCAGGAGACCCTCGAGAGTATCTCAGGCCATCAGATCGATGAGCTGATCGAGAAATACAAGGATCTGCCGGACGTGGTCGCCTTCTTTGAAGCGGTTCGGGCGGACCTGGTTGAAAATCTCGAGATTTTCCTCGATGACAACGAGGAACAGGCAGCGATTGCGTATGCGTCCCTCGACAAGAAGATGCCCCGCCGTTACCTCGTCAATGTTCTGGTGCATCAGAAAACCAACGAAGTGCCGATGGTTGTGGAGGATAACCCCACCTACCACAACCTGTTCGGTTACGTTGAGAACGTCACCTACAAGGGCACCGTGTTCACGGATTTCTCCCTGATTCGCCCGGGCAGCCTGCACAGGGCCAACGGCGGCTATCTGTTGATGGACGCCATCAAGGTTCTGGAGCAACCGTTCGTATGGGATGGCCTCAAGCGTGCGCTGCGTTCGAAGTCCATACAGATAAATTCCCTGGAACGGGAACTGACGCTGTCCGGAACCATCTCAATTGAACCGGAGTCGGTGCCCCTGGACGTCAAGATTGTTCTGTTCGGCGACCGTGAAACCTGGATGTTGCTGCAGGAGTACGATTCCGAATTCGCCGAGCTGTTTCGAGTCACGGCGGATTTCGAGAACGAAATGTACCGTTCCGATGACAGTCAGCTGCTATATGCCAAGTTTATCGCCAGCCTGGTGAGCGAGAAGAAGCTGCTGCACTGTTCGAACAAGGCGGTTGCCCGGGTGATTGAGCACAGTGCCCGTATGGCCGAGCATCAGGATCGACTGTCCCTGCATGCGGCCGATATTGCCAACCTGCTGCGGGAATCCGATTTCTGGGCCCGTCAGGCCGGTGCCAAGCTGATCCAGGACCTGCACGTTGAGCGCGCGCTGGAAAGCGCGAAATACCGCAGCAGCCGGATCCGGGATCAGTTTTATGATTCCATCCGTGACGGCACAACGCTCGTAACTACAAGTGGCACGTGTGTTGGCCAGGTTAATGCACTCTCGGTGCTGTCCACGGGTGGATTTGAGTTCGGTCTTTCCAACCGTGTCACCGCTACCTGCTATTATGGAGATGGCGCGGTCATGGATATTGAGCGAGATGTAAAGCTTGGTGGCAATCTGCACTCCAAGGGCGTGATGATCCTGAGCTCCTGGCTAGCCTCCCATTTTGCGGTCAACGATCCGATGCACCTGTCGGCCAGTCTGACCTTCGAGCAGAACTACGGTGAAGTGGACGGAGACAGTGCTTCTCTGGCAGAGCTGTGCGCGCTGATTTCGTCTCTTTCCGGTATACCGGTTCGGCAGGATCTTGCGATTACGGGGTCGGTCAACCAGTTTGGTGAGGTTCAGCCCATTGGCGGTGTCAACGAAAAAGTGGAAGGCTTTTTTACCACCTGCCAGCTCAAGGGTGGGCTTTCAGGCAGCCAGGGTGTCATTGTGCCATCCACCAATGTGCAGAACCTGATGCTTGACAGCGAAGTGGTGCAGGCAGTGCGCGGGGGGCAGTTTGCGGTTTACGCGGTCGCCCGTGTTGAAGAGGCCATCACGCTGCTGCTTGGAAAGCCTGCGGGCAAGGCCGATGACAAAGGCAGGTACCCGAAGCAGAGCGTTTTTGGCATTATCCAGCAACGGCTAGAAAAAATGCGGGAACACGAGCGCCAGGAACATGCCCGTGACGACCATAAAGACCCGTCAATTCACTGACCGGCGATCATAAGAAAACGGACAGGAGAGAACACACCCATGACTGATATCCAGCAAACCGTGTACGTTGTTGAGGACGATGAAGCAGTCCGCGATTCCCTGGAGCTGCTGCTGAAATCCGACGGCAAGCCGGTAAAGACCTATGAGAGTGCAACCGCTTTCCTGAAGGACTATTCCGACAAGATGGCAGGCTGCATTGTGCTGGATATTCGCATGCCGGGCATGGACGGTATGGAGCTCCAGAAAAAGCTCAATGAAAAACACTCTATATTGCCGATTATCTTTGTGACGGGTCACGGTGACGTCCCCATGGCCGTCGACGCCATGAAAGAGGGCGCTGTGGACTTCATTCAGAAGCCCTACCGTGAGGAGGCACTGCTGGAGAAAATTGAGGCAGCCCTCAAACAGGACCTTGAGCAGCGCAAGTCTCTGGACGAGAAGCAGGAGATCATTCGCCGCATCAAGAGCCTGACCCCCCGGGAACACGAGATCATGGATCGGATGATTGCTGGCCAGGCCAACAAGGTGATTGCCATTGAGCTGGAAATCAGCCAGCGCACGGTCGAGATCCACCGTTCCCGCGTTATGCACAAGATGGGGACCCATTCCCTGGCACATCTCGTTCGTATGGTCCTGTCCGTAAAGGACCTTATCGACGCAGGGTGATCCCGGCGGCATCATACGGTTACTTTTCTAACCGGCCCGACATTTATGACTGAAGCTGTCAGCGAGAACTCGGAGGTGACGGTTCTGCTCGTGGATGACAATCCGCAGAACCTCAAAGTCCTCTATGAGACCCTGAAAGACAAAGGTTACCGGCTACTCATTGCCAACGAGGGTGAAAAGGCCCTCGACCTTGCCCACCGCCATCAGCCCGAAGTGATTCTCCTCGATATCATGATGCCGGAGATGGACGGCTATGAAGTCTGCGAGCGCCTCAAGGCCGCCCCGCAGACGGCCGACTGTGCCGTCGTCTTTCTGTCTGCGCTGGACGACCTGCAGGCAAAGGTGAAGGGCTTTTCACTCGGCGGTGCCGACTACATCTCCAAGCCGTTCCAGTCCCAGGAAGTGATCGCTCGCGTGAAAACCCACGCCAGCGTTATTCGTCTTGAAAGAGAGTTGCAGGCCCGCAACCGGGAGCTGCAGAGTGACCAGGCCCGGATTCTGAACTCCATCAGCGAAGGCATCTACGGCCTCGATGAGAACGGCATTATTGAATTTGCCAATCCGGCGGCGGCATCAATTGTTGGCTGCCCGGTGGAAGAGTTGATTGGTCGTGATTTCTTCGAAACCCACTTCGCGACTGCCGGTGACAATCCGGACGGACTGCCGGTGAAGGCGACCTGTCAGCAGGGTGTGGCCGAGAACCAGCGGGATATCCGAATGCTAAGGGCCGACGGAACCGGATTTCCGGCGGAGTACCGCTCAACGCCGAAACTGGACTCTGACGAGCTCCACGGTGCTGTTGTTGTATTCCGGGATATCACCGCCGAACTGGACAATGAAAAGGCGCTGGAGGATGCCCGGCAACTGGTTCAGGAACAGCGCGATCAGCTTGCCCATACCTCGCGCCTGACCACCATGGGTGAAATGGCCGCCGGCGTTGCCCATGAGGTGAACCAGCCGCTGACCGCCATCACAAATTATGCCCGGGTCGCCAAGCGGATGATGGCAAAGGAAAGCCCTGATATGGGGCTGCTCCAGGAGACCCTCGACAAGATCGAGGCACAGTCCCACCGCGCCAGTGAAATCATCCGACGCATTCGTCGATTCATGAAAAAACCGGCGACGGGCAAGGAAGTACTGTCGGTGCCTGCGTTGCTGGAAGACACCCGGCAGTTTGCCGAGGTGGATATGCGTAATAACAAGGGCGCTATTGAGCTGTCCGTGCCTGAGGATATGCCTGAGGTTCTGGCCGATCCGGTTCAGGTACAGCAGGTCGCCCTGAATCTGATTCGCAACGCTCTGGAAGCGACCAGCAGTATTGATTCCAGCGCGCCGGTAGAAGTGAGTGCCAGTGTGCAGGGTGGCACCTGTGTTCGAATCCAGGTGCGGGATCACGGCATCGGCCTCTCGGAAGATGCCGAAGAGAAACTGTTCCTGCCGTTCTTCACGACCAAGGATGAAGGGATGGGGATTGGTCTTTCAACCTGCCGTTCCCTCATACAGGCGCAGGGTGGCGACATCGGTTTCGAGCGGCCGGAAGGCGGTGGTGCCTGTTTCTATTTCACGTTGCCCGTTGCCGGCGCCCAGGGTTCCCCCTGCGCACCGGATGGCAAGCCTGCCTAAAACCAGTCGACGCGCCCGGTCAGATGGGGCGCATCGCCTTTGGCATTCAGCACCTGGTAGTCCCACCCCGTTTCTCCGGTTTTCCAGTTCAGTTGGGCTGTACCAGGCAGAAACAGCGGTTTCTTGAACTGGCAGCTGATGCTGAGGGCACTGGCTTGCCAGCCTTCCTGTTGTTCCAGTAGCGCCAGTGCGTGGGCTTTGGTCCACATACCGTGGGCGATTGCCCGTGGAAAGCCGAACGCTTTGGCGCTCAGGGCATGCATGTGGATCGGGTTGCTGTCGCCGGATACCCGGGCGTATTGCCGGCCAATCGATTCGGGCGCCTTGAAATTTTCGGTGTTTGGATAACGTTCCAGCTCTGGCGGTGTTTTTTTGCCGGACGACTTGCTCTCGCCATCCGGTTGTCGGAACAACGTCGTGCTCGCTTCTTCCCAGACCAGTTTGCCAGCCGAGCGAGCCTCGGTGATGAGATCAAACTCCACGCCCCGGTCACTTTTCACGGTATTCCCCAGTCGTACAGATAAATCCAGGTTCTCCCCGGTGCCGATCGGCCGGTGCTGGGTAATGGTGTTTCGCAGGTGCACCAGGCCAAGCAGCGGGAGGGGGAAGGCCTTCTCGGTGAGCAGTTTCAGGTGCAGTGGAAAAGCCAGCACATGGGGCCAGGTGACGGGCAGATGGCTACCTGCCGCGAAGCCACAGACCTGCTGGTAGCGCTTGAGGTTCTTGCCGGCAGTACTGACGCCAAGCAGGCTGGCGGCTAACTCCGGGATGCTGACGTCACCGCCGGTTTGCTTTTGTTTCGGCAGCAGTGTTCTGCCATACATGGGCAATAGGGCGGGTGGTGTCGTGTGGTAAACGAGGGTCTCTGGCATGGATGTTCTCCTTTATAGCCTCGACCGGAAATGCCGGCGCTGCCTGAGTAAAAGCGTAGTAGCAGAGGATATGCTTTTTTTTACATTTTGGTACAACTCGGCGTTCGTGGCCTGATATGCTCTAATATAAGACGATTGTCTAACAGGGTGCCTTTTCTGGGCCCTCTGGATCTGACAAACCTCTGGAGTGTGGCAAACCCTGCCAGATCAGGCATTGACCTGGCGAGCCCCGGCGACTGTCCGGCCGGCCAAAGTAGAAGTCAACAAATAAGAAAACGGGATCTTATGCAGGAACTTCGTGACGCGGGAGTGATGTTGCGCCTGATTTATGAGGCGATGAAAAAGAAGGGAATCGATACCAATGCGATTTTCAGCCGTCTGGGTGTGGATGAAAATTACGTTTATACCGAACAGCTTCGAACTCCCCACAGTGCGCAGATGTACTTCTGGCAGGCTGTTGAGGATGTTTCCGGCGATCCGGATGTTGGCCTGCATCTGGGACAGTTGCTGCCAGCGTATAAGGGGCAGGTGCTGGAATACCTCTTTCTGAGCAGCCCAACCTTCGGCGAGGGCCTGCGTCGGGCCCAGAACTATCAGCGTCTGCTGAGTGATGCTGCTAACACCGATTTCTTCATTGAGGGCGACGATGCCTGCATGGTTCTGGATGCAGCGTCTGATGATGTACGTCGTTTACGGCATTTCAATGAATGTTTCGTGCTGGGACTGATTACCTTTTTTCGCTCCATCACCGATGGCAACTTTTACCCGTCACGCATCGAGTTCGAGCATGAGCGTGCCGAGGGCCAGGATCATGTTCGCGAGGTGCTGGGGTGCGACGTCACCTTCGGTGCGCCGGAAAACCGGCTGTATTTCCCGGCCAAGCTGCTTTCCCATGCCTCGCCGCATGCCGAGCCGGAGCTGCTGGATCTGCACGAGCGGTTTGCCAGCGAACAGGTTGCCCGGTTGGAGAAGAAAGACATCGTTGGTCAGGTGGAGCGGATTGTCGCAGAGCTCCTCGATAGTGGAGAGGTCACCCTCGATGCCGTGGCCGAGCGGCTCGGCATCAAGCCGAGGACCCTGCGTACCCGGTTGACAGAGGCCGAGACCAGTTTCAATCAGGTACTCGCGGATTTTCGCTATCGCCTGGCCCGTCAGTTGCTGGCAACCACCGATGAATCCATTGATGAGATTGTCTACCTGACCGGCTTTTCTGAGCCCAGCACTTTTTATCGCGCATTCAAACGCTGGTCCGGAATGACACCTATCGAATACCGCAAAACCGCCCAGGGCAAGGACGCGATGGTCGATGCCATGTAACAGAACGCTTTTTCTGAAAATATTTAAGAAAAAGCGTTGACATAACAGGGCGCCTCTTTATAATGCGCCCTCGTTGTCACAGAGCAATCACACCCTTGATTGCCAAGCCTTTTCAAGGCAAGTTGTGATGACCCGCACGGAGCGGTAGTTCAGTTGGTTAGAATACCGGCCTGTCACGCCGGGGGTCGCGGGTTCGAGTCCCGTCCGCTCCGCCATTTTTTCCCTCGTTTTACCTTTCACGTTATCCGACTTCTCCAGTTGCATTACATTCAACGCCAAGCTTCATTGTCATCGTTCTGTCATTGAGAACTTCTAGGCTATTTCTGAAAATTCAGGAATCAGGAAGGCTGTGATGCGGGATTACGAAGAAGAGTTGATTGAAAACCAGTTCGAAGAATATGAAGACGATGATGGCTGGGACGACGCCATGGAGTTATAGGCAAGGGATGAAACCATCACCGATGTCACCCATGTCTGATCTGCTTTCGGTGCTCCCCGGGGCTTAGATTGAACCAGCGCCGGTAGGCCTTGTGGAAGGCCGCAGGATTGGCAAAACCCAGAAGCCAGGCAATCTCCGCCAGTGATGTCTCTGTCTCCCGAATATAATCCCGCGCTAACTGTTTTCGCGTTTCATCCACCAGTTCCCTGAATCCGGTTCCCTCGGCGGCCAGTTGTCTCTGGAGCGTCCATGGCGCAATCCCCAGTTTAACTGCAATGGTTTCCAGGCTGGGTGTCTCGCCCCGAAACAGGGGTGTGAGAAGGTTTTTTACGCGGTCGCCTGTGGTCCACCCCCGTCGTATCTGCTGCAGTTCCCGTTCGCAGAGATCCGAAAGCTTTTCATGCATGGCCGGCTGAGCCTGCTGGCTGGCGCTTTCCCAAATATCCTGACGAACGGTAAGGCTGTTGTTCGAAGCTCCAAACTGCACGGGGCAGCGGAACCAGCTCTCGAACAAATCATCCTGGCCGATTGATCGGTATTCGATAGTGACCTTCTCCAGAACGTCATAACGGCCCGTAACGGTCCTGAGAAACTGGGTCCACGCGGCAAGAACAGAATCCACCACGAAGTAGTTGAAGCCGTTATAGGGACGAATCGAGTAGAACTTTGCTTGCCGGGTTTCCGGTTGGACCGTTGGAACGCCACGGCTATTGCGGCTGGTTAGCAGAGCGTAGCGAATCAGCGTGGCGAGTGCCGCGCCAGCGGTGGCGGCGGTTTCTCCGGCCAGCCCTGCAATACCCGCGTCGACAGCGCGTGATAGCGCCCCCATTCTCAGCCCGAGAGCCGGGTTGCCGGTCTCGTTGATCGCGGCATGCCCCAGACGCATAAACCGCGGGATGCTGATGCGCGCTTCCGGTGATGTCAGGGTCTGGTGGTCAAGCTGGAAACGGGATGCCAGTTCTGCGCTGCTGGCGCCTTCGGCTTCGGCGGCCCGCAAAAGAGCCGACACATAGAGAACACTGATGTCTCCGAGTGAGTTTCGGTTTTTTGACGGGCTGGAGAGGTGGGCGTTCATTGAAGCCTTTGTCTGACATGTTATGCAAAGATAATAAAATGTTATCCCTGGATATTGTCGATGGCAAGATGCGCGGGTAGTTTAAGGCTCAACAATGAACGGAGCCCTGTCATTTACAGGCGTTCCGCCCAAGATCACGATGAGGAGAGCAAACATGACCGCGAGCACGACGCCAGGCGTTGCCAAGTACCCGAACCTGCTTGAGCCACTGGACCTTGGTTTTACCAAACTGCGTAACCGCACCCTGATGGGCTCCATGCACACCGGCCTGGAAGAGGCCAAAAATGGCTTCGAACGCCTTGCGGCATTCTATGCAGAGCGTGCCAGAGGCGGTGCCGGCCTGATCGTGACTGGCGGTATTGCTCCGAATGTGGAGGGGGGCGTTTTCCAGCACGCCGCCAAGATGACCACCGAAGAGGAAGTCGAGAAGCACAGGGTCATTACCGATGCGGTGCATGGAGCTGATGGCAAGATCTGCATGCAGATCCTCCACGCTGGCCGCTACGCCTATTCTCCGGAGCTGGTGGCACCCTCTGCCATTCAGGCGCCAATCAATCCGTTCAAGCCCCGGGAGCTGGATGAAGACGGCATCGAGAAGCAGATTCAGGACTATGCGGAGTGCGCCGCACTGGCACAAAGCGCCGGTTATGACGGCGTTGAAGTGATGGGGTCAGAGGGTTACTTCATTAACCAGTTCATTGTGTCTCACACCAACCATCGGACTGACCGTTGGGGTGGCAGTTACGAAAACCGCATTCGTCTGCCCATCGAAATCGTTCGCCGGGTTCGTGAACGAGTGGGCGAGAATTTTATCCTGATTTACCGCCTGTCCATGCTGGATCTGATTGAAGACGGCAGTACCTGGGAAGAGGTGGTGCATCTGGCCAAGGAAATCGAGAAGGCGGGTGCAACCATCATCAATACGGGTATTGGCTGGCATGAGGCCCGCGTACCTACCATTGCCACCTCAGTTCCCCGGGGCGCATTTACCAAGGTGACCGCGCGCTTGAAAGGTGAAGTGAGCATTCCTCTGGTCACCACCAACCGGATTAACATGCCGGACGTGGCCGAGAAGATTCTGGCCGAGGGCGATGCCGATATGGTGTCCATGGCCCGGCCGTTCCTCGCAGACGCCGATCTGGTTCTGAAGGCGGCGGAAGATCGCGCGGAGGAGATCAACACTTGCATCGGCTGTAATCAGGCCTGCCTTGATCACACCTTCAGTGGCAAGCTGACGTCCTGCCTGGTCAATCCCCGCGCCTGTCATGAAACCGAGCTGACCTACGTGAAGACCGCGAAGCCCAAATCCATCGCGGTGGTTGGTGCCGGCCCGGCAGGACTGGCTTTTGCTTCCGTGGCGGCAGAGCGTGGCCATAAGGTGACACTGTTTGACGCCGGCAGTGAGATTGGTGGCCAGTTCAACGTTGCCAAGCTGATTCCGGGCAAGGAAGAGTTTTACGAGACGTTGCGTTACTTCCGGGTGATGCTCGACAAGCATCAGGTCGATGTACGCCTGAACACCCGGGTTAGCGCTGACGACCTGAAAGCCGGTGGCTTTGACGAAGTGATTCTGGCCACTGGCGTAAAGCCGCGTACGCCGGAAATCGAGGGTATCGATCATCCCAAAGTGATCGGTTATCTGGACGCGCTGCTGGAGCGCAAGCCGGTTGGCCAGAAAGTGGCCGTGATCGGCGCCGGCGGTATCGGTTTCGATGTCTCCGAGTTTATCGTCCACAAGGGCACGTCAGCTGCTTTGGATACCGATCACTTCATGCGTGAGTGGGGTGTGGATCTCAGTGTTGAGCATCGTGGTGGCATCCAGGGCGTTGAGCCCCAGGTACCGGAGCCGGCCCGGGAAGTCTATCTGCTTCAGCGCAAGGCCTCGAAAGTGGGTAAGAACCTGGGCAAGACCACCGGCTGGATTCACCGGACTTCCCTGAAAAACCGTCAGGTTCAGATGGTGCCCGGTGTGACCTATCGTAAAATCGATGATGAGGGGCTGCATATAACGGTCACGCCGAAAGGCGCAGAGCAGGGCGAAGATCGTGTGCTGCCCGTGGATACCATTATCGTCTGCGCGGGCCAGGAGCCGCTGCGCGAACTGCAAAGCGAACTCGAGGCAGCGGGCCTGCCAGTTCACCTGATTGGTGGCTCGGATGTGGCGGCAGAACTCGATGCCAAGCGAGCGATCAACCAGGGCAGTCGCCTGGCAGCAGAGCTTTAAGCGCAAACACGATCACAAATCGTTGCACTTTTTCCCTGTGCAGAAACGATTGTCTGGCTAGACTAATAGCTTTGAGTCTGTCAGCTTGCGTCTTCGCCCCGGCTCCGGGAGGCTGGGGTTGAAGAGGCCGGCACCACGATCGGATGGAACATCTCTCAGTGTTCTGTCGTGTGGTGTCGAGTCGTTGAACTTTGGAGAACGTGCAATGGTGTCTGCCGACCAGGCAACCGATGGTTATTCGGCGGTATTTTTTGTGGAAGGAAGCCAGGTGGCTCGCGAAATGCGGGCCACGGAATTCGGCGCTTTCCTGGATGGCTATGTTGGGCTGTCCGATCTTGCCGAAACCGATGTCAGGGCTGTTCTGGTTGAGTTGAGTCCCGATCTTCGGGTTCAGGCACTCGTGTTTTTCCGAATCTGGTTTGATGAGGAGGGCAGGGCAGACAGTCACTGGAACCTGCCGATTGAAGAGCTCGCCAGGCAAGGCGCCAAGGGGCCGGACATGGGCGGTGGTCCGATCCGGCTGGTTTGCCGAAGCCAATGCCCCGATCCCAAGTTCAAGGAGGATCTTTGGGACCCGGACATGACCCCGGGTAATAATCATTTCCAGGCCATTCGCAAGGCGGTAGAGGCCAATAGCCTTAAATTCCGCAAAGTTGAGCCGGTACAGGAAGAGAATATTCCGGTTCTGAGTGAGCAGGCAGAAGATTCTTCGGAGCGCGAAGAGGCCGCAGCCGCCGCCGACCGTTCCCGCCTGGCGCAGTTGATTCGTGAGCAACGCCTGCGGATCAAGACCCTCCAGAGTGTCCACCGCGATGCGCTTTCGGATATCCAGCGAGAGCACCGGCTGGAGGTCCAGGGGTTACGCAGTGATATTGCGGATCTCGAGCAGAAATACGAACGCCAGCGCCTCAGTAATGAGCAGCTCAAGAAGCGACTTTCCGAAAGAAACGAGCAGTACCTCGCCATGCAGGAGCAGATGGCCGCGGTAGGTGAGGAGAAACAGCGGGAGGATTCAAACGCGGGTGCCGAGCTCCTGCTCCTCAGGGAGCAGCTGGAGCGGCGTCAGCGTGAACTCGAGCTGAGAGACGAGAAGATTGTCGCTCTCGAGGAAGAGAACCACGAGCTGAGAAACCGCGAACCTCCGGAAGACTCCATCATGGACCACCTGCAGCGCCAGACGGTGTTCCTGGTGGCCTACCAGCCAGGCGTCGGTCACGTAACGCTGCCCTTCAAGGACATTGAGACCTACTTCAGCAACCCCACCGCCTATGCCGCGGAACGCTGCGGCATGAATGAGCCCGCCTATCGTGAATGGCTGGATCACTATGAAAATCCTGTGTGCACCCACAAGGGCAACGATGGCAAACCCTGTGGTGAGCCGATCCTGCGGGTAAGCCAGCCCTCGGAATTCCGCCCGGGCGTTGACGATCGGTGTGAGAAACACCAGGCCTGAGGTTCGAACTTTTTCAGTATCGGGGTGACTTTCGTTAAACTGTACGCCAGATTGTCACCGGGGTAACGGTTTCGTTGGTCCCCGCCGCATCCCGACATCACAGGAAACTTCATGGATCAGTTCAGGAACATTGGTGTAATTGGCCGAATGGGCAGTGTGAAAGTGGTTGAATCACTGCGCCAGCTCAAACAGTACCTGATCACCAACAATTACCACGTCATTCTTGAAGAAGACACAGCCAGCATGCTGCCAGGGCATGGCCTGCAGGTGGCCAGCAAAAAGCTTCTGGGCGAAATCTGTGATCTGGTCATCGTGGTTGGCGGGGATGGCAGCCTTCTGGGCGCCGCCCGGGAGTTGGCCAAGTCCAAGATTCCCCTGCTTGGGGTGAACCGTGGGCGGTTGGGCTTCCTGACTGACATTTCGCCGTCCGATCTTGAGGAGCGCCTGGGCAAGGTTCTGGAAGGCGAGTACATGGAGGAGACGCGGTTCCTGCTGGATGGCAATGTTGAGCGCAACGGCCAGCCCCTGGGGTTTGGTACGGCCCTGAACGATGTCGTACTGCATCCCGGTAAATCCACCCGGATGATTGGCTTTGACCTCTTCATCGACGGCCATTTCGTGTACAGCCAGCGTTCGGATGGCCTGATTGTCTCTACGCCGACAGGGTCTACCGCCTATTCGCTGTCTGCCGGTGGTCCGATTATGCACCCGAAGCTGGACGCCATTGTTCTGGTGCCCATGTTTCCCCACACTCTCAGTAGCCGGCCGATCGTTGTCGATGGCAAGAGTGAGATCAAACTGGTGATCGGGGAGACCAATGAAACCTATCCGCAAATCAGCTTTGACGGCCAGATGAACATTGCCTGCGCGCCGGGCGATATCATTCGCATTACCAAAAAGCCGTTCAAGATCCGGTTGATTCACCCCACAGACCATAATTTCTACGCCACCTGCCGTGACAAGCTTGGCTGGGCTAGTGAAATATCAGCGAGTTGATCATGGCTGCTACAAAACCGACCGCAAACCGCGGTTACGACATCATTGGCGACATTCACGGCTGTGCCAATACCCTGGCCCGATTGCTGGACCAGATGGGGTATCGGAAGATCAACGGGGTCTACCAGCACCCCCGTCGTCAGGCGATCTTCATCGGCGATATCATTGATCGTGGCCCACGCATCCGTGAAGCCCTGCACCTTGTGCGCGATATGGTGGAACATGGTTCGGCCCGAATTGTCATGGGCAACCATGAGTACAATGCCCTGGGTTACTGTACGCGGGCGCGCCCGGGCAGCGGCAAAACCTTCCTGCGCGAGCACAACGCGCGTCACGACCGCCTGATCCGCGAGACTCTCGAGCAGTTCGAAGCGCACCCCTACGAGTGGAATGAGTTTCTCGAGTGGTTCTACACCATACCGCTGTTCATCGACGACGAGGATTTCCGCGTTGTGCACGCCTGTTGGGATGGCGACCTGATCGAGAAATTCAAGCAGTCGCAGGGTGGTGCGTGCATTGATGAGGATTTCCTGCACGCCTCTGCCGCCATCGAGTCTTTTGCCGGGCAGGTTATGGATACCCTTTTGAGGGGGACGGATCTACGGCTCCCCCGGGGAATGACCATCACCGGTCGGGATGGCTATGTGCGCGAGTTTTTCCGAACCAAGTTTTGGGCCGACGATCCCCATACCTATGCCGATGTTGTCTTCCAGCCGGACCCGTTGCCACCGGAAGTGGCAAGCCGCGTATTGACGGAAAGCGAGCGAAAGCAGCTGATCAGTTATCCTCTCGATGCGCCCCCGGTTTTTGTCGGGCATTACTGGATGGAAGGAGAGCCGGCGCCGCTCAAATCCAATGTCGCGTGCATCGACTACAGTGCCGTGAAGTACGGGCGGTTGGTCGCTTACCGAATGGATGGTGAGCGGGCACTTTCCCGGGACAAATTTGTCTGGGTTGATGTGGAAAGACCGGAGCAAGCGGATTATCCCAATAGCGAGGACAGTCTTGCACGCTAGACCGAGCGTTGTGTCTGATTCATTTCCGGAGGCGGAGTAAGCGGTGTACCGAGTCAAGCAATTGGATACCACGGTAAACCTGGCGGGCTTCAGCCGTTGGCTGAACGGTCAGGGTGTGACCCACCGCATCACGGAAGAGGGCGGGTTCCAGGTGCTCTGGCTGGAAGATCCTGCCCATGCGGAACCCGTGCTCTCGGCCCTTGACCGTTTTATGGCGGAACCGGAAATCAGGGAAGCGGTGGATCGTCAGAACCGCTCACCGGTGTTTGTTGGTGGCCGCTGGCAACCTTCTCCACGTCATGCGCCGCTGGTGCTGGGGATTATCGTGTTTGCCGTAGCGATGGTCTGGCTCACGGCCATGGGGCAGAATGAGCTGGCGGCCAGCCTGATGGTGATCGACCCCCGGGATTACGACTGGAGCACCATGGCCGGCCGCATTGAAGCGCTCACAGCGACGCTGGCAAGCGGCCAGGTCTGGCGGCTGCTGACGCCGGATTTTCTGCACTTCAGCTGGACCCACATCATTTTCAATTCGGTCATGCTCTGGTTTCTGGGTAGCCAGATCGAGTGGTTTGATGGTCGCGCCCGGCTAATCATGCTGTTTGTGATCACCAGCCTGATTTCCAACGGCCTGCAGTATTTTGTCTCGGGTCCGCTGTTCGGTGGGCTATCGGGAGTGGTTTATGGGATTCTGGGTTATTGCTGGCTCAGCCAGCGATCGGCACCGAGGTTTCAGTTTCCACCTGCGTTGGTAACCTTTGCCGTTGCGTGGATGGTCATCGGATTTACCCCGCTGCCGGAAATGATCGGGCTCGGGCGTATGGCCAACGAGGCGCACCTGGGCGGGTTTGTTGCCGGCCTGGCCCTTGCGGTGGTTTTGCCCGTAAAAGGCAGAAGGGGTGCATAAAAAAGCCCCGCCAGAGGCGGGGCATTAAAAGAGCTTTTAGCTCCTGATGAGAGAGACCAAATGATACGACCGTCGTCATTTGGTGAGGTAATGATAATCATTATCGCTTGATGCTGTCAAACGGTTCCGCCATATTTTTAATGAACGTTTTTTCAGGAGAGCGGGATGACTTACGAAGAACTGATCGAGCGACTGGATCCCAATGTCTACCGGAGCCTCCGGCAGTCAATTGAACTCGGCAAATGGCCTGATGGCCGAAAACTGACGCCCGAACAGCGTGAAATCAGCCTGGAAGCGGTGATCTACTACGAGAACCTTCACAACATTCCTGAAGAAGAGCGCACTGGCTACCTGGATCGGGGCAGCAAAGCCGGTACCGCCTGCGATCCTTCGGTGCAGCGCAAGCAGGATAAAGACGATATGGATCCCAGCCAGTTTGTCGAGGTCAAGTCTTGAGCGAACTGATTGATGTCACCGGCCGGCTCCGGAAAATGCCGGCGGAGGCCGGAAACCCGGTGGCCTACTCCATTGCCGTTGGCGATACCCGCATTCCTCTGAATGATCTGATCGGCAGGCCTTTGCGCCTGGATTTTGATGGCGTGATTCGTTGTATTCATTGCGACAGGAAAACCAACAAAAGCTTCAATCAGGGCTTTTGTTACCCCTGTTTCCGCAAGCTTGCCGCTTGTGACAGCTGCATCATGAGTCCGGAGAAGTGCCACTATCACCTTGGTACCTGTCGGGAGCCGGAATGGGGAGAAACCCATTGCATGGTGGAACACGTGGTGTATCTGGCCAATTCATCGGGTTTGAAGGTGGGCATTACCCGCGGATCCCAGGTGCCAACACGCTGGATTGATCAGGGGGCAGTAGACGCCATACCGATGGTACGTGTTGCAACGCGGTATATTGCCGGCCTGGTGGAAGTCGCCTGCAAGGCCCATGTCGCTGACCGGACCAACTGGCGGGCCATGCTCAAGGGCGATGTTCCTGAGCTCGATCTGGCACAGGAGCGTCAGCGCATGCTTGGGCTGATCGCTGACGATCTTGAGGCCCTCAGGCAGACCCACGGTCAGGATTCGATCCGGGAAGTTGACGAACAGGGTCTTGGCCTGAGCTATCCCGTCAAGGTCTGGCCAGAAAAGATCAAAACCCATAACCTCGACAAAACGCCGGAAGTGGAGGGCGTGCTCGAGGGCATAAAGGGGCAGTACCTTATCCTGGATACCGGTGTGATCAACATTCGGAAATTCACCGGTTATGAAGTCCGTTTCCGGGTCATGGAAGGCTGACAGCGCCTTGCCCGGCCCTTCTTTTCATGTCTGCAGGTGCTGATCATACGCACCTGCAGACCGCGAACTCTGGAGAAAACCAATGCGTACCAGCCAGCCACAGACCATTTATCTGAGCGATTACAAGGTGCCGGCGTATCTGGTCGACACCGTAGACCTGAGGTTCGAGCTCTTTGAAGACGGGGCGCGTGTGCACAGCACGCTTGACGTTCGCCGCAACCCGGAATCTGATGAAGTGTCTGCACCTCTGGAGCTTGACGGCGACAGTCTGACGCTGGAATCCGTCGCCCTGGATGGTGCCGACCTGGCTGCGGGAGACTATGAGGACCGGGGCGACCAGCTTGTTATTCGCTCGGTACCGGAGCAGTTCACGTTGACCGTGGTGACCTGGATTGAGCCCCAGAATAATACCCGCCTGGAAGGTCTGTACAAATCCTCCGGCATGTTCTGTACCCAGTGTGAGGCAGAAGGCTTCCGCTGCATCACATTCTTCCCGGACCGCCCGGACGTGATGGCGCGTTTCCGCACTCGCATAGAAGCCAACAAGGACGCCTATCCGGTTCTCCTCTCCAACGGTAATGACGTTGAAAAAGGCGAGCTGGAAAACGGCCGTCATTTTGTTACCTGGGAAGATCCGTTCCCCAAGCCCTGTTACCTCTTCGCCCTGGTGGCCGGAGATCTGGTTGAGAAACGGGACACGTTTTCCACGTGCTCTGGCCGCGACATCGATCTGCGCATGTATGTGGAGCTCCGCAACGCCGAGAAATGCGATCACGCCATGGACTCGCTGAAGCGTTCCATGCGCTGGGATGAGGAAGTCTATGGTCGAGAATACGACCTCGATATTTTCATGATTGTGGCGGTAGACGACTTCAACATGGGCGCCATGGAGAACAAGGGGCTCAACATCTTCAACTCGTCCTGTGTTCTGGCCAGCCAGGAAACCGCTACGGACTTGGCGTTCCAGCGCATTGAGGCCATCGTCGCCCACGAATATTTCCACAACTGGTCAGGTAACCGGGTCACCTGCCGCGACTGGTTTCAGCTCAGCCTGAAAGAGGGCTTTACCGTTTTCCGGGATTCCCAGTTCTCGGCAGACATGGGTTCGCCGACTGTGAAGCGGATTGAGGATGTCACGCTGCTGCGTACCGCCCAGTTTGCTGAAGACGGAGGCCCGATGTCGCATCCGGTGCGGCCGGCTTCCTATATGGAAATCTCTAACTTCTACACCCTGACCATTTATGAGAAAGGTGCAGAGGTCGTACGCATGATCCATACCCTGCTGGGGCCGGACATGTTCCGCAAGGGCAGTGACCTGTATTTCAAGCGCCACGATGGCCAGGCCGTCACAACCGATGATTTTGTAAAAGCCATGGAGGATGCCTCCGGCCGTGATCTGAGCCAGTTCCGTCTGTGGTACGAGCAGGCCGGCACGCCGGTGTTGGCCATTTCGGACGACTTTGACGCGGAGACAGGTGTGTACCGCCTGACTATTGAGCAAAGCATTCCGGATACCCCGGGCCAGACCAACAAAAAACCCCAGCACATCCCGTTTGCGCTGGGTCTGCTTGGACAGGATGGCCAGCCCCTGCCGTTGCAGCTTGAATCCGGAGATTCGGGTGCGCCGACGGAGCGGGTGCTTGAGCTGACCGAAGCCGTCCACACGTTCGAATTCCATGGCGTCGAATCCAGACCTGTGCCATCACTTTTGCGGCACTTCTCCGCGCCGGTTCGGGTTCGCTACAACTGGAGCCGAGAACAGCTGCTCTTCCTGATGAGCCATGATCCGGACGGTTTCAACCGCTGGGATGCGGGCCAGAGACTGGCCGTCGATGTCATCCAGACACTGGTCGGAGCGCCGGACGATGCGGACATCGAACCAAGACTGGTTGAGGCTTATCGCAAGCTGATTTCCGACACCGATCTGGATCAGGCCCTGGTGGCGAAAATGCTACAGCTTCCTTCGGAAGCGTACCTGATTGAGCTTACCGAAAACGCCGATGTGCCAGCCATTCACCGGGCTCGTGACTCAGTGCTGCGGCACCTGGCCGGTGCCCTGAAAGGCGAGCTGATTGATTGCTACCAGCGCCAACAGGACAGTGGTCCCTACGAGGTGACGCCGGAGGCCATTGCCCGTCGTAGCCTGCGCAATACCGCTTTGGCCTGGTTGCTGATGATTGATGACGAGGAGGGTCGGGGCCTGGCTGTGAGCCAGTTGAACGCTGCTGACAATATGACCGATCGCATGGGTGCTTTGCGTGCGCTCGTCAATTCGGGCTTTGAGGCTGATCGCCGGCAGGCGCTTGATCACTTCTATGATCGGTTCCAGGAAGATCCGCAGGTTGTTGAACAGTGGTTCTCTGTGCAGGCGTCCAGTGATCAGGCCGGGCAGTTGGCGGACATCCGTAAGCTTCTGGAGCATCCGGCGTTCGACTGGAAAAACCCCAACAAGATTCGCTCTGTGGTGGGTGCGTTTGCGGGTCAGAATCTGGCTGCTTTCCACAAGCCTGACGGTTCTGGTTATGAATTCCTGGCGGATCAGGTCTGCCGCCTGGACGACAGCAACCCGCAGATTGCTGCGCGCCTGGTGACGCCGCTTACCCGATGGAGAAAGTTTGCGCCCGCGTACAGCGCTCAGATGAAATCTGCCCTGGAGCGTATTCGCGACAAATCCGGATTGTCCCGGGATGTTTATGAGGTGGTGCACAAGAGCCTCGCGGAGTGAAGCCAGATACAAAATCGCACTTTCGGTCGATAGACTTTAGTCTGGGATCGGGTAATCTGGAGTAAGGTCTGTAATTCCATCAGACGACAATAAAAAAGCCTCCGCAGAGGCTTCCAGACGCACTTAAGGTTTCACAATGATGTATAACAAAAATGCGATTCTCGGCGGCCTGCTGGCTTTCTCCGTGGCATCAGCGCCTGCGTGGGCGGCGGTCTCCGCCAGTGAAGCGGCCCGTCTGGGCCAGGAGTTGACACCCTTTGGCTCGCCCAAGGCCGGCAACAGCGCCGGAACCATTCCGGCCTGGACCGGAGGCTTGACAGAGCCGCCTCCCGGCTATGAGGGAAGCGGACAGCACCACATTAATCCGTTCCCGGATGATGAAGTCCTTTTTACCATTACGCCTGCCAACATGGATCAGTATGAGGAGTACCTCACTGACGGTGTGAAGGCGATGCTCGAAACCTACCCGACCACATTCCGTGTGCCCGTTTACCAGTCCCGTCGTACCCATGCGGTCCCTGATTGGGTGGCTGAGAATACCCGTGAAAACGCGGTAAGCGCGGAGATTGTTGGCCAGGGCGAAGGCCTGGACGGAGCCTTTGGCGGTTACCCATTCCCGATCCTGCACGGCAATGACGAGCAGAAGGCCTGGCAGGCGGTCTGGAACCACCTGACCCGCTGGCGGGGCGTGAATATAACCCGTCGCTCCAGTGAGGTGGCAGTCCAGACCAACGGTGACTACTCGCTGGTTACCTCTCAACAGGAAGCCTTCTTCAACTACTACGACCCGGAAGGCGGTGAAGAAGATCTGGATAACGTGATCTTCTACTACCTGTCGTTTACCCAGTCACCACCCCGCCTTGCCGGTGGCGCCATTCTGATTCATGAGACCCTGAATCAGATCATCAATCCCCGGAATGGTTGGGGCTACAACGCCGGTCAGCGTCGGGTACGTCGGGCGCCAAACCTGGGGTACGACTCCCCGATTGCAGCGGCTGACAACCTCCGGACCGCAGATGATACCGATATCTTCAACGGGGCCCTGGATCGCTATAACTGGAATTACGAAGGCAAGCGGGAAATCTACATCCCCTACAACAATTACCGAATTGGGGAAAAAGGTCTTCCTTACGAGGAAATCCTCGGTATCTCCCATCTGAATCCGGACCTCACCCGCTGGGAGCTTCACCGTGTGCACGTGGTAGAAGCCACACTGAAAGACGGTGAGCGCCATATCTATGGCAAGCGCCGCTTCTATATCGACGAGGACAGCTGGAACACGGTTCTGCTGGATCAATACGACGGTCGCGGCGAACTCTGGCGTGTCACGATGGGGCTGCCGAAAAATTATTATGAACTTCCAGGTGTGTGGACGGTTCTTGACGTCTATCATGACCTTCAGGCCCGTCGTTATCATGTACTCGGTTTGGACACAGAAGAGGCCAATACCCGCGTGTTCACCAATGAGGTCCCGAACAAGCGTTACTTCTCGCCGGCTTCCCTGCGCCGCAGGAGTGTTCGCTAACGCACTGTTGGCCGAGGGATGCGTCCCCGCCCACAGGAAGTGGCGACCCGACATACCGGCAATCGTAAGGTTGCCGGTATGTTTACAGTTATTCCCGGCTTTGCCGGTCAGAGACACAGTTCAATACAACATAATAGGCAATCTGAATGGCTAAAAGGTTGATGTGCAAGACTCTGGGCGCTGCCTGCCTTGGACTTTCCATGGTCTGGTCTGCCCCTGCAGCGTTTGCGCTTGCAGATATCATCGAAACCCCGGCCCGGCCGACGGATCTGGCCCCGGAAAATCTTCTCACCGATGCGACCCGGGTTGGGGATCGCATTGTGGCCGTGGGAGAACGCGGCCATATCATCTACTCGGATGATGAGGGGAAAACCTGGGTTCAGGGTGAGGTACCTGTTTCTGTGACCCTGACAGGGATCGATTTTGGCTCCGACAGCCATGGCTGGGCCGTGGGCCACAGCGGCGTTGTCCTCCATACCAGCGACGCCGGGGCCACCTGGGACCTTCAGATTGACGGTATCCGCGCCATGGAACTGGCCATTGAGAGCCGGGAAGAGCAGATTGCCGCCATGGAGGAGCGCATCGAAGAAGCGCCCGAAGAAGAGAAAGAGGATCTCGAGTGGGCACTGGACGACCTTTACTTTGCCCTCGAGAACATTCAGGCGGATATGGACATTGGTCCAGTTAACCCGCTGCTGGATGTCTGGTTTGAAAACGAGAACCGCGGTTTTGTGGTAGGCGCTTACGGTATGTTCCTGCGCACCATGGACGGTGGTGAGACCTGGAAAGACTGGGCGCCAAGAATTGATAACCGGCAGAACTTCCATCTCAATGGCATTACCCGGATCACGGGTGGTGCACTGGTGGTCGTTGGTGAAGCCGGTCAGATACATGTCTCTGTAGACGGTGGTGAGACCTTTGAGCGCCGTGAGGCGCCTTATGAAGGCTCCCTGTTCGGTGTCATCGGTACAGGCCGGGTGAACGAGATGCTCGCCTTCGGCCTTCGTGGCAACATGCTGTTCTCTTCAGACCTCGGCAGAAGCTGGCGGATGGTCCCCAATTCAGCTGGGGCTACGCTCAACGACGGCGTCGTTTCGGAAGATGGTCGTATCACCCTGGTAGGTAATAGTGGTGCGGTACTGATGAGCACCAATGGCGCCGAAACCTTCCGCGAGCATTTCAGAAGTGATCGTGAAGGTGTCATGAGCGCGGTGCCTATCTCAGGAACAGACCTGCTGATTGTCGGCGAAGGTGGCGTAAAAATCACAGACGCCCGTGGAAGAAACCTTCAATAACGCCCTGATGTGGCAACAACCGAACGAATAATAGAGGGGCTTTTGAATGTCCAACCCTAAGCATGACAAGGGCGAGCACTATCTGACCACGCCCAAGGCCGAACCCTTTCTCGAAAGGCTGATCTTCAATAATCGGCCAATCATTCTTGTCGTCTTCGCCGTGTTGACGCTGTTTCTGGGGTATAACGCCGTCAAGATCCAGCCGGATGCCAGCTTCGAGCGAATGATTCCGCTTGAGCATCCCTACATTGTAAATATGCTTGAGCACCGGGATGATCTTGAAAACCTCGGTAACTTCGTTCGTATCGCCGTCGAGGTAGAAGAGGGCGATATTTTCACCCAAGAGTACATGGAAACCCTGAAGCAGATCACCGACGAGGTTTTTTATCTCAACGGCGTGGATCGTTCGGGTCTCAAATCCCTCTGGACGTCGAATGTCCGCTGGGTTGAGGTTACCGAACAGGGTTTTCAGGGTGGCACTGTCATACCGGACGGCTATGACGGCTCCCGGGACAGTCTGGAGAAGCTTCGCCAGAACGTTCTTCGTTCCAACGAAGTCGGGCGCCTGATCTCTGATAACTTCCAATCAACGATCGTTTACGCGCCGCTGTACGAGAAGAATCCGGAGACCGGTGAGGCTCTGGACTACGGCGAATTTTCCCGTCAGCTTGAAGAAAAGATTCGTGAAAAGTACGAAGAACAGAACCCGAACATCAAGATTCATATAGTCGGTTTCGCCAAGAAGGTCGGCGATCTGATTGAGGGGATTGGTTCTATTGCCTGGTTTGCAGGGATTACCATTCTGCTGACCACGCTGCTTCTGTTCTGGTACTCGCGGGCTATTGCCGGCACCCTGGTTCCTGTCTTTACCTCAATCATTGCAGTGTTCCTGCAGTTGGGTACGCTTCGGCTGCTGGGCTACGGGCTGGATCCTTATTCGGTGCTGGTGCCATTCCTGGTGTTTGCGATTGGTATCAGTCACGGCGTTCAGATTGTGAATGCCATGGCGGTTGAAGCTGCCAAGGGCTTTGATGCGGTGACCGCTGCGCGCCTGGCTTTCCGTGCTCTTTACATTCCGGGCATGCTGGCTCTGATTTCGGATGCCTTTGGTTTCCTGACCCTGTTCTTTATCGAGATCGACGTTATCCGGGACCTGGCTGTTGCCGCAGGTATTGGTGTGGCGTTCGTGATCTTCACCAACCTGGTTTTGCATGTATTGATTATGTCCTATGTCGGTATCTCCAAAGGGGGTATTCGTCACGTGCAGAATCACGGCGAAAAACAGGATCGGAAATGGCGTGTTTTGTCCTACTTCTCCCATCCGGGCGTTGCGCCAATTTCGTTGTTGATTGCTGTAATTGGTCTCGGTCTTGGTCTTTATTACAAGCAGGACCTGAAGATTGGCGACCTGGATCAGGGTGCGCCTGAGCTTCGTGCGGACTCCCGCTACAACAAGGACAATGCCTACATCATCAATAATTACTCGACCAGTGCGGATGTATTGGTGGTGATGGTCAAAACACCGGAAGAGCAGTGCACGCAGTATAATGTGCTGCGGGCCATGGATACTCTGCAGTGGGAGCTTCAGAACACGCCGGGCGTTCAGTCTTCGGTATCACTTGCAGATGTTTCCAAGATGGTGACCAAGGCTCTGAACGAGGGCAACTGGAAGTGGTATGAGATCTCCCGCAACCAGACCATTATCAATGCGTCCATTCGTGAGGCGCCTGCCGGGTTGATCAACACTGATTGCAGCCTGACGCCAGTACTGGTCTTCCTTGAGGACCACAAGGCAGAAACTCTGGAAACCGTCGTTGAGCGCGTCGAACAGTTTGCCGGGAACAACAGCACTGATGAGCACAGGTTCCTGCTAGCGGCGGGTAACGCCGGTGTCGAGGCCGCTACTAACGAGGTTATCTCCGGCGCCAAGGATAAGATGCTGATCCTCGTTTACAGTGTGGTGAGTTTGCTGTGCTTCGCGACCTTCCGTTCGATCCGTGCGGTGCTGTGTATCGTGATACCTCTGGGACTGACTTCGATCCTCTGTGAGGCAATCATGGCGGTATCCGGCATTGGTATCAAAGTGGCGACCCTGCCGGTTATTGCCCTGGGTGTCGGTATAGGTGTCGACTACGGCATTTATATCTACAGCAAGCTGGAGAAATACCTGCTTGAAGGCAAAACGCTTCAGGAGGCTTACTACGAGACCCTGCGCTCCACTGGTAAGGCGGTTATGTTTACCGGTGTGACTCTGGGTCTGGGTGTTGTCACCTGGATATTCTCGCCAATCAAGTTCCAGGCCGACATGGGCTTCCTGCTGTTCTTCATGTTCCTCTGGAACATGGTTGGAGCCATCTGGCTGTTGCCGGCCCTGGCCCGGTTCCTGCTGCGGCCGGATCAGATGCTTGCCAAGGCTCGAGCTGCGAAATAACATTCGCACCGACCTGCAAAAAAGCCCGCTTTGCGGGCTTTTTTGTTGTCTGGTCAACCGGTTAGCGAGCTAATCCATACTTTATTTATGGTGTGAAGTGGTCTATGTTTTATGGTGATCGTACGTCTTGCCCGCTCCCGAAGCGGGCGCCGAATTACAATGAACAGAAAAAAGGAAGAACTCACATGACACTGAAACTTAAAGCCTCCGCATTCGCTGTCGCTGCCGCAGTCAGCCTGGGCGCTGCTTCAACCTCCGTTTCCGCCCAGGAGCAGCGCTTCGTGACCATCGGCACCGGCGGTGTAACCGGCGTTTATTACCCGGCTGGCGGTGCTATCTGTCGTCTGGTGAACATGGACCGTAAAGAGCACGGTATTCGCTGCTCTGTGGAGAGTACCGGTGGTTCCGTCTACAACCTGAATGCCATCCGCCAGGGCGAGCTCGATCTGGCAGTTGCCCAGTCCGACTGGCAGTACCATGCCTACAATGGCACCAGCCAGTTCAAGGATGATGGTGCTAACAAAGATCTCCGCGCGGTCTTTTCTCTGCATCCGGAACCGTTCACTGTTGTTGCCAGCAAGGGCTCAGGCATCAAAACCTTTGAAGACCTGGAAGGCAAGCGGGTATCTGTCGGCAACCCCGGTTCAGGGCAGCGCGCCACTGCTGAAGTCCTGATGGATGAGATGGGCTGGACGCTGGACAAGTTCTCACTGGCTGCCGAAATCAAGGCCGCGGAGCAGTCCCAGGCCCTGTGTGACGGTAACATTGATGCCTTCTTCTACACGGTTGGCCACCCCTCTGGTGCAATCAAGGAAGCGACCACCTCCTGTGACAGTGTACTGGTTAACGTTGATAACGCTGCCACACAGAAGCTGATCGACGAAAACCCGTACTATCGTAAGGCAGTCATCCCTGGTGGTATGTATCGTGGCAGTGACGATGACGTTACCACCTTCGGCGTTGCGGCAACCTTTGTGTCATCCACTGATGTGCCCGATGACGTTGTTTACGCGGTTGTGAAGGCTGTTTTCGAGAACTTCGACAGCTTCAAGCGCCTGCATCCTGCATTTGCCAACCTGAATAAGGAAGAAATGGTCTCTGATGCCCTGAGTGCGCCTCTGCACCCGGGTGCTGCCAAGTACTACAAAGAAGCTGGTCTGATCGACTGATCTGCCTGCACTCCGTCACAGCGGGCTCAAGCCCGCTGTGACGCCCTTTCAGAGATTGATTTTTACGTACGGGACTAATTTATGGCGACGAGCGATCCGGCTAACGGAGCTGGTGCTGGTGGTAGCAGTAATGTAGACCAGATCCTGCAGACTGAAACCGGGGGCAGGGCGACCAGCGGATATGCTGCGGTTATTCTTTTTATCGTTCCCCTGGTGTGGTCGTTGTTTCAGCTCTGGATTGCGTCACCGCTGCCCTATATCTTCAATTTCGCAATCTTTAATTCCACGGAAGCGCGCTCGATCCATCTTGCGTTTGCCGTTTTCCTGGCGTTTTCTGCCTTCCCGATGATCAAGGGGCGGCATGTAAATATCGTCCCCATCTATGACTGGATTCTGGCGCTTGTTGCCGCTTTCTGCGCCTCATACCTCTACGTTTTTTACGAAGAGCTTTCAACGCGGCCCGGCGCGCCGATCACCCAGGATCTGTGGGTTGCGCTTATCGGTCTCGTGCTTTTGCTGGAAGCCACGCGTAGGTCGCTCGGGCTCCCGCTGACTATCGTTGCTGCGGTCTTCATCACATACTCGATTGCCGGCCCCTATATGCCGGATGTGATTGCCCATAAAGGCGTGAGCCTCAGTAAGCTGGCGTCGCACCAGTGGTTGGGCACTGAGGGCGTGTTTGGCGTTGCACTTGGGGTTTCCACGAGCTTCGTCTTTCTGTTCGTGTTGTTTGGCGCGCTGCTTGAGAGAGCAGGCGCCGGTAATTACTTTATTAAAGTCGCCTATGCCATGTTGGGGCATATGCGTGGTGGTCCCGCCAAAGCTGCGGTGGTTTCCAGTGGTTTAAGCGGCGTTATTTCCGGTTCGTCTATTGCCAACGTCGTCACTACCGGCACGTTCACCATTCCGCTGATGAAGCGGGTTGGTTTTCCGGCTACCAAGGCCGGCGCAGTGGAAGTGGCCGCATCAACCAACGGCCAGCTGACACCTCCCATCATGGGCGCGGCCGCTTTCCTGATGGTCGAATATGTGGGTATCTCCTACCTGGAGGTCATCAAGCACGCCATCCTCCCTGCGATGATTTCCTATGTGGCACTGATTTATATCGTGCACCTTGAGGCCTGCAAGCTGAACATGCAGGGCATTGAGCGTCTCAACAAGCCGACTCTTGCCCAGCGGATGCTGAATTGGGTCGTTATCCTCATCGGCCTGAGTGTGCTGACCCTGGTGGTGTATTACGGGATCGGCTGGACGAAAACGCTTTTCGGTGAAGCGGCGATGTGGGTGTTGGCACCTTTGCTGGTGCTGATCTATATCGGCCTGGTTGGCTATGCCACCCGATTTCCGGAACTCGAGGAAGACGATCCGGATAAGGACATGGGCGAATTGCCGCCGGTTGGCCCAACTGTAAAGACCGGGCTGTACTTTCTTCTGCCCGTTGTAGTGCTGGTCTGGTGCCTTACTGTTGAGCGTTTCTCGCCACAGCTGTCGGCGTTCTGGGCCACGCTGTTCATGATTTTCATTGTTGTTACACAGCGACCGTTGAAGGCCTTTTTCTACAAGCACGGCAACTTCCTCACTGCGTTCAAGGATGGCGTGTTTGATCTTGCGCATTCGCTCGCCACCGGTGCCCGAAACATGGTGGGTATTGGCGTGGCAACTGCCACCGCCGGTATCGTGGTGGGTACGGTTACCCTGACCGGTATTGGCCTGGTGATGACCGAATTTGTCGAGTTCCTGTCTGGCGGCAACCTGCTGCTGATGCTGATCTTCACGGCCATTATCAGCCTGATCCTCGGCATGGGTTTGCCGACCACTGCCAACTACATCGTTGTGTCCACGCTGATGGCGCCGGTAATCGTCACTCTGGGCGCCCAGAATGGGCTGATCGTGCCGCTGATTGCGGTGCATCTGTTTGTGTTCTACTTTGGCATTCTGGCGGACGATACGCCGCCCGTGGGGTTGGCGGCTTATGCCGCCGCTGCCATATCCGGCGCCGATCCCATACGAACGGGTATCCAGGGCTTCACCTACGACATCCGTACGGCGATCCTCCCGTTCATGTTTATTTTCAATACCCAGTTGTTGCTCATTGGGTTGACCGGATGGTTTGACCTGCTGGTTACGATCTTCAGTGCAGTCACTGCGATGCTGGTCTTTTCCGCGGCCACGCAGGGGTTCTGGTTTACCAAGAGCTATAAGTGGGAATCGCTGTTATTGCTGCTGATTACGTTCACCATGTTCCGGCCCGGCTTCTGGTGGGATATGGTTTACCCGCCCACGGCAGATCGGCCCGGCGCCGAGATCATGGAGTATGTTGAGGATGTGCCAGCAGACAAACCGATTGTCCTGAAGGCTTCCGGGATGACGATTGACGGCGACGAGGTGACCACCTATGTGCGGCTTGAGATTCCCGCTGGCGACACGCCCGAGCAACGTCTGATGGACGCCGGCCTTGAACTCAGCCCGGATGGCGAAAAGATGGCGGTAGACTTCGTTGGTTTCGGTAGCCCGGCGGAGGATGCTGGCATCCAGTTTGGCTGGACCATCGATGCCGTGCAGGTTGACCTGGAACGGCCGCCAAAAGAGCTGATGTTCATTCCTGCTCTGGTGTTACTCGGCCTTCTGGCGTTTGGTCAGTTGCGTCGGCGGGCCAGGGAGGAAGCCGCCGGCCAGCCAGCCTGACGCCACACCTGTCCGTGCAAACCCGGCATTAACCTGCCTGGTTTTTTTCTGTTAGACTTCGCCTCGAAGCGGCCCGCGGTTTGTATCGCGCCGTGCCGTCACCATGTGGTCTCTGGTATAGATCACCGCTGAGTAACCAACAGGAGCCTTTCATGCCCGTCGTAACCCTGCCCGATGGTAGCCATCGCAGTTTTGCCGAACCCGTAACCGTTCATGATGTCGCCGCCGATATCGGCGCTGGCCTTGCCAAAGCCGCCCTTGCCGGAAAGGTGGATGGCCAGCTCGTGGACACCAGTTATCGCATCGAAAACGATGCCGAGCTGGCAATCGTCACCGAGCGTGATGAAGACGGCGTTGATATCATTCGCCATTCTACGGCGCACTTGATGGCCATGGCTGTCCAGGAACTGTTTCCAGGAGCCCAGGTCACCATTGGCCCGGTTATCGACAATGGCTTCTACTACGACTTCAAGTACGACCGCCCGTTCACCAATGAGGATCTGGCGCGGATCGAGAAGCGGATGGAAGAGCTCTCCAAACAGGACTTGCCGGTTTCTCGCTCCATCATGTCCCGCGATGAGGCGATCAAGCTCTTTGAGGATATGGGCGAAGAATACAAGGTCCGTATCATTCAGGACATTCCCGGCGATGAGGACCTTTCATTTTACAGCCAGGGCGATTTTATCGACCTGTGCCGCGGTCCCCACGTTCCCAGCACCGGCAAGCTGAAGGCCTTCAAACTGACCAAGGTGGCCGGCGCGTATTGGCGTGGCGACACCAGCAATGAGCAGCTTCAGCGCGTGTACGGAACCGCCTGGGGTAACAAGAAAGATCTCAAAGCCTATTTGCACCGTCTGGAAGAGGCCGAGAAGCGGGATCACCGGAAGGTCGGCAAGAAGCTTGGCTTGTTCCATATGCAGGAAGAAGCACCGGGCATGGTTTTCTGGCACCCGGATGGCTGGTCGCTGTATCAGGAAGTTGAGCAATACATGCGCCGCAAGCAGCAGGAGCATGGCTACAAGGAGATCAAGACACCACAGGTGGTGTCACGGACCCTGTGGGAGAAGTCAGGGCACTGGGACAAGTTCAAGGACGACATGTTCACCACCGAGTCGGAGAAGCACGACTACGCCATCAAGCCCATGAACTGTCCCTGCCACGTGCAGGTCTTCAACCAGGGTCTGAAAAGCTACAAGGATCTGCCCCTGAGACTGGCGGAATTCGGCTCCTGCCACCGGAACGAGGCCTCCGGGGCGCTGCATGGACTGATGCGTGTTCGGGGCTTTACCCAGGACGATGCCCACATTTTCTGCGAAGAAGATTCTATTCAGCAGGAAGTCTCGGCATTTATTGAAATGCTGCACGAGATCTACACAGACTTCGGGTTTACCGAAATCCTGTACAAGCTCTCAACCCGTCCGGAAAAACGGGTTGGCTCCGATGAGGTCTGGGACAAGGCGGAAGCCGCCCTGGAAGAAGCGTTGAATCGCGAAGGGGTAGACTGGGAATTGCTGCCAGGCGAAGGCGCCTTCTACGGACCCAAAATCGAGTTCTCGCTGAAAGACTGTATCGGACGGGTATGGCAGTGTGGCACTATTCAGGTGGACTTCTCGATGCCGGGTCGTCTGGGTGCGCAGTATGTTGCCGATAATTCCGAGCGGAAGACCCCGGTCATGCTGCACAGGGCGGTATTGGGATCCTTTGAACGTTTTATTGGTATCCTGATCGAGGAATACGAAGGTGCATTCCCGACCTGGCTGGCGCCGACTCAGGTGGCTATCCTCAATATCACCGATAATCAGCGTGATTATTGTCAGAATCTGGCGAAAAAGTGGGATTCTTTGGGCTATAGGGTTAATGCTGACTTGAGAAACGAGAAGATCGGCTTTAAAATCCGCG